>Ga0335069_10004681_pt1 | contig 20189 bp, 14 predicted proteins | sample Lox_Sample_11_FD_206714 | JGI IMG/M metagenome (GOLD analysis project Ga0335069, IMG submission 206714) | Soil microbial communities from Loxahatchee National Wildlife Refuge, Florida, United States - Lox_Sample_1.1 | ecosystem: Environmental > Terrestrial > Soil > Wetlands | place: USA... | reverse complement strand
TCAAGGCGTACTCCGCAAACGCCAAGCCGATTCAGTGGAAGTACTCAGACCCCAAACGCCGCATCCGTAGTAACGAATTCACTGCGACAGGCCACTAGCGAGCGACGTAGACAGTTGCATTTCCCAGGGTTTGTCGTGCAAACCATTGCTCGGCGCCCAATGCTGTCTCGACGCCGCCCAGAAGCAGCCAGCCGCCTCGAAACAACGTGCCATGCACTTCTTTCAAGACGTTCTTTCTGGTCTCTATATCGAAATAGATCATGACATTGCGGCAAAAGACCAGGTCGAAGGGCCCCAGGGCGCGCATGCTGCTGCGGAGGTCCATGGTCTCGAACGTGACCATCCGCCGGACTGCATCGCTCAACTGCCAGTCCGTACCCGATTGTTGGAAATGCTTCACCAGGAGGGGGGCCGGCAATCCCCGGTTCACTTCGATCTGCTGGTACTTGCCGGACCGGGCACGTTCCAGAACCTGCGAGGAATAATCGGTGCCGAATATCTGAATGTTCCAATTGCTCAAGCCCGCCTGGATGAGAAGCATTGCCAGGCTGTAAGCCTCCTGGCCGGTCGAAGCCGCTGCCGACCAGAAGCGCAACTTCCTGGTATCCCGCCTCTCCTCCATCAACCGAGGCAGCAGTACGGTCCGTATGGCGTCATACTGGGCAGGATCACGAAAGAAGTAAGTTTCGTTGGTGGTCATGGCCTCCACGACCTGACGTCCAACCTCGAACTGGCAAGGGGCCCTCAGGAGTTCGCACAAGTCGTTAATGGAATGCAGGCCGAGTTGCCTCAGGATGGGTGCGAGGCGACTTTCGAACAGATAATGCTTGTCGCCCTCGAGCACGATTCCCACCTGGGAATAGACATGCTCCTGAAGGAATCGATAGTTCTCCGGGTGTATCTCCCCCCATGGCAATTGGCTAGACATTCTGATTCCTTCTAACTTCAGTCCAACTTGCGCAGAATCTCAGGCACAACCTGGTCAAGCGGCAGCACGCGGTCGGCAAGGCCGGAGTTCACCACGGCGCCGGGCATTCCCCATACCACGCTCGACGCCTCGTCCTGCGCGAGGATGGTGGCTCCGCGTGCCTTGAGGATCTCTGCGCCGCGTAACCCGTCGTGTCCCATTCCCGTCAAAACCACGGCAATCACGGCTCCGCCATAGACGTCGGCAATCGAAGAAAAGAGCGCATCGACGGCAGGGCGGCAAAAGTTCTGAGGCGGCGACTGATCCAACTGCACGTGCACTTCGGCGCCGCGCCAGGCGACCTTCAGATGAAAGTCCCCTGGCGCAATCAGGACCTTCCCCGCATCCACTCGCTGGCCCTGGCTCGCCTCCTCCACCGGCAGAAGACAGGATGTGCACAGACGTTCCGCCAGGAAGCGCGTGAACAAGGCCGGCATGTGCTGCACGACCAGGATGGGCAGGCGAAATCCCGCCGAGAATTGCGGCAGGATCCTGGCCAGGGCGGCGGGCCCACCCGTAGAGACTCCAATCACGATGACCCTGGGGCGCATCTTCGTCGTGGGCAGAACCGGCTTGCTCCCCTCCGGCCTTGACACCGCAGGGAGCTGAGTCGTCTCCGTCCGCGCGGGGGCGCGGTTCTGCCCGCCCCGGCGGAAAAACTGCTTGATCTTCGGGACCAACTCTTCTCGCAGATGCGTTATCGACCGGTCGAGCGACACTTCATTGGAGGCCTTGGTCACATAGTCGTCTGCGCCCAGCGTGAGGGCTTCCAGAGTCACGTCCGCGCCGCGCTCGGTCAGCGTGCTGAACATGATCACGCGCAGGTGAGGATAGTCGCGCCGAACGCGGCGCAGGGTCTCCAGTCCGTTCATCTCCGGCATCTCGATGTCCAGGGTAAGGACGTCGGGGGTGAGCTGCGGAATCCGCTGCAACGCGATCGATCCGTTGGCGGCTACGCCCACCACCTGAAGCTCCGGGTCCTCCTCCAGAGCGTGCGTGACGAGGCGGCGGATGACCACCGAGTCGTCCACCACGAGCACACGAATCCGCTCCCCAGGCTGGAGCAAACGCCCGTTCATCGCCGCCATGCTGCACCCCTAGAGCTGAATTCCCGCAAGCTCGATCTTTCCGAGGAGGATATCTTTGGTGAAGGGCTTCATCACGTACTCGTTGGCCCCCGCGTCCAGAGCCTCTACGATGTGGCCCATGTCGGCTTGAGCGGTGACCATGACGACCACCATCGACGAGAATTCCGGATTCTCGCGCAGCCGCTTGAGCAGTTCGAGTCCATTCATCACTGGCATGTCCCAGTCCACCAGGATCAGCGGCACCGCCGTCTTCTGCGCCCCCAGCACCTCCAGGGCCTGTCTTCCGTTCTCTGCCTCGAGGACCTCAAAGCCGATCTCTCTCAGGGTTTCCGAGAGGATTGTCCGAATCGTCCCTGAGTCGTCTACTACCAGTGCTTTGTGCATCGCTTCACCTTCAATATGGTCGAAACCTGGGCGCGGCCCCACCCATGTCCGCAGGACCGCGCCCATTTCCAGCGGTTCGATCAGAACGTAAACCGCGACACCACCTTCTGCAGTTGGGCCGCCATATGGGAAAGCTCCTGCGACGCCTTCTGCGTATCGCTGGCGCCCTGCGTGGTATTCTTCGCCGCCAGGGCTACCCCGCCGATGTTCTTGGCGATGTCGCCCACTCCCTTGGCCGCTTCTGCCACGCTGTGGCCAATCTCGTTGGTCGTCGCCGTCTGCTCTTCGACCGCCGAGGCAATGCTGTTGGAGATGTCGTTGATCTGGTTGATGATGGTGCTGATCTCCTCGATGGCCTTGACGGCGCCCTTGGTATCGCCCTGGATCGCGTCGATCTTCTGACCGATCTCTTCGGTGGCCTTGGCGGTCTGCTTGGCCAGCTCCTTGACCTCGTTGGCCACCACCGCGAAGCCTTTGCCGGCTTCACCGGCGCGCGCGGCCTCGATGGTGGCATTGAGGGCCAGCAGGTTGGTCTGCTGCGCGATCGAGGTGATCACCTTGATCACGTTGCCGATCTCCTGGCTGGATTCGCCCAGCTTCTTGACCGTCTCGTTGGTGGACTGGGCAACACTCACGGCATTCTTGGCGACCCGTGCCGATTCGTTGGCGTTCTTTGAGATCTCTCGAATGGAGGCTTGCATCTCTTCCGAAGCCGAAGCCACCGACGCAACATTGGCCGACACCTGCTCGCTGGCCGCCGATACCACGTTGGCCTGCGTGGCTGTTTCCTCGGCATTGCCCGCCATCTGCTGGCTGACCGCCGTCAGTTCTTCCGACGAGGCGGCCAGGGCTGTCGCGTTTTGCGCGGTGACCTTGAGCGGCTCGACGACCATTTCGAGGGTCTTGTTGATGCCTTCCACGATCTTGCGATAATCGCCCAGGTGCCGGGTGGCGTCGGCACGGGTTCCAAGCTTCCCTTCCGCGGCCGCCTTCACCAGTGTGTCCGTGTCGGCAATGAGCCCATTGATATTGGTCTTGAGCAGGACCAGCCACTCGTGAATCTGGTCCTGATCCGAGGCCTTGGCCATGGTGGCCGACATATCGCCGTTGGCGACCTTGGTGACGTAGGCGATCAGATCGGATAACCAGCCATGCACGCCGTTGATGGATTCCTTCATCCTGGCGTGATCGCCCTTGCAGTCGATCTCGACTCTTTCGCGCAGGTTGCCGCCACGGATAAGAGAGAGCACGCGGTTGCCTTCGCCGATGGGCAGCAGGATGGCGTCCAGCATTTCGTTCACGCCCTCGAGGATGCGGCGATACTCGCCCTGGTGACGGGCGGCATCGGCGCGCGTGGAAAGTTTGCCATCGGCCGACGCCTTGATCAGCAGGCCCGTTTCAGCCACCAGCGCCTTGATGTTGTCGATGCAGGCGTTCAGGTTGTTCTTGATCTCATTGAAGTCGCCGTTGTAGCTGTCGGTGATCCTGGGCGGAATGTCGCCCTTGGAAATGCGATCCACATACTCGGCCGAAACATTCAACGGCCCGATGACCGCATCCAGCGTGGCATTGACGCCTTCCACGACCTTGCGGAAATCGCCCTGGTGCTTGCCGGCGTCGGCGCGTATGGACAGTTTGCCCTCGACGGCAGCCCTGGCCAGCATGGCGGCGTCGGCGAGCATCGCGTTCAGGGCCAGTTTCTGCCGGGTGACGTCAATGGCGAACTTCACCACCTTGAAGGGCCTGCCGTTGAGATCCAGGATGGGGTTGTACGACGCCTGGATCCAGACTTCCCTGCCGCCCTTGCCGATGCGCTTATATTCCTCAGCCTGGTACTCGCCGCGGTTCAGCTTTGCCCAGAACTCCTTGTACTCTGCGCTCTGCCGATAGGCTTCGTCCACGAACATGCTGTGATGACGCCCCTTGATCTCCTCCAGCGTGTAGCCGAGCGCGTTAAGAAAGTGGTGGTTGGCATCGAGCACGGTCCCGTTCATGTCGAAAGCGATGACCGCCTGCGACTTGCGGATGGCAGCGATCTGGCCCACGTAGTCGGCGTTGGTCTGCTTCTGCTGGGTCGTATCGGTCGCATACTTCACCACCTTCATGGGCTTGCCGTCAGCGTCGAGGATGGGGTTGTAGGATGCCTGGATCCAGACCTCCCTGCCGCCTTTGCCGATGCGCTTGTACTCCGCGGCCTGGTATTCGCCGCGGTTCAGCTTCGCCCAGAACTCCTTGTACTCCGGGCTCACTCTGCAGGCTTCCTCCACAAACATGCTGTGGTGGCGGCCCTTGATCTCCTCCAGGGTGTAGCCCAGGGCCTGGAGAAAACTGTCGTTGGCATCGAGAACGGTGCCGTCCATGGCGAACTCGATTACCGCCTGCGATTTGCGGATGGCGGCCACTTGCCCGGCGTAATCGGCAAAGCGCTCCCGGTCGAGGGCGGAAGCTGCGGATTGAGAGCTCTTGGTTTGACTTGCGTTTCTGGTGCTGGTGGGTCGTTCATGCTCCTCGGCTTCCAATAAGGCGGCTCCGGCGGATGAACTGCGCTCGGGACTGACTTCCCGGCGATAGCCTGCTGCTCTTGCCATCTTCTTTCTCCTTGTCTTCCGTTGCTGTGACTACGCCGCCAGCGGCGCCTGACACATCACCGGTTGCCTGGGGCGACGGCCGATTTGCCGCCGCCACTTCCCTGACTTCACGCTGCCCTCTCTCTGCGCGCAGGCAGCATCCAGGTGTCCGAATTTCCCGCCCTCCCTACGCTGCCCTGGCGCAGGCGAGGTCAACCGTTCGCTCCGTATCGAGAACCAGCAGCAGCCGGTCCTTCAGCTTGTAAACGCCGCGGATGATGTCCCGCGCCACAGGATCGAGGTTTTCCGGGGGCGGTTCGTAGGTGGCCGCGTCCATGTCCAGCACATCTCCGATCTCGTCGACCAGCAGGCTGACGGCGCCGTCGTCGGTACGGACCACCAGGTTGGTCGGCATCTGGTTCCCGGTACGGGACGGCAACCGGAGGCGCCGCCGCAGATCGATGGCAGTCACGATCTGCCCGCGTAAATTGATCAGCCCCTCGATGACCTCCGGCGCCCTGGGCACATGGGTCATCTGCTGGAAGCGCAACACTTCCTGAACGCGAAGAACATCCACGCCAAAGAACAGGTCGGCCACGAAGAAGGTTGAGAACTGCCCGCTGGTCTGGGAATGTTCGGATTTCATGCTGCGGTTGTCGGTCGTCATCGATCTATCTCTCCACTCCTGCGCACGCCTGCGCCGTCTCGACAGCAGGCCCGGCGGGGGCGGCCGGAACCTGCCCCGCGGCCATCCGCGCCACCGACTCGAGAATGGCCTGGCAGTCGAACCTTGCCTGGCAATCGGAGAATCCCGCCTGCCTGGCGCTGGAGGATTGCCCCATTCGGTCCGAATCAGCCAGAGCCACGACCGGAATGCGCGCCCACTCCGGACGGCTACGCAGAGCGGCAAGGAGAGCCGCGCCGCCGTGGCGGGGGAGGTCGAGCGCCGCCACTACAACATCCGCGGGCTGCTGCTCCATCCTGTGAATCGCCTCGTCCACGTTCGCGGCCTCCGCGACGTAGTAGCCGGCCATGTCCAGGCTGCTGCGGATCAGGCCGCGGGAAAACGCCGAAGCTTCCGCGACCACGACTCTCTTGCCGGTTGCGGGACCACCCGTCCCCTGGAACCAATCCTCCCTGGCCCCCTGGATCACCTGATTGAGATCGAGGAAGTCCGTCACCCGCCTGGCCACGACCCCCGAGCCGAGCAACCCTTTGCGGGCCGACCGCTGTCGAACCGTGACCACGTCTTCGACTACATCGAGGATCTGGTCGACGACCACTCCCAGGCTGCGGTCGCCGTCATTGAATACGATCACCTGGACCGGATCGGCGGCCAGGTTTCGGTCAGGGGCGCCCGGCTCCAGCACCGACCCCAGAGGCACGAGGGGAAGGATGCGATTGCGGTACTGCACCACCTGACGGCCGCCGGCGTGCTCGAGGACGCTTTGAGGAAACTCCTCCAGCCGGGCAACGAGAGAAAGGGGGACCGCCAGGCGATCAAAGGAACCGGACCGGAACAGGAGGAGCCGCTGCTGCTCGATCCCCGTCTGCGACTTCTGCTCCGACGCGGCGCGGGCCTGCTCACGCGATTCGGTCAGCACGCCGGCACTCTGCCCGATACCGAGAACATCGAGGATGAGAGCCACTTTACCGTCGCCCATGATGGTGGCTCCGGCGTACACGCTGATCCCCTTCAATTGCTTTCCCAAGGGCTTGACCACGATCTCCTGGGTATCGTTGATCCCATCCACAACCAATCCGAACTGCCGGTCTTCGGCCTGCAGGACCACCATGCTGACGGCGTCGGCCGGCTCGGCCGATTTGAGCCCCAGCACCTCGTTGAGATACGCAACCGGCAGCAGGCTTCCGCGGCGGCGATAGACCGGGGTTCCATGCACGTGCTCGATGCGCTTTTCCGAGGAGTCTCCCTCCAGGCGGACCAACTCCAGCAAACTGACCTGGGGGATGACGAACCTCTCTCCTCCGCTGGTAATCACCAGGCCGGGAATAATCGCCAGGGTGAGCGGGATCTTCAGCTTGACCGTGACGCCCTCGCCGGGACGGCTGAAGATGTCGACGATCCCGCCTATCTTCTCGATATTGGACTTCACCACATCCATGCCAACGCCGCGCCCGGAGACGTTGGTGATGTTCCTGGCCGTGGAGAAACCGGGCTGAAAGACCAGGTTCAGCACCTCGCGATCACTCAGCTTCTCCAGCTGTTCCGACCGCACGAAGCCCTTCTCCACCGCTTTCTGTTTGACCCGCGCGACGTCGATCCCCGCCCCATCGTCGCCGATCTCGATGTTGACCTGCCCGCCCTCGTGACAGGCGCGAAGCGTAAGCCTTCCCTGGGCTGATTTGCCGGCCTGCGCGCGCACGTCCGGCGCTTCGATCCCGTGGTCGCACGCATTGCGAACCAGGTGCACCAGCGGGTCCTTGATGGCCTCGATGATGGTCCGGTCGAGTTCTGTATCCGTGCCATCCATGTCCAGCCGGATCTGCTTCCCGAGTGCCACCGCCATGTCGCGCACCACGCGCGGCAGCTTGTTCCACACCATGCCGATGGGTTGCATGCGCGTCTTCATGACGCCTTCCTGCAACTCGGTGGTGATCAGATTCAGGCGCTGGGAAGTGGTGTTGAGAGCCGGATCTTCCCGCTCGGTATTGAATTGAAGAATCTGGTTCCGGGTCAGCACCAGTTCCCCCACCAGGTCCATCAGCTTGTCCAGGAGTCCCACGCCGACCCTGATATTGGCGTCAGCCACGGCGGACGACTTTACGCCGTTCTCTTCTGGCTTTGGCTTCTCGAGGATTTCAGGAGCGCCGTCCACGATGGATGATTCCGTCATCGGGCCAGTGGCCAAACCGGGCCGGACTTCGGCACCGGCCCTGGTCAGCGTCGCCAGACGCAGTCGTTCAACGATGTCCCCAAACTGGTCCGGCCCTTCCTGTCCGCTTCCTTCGATGGAGCCCAGCACCTTACGCGTGGAGTCGACGGTTTCCAGAATCAGCGAGATCAGAGGCGGAGTGAGTTCCCGTTTGCCGTCGCGCAACTGGCTCAGAAGGTTTTCGGCCTGATGGGTAATCCGCTCCAGCGTCGAAAACCCGAAGAAGCCGCATGTGCCCTTGATGGTGTGAATGGTGCGAAAGATGCTGGCCAGCAAGGCCGTGTCCTGCGGGCTCTTCTCCAGTTCGACAAGTTCCTGATCCAGGCGCGAGAGGTTCTCGTGACTCTCCACCAGGAACTCACGAATTACATCTTCATCTTGCATTGCGGGTCGTCTCCACGGATACAGATGCGGTTCCTTGCTGATTCTCTTGGGGCGCTGGCGCTGAAATCTTTCTCCACCCCAACGGGCATTTGCAGTGTCGGAAAGGCCGGCAACACCTGTCCCGATCAATTCATCGGCCGTAGAATGAAAGTCTTAGATTATTGATCTCTAATGTCTGGATCGCGCTGCTGAAAGCGCTTGCGCAGAGCCTCGGTTCGGCTTGATTCCCGGAAAGGTTCAAGCGCTCCGGCACTTCGCTCGATCGCGCAAGCCTGACGTTCATACGGGCGGAGACGGCGCCGACGGACACATCGGAAGCTGGATTGAATGAGAGGAGGCACCGGCTCGCGATTCCCGCGGGATGCCAGCAGACCGGCTTGCCGGAGGCAGAAGATATGAATGCGTCACAACGGGAGCTGGTGGACCGGATGGGGGAGGGGTGCACGGAACTCATTTCGTGCGCGCGATCAGGCGGATGACACGGGAAGCGGAGAAATAAAACGAGAGTCCAGGCCGGCAGCTGGAAGTTAAGAACCCGCGTCTCGCGGCTTCGGCTCAATGCGGAGCCTGCTTGCGCGCGACGGCTCACCCACAATCGTTCGTGGATAAGCCGGCGCGACGGCTGACGGAGGTTAGAACTTCACCATGATGGCAAGTGTGCTGGAGATCTGTTGCGTGCGCAGATCGGGGAACCACACTGCGCCGCCGATAAGGCTGCAATATGCCTGCGCGGGAGCAAGAGAGGTGAAACCCGATGCTGTGCTTCCGCCCGGGCCAGCGACGGTGCACGCATATTGCTGCGGGAAGCCGTTGTTTCCTCCGGGAGGAGTGATCCCTCCCCGGCCTGTCCAGTAAGGCACATCAAAGTGCCGGTAGCCAGCCTCCCAGCGGAAGGTGATGAACTGTCTCGGCATGTAGTCGAGCGTCACGGTTCCATCGAACGCATGCGCTTTGTCGCCGGGATTCTCAGTGAAATACGGCGTTCCCGTTACCGCGGTGGCGCCGTTGATCGGCGGCAGCAGCGTGAGGTAGCGTCCAGGGTTGTTCATCTGGCCGCCGCCCAGCGTCAGGCCGTACATGTCCTTCTTGAACCAGAACCGGTTGTACGCCATCCAGCCCAGGAAGGCCTGTTTGGGATGGCCGCCCTTGCCGGTGCAGCTGACTCCTCCGCCATACTCGCAACCCAGATCGCCCGTAAAGGAGAATGCCATTCTGTCGAGTCTTGATCCTGGCCGGTCGTAGTACTTGACCTCAACGCTGTCATCGGTGTGCAAGCGGGACCGGCCCTGCGTTGCTCCCCCGCTGAGGATTCCCGGCGCATCCTCTCCCAGGCCATAGTTATTGAACACCATGGCAAGCCACGGCTTGGGGCGGTATAAAACCTGCCCTCCAAGTCCTGGTTTCGAGTTGGATCGCGCGTAAGATTGCCAGCCGTTGACGAACCATGGCTCAATCTTCAACTTCTCTGTCGGGAAGTACTGCAAACGCAGCCCATTGAAAAACCATGGTGTGTTGGACGATACAAACGACGGCTGATAGGCCCAGTTATCGAAGTTGTAATAACTGAAGAGCCCGATGTAGGAAACAAAGATACCGCCGTCGAGGTTGAGACCGTGAGCGACATCCCAGTGGTAGCCGCCCCACGCTTCTGAAACATACCGGTAGGCATTGGCAAGGTCCCACTGCCCACGCGAGACGCTTGGATCGTTGCGCGGAGTTGTGGTTGCAAACATGCCGTACATGGTAAGGAACCGTCCGCGAACGTTTGCCACTCGGAGGTCGCCCCCAAAGCTCAACTGTTCCACCTGCACTTCATTGGCGCGAAAGAGTTCCGTCGACCCGCCTAACGAGTCGTCGTGGGGACGATTGAAGTCGAATGTGTAGTTGACATCCGCGCGGAACTCCGGAGTGAAGTACTTGGTGGCCAGGGGCGTGTCCGTATTGCGCGATGTGCCGTTCATCCACGTCCAATCGGCATAAGCGAATGGCGCCGACCTGGTGGTGACCTCTGCCGGAATCTCCGGTGCCGCCGTAGCCGGGGCTGCGGCCCTGGCTGCCGCCATCGGCGCTGCTGCCGCAGGAACCGCCACCGCGGATTGGTTCGGCGCGGCAGGACTTCCTGCTATCAACTTTTCCTCAGCGGCTTTCATCGCCGCGGTATCTTTGCTGTCCTCAAGAGCCGCCGCTCGTTGCGCCTGCACCTCGCGCTCAAGCACCGTGATGCGGTCCTGGAGCGCTTTCAACTGCTGTTCCACTGATGGTTCGGCGTTGACGGTGGCTGCCGGCGAGACCGCGCTCCCAGCGTTTGTAACTTCTGCGGCCGAAGGAGAGATGCGGCCCGTCTGACCCTGCTCGCTCTGGCTTGCCTGCGACCATCCTGCCAGCGCTGTTGCAAGCGCCATCACTGGTGCGATCAAGAACAGGAATGACCACCTGAAGGTATCTGCTATCCCTTTTTCACAACGGCAAATACAAAACGGCACAATTCGGCCTCCTTGAAAACTGCTCACGTTCGAAGCGACCGCACGCATGGTGCGGCTTCGAGAAATGCGGCTCCCGTACGCATGGAGGCTCGCGCCCCCGCAGGAAGCACACAGCCCAATGCTTTGCGAGACCCCTATGGGAACACGCCGCATGGACGCTCTTTCGAAACTGTAAGGTGGCCCGCGAAGAAGGTATGAAGATCGGTCCGAACCATGGGAAGGCCCACAGACGAGCGAATCGCTTTCGAGCCCGCGAACATCAGATGCCGGCCAGAGTCGAAAAGTTTCCAAACAATCTCTCCTGGCAAATCAAGCACCGGTGACGTGAAAGCAGCGGAAGTAGGGCCGTCCAACCGGGCTTTCTGCTGTGCCGTGCCTGAATTGTCGTGCGGAGTGTGCGGCTCGCAGGAGGTCCGCGGCGGCTCGCCAGCGGCTCCGGCGGCGCCTGTCTCGAAACATGGGACGTCGAGACTGAATTCACCAGGTCCGCTTCACACTCATTTATGCATTCTTCAGGACAGGCCATAGAAGTTGGTAAGTGAGGAGATTCATCGATGAAGCGCACTTTTCTACTCAGTGCAGCCCTGGTAGCATCCACCGGGCTCATGGCCGCGGGGCAAACCGTAACCGCAGTCAAGACCGCATACAATGGCGCAGATATCCGGAAGATGACGCGCGAGGCGCATACGGTTGATCAGTACACCGCACTTACCCAGTACTACGCCGCTCGTCAGCGCATGTTTGAGCAGAAGGCCGCCGAGGAAATGCACCTCTGGGCGCAGAGAGCCGAAATGGTCACCCCGCTCAGCGAGAAATGGCCGCGTCCCGTGGACTCTGCACGAAACCTGCATGACTACTACGAGTACAAGGCCGCGCAGGCAGCAGGCCTGGCAGCAAAGTACGACAAGCTTGCAGACGCAGCGGCGCGATAGAACCAGGAGCGCATCAGAGGTTGCCGGATTCTGATGCGCTCGCGAGATTCCGCTCCATGGAATTTCTAAGCATTGCGGTGAGCAGTAAATGGAGAAGGCATCAGGACCTTGACCGAGAGACCACAACGAGAACGGTGTGCGGCTTGACCGGCGCAGTGGCGTGATTGCCGCTGACAGCGCCAAAGGCGCGGAACGGACAGGGCCACGGAATCCAGGACCGGTCCAATGTGCGGTATCTCTGCCCCCGGGCGTATCCTGATAACGGGTAGCAAGTCGCCCGTACGCATCATGAGGGCGCGCCGAGAGTATCCGCGCCCGCTTGGCAGGATCGACAGGAGCGGACGCAGGCGCCAGAGATACTGCCGGATCGATGAATCATGATTACTCGTTCTTCGTGGTTGATCCTGGCGGCTCTGCTGCTGGCGTCTGGCTCCATTCACGCTCAGGTCACGCTGTCGTCCCTGACGGAAAACAACACGTCCGCATGTCCGGCTGCCGGCCGCATGCCGTCCCACTGCAAGCAACCCTTCGGCGGCCACCAGGATCTGCGCCCCCTGGTTGCCACGCCGGTGTTCGATGCTCCCGCTGGCAACGTTTCGGATGAAGACATTCACGGTTACCTGGCTCATGGACAACAAACCAGGATCTTCGCGAACTTCATGCTGGGTTTTTGCACCGCCGGAGAGTCCGAGTCATGCCATAACAACGTGCGCACCGGCTACAACTCCGACGACAATCACACCCTGGCGGCCCAGATCGATGACCTGCGAAGGCGGCATATCGATGGCGCAATCATGTCGTGGGATGGCAATGGAACAAAGGAAGATGAGGCTACCCTCAAGTTCCAGAAGCTTGTGAACGAACACGGTTGCCCCAGCGCGCAGCAGTGCGATCCCATGTACCTGATCATGTATGACGGTGCCTCCATGGCGTACACGGTTAAATCAACCGGAATACGCGGCACCAATGGCGATGGTTGCGGCGGACGGTCAGGTGGCCGCTACGAGGATTGCGTCGTGGCGCACATTCGCAACGACATGTGCTACATGAACGGAATGCACTGGGGCAACAGCGCATACCTCAAGGCCAACGGCCGCCCCGTGGTGCAGATTTTCCCCAGTGAACGGGTCATCCCCGCGACCGGTTCCGCTCCTTCATGGGCCGATGTGTGGAAACACGTCGACGAATGGAACCGGAAGCTGCCAAAGAACTGCGGCAAAGCACCGTACAACGCCGACAATGGCGTTCCGATGATCCTCTTTGAGAACGCCGCCGGATTCACGCATGTCGCGTCTTCCGGCGCCTATGACTGGGTTAGAGTCTCGGGAACCGATCCTTCAAATGACCAGTTCAGGTTCAACATTTCGGCGCGCTCGGATTCGCGGCAGACACTCGATCAGTTTTATGAGGCCGCGCGCCAGCACCCCGGCATGCAGGTCTGGGGCGCGGCATTCAAGGGATTCAACAGTTCCAAGTCCGCATGGGGCACAAACAGGATCCTCGATCAGGCATGCGGCCGGCTTTGGATGGCCTCCCTGGTCGATAGCAACCGGTTCTATACGGACACGCCGCTGCCATACCTGCAGATCGTCACCTGGAACGACTACAACGAGGGCACCGAAATCGAAACTGGAATCGATAACTGTTATACGGTCGCAGCTTCCGCGAACGGAACCACGCTGACATGGGCACTCCAGACCAACAACGCGGCTGCGAGCCTCTCCACGGTATCGCACATTGAGATTTACGATTCGGTTGACGGCGAGAACCTCACACTGCTGGCCAGCGTGCCCGCCGCGGCCAGCGGAACGTTGAGCCTTGCGGCCTTGCGGCCCGGCGCCCACCGCATCTTCGTCCTCATGGTGGGAAGAAACAGCATTCTGAACCGCATCTCTCCTCCCGTGCCATTCTCGAAACAAGCATCCGCCGGCAGATCCGGGGCAGACTCCGTTTCAGGCGGAGCGCTCGCTGCCCCCTAAACCAGTGGAAGCGGCCTTGTCTCCGCGGAATGACAGTGCGAGCGGGACCGTTGCGATTGCCGCAATCCCCAGGCCGACAGCACACAGTACGGAACCGCCCGCGAAATCGCGCCATGCCATCATCATTCCCATGGGGACCAGCACCACGCTGCTGAGAGCGAGAAACGCAAGCATGATGGGGCCAAGCGCGAAGCCCGCCGGCTTTCTTCGCAGCAGAAGAGTCCCCGCGGTCAAGCAAGCGGGCGCGGTGAAGCAGATGTCCAGCACAATGACAGGTTCCGTCAAATGTCCTGAGTCCTGCACTGCCTGTGTTATCCGGTCTACGCCGGAAACCGAGAACATCTCACCCAGCCAATGAAGGATCGTGGCCGCGCCAATCAGCAGCAGAACACTCGCCGCGCTCTTCACCGGAATGTGCGCACTTAAGCGGCGGGCGGCTTCCGGAACCGGCAGCGCCAGAATGTCTCCGCCAAGGGCATAAAAACTGAGACCCACAATGCCGCAGTATGGGAGGAACATCGAATTGACGTGCACGCCGAGCGCATAGCCGAGGAAGTCGTACACCAGGTAGACGAGGGTCCCCAGCCACACCATCCTTGCTGCCATCGAGCCGCGTCGAGCCATGACGGCGCTGACCAGCAGGACCGGGACCAGGAGAACAAGGTTCCCGGCATCGTTTCCAGTGTACAAAGCGGCATGCAGCGGCGTTTCGTGTTGGTACGTCGCGGGAAGGAACAGACCTCCAAGGCTTGTCGCACTCAGCAGCACAGCCACAGGGATAGTGCACCACAGAGCCCACCGGCATGGTTGTGCAGTGTTCAATGATCGTACCTCCGCGCTGTCGCGCCGCTACACCTTAAACGCTTTTGGCAATGCGGGGAATGAGGTCATGGTACGCGCACCTTCCTGCCTCTCGATCTCGCGCGCGAAGCCGAAGATGAGCGACAGGGCAAACAGTCCCAGCATTGGATAGCAAAGCACAAGGTTCAGATTTGCGAGTGTCTGATGATGGTCATTCTTCAGGTGCAGGACTTGTCCCGCAGCGAATTCCGCAGGGACCCAAAGCAGGGCCGATGCGAATACCCAGGGCCATAGCGTCGCACAAACCTTGCGGACGCCCGCCGGAAGTTGCGCTCTCCACCACGTCAAGGGTTTGCCGATCCTGCTCGCGCCAACGCAGGCAGGAATCAGCAGCGAAACGGGTCCAAATCCGCCGCCGAAGAGCAGAAGCAGGATCGAAAGCAGAAACAGGACAGCAGCACCGTGCCGTTTTTGCAGGAACGCAGCGGACCACACAAGGATCGTCAAGCCCACACAGATTGCAGCAATCCCGGTAACAAGAAAACTGGGAAAGATGGTAACGGCAGGCTCATGTCCAAACGGAAACGGAAGTTCAAATGGATGGACCGCTTCAATCTTCAGACCGCTTGGCACGGCCCCTCTCTGCAGCGTCTCGAAGTATCCGTGCTCCACGCCGAGAATGCCGGCGTAGACCCCGAAAGTGGCTGCGGTGGTTCGCACCGGGTTGATGTTGCGACCGATCATCGAACCAGCATCCTCTCGCTGGTCTGGCCTTCGTTCTCACCCAGCCGTCTCGAAGGTCCGCGGCTGATACGGATCAGCGTCAGGGCAGTCAGCGCGTACCACACCTGCATCGCGACCACCGAGAGGATGGAGATGTAGACGCCGACCTTGGGCACATAGGCCCCGAAGCCTACTCCGCCTGCAACGATCCCCATCCAGGCGGTGAACTTGCTGTATCGCCGACTGCCGAGCATCACCCACCCTATGAACACCATGGCGAGCGATCCCAACACATACCCCACCTGATAAGGGGTGCCCATCCACGACGAAAGCACCGCGCTTCCTGCGGCGAGAAACCCTTCACGTTCCGTGGCCGTGGCGGCCGCGGCGTACTGACGGCTCAGATACAGCATGTTCAAGGCGGGCGTGGCGATGAGGAAGCAGGGAACGGAGACAGCGTTGAGAGCCGTGGCAAGGAGCATGACCGATGCGTGTGCGCTGCGCAGGCTGAGGTAGAGTGCAAGGCAGATGGGGATGGCAAGGACTTCGTCCACGATGATCACAAGATCGAGGCTGACCAACCCGACCAGCGGCCGCGACTGGAGCAGTGCAAAGTGCCCGGCCACCGTGGAAGGGGGCGTCCAGACGAAGAAAGCAACCATTTGAAACAGAAACAAGCCGATGCTCATCAGCGCGGCGACGGCAGCGCTTCGGTAAAGGAAATGCCAAGGCACTTCAGCCGCATCGGACAGGACCAAGGGAGCGGAGCGATCATCGGACATCTGGTCCTCCAGGACAGTCCCTGATACGCGAGCCGGGGAACGCTCTCGTCACGGAACGCTCACCAACTTACGAAGGGTTACGTTCCCCGCCCCGGTCTGCAGCACCACTTCGGCCGCGACACCGGAACAGGCGTCCGCCAACCCGACAGAAAAATCATCCTTCCGCATTCAAAGGCTCACTACGAAATCATCCCTCTCAGCGATGCAGAGATGGGTCTGGCTTGCCAGGCGCATCGGCATCCGGGTGGACGGCCGCAGGCCAGTTCGCAGCGCCTCTCAACTCTACGCCGATCGTGCGGGCCCATGCCTCAATGTCGCTCCAGTCGCGGAAGTCGCCTATCGGAAAGAGCGCGTTATCCCGGTTGGCCGGCAGCTTGAAGAGGAGACGATGGGTGAAGTTCAGCCCGCCCGGATCCATAGCACCGAAGAAGACCCGGTGCTCTACCGGGCTGATGGTGTTTCTGAACTCTTCGATTTCCCTCGGTTCCAGAACAGTGCGCAGATCCCGTCCCTGATCGTCTTCGGTCTTCGTGCCCAGCGGGCCGCTGCTGAACAGCCACACCGGCCGGCTGGCAAGAAGATCGCGGTGGCGGCGAACGAATTTCCGCGCGTCCATCATCCAGTGAAAATAGTACGCAGCGCTTCCAATCACAAACGCCTCGTATCCGGATGGATCACTGGCTTCACGCACAGGCTGCACCACGACTTCCTGGTCCTGTTGGCGCAATACTTCCGCGATGCGCTCGGCTATTCCCCGGGTGGCTCCGTAGCGACTTGCATAGGCGACCAACACTCGCATCTCTTCACCTCGCGTTCCCTAAGGTCGAATTGGATTGTGAACCGCGGCGTTTGCCGATCCCGGCATCCACCCAACGCGGATGCAGGCCCGCAGTTTACGCGACTTCAGTTGTTAGCGACGTGGCGGCCATCACGTGGCTCTCTAGCCCAGAGACGAGCCGATCGGGCGGGTCATCCGCGGATAGAGACCCGCGCCACTCCGGGGCCGAACGAGCTCATACATCGCAAGATAGGGGTCAGTTATTGAAATCTTCTCCTTACTTACGCATGGATTGCGCGAACTAAATACCGCCGATGGTCGCTGGTGATCGTCAAGCCTGAAATCGATTCCCGCAGGGAGATATCTAAAGACCATGCAGGCCCGCGTCTATTTCAATCTGAAACTCGCTCTGGCCGCGGTGAATCGAATAGCAGTAAGAAAAAATTCACTGAAAGTAGTAAAATTAGTAACATGGTTGAAACACTCTACAAAACCCCCCAGCCAAAAGAAGGAATCTCTGAGTGCTACGTTCTGGTTCTTACCACGCGTCCAGCCAGCGGAGGCCGGTCCTATCTCTTTATGGAAGAGCATGGACATTGGGACGAGAGCCTGGAGAGATTTCTCTATGAAGTCAAGTCCATCAGCGCCGCGGGCGAGTTGAATCGCGCCGAGGCCCTCGACCTGTACAACACAGCGAAAAGGAATCTCGCCCAACGCGGTTTCATTCACTCGTTCGTAGCAGACCACAGTCGTCCCATTCAGTACGCCAAGGAGCCCGCTCAGCGCGAGTTGGCGGTGGCATAACGGAATCATCTGTGTCCCGCGGTACGCGTCGGTCGCCGGCTATCGTCAGCCTGACCAATTCGCTCACGATCTCCAAATGCGCGGCCTGGTGGGAACTCATCCTCCGGCCCTGCTCAGCCTCCGGAGAATGCAGCAGGGTGTGAATCGACGACCCGCGCCACGATCAACGTAAGATCGTCTGCCTGGTCGCTGCCCCCATACTCCCGCACAATGCGGGTCACAGCTTTGAGCGTTTCGGCGGCTGTTCCGTCGCGGTGCTTGCACAGGGCAGTGATCAGGCGCTCCTCGCCGAATTCCTCTCCCTCCTTGTTGGCAGCCTCCGTCACCCCGTCCGTGAAGACTGCGAGCATGTCGCCATCTTCCAGGCCCACATCTTCCACTGCGCAATCCCATTCATTGAAGGCTCCCAGGACGCAGGCTGTAGCGGGAATGCGCCGCACGTTGCCGCCGGCCTTCAGCAGGATTGGGGGATTGTGTCCGCAGTTGACGAAGCGCAACTTTCTGGTTGCGTCTTCATACACGGCTACAAACAGCGTCACAAAATGCTGCGCAGCGGTCGACTCGTATAACAACCGGTTCACCTGCCGCATCGTGGTCGCCAGATCGACGAGCCCCGCCGTGCAGTGGGTGCGCATCGCCGCCTGCAAGCCCGCCATCAGCAACGCCGCGGGCATTCCCTTTCCAGAGACGTCGGCAAGAACCAGGGCGATTCTTCCCGCGCCGAGATCGAGAAAGTCATAGTAGTCTCCGCCAACCGCGCGCGCTTGAATGCAGATTCCAGCATAATCCAGGGTCTGCATCGCCGGTGCGCTCTGCGGCAGCAGGCGGCTCTGAACCTGGCGAGCCATCTCGGCCTCATAGGCAGCGCGCCTCTCGGCCACAAGTTGCTGCGCCATCCTCTCAGCCAGGCGGATGCTTTCAAGCGCCCCACCAGCCTGGTTAGCCACCGAAGTCAGCAGTCTCTTGTCTTCATTGGAATATGGCTCTTCCGACAGTCTTGGTCCGAGCGCGATTACGCCCACCAGTCGCCCGTCTCGACCTGGTACGGGAATGATGCATTCGGGCTGCAACGGCGCGAAGACCGAAAACGGCACGAAGAGCTCCGAGGCCGGCGGAGGCACTTCGACCGGCCGGCCACGCCGCGCCATCTCCCTCAGCAAGTCCGAATCCCCTTCGAGCACGCGCAGCCGAGCGGGCACCTCGCCCGCGGCTGCCTGCAATCGGCCATCCTCGCCCTCAAGATAGAGAGTCAGCGAGGAAGGGTGCAGCGCCTCGGCAATCTGATCTTCCAGGAGTGTGGCCAATCCCGGGCTGTTCTCAACGGTGCGGATTCTTCCGGCTAATTCCTCCAGGATCTTCGCGGCATCGTACTGTCCGCGGAAGAACGCCCGGTCGAGTCGCTCCCGCACGCGCACCTGAATGCGAGCAGTGGCAACCGCAATGAGCCCCCCCACTCCGGCACCGGCCATGCCCACCGAAACCACTGCGCCCTTGCCGGAGGCGAGAATCCAGGGAAAGTACTGAAAGAAGAACCGGACGAACACCCATGCTGCGCCGATGCTCGCCAGCGTGATGAAAATCGCGAACCCGCGGCGGATCAGGAAATAGCGCGCGCTCCGTTTCAACAGCACCGGGAGCTCCATCACCCGGTACTTCACGACCGCATAGGCGAACGAAATCGGCACCAGCGTCAGGCCGGCAACGCTCAGCACCCACACATAAAACGGAAGGCTGAGCGGACTTGCCTCTCTCCCCGATTGGACAATGAAGAGTGTCATCGCCAGAAGCGGAACGATTCCCGCCATGGTTCCCAGCAACAGCACACGGATCTTGCGCCGCGCGTCTGCGTTCGGCGCGCGCAGGCCATTCCAGCCCAGCGAGATCAGTCCGAGCGCGAAGCTGCCAAGTGTGTACGCCTCGGAGATGCCCTTGGGGTCAACCCAACTTTTGATCTGTTCGCAGAATTCAAGGATCGTGGCATAGGACCCGGTGAAAGCGATCGTTCCAGCCATGGGCAGGGCGATTGCAGCGTTTGCCGCGATCAGCGCATATTTCAGCGCAGGCACCCTCTTGTCCAGCGGCGATCTCGTGGGGAAGACAGCAAAGAAGTAATAGAACAGCGCAGGCAAAATGGTCTGGAATACAAACTGATACGTGAGTACGACCCGCCGGATGGTCATCGGAATCATGGGCTCTGTCTCCGGATTCACCAATGGAGCGAGCGCAATGAACCCGGTGAACATGAGAGCCAACAGCCAGGCGTTCTTGTCTTCGCATCGGAAGAAAAGCACCACTGCCATGACCGCCAGAAAGAACAGCGGATAGGACAGCAGCGAATTCATGATCGCATTCTGCGCGAACGTAGGATGAAGCATTTCCGGCGGCAGATCGGGTGTCGTGACCACGCACTGCATTTGCACGCCTGATGATCTTTCGACTGTGAGCAACACCGGTGAATTCGGCCTTGCCGTGGCGACGAACTCCACCCAGGGGGTAATCGTATCGACCAGTCGCCCGTTGATTTCCACGATGCGGTCGCCTGGAACCAGGCCGGCGCGCGCCGCTGGACCACCCGTTGTGACACTTACCAGATCGAGTCCCGGGCGGTGGGGAGAGATTGGCC
>Ga0335069_10004680_pt1 | contig 20189 bp, 12 predicted proteins | sample Lox_Sample_11_FD_206714 | JGI IMG/M metagenome (GOLD analysis project Ga0335069, IMG submission 206714) | Soil microbial communities from Loxahatchee National Wildlife Refuge, Florida, United States - Lox_Sample_1.1 | ecosystem: Environmental > Terrestrial > Soil > Wetlands | place: USA... | reverse complement strand
TGCTCCTTGAGCAGCGGGCTCGTCTTGCGCACGGCCCAGCAGCCGCTCAGGGGGTCGCCGAGCGGGAAACCCACGCGGAGGTGCGGCCGGCGCTTCATCGCCAGCGCCAGGTCCGCCACCGGCATCACCACCGCGCCGATCTGGCCCTTCTCCAGCGCCTCGAACATCAGCACCTGGTTGTCGAGGAGCTTGAGCCGGTGCGGGGGGACGCCGGCCTTCTGCGCCGCCTCCACCCAGGACGACCCCGCCACCACGCCGACGTTGCGCTCCCGCAGCTGCTGGATGCTCACCACCGGCGGCGCCTGTGTATGCGAGCCGACGAAGAAGCGGACGGGGAACACCTCCTGGGTGAACGCCACCTGCTGGCGCCGTGCCTCGGTGTTCACCACGCCGATGATGAGGTCGGCCTCGTCGCGCTGGAGCATGGGGATCTCCTTCGTGAAGTCCTCCATCCTCTGCACGTCGATCGCGATCTTGTGGGCCTTGCAGAACGACTCGAGCAGCTCCCGTTCCAGCCCGGGCCCGTTCGGCGACTCCGGGTCGAAGCTGAACATCTCGGGGTACTCGTACGCGTAGGCGAGGACCCGCAGCCGGCCCCGGCCCTGGATCTCCGGCCAGTCCGAGGACGACGCGGCGACCGCCGAGCACAGCACACCGAGACAGGCCGCGGCCACGACGCTGCTTCCGGATCTCATCTGCCCCCCTCCGAGCAGGCGATTATCCAGGGTTCGCCGGCCATTTCAAGCGGATTCCTCGCGTCGGCACGATTGCACCGGTCCGACGCGCAATTCGGATCAGGGCCGCGAGGGCTGCAGCAGCGTGCCGCCCTGCCAGCGGCGCATCGTCGGCAGCGGCTGGTTGCGTCCGAGCGCGTTCCACTCCACGGTCCCGCTGGCGCCCGTCCAGGGCATGAGCGCGCGGACGGCGTCGCGGATGCGGGGACGGTTGAGCCCGGTGGCGCGCACAGCGGCGGCGACGAGACGCACGGCATCGTAGCCGTCCGCCGCCGCAGCGTCCGCAGGGCTGGACCACCGTCGCTGGTAGGCCTCGGCGAAGGCGCGCCACGGCGGGCGGGCGGCGTCGACCCAGGCCGGGGCAACCACGCCGTCGGCCGCGACGCCGGCCGCCCGCGCGAAGGCGGCCCGGCCGAGGGTGGCTCCGCCGATCACCTCGCCGCGGTAGCCGGCCCGGCGCAGCTCGGCGACGAGCCGGCCGGCCAGCGCGGAGCGGGCGAGAACGACGACGGCGGACGGCGGCGGCACGAGCAGCCGCCGCACCACATCGGGCAGGTCCGGGTCGACCTCGGGCATCTCGACGATGACCCGGGGCGCGAGCTGGCGCGCGCCGAGGACACGCTTCACCGCGACCAGCGCCGCGTGGGCGTCGTGGTCGGTGCCGGCGGCCACCGCGAAACCGCTGCCGCCGGCGTTCGAGGCGATGGCCCCGACGATCGCCGGCGCCAGCGCCTCGTCGGACGGAGGCAGCGAGAACAGCCAGGGCACGTTGGCGAGGTCGGCGGTGACGTCGGTGCTGCCCGGGCTCAGCAGCAGGAAGTACGACTTGAGCGCGATCTGCACCGCCAGGTGGGTGGTGTTGCCGTCGACGCCTCCCAGCACCGCCCAGGCCTGGGTCTCGTAGACCAGGCGGGTGACCTCCCGGACTCCGGCCTTCCATGGGCTCTCGGACCAGGCCGGCTGCAGGCGGAACGGCTTGCCGTGGTACCCGCCGGCGGCGTTCTCCTGCTCGAGCGCCAGCGCCGCGCCGCGCCAGAGCTCCCCGAACTCGGGGTGGTCGGGGTCACCCGGACCGAACCAGCCGAGGACCACCTCGCTGACCGGCGGCTCGGGCGCGTCGCGACCGGGGCCGCGGAAGTCGAGAGGCTCCTGCCCTGCCCGGTGGGAGGGCTCGTGCGGCGCCGGCGGCGAGCTCACGGCCGGACCCGCGAGCAGCAGGACGAGCGCGGGTCCGGCGAGCATCGCTACTTCCTGGCCGCCGTGGCCGCGGGCCTCGTGGCGGCCGCGACCGTCTCGGTGTCCCGGTTCAGCCGGTCACGAGGGGCCACGTATCCCTTGGGAATCCCGAGGTCGCTGCGCGAGGCGTAGTGCCAGCGGCCGTCCTTGAAGGTGGCGAGGTAGGTGTCCGAGACGTCGTCGAGGCAGGCTGAGAACACGATGTCGCCGGTGACGCCGGGCCAGGGGTGCGGCAGGAAGGCGACCACGTCGCGGATCTTCGCCCGGTTGAGGCCGGCCGCGTTGATCGCCCACAGCATGAGGTTCATGCCGTCGTAGGCGTGGGCGGCGTAGGTCTCGGCCTCCACGCCGAAGCGCTCGCGGTAGGCCTTCTTGAAGCGCTCGAGCTTGGGGTCCCTGCGCTCGGGGTTCCAGGGGAAGGCGGCCACCACGCCCTCGGCGTTCTTCCCGGCGATCTTGAGGAACTCCTCGCTGACGGTGCGGTCGCAGCCGTAGAACGGCTGGGTCATGCCCATCTCGCGCATGGTGTTGAGGATCTTCGCCCCCTCGATCGCGTCGCCCCAGTGCACGACCGCGTCCGGCTGCGAGTTCTTGACCCGCTCGACCTCGAGGCGGAAGTCCGTCTGCCCGAGCTTGTACGCCATCTCGATGGGAATCGGGTGCTCGAGCCGCCGCGCGCTGTCGCGGATCTCGCGCACGCCGAAGCGGCCGTAGCGGTTGCTGGAGCGGATGATCGCCACCTTCTTCAGCTTCAGCTTGCGGTACCAGTAGTCGGTGAGAAGGTACGCCTGCTGCCGGTCGTCGCCGATCACCCGGGCGACCCAGGGGATGTTGGTCTCGATGAAGGTGGGGTCGGTGTCGCCGGGATTGACCATCAGCACCTCGGCCTTCAGGGCCACGCGGATGGCGATGTGGCTGTTGGCGCCGTCGATGGTGCCGAGGATGCCCCAGACGCCTTCCTTGTAGGCCTGCTTGATGATCTCGTTGCCGGAGGAGCCCCACAGGCCGTTGTCGTTGCTGACCACCAGCTCGAACGGGATCCTCCGCTTCAGGTAGCCGCCGCGGGCGTTCCACTCCTCGACGGCGAGGCGCGAGCCCTGCAGCATCGGGATGCCGAGCGCCTCCTCGTGGCTCTTGCCGCCGGTGGCGACCGACACCGTCGCCATGATCGGCCCGATGAAGCCGACGTTGACGGTGTCGAGGTGCTCCGGCTCGGGCGTGGCGCGCCCCGGACCGTAGTACTGCATCTGCAGCAGGAAGTTCTCCTTGTACGGCTTCGCCCCGGAGAAGGGCTCGACGTCCTCGGGCGTGCCCGCGTAGTTCTCGTCCTTCCTCAGGTTGAGGTCCGGGGCCCGGTAGGCGCCCGCCGCGTCGATCTTCTTCAGCAGCTCGACGAGCTTCGGGTCGTCGAAGGGAATGAAGTCCGGTCTCGGGTCGACCGGCCGGGCGGCCTTGCTGCCGCGGTCCGCGGCGTGGACGGCCAGCCCGCCCAGCCCGAGCACCAGCGCAACGACGAACGCGAGCCTGCGCATGTCTACCTCCCGCCCTTGCCGCCACCCGGCAGGCCGGGCAGCGCCGTGCTCGGCCTCGCCTCGGGCGTCGGCTCCGGGGCCCGCTGCCCGTAGGCGTAGAGCGGCCGGTCCTTCGTCCCCGGGTAGTAGCCCTCGCCCAAGCCCCAGCCCAGGCCCTTCGCCGTGCCCACCCAGATGTCGTCGCCATCGACGTCGGCCGCGATCATGAAGCTGTGCGGGACGCCGACCGGCATGTCCACCCACTCCACCACCTTGCCGCCCACCGTCACCTTCGCGCGGCCGCGGCCCGTCTCCGGGTCGCGGGTGTAGGCGACCCAGGTCGCCGGGTCGGCCGGCCCGTCGACCACGATGCCGAGCCCCTTGTCCGAGCAGAAGAGGGCCTCCTGCGCGCTGCGGGCCTTGATGTTGTTGTTGAAGTCGGAGGGGAGCCCGCCTTCTTGTTCGGCGTACCCGCGCCAGTGGCGGCCGTCGTAGCGCGAGCCGCCGAAGTAGGTGGAGATCCACACCACGCCCTGCGCGGGGCTGGCGCCGGTGACGATCACATGGATGATGCCGTCGTCGCGGTAGAGGTCGATTTCCATCTCGCCGTCGGGGTCGGTGTACTCCTTCCAGTGGCCGGTGCGGATGTTGTACTCCAGCATCCCGGTGCCCCAGATGCCCAGGTACACGGAGTCCTTCCCGTCGTAGGCCGCGGAGTAGTTCCAGATCTCCTCCATCGGCGCGTTCTTCTCGGTGAACACCGTCCATTCGCCGGTCACCGTGTTGAGGCGAGAGGCGCCGGCGGTGGTGGCCGCCCAGACGTTGTCGTTCTCCACGGCCACGCCGTAGACCACGTCGTTGACCAGCCCGCTGTTCATCTGGTGCCAGTGGTCGAAGCGCCCGCCCGACAGCCGTGCCAGGCCGCCCCCGAACATGCCCAGCCAGACGTCGCCGGTCTTCTTGTCGACGTCGATGGCGGTGACGACCTTGAACGGCAGGCCGTCCTTCTCCTGCCAGGTCCGGACCACCTTGCCCGTCGGCTTGTCGATCAGGGCCAGCCCGTCCTCGGTGCCCACCCAGACCCGCGGCCCGTCCACCTTGACGGCCATGATGTGGTCGTTGGGCAGCCCGTCGGCCACGGTGAACTGCCTCCACTTCGTGTAGACGTACGGCAGCTTCGGGGAGGCCGCAGGGCCGGCCGGCTCCGGGGCGGCCAAAGCGGCCGTGGCCAGCAGCAGCGGCACGGCAATCATGAAACCAGTTCTCATCTTCTGCTCCCCGCCGTCACAGCGTCTTCAGGTACTCGATGAGGTCGTTGAGCTGGTCCTTGGTCATGTCGTTGGTCACGCCGTGCTTGTCGTAGGGGTTGTGCATGGTCCAGATCTCCTCCAGCGTGTTGGCCATCCCGTTGTGGAGGTAGGGAGCCGAGTCGTAGATGTTGTTGAGGTGCGGCACGTCGAACTTGCCCGAATGGGTGTCCAGCGCTTGGTTGGTGCCCACGTCGCGCTGCTGCCGGTCGGTGAAGTAGGGCGGGAAGTGGCAGTAGACGCAGCGGCCCTCGTTCGCGATCTCGCGGCCGTCGTTCGTGCGCGAGCGCTCGAACAGGATCTTGCCGCGGCGCTGGGCCTCGGTGAGCGGCGCGCCCAGCGCACGATAGCGGTTGGGCGGGCGCGGGATGGTGACCGTGTAGTCGTTGAGCGCCCGCAGCTGCTCGGGGTCGAAGGGGGCCAGTCGGGTGAAGAAGACGGCCAGCCGCGCCCCGCACTGGCGAGCCAGTGTCGGGTTGGTGCCCTCCCACTTGAAGGGGTCGGTGTCGTAGATGCCGCGCAGGGTGCGGTTGTCGACCGGGTTGACGCCGATGCCGTCGGCCTCGATGTCGTAGGTGAGCCCGTCCACGTGGCCGTCGGGGTGGCAGGTCGCGCAGGCAAACTGGCGCTGGAAGGTGATGTCGGCGCTGTGGAAGAGCCGCTCGCCCCAGCGGATGTGGGTGCGCTGCCTCGGCCCGCCCAGGTCCACCCGGGTGACCGGCTGCAGCGTCTTCACGTCGATCACCGAGAGCGAGTCGTCGAGGGTGTTGGCGACCCAGGCGGTCGCCCCGTCGGGCGCCACCGCGATGCCGCGCGGGTTGTCCTTCACCGGCACCCGCGCGACCACGAACTCGGCCGAGGCTCCCAGCCAGTTGGGCAGGAGGTCCCGCCGCTCGGCGTCGGACATGCGCCGGACGAGAGCCACCAGCTTCGCCGTGTCGATGACCGCCACCAGGTTGGTGCCGGCGCTGGTGACCAGGGCCCGGCTGCCGTCCGGCGTGAAGGCGACGTCGGTGACGTCCGCGAAGTAGCGCTGGGGCTGGTCGAGCAGCACCTGATCGACCCGCCCGTCCTTCCACACCACCGCCAGGCCGTTGGTGATGGTCCAGCCCTGCAGGATGCGGGTCATCGGCACCAGGTTCTTGGTGCGGTTCAGGGTGGCGAGGGCGTACTCGCCGCTCGGGTGCCAGGCGATGCCCAGCAGCAGGTTCGCCTCCGGCACGGCCATGCGGTTCGTCACCTTCTGGGTGGAGACGTCGAGCGCCGTGACCTCGGAAACGGGTGCCGTGCGGAAGCCGCCCAGGCGGGAGAGCGCGTTCGTCACCAGGAGCGTGCGGCGATCCGGTGACAGCGCGGCGGCCCAGGGGTAGCGGCTGGCGGCGAGGCGCTTGGTCTCCTTGCCGCTGGCCAGGTCGATCACCGACACCGCGTCGATGCCGGTGCCCATCACGAAGACGGCCTTCCCCTCCGGGCCCGCCGCCACGCCGTGCGGCTCGTCGGAGACGGGGATCGTCTTCACCACCTTGCGGCTGGCCACGTCGACCACGGCCAGCGCGTCGTCGCGGCGGGCCGTCACGTACGCGGTCCGGCCGTCGGGGCTGAAGGCCACGCCCGTCGCCTGGCTGCCCACCGGGATCTCCGCGAGCCTCACGCGCCTGGCGGCGTCGACCACGATCACGCTGCCGGAGGACTCGCAGGCGACCCAGACCTCACGGCCATCGGGGGTGAAGGCGAGGTTGATCGGGTTCTTGTACTCGACCTGCAGCTCCTCCAGAAGGACCCGGGCGCCCTTCGAGCGCGCGCTCCCGTACTGTTCCTCGAGTTCGTTGAACTGGCTGGTGGCGGCGAGGGCCGTGCGCCGGCCGACCGCCTCCAGCAGCGGCTCCGGCTTCAGCGGGTGGGCGATCTTCGCCTTCGCCGTCTTGAAGTCGAACGGCTTGCCGTGCGCCTTGGCGTGGCAGGCGGCGCAGGTCGCCTGCGTCACCGGCCTGAGGCCGGCCTTCTTCGCGGCCGGGCGGTCGCGCATCACCGGCTCGCTCATGTACTCGCTGCCGGCCCCGTGGCAGGACTCGCAGCCCACGCCCTCCATGAGGTCGTAGGTCCTGGTGACCGCGGCCCCGGGGCCGCCGCCGGTGACGTGGCACTTGAGGCAGGCCGGCGCCAGCTGCGGCTCCTCGCTCACGCCCATCGCCTTCGCGATCGCGCCGGCCTTCGCGGTCGAAAGCACCGCGTACGCCTGGGCGTGCGGGCCCAACCGCCACAGGCTGAGCTGGTAGCCCATGCTCGGGCCCTGGTGGCAGGCGCCGCAGGCGTGGGAGCCGACGTACTTCGGGCCGGGTGCGGTCGCCGGTGTCAGCTCCGCGGCGGGGTTCGGCGCGGGGCTCGAGCCCTTCGGCACCGGGTGGGCCAGGCGCTCCCAGGCCTCGTCCACGTTGATGGCGGGTCTCTGGTGCACGGCCGCGTGCGAGCCCTTGACGTAGTGGCAGACGGCGCAGTCGCGCTTGGTGAACCTGCGCAGGCCGGCCCGGCGCGCGGCCTCCTTGTCCTTCATCACCTTCTCGTCCATGTACTCGCTGCCCGGGCCGTGGCACTTCTCGCACTGCACGCCGTCCTCCAGGCGGAAGGCGGGGTCGCGTTCCCACTTCTCGGAGTCGGCCGCCGTCGCGTGACAGCCGAGGCAGATGGGCGTCTTCTCCGGCTCGTCGAGGATGCCGGCGAGGCGCGCCATGGCCTTCGCCTCCGGCAGCGCCAGCGCGGCCCAGGCCTGCGAGTGCGCGGTTGCCAGCCAGTGGCTGTACTGGTTGCCGGCCTCCCTGCCCTCGTGGCAGCGGGCGCAGGCGCGCGCCCCCACGTAGATCGGCTGCTTCTGCGCCTGGGCGCGCGAGGCGACGGGGAACGACAGGACGGCCGCCACGCCCGCCGCGACCAGGACGATCCGCGCGCGTCCCATGCGGGCCTCCCTACTTCTTCCCCTGCTGGAGGCGCAGGATCTGGTCGGCCTTGACGTCGGTCCACTCGTCCGTGGTCCCGTCGGGCCAGCGCACCTGCACCCGCTCGGCCCTGCCGGCGGCGCCGAGGCCGAAGTGGGCGCGCGCGTCGCCCTGCGAGAGGTAGCCGTTCACGCCGATCAGGTCCTGGAACTGCGCGCGGCCGCCCGCGGTGACGGTGATCCGGGCGCCGATGGCGGTGCGGACGCCGTTCTTCGTCCGCGCGTCCACCTTCAGCCAGTGGTTGCCGGTGCCGCCCAGGTTGCGCAGCAGGTGCGGCGGTCCGGAGGTGTCCACCACCACGATGTCGACGTTGCCGTCGTCGTCGAAGTCGGCCCAGGTGGCGCCCCGGCTCGACCACTTGGCGCGGAAGAACTCGCCCGAGTCGTCGGCCACGTCCAGGAAGCGGCCCCTGCCGTCGTTGCGCGCCAGCACCGCGTTCTCCGGGTACTCGTGGTGGGAGTCGCCGTTCGCGATGAAGACGTCGGTGTGGCCGTCGTTGTCGAGGTCCTGCACCACGGCGCCCCAGCCGGTGAACTGGCCGCAGATGAGGGCGAGGCCGGAGCGGTCCTCCAGGTCCACCCAGAAGTCGCCCTGCCGCGAGTGCAACGTGCCGTAGTCCATGTCGGGAACCAGGATGTCGAGGTTGTTGTCGCCCACCAGGTCGGCGGCCGCCGGTCCCATCGAGGAGACGCCCTGCCCGTTCTGCCCCAGCGCCAGCCCCAGCTCGAACGCGCGCTCGACGAAGGTGCCGTCGTGCCTGTTCTCGTAGTAGTAGCTCTCCATGGAGTCGTTGGCGACGTAGAGGTCGGGCCAGCCGTCGTCGTTGAAGTCCGCCGCCACCGCGCTCATGGCCCGCCCGTTGGGGTTGTAGACGCCGGCCTTCTTCGTCACGTCGGTGAAGGTGCCGTCGCCGTTGTTGTGGTAGAGCGTGCAGGAGACGCCGTTGTAGCTGAGCGGACCGGGGTAGCCCTGGGCCGCGTAGTAGGAGCGGAACTTCCCCTCGTCGTACTCGAGGTAGTTGGCGACGAACAGGTCCAGGTAGCCGTCGCGGTCGTAGTCGACCCAGACCCCGTTGAGCGCCCAGCGGCTGTCGGAGAGGCCGGCCTTCTCGGTGACCTCGGTGAAGGTGCCGTTGCCGTTGTTGTGGTACAGCTCCGGCCCCTTGTAGGTGAGGACCAGCAGGTCGATCTTCCCGTCGTTGTCGTAGTCGGCGGCCGAGCAGCCGAAGGCGAAGTTGCGCCCGGCGACACCGGCCTTCTCGGTCACGTCCTCGAACTGGAAGTCCCCCTTGTTGCGGTAGAGGGCGTTGTGCAGCTGGCCGATCAGGTCGCGGCCGCGGTTGTCGCTGACCGTGGTCTCCCAGCGGCCCTGCGGGAAATAGATGTCGAGCCTGCCGTCGCCGTCGTAGTCGAAGACGCAGGCGCCGGAGCCGGTGCCCTCGACGATGTTGCTGAGCTCGTGGTCGCCGAAGCTGCGCTGCCAGGTGATGCCGGACTTCGGCAGCAGGTCCACGAAGGTGGGCAGCTTGCCGGGCGCGACGGCCGGCGGTTGCGCCTGCGCGGCCGCGGCTGCCGCCACGGCGGACAGGACGACGACGAGCGAGCTGGGCCTCATGGCTGGCCTCCCAGGTCGATCCACTCGATCAGCGCCCGGACCTCGTCGGGCGAGAGCGTCCCCGGCTTCGTCGCCCTCTTCGGCCCCGGCAGCGACGCCTCCGAGTCCCAGGGCCGCGCGGTGTTGCGGCCCAGCACGTGCCACATCAGCCGGCTGCGTCTCGCCTCGCCGGGCGTGACCATCCCCTCGCCGTCGAGCCGCGGCCCCTGGCCGCCCGGACCGTGGCAGGTCAGGCACTTCGCCTGCAGGATCGGCTTCACGTCCTCCGAGTAGCGGACCGTGCGCCGCTTCTCGGGCGGCTGGTCGAGCAGGGGCGCCGGCGACTGAACCGCCTTCACGAACCGGTTCGGCGGCGTGCGCTCCGGGTCCTCGTGGCAGCCGACACAGCCCTGGGCGGCGTGGTTGCGGACCCACAGCCAGGCCGAGCTGCGGATGGCCAGGCCGTCGGCGTCGAGGAGCTGCAGCTGCACCGGCGTGTTCGCGGGGACCTGCACCTGGAACGAGCCGTCCTCGGCGAGGGGGATGGTGCCCAGCAGCCGGCGCCAGGGCGGCTGCGCGGCCCGGGGCACGCCCTCGACCACGCGCAGGCTCCTGGCGGAGCCCGGCGGCAGCTGGTCCCCGAGGTCGTGGATGTTGACGTCGATCGTGTAGAGCTTGCCGGCGGCATCGTCCTCGCGCACGACGCTCGAGCGCGCGTCCGGCATCGGGCGCGGCGCCAGCAGCCGGGCCTGCAGCGAGTGCCAGGCGGGATCCTCGATCACCTTCTCCCGCGCCCTCGTCTTCGGGTCGAAGCGCTGGATGGTGAAGGTCGCGGCGGCGTCCTTGCGCCAGGAGACCAGCAGCCGCCCGTCGGGCAGGGCGGAGGGCGCGCGGAAGAGGCCGTCGCCGTCCCCGCTCAGCGCCTGGTACGTGTGCAGCGGGCGCATCTGGTCGACGGCGGCCAGCCGGCCGGCGCCGTCGCCGCCGACCGAGTCGGACTCGACGAACACCACCCGGCCGTCCGCGGTCGGCGCCGGCATCTGCGCGACGCGCAGCCCCTGCTCGCCGGCGTAGGTCTGGTAGTCGGTCCCGTCCTCGTTGACGCCGAGCAGGGCCACCCGCCCCTGCGTAGCGCGGGCCGGGTCGTGGCGCAGCCAGCCGGCGTAGACCATGCGCCCGTCCGGCAGGATCACCGGGTCGAGGTCGTTCGAGAGGTTGTAGGTCAGCCGCCGCAGCGCGCTGCCGTCGGTCTTGCAGGACCAGAGGCTGGTGTTCGGGGCCACCCCGGCCTCGTCGATCTGGTCCGGGTCCGTGCCGACGAAGCCGACCTGCACCCAGGGCTCCACGTTGGTGGGGGTGATCGTGTAGATGGTCGACTGGTAGACGGGCTGGCGCGCCCCCGCCTTGCCGCAGGTGATCCTCCGCGCGTCGCTGCCGTCGGCCCTCATCTCCCAGACGCACCAGGGATCGGCCTTCTCCTTCTTCGCCGCGAACAGGATCGACTGCCCGTCGAAGGAGACGTCGGGATCGGCCGCGCTGTCGAAGCCGGCGGTGAGCAGGTGCGTGCTGCCGTCGGCGGAGACCAGCAGGAGGCGTCCGCCCTCGCCCAGCGGGGCGCGCAGCGTCCCCCCGGCCAGGGACGCGGCCGGCAGCGCCGCGGCGGGCACCTGCGCCACCACGACCGGCGGCGGCACCGGCCGGGGTGGCGTCGGTGTCGCCGCTCCCGCGCCCAGCAACGCCAGCACCGCGGCCGCGCCGAGCGCGGCCACTCGCCGGCCGCTCACCGGCCGGCCCCGCGCACGACGGCGGTGGCGTCGATCTCGAACAGCAGGTCCGGACGGCAGACGTCCGCCACGCAGGTGACCATCGGCGCGTTGACCAGCCCCGACCCGGCGGCGATCTCGCGGAACGAGCGCAGGTCGCAGGGGTTCTTCAGGAACGCGGTGGCCTGCTGCACGTCCCCGAGCCGCGCGCCCGCGCCCTCCAGCAGCGCCGCCACCGCCTCCAGCGTGAAGCGCGTCTGGGCCTCGAAGTCGCCGACGTGCACGGTGGCGCCGCGCTCGTCGATGGCGGCGGTGCCCGAGACCAGGATCAGGCGCGACTCGCCGAGCGTCAGCTCCATCGCCCGGGCGAAGGCGGAGCCGTACTCGGTCGCCTCGTTCTGCCTGCGGTTGTGCAGCCGCCGCAGCGAGCAGCGGCGGCCGGGCCGCGGCTGCACGGCGACGAGGTCCAGCGCGCACCAGCCGCCCCGCGCGTTGCGGCCCTCGATGCCGGTGCTGGCCGGGATCTTGCCGTCGCCGCTCGGCCCGGTGAGGCCCATCCGGCGGAAGGCCTGGTTGCGGACCGCGTTGAAGGGACCGTACCAGTCGAGGATGTCGCGCAGGTAGAACCAGGTCCGCGCCACGTCGCGGAAGGAGAAGCCCTCGCGGGCCAGCAGTTGCTCGGCCGCCTCGATCGCCGCGCCGGCCTCCTCGGCCGGCCCCGGCGCCAGCCGGTCCGCGCCGCGGCGGCCGACGTCGGACAGCCCCAGCAGCCGCGCCTCCGCCGTCTCCACCAGGGCGCCGTACGCGCGGTCTCCCTCCGCCAGCGTGAGCGCCTGCCCGCGGGCGGCGACGACGTGGATGCCGGCGAGCCCGGCCTGTTCGGCCGGCGAGCCCTCCACGAAGGTGGCCGGCACCGGCCAGTCCACCCCCGCGGCGCGCAACGCGTCCGCGCGCGCCCGCGACACCGCCGGCGCCACCTGCAGGTCGCCGAACACCCGCTCCTGCAGCGGGACGAGGCCCCGCTCGACGGCCGCCGCCACCAGCGCGGCGTAGGCGCGCTCGGCGGCCCCAGGCAGGCGCGCGGCCTGCTCGGCCGTCCAGGAGAGCAGCGCGAGGTCCTGGCCGACGGCGCTGACGGTGACGGCGGCGTCGCTGCGGGTGTCGCTCATGGTCAGCATCAAGACGTACTCCTTGGTGGCGCGTCAAGCCCGCCTCGGCGGCCGGAAAGGGGGAGCGCGCGATCGCGACGAAAGAACGAGATGGAGGTTGCCCGCGTCGGCGGGGCCGGTCAATGAAGCGCATGAATCATGCGACGTCGATTTCGACCAATATCGACGCGGGTGGGACGCACTTCGTCCCGTACTAATTCCTACGCTCCCGCATAAAAGCTGTTGTTGACCGGCCGGGCGGGCGGCACGTAGGATCCCGGCCTGGCGAAACGCCTCGCCGGCCGTTCGTGGCCAGGAGCCTTCTCCATGAGCAACAGCGTGCGGGTGGTCAACATCCGGGATTGCGCGATCGGCGGCGCCGAGCTGATGGTGATGGCGGGCCCCTGCTCGATCGAGTCGCGCGAGCAGATCCTCCATTGCGCCGAGGTGGTGGCCGGCTGCGGCGGCCGCTTCCTGCGCGGCGGCGCCTTCAAGGTGCGCACCGCGCCCACGGCCTTCCAGGGCCTGGGCTGGGACGGCTGGAAGCTCCTGCGGGAGGCGGCCGACGCCCACGGCCTGCTGACCGTCAGCGAGATCCTGAGCGAGGAGCAGATCGAGCCGGCGCGCCGCTACGTCGACTTCGCCCAGATCGGCAGCCGCAACATGCAGAACATCCCGCTGCTGAAGGCGCTGGGCCGCTCGCGGATGCCGGTCCTGCTCAAGCGTGGCTTCGGCTGCACGATCGACGAGTGGATCCACGCCGCCGAGTACGTTCTGGGCGAGGGCAACGAGCACGTGGTGCTGTGCGAGCGCGGTATCCGCACCTTCGAGACCGCGACCCGTTTCACCCTCGACGTGGCGGCGGTGCCGATCGCGAAGGCGCGGCTGGGGCTGCCCGTCGTCATCGACCCCTCGCACGCCGCAGGCAAGCGCGACTGGGTCGAGTGCCTGACGCTGAGCGGCGTCGCCTCCGGCGCCGACGGCCTGCTGATCGAGACTCACCCCGACCCGGGCAAGGCGCTCTCCGACGGGCCCCAGGCCGTGGTCCTCTCGGAGCTGCCGGCGCTGGTCGAGAAGGCCCGCCGCGTGGCCCAAGCGCTCGGCCGCACGGTCGCGGCCGGCACCCGCCAGCCCGTCGCCGCCGCCTGAGGCCCTCTAGAACCGGGTCTCGCCGACGACGAGCGGCCGCAGGCCCGACGGCAGCTGCAGGCGCCCGGCGAGGCCGGGCGGCAGCACGACGCGGCCGTGGATCGCGCCTTCCTTCTGCTCGGCCTCGACCACGATCTCGCCGCCCGCGGGGTGGACGAGGCGGCCCGAGGCGTGCTCGAGCCCGCCGAGCATCGGCGTGACATCGACCTGCCGGAAGCCCCAGCCGGACGGCCGGATGCCGAGGAGCGTCGCGAAGAAGTGGTAGAGCGGGTGCGACCCCCAGGCGTGGCAGTCGGAGCGCGTCGGCTCCGCGCTCTCGATGGGCGTGCGCAGGCCGTTTCTCCGCATCTGCGACCACGGCGAGAGCCGGTCGAGGACCACCTCGGGCCGCCGCAGGAGCCGCGCCGCCTCGAAGAGGTAGTGCAGCGTGTGGACGTCGGACCGCGTGCCCGCCTCGCCGCCGAAGAGCCCGCGCGCGAGGCGCTCACGGCGCGCCGCCGGACACGTCCCGCCCAGCAGCGCGATCGACTGCACCAGCTCGCTGGTGACGCGCCCGCCGGGCTCGTCGCTGTAGAGGCCGGCCGCCTCGAGCCAGAACACGCGGTCGGCGGCGGCGGCGAGGGCGGCGGCGTGGCGGCGCCAGCGCGCCCCGGGCTCGGGCTCTCCGAAGCCGTCCTCCAGCTCGGCCGCGAGACGGAGCGTCCACACCAGCAGCCAGTTCGTCAGCGCGCTCACCTCCGGCTCGCGCGTCCCCTCGCTGTCGTTCCAGCCCTCGGGCGTCGCCGCCACGCCCTGCGACGTGCGTCGGGAGACGAACGCCTCCAGCACCGCGCGCACGCCGGGCAGCAGCGAGCGGACGAAGCCCGGGTCGTCCCGCCAGCGGGCGTAGTCGTGGACGGCGCCGATCCAGATGAGCGAGAACCAGGGGATGAACTGCGGCTCGCGCACGGGGTAGCGCGACTCCGTGAGCCCGCAGGCGTGGCGGGACGCGTCGACGAGGTAGAGGCCCTTCCGCGTGAGGCGGTCGTCGCGCGTCATCACGTACTGGACGAGCGCCTCCAGGCGCAGGTCGCCCAGGTACTGCATCTGCTCGAAGTAGGGGCAGTCGAAGAAGGTCTCGTGCGCGCAGGCCTGCATCCCGCGGACGAGCAGAGGGAGCACGGAGACGAGCGCGGCGTCGCTGCAGCTCCAGCGGCTCTCCAGCTCCAGGGGGTAGCGGGTCTCCGCGAGCGCCAGCCGGTCGATCCGGAGCGGCTCGCCGGCCGTCTCCACGACGATCTCCAGGTAGCGGCCGCTGGCGAACCACAGCGATTCGAACAGCCGCCGCTCGCCGCCGTCGGGCCGGAAGCGGTCGCCCATGCCGAAGAAGAACTTCCCCTCGATCTCGTCGCGGTTGCCCTTGACGAACTTCCACCGGTCCGGCTGCTCGCGCAGGCCCTCGGCGAGCTGCAGGCGGACGAGACCTCCCTTCCCGCCCGAGGCCACCAGCTCGGGGTAGGCGCAGACGTAGTCCTCCAGGTCGACGATCACGCGGCGTCGCGTGTGCGCCGGGATCTCGACCGGCGCCTGGCCCGCGAGCATCCCCTCCCAGGAGGCCGCCTCGGCCGCGAGGTGGTCGGCGGCACGGACGGGGACCGGCAGCGTGTCCAGCGAGGGCACCGCGGCCACGTGGCGCACGCGTCCGCGCGTCCAGGGGCGCTCGATCATGGCCGGCAGCGTTCCCGCCTGCAGGTAGCGGGAGGGAGCGATGCCGTAGGCGAGGAGCGCGCTCGCCGCCTGCTCCTGCCGAGCCACCGGCCGCCAGCCCTCGCCCAGCCCCCGCTCGAAGCCCCAGGGGAAGACCTCGCCTTCGACGGTCACCGGCGCCGCGAGGCCCCACACGTAGACGGGCGGCTCGACCGCGTACCCGGACAGCGGCTTCGCCTCCCAGGCGGCGACGCCGGTGTCGAGCCGCTTCGACGCGGGACCTTCGGCGGCGAGGAGGAAGCCCGGGTGCACCTGGAACTGCGCCAGCGGCGCGAACGGTCCCAGCGAGAAGACGCGCGCCAGCAGCACGTGGGCGCCGGCCTCGGGCGCGACGTCGACCGTGTCGTAGAACCAGTGCTCGACGGTCCCGCGCTCGGGGCCGCGGGCGATCCGTCGGCCGTCGAGGAACAGCTCGTAGCGCTCGTCCGCGCTCACCCGCAGCCGCACCTGGCCGGCGCGCGGCCAATCGAAGCGCAGGCGGTACGCGGTCACCACCGGCGGCTGGCAGGCGTCGGCGCAGCCCACCCACCACGCCGGCCACGACCCCTGCCGGTCCCAGGGCGCCTTCTCGAACAGCGGCGGGAAGGGCGATCCCGTGGCATCCGCGGCGCGCGGGGCTGCCGGCGCGGCGGCGGCTCCCGCGCTCGCGAGACCCGCCGGAGCCAGCGCGCTGCCCAGCACGGCCGCCGAGGCCTTCAGCACCTCGCGTCGGCGCAGCGTCCCTGCCCCGTCCTGCCGCCGACCGTCACCCTGGCTCTTCTTCATGGCGGCCGCCGGGCTAGGGCGAGGGCGAGCCCCCCGCCTGCTGGCGCACCTTCTCCGCCTCCTCGCGCGCCTTCTGGGCGGCGTTGAGGCGCTGGACGACGGCCTGCTCGCGCACCCCGTCTTCCCGCCGGCCGAGCCGGAAGTAGACCATCGCCAGCGTGACGTGGGCCTCCGTGAACGACGGCTCCTCCTTCACCAGCGGCTCGAGCGCCTGGCGGGCCGTCTCCAGCTCGGCCTTCGCCACGTGGCACAGCGCGAGCTGGTAGCGCGCGCCGGGGTCGCCCGGCCGCAGCAGCAGGGCCTTCCTCACGTGCTCGAGCGCCTCGTCGTTGCGGCCGTCCTGCCGCAGCAGCAGCGCCAGCAGCAGGTGTGCGTCGAAGTGGTTGGGGTTGATCTCGATCTCGCGGCGCAGCGCGGCCATCGCGCCGGGGGCGTCGCCCATCTTGACCAGCACCTCGCCCAGGATGGCGTTGGCGCTGGGCAGCTGCGGGTCGAGCTCCAGCGCCCGGCGCAGCTCCTTCTCGGCGGCGATGTCGTCGCTCGCCTCCCGGCTGGCGATGGCCAGCACCAGGTGGGCCTCGGCCGAGTCGCCGCGGCGCAGGATGCGGTCGAGCACCCGCTGGCCGCGCTGGTACTGCCGGTCGCGCATCAGCGCGGTGCCGATCATGTAGAGGATGGCCGGGTTCTCGGGGTCCTTCTCCAGCAGCGGGTCGAGGATCGCGATCACCCGCTTCCACTCGCCGAGCTGCAGACGGCAGTCGGCCAGCAGCAGCGGAGCCTGCGGGTGGTCGGGCTGCGCCTGCAGCACCGCCGCGAGCTCGTCCGCGGCGTCGCGCGTGCGGCCGGCCTTGTACAGCGCGACCGCCAGGTTGTAGCGGATGGCGGCCGCCGGGGCGGCGTCGGGGTGCGCGGCCAGCGCCTGCCGGTACTGCTCGACCGCCTTCTCGAAGTCGCCGAGCTGCGCGTAGAGGACGCCGAGGTTCGAGCGCGCCTGCCAGCTCCCCGGCGCCAGCTGCAGGAAGCGCCGGTACTCGCCGGCAGCCGCCTCGAGCTGCCCCTGCTTCTGCAGCTCCAGCGCGTGGGCGGCGATCGCCGCGGGCTCCTGTGCCGGCGCGTCCGCCGGCGGCGCGGCGAGGAGGAGGAGGAGGGACACCAACCGCATCACGCGGCTATTGTGAACCACCCCGGGGCGGGGCGTGCCCGCCGCCGCCCCTTCGGGCGCACAATTGCCCCGACATGGCCATGACCCGACCCTGCAGCCGCCGCCACTTCCTCCGCCTCGCCGCCACCGCCCCGCTGGCCGTCCACGCGGGCTGCGGGGGCAGCTCGTCCACCAGCTCCTCGCCCAGCCCGACGCCGAGCGGCGCGGACGCCACCGTCGCCCTCGTCCGGGCGAACGCCTACGGAGGCGTGGGCTCGGCCGCGCTGCGGGAAGCGCTGCAGCTGCTGGGTGGCGTGGGCGCGCTGGTCCGCGGGAAGACCGTCACCATCAAGGTGAACATGACCGGCTGGCCGATGCAGCCCCTGTTCGGCCGCAGCCCCGGCGAGAGCTACGTCACCAACGGCGAGCTGGCGTTCGCGCTGGCCGACATCTTCATCGAGAACGGCGCCACCCGGATCCGCATCGTCGACTCCGAGGCGGCCGCGCTGCCGCTCGAGGACGTGCTGGCGGCCGCGGGCTGGGACGTCAGCGCCCTGCAGGCGCTGCCGAACCTGGAGATGGAGAACACCCGCAACCTCGGCCAGGGCTCGCGCTACGCGACGCTCGCGGTTCCCGACGGCGGCCGCATCTTCTCCTCCTTCGAGGTGAACCACTCCTACGCGGACACCGACGTGTTCGTGTCGCTGTGCAAGATGAAGGAGCACGCCACCGCCGCGGGGCTGACCCTGTCGATGAAGAACCTGTTCGGCATCACCCCGAACTCGCTGTACGGCCTGGGCGGCCCGGCGGAGGACAACCTCGGCTACCGCGGGCCGATCCACGGCCAGGCGGAGGGCTGGACGCGCCTGCTGCCGGGCGAGAAGCCGGGATTCGAGACGCAGCCGGTCGGAGTGCGGGTGCCCCGGACGATCGTCGACGAGAACCTGGCGCGGCCGGTGCACCTGGCGGTGGTCGACGGCGTCCGCACGATCCGCGGCGGCGAGGGCTGGTGGAACACGGGCATCGCGGCGATCGACCCCGGGGTGATCGTGGCCGGCTGGAACCCGGTGGCGACGGACGCGGTGGCGGCGGCGGTGATGGGCTTCGACCCGCGCGCGCCGAACGGCACCACGCCGTTCGAGAACCGGGAGAACCACCTGCTGATCGCCGAGCAGGCGGGCCTCGGCACCGCCGACCTCACCCGGATCGAGGTGCGGGGCGCCGCGATCGCCGACGTCCGCACGCCGTTCCGCGCCTCCTCCTGGCGGCCGCAGCCCCTCCCGCTCCCCGGCGCGCCGGTCGGCTAGCGCCGTCGCCGTCCGCTCCGCGCCGGCGGCGTCAGCGCGTCAGCATGTGCCGGGCCGGGACCACGATCACCGAGCCGGTGCCGAGAGCGCGGCGGATCGCCGCCTCGAAGCAGTGGAGGTGGAACAGCCTCGCCCCGACCCTGACCTTCTCCTCGGCGGAGCCGAACGTGAGATGACAGCCAGTGCAGTACATGACCTCTCTCCTTCCTCCGCGACCCTCCGGTCGCCGCTTCCCCGGGAACTCCTGGGACCTTGCAGGGAGAGACGGGGCCGGTCGGCGGGGGGTTGGTGCTCGCCGTCACCTGGTGTCCGAGGTCACAACTCCATGTCCGAAAACGACTAGTCAGGCGGCGAAGCGCTGCGTAACCTGTCTGTCATGGAGACCGTCGCCGCCCTTCCCGCCCGGGCCGTGCTCGACCGGGCCCGGCGAGCCCGGGACCCGCGGTTCGACGGCCGCTTCTTCGTCGGCGTGACCTCGACCGGCATCTACTGCCGGCCGGTCTGCCCGGCCTCCACCCCTCGGGCGGCCCACGTGCGCTACTTCCCCACGGCCGCGGCCGCTTCTGACGCCGGCTTCCGGCCCTGCCTGCGCTGCCGGCCCGAGGCGGCACCGGGCACGCCGGCCTGGCTGGGGACCTCGGCCGTCGTCCGCCGCGCGCTGGCCTTGATCGAGAACGGTGCGCTCGACAGCCACTCGGTCGAGGAGCTGGCGGCGCGGCTCGGCATCGGCCCCCGCCACCTCCACCGCCTGTTCGTCGCGCACCTCGGCGCCCCGCCGCTGGTCGTCGCCCAGACCCGGCGGCTCCAGTTCGCCAAGCGCCTGATCGACGAGACCCGGCTGTCGATGACCGACATCGCGTTCGCGTCCGGGTTCGGCAGCCTGCGTCGCTTCAACGCCGCGTTCCGCGCCACCTACGACCGGCCGCCCCTGGCGCTGCGGCGCCTGGGACCGGCCGACGGCGGCCCGCGCGAGCGCGCGATCGTCCTGCGCCTGCCGCTGCGACCGCCGTACGACCTCGAACGGCTGCTCGCGTTCCTGGCGGCGCGCGCGCTGGCGGGGGTCGAGCGCGTCGAGCGCGACGCCTACGCGCGTACGCTCGCGCTGCCGACCGGGCCGGCGGTGGTGGAGGTGCGGCGTGCCGGCTCCGGCGGCGGGCGGCAGGGCGCAGGGGGCCCCGAGGCGCTGGAGCTGCACGTCGAGGGCGTGCCGGCGACCGCGCTGTTCCGCCTCACCGCCGAGGCCCGTCGCGTGTTCGACCTCGGCGCCGATCCCTGGTTGATCGAGACCGCGTTCCGCGACGACCCGCTGCTGGGGCCGCTGGTCCAGAGGCACCCCGGCCTGCGCGTGTGCGGCGCCTGGGACCCGTTCGAGTGCGCGGTGCGGGCGGTGCTGGGCCAGCAGGTGAGCGTCGCTGCCGGGCGCACGCTGGCGGCGCGCCTGGTGGAGCGGGCCGGCACGCGGCTGCCCGCGCCGCGGCGCGGGCTCACCCACCTGTTCCCGTCACCGGCGGCGCTCGCGGCCTGCGATCTCGACGGCCTCGGCCTCACCTCCGCACGGGCCGCCGCCGTCCGTGCCCTGGCCTGCGCCGTCGTCGAGGGGAGGTTGGACCTGTGCGGCGAGGCCGAGACCGTGGTGGAGCGGCTGCGGGCGTTGCCCGGGTTCGGAGACTGGACCGCCCAGTACCTGGCGCTGCGTGCGCTGGGCGAGCCGGACGCCTTCCCGTCCAGCGACCTCGTGCTGCGGCGGGCGGCCGCCGGCGGCGGCAGGCCGTCGACGCCGCGCGAGCTCGTCGCCCGCG
>Ga0335069_10004679_pt1 | contig 20195 bp, 20 predicted proteins | sample Lox_Sample_11_FD_206714 | JGI IMG/M metagenome (GOLD analysis project Ga0335069, IMG submission 206714) | Soil microbial communities from Loxahatchee National Wildlife Refuge, Florida, United States - Lox_Sample_1.1 | ecosystem: Environmental > Terrestrial > Soil > Wetlands | place: USA... | reverse complement strand
TTAGGTAGGAACTTGGAAGACTTGGATTCGAATTGATTTACTAACTCTCCCGTATCACCTTCAAAAACACATCATTCGGAATATCCACTTTGCCGCGGGCGAGCATGCGCTTCTTGCCTTTTTTCTGCTTTTCCCAGAGCTTCATGCGCCGCGTGATGTCGCCACCATAGAGGTAGTCGGTAACATCCTTGCGCATCGCAGGCAAGCGGCGCGCGGCGATGATGCGGCCGTCGGCCTTGGCCTGGATCTTGAGTTCAAACATCTGCCGCGGTAAGAGCTTCTCAAGCTTTTCAACCATCGACTCGGCTTCTTGTTGAATGCGTCGGTGCGAGACGATGCGCGCAAATGCGGGGACCATCTCTTCGGCCACGAGCACATCGAGCCGCACGACATCAGCCGCGCGCAGTCCGATTATTTCGTATGAGAACGATGCGTAGCCGGAGGAAACGCTTTTGAGTCGATCAAAAAAACTCCGCATCAGCTCACGCAACGGCATATCGGCCGAGATACGAGTCTTCCCATCGGGTAAGGTCTCAGTGTCACCGACGACACCTTCGTGCTCATAGAGAAGCTGCGTGATGCCACCGATGTAGCTGGGCGGCGTGATGACAGCGATTCTCGCCCATTGCTCGCGCACACCCTTGACCGTGCCGTCGTCGGGGAATCGCGCCGGTGCATAGATCTCTTCCACTTCACCATTCATCTTCGTTATTTCATACACGGTCGTCGGCTGCGTCACGACGAGCGCCATGTTGAACTCGCGCTTGAGGCGTTCGATGATTATCTCAAGGTGGAGCATCCCGAGGAAGCCACAGCGGAATCCTTTGCCCATTACGCCGGATGATTCTTCTTCGTATGAAAGCGATGAGTCAGAAAGTCTCAGACGGTCGAGTGAAAGGCGCAAGACCGAGAGATCATCTTGTGATTCTGGATACACAGACGCCCAGATGACGGGTGTCGGTGCTTGATAACCGTGCAGTGCTGGCGCAGGGTTACGTGCACTCGTCACCGTCTCACCGACGCTCGCGATGCCAGCTTTCTTGATTCCCGTCACAATGTAACCGATCTCTCCTTCAGTAATTTCGCTCGTCGGTTTCTCATCGGGCGAGAGTATCCCGACTTCGAGCGCAGTGAAATCCGCGCCTGCTGCTACGAAACGTAGCGAATCTCCTTTCTTGATACTGCCGCCGAAAACGCGCATGTAAACGATGACGCCGCGATGATCGGAGTAACCGAAGTCGAAGACGAGTGCTTGCACGCCATTGCCTGCGGATTTCGGTGCCGGCACTTTTTCTACGACTGTATTCAAAAGTTCGGTGACACCTTCGCCAGTCTTGCCGGAAGCACCCAGCACATCGGACTCATCGCATCCGAGAAGAAGGGCGAGTTCGCTTTTGATGTCTTCGACGCGTGCATGCGGCGCATCGATTTTGGAAACGACTGGAATGATGACGAGCCCCAGTTCGCGTGCAATAGATAAGACCGAGAGCGTCTGTGCCTCGACGCCTTGTGTGGCATCGACAAGAAGTATCACACCTTCGACCGCCGAAAGCGCGCGCGATACTTCATAGGCGAAGTCGACGTGCCCCGGTGTATCGATGAGATTAAGAATGAATTCTTCACCGAGGTCGAACCTCGGTGAGCTCACCGAGGTTCGACCTCGGTATTTCCAGCTCATCCTGACTGGCTGCATCTTGATGGTAATGCCGCGTTCGCGCTCAAGGTCCATGCGATCGAGTACCTGCTCCTGCATGTGACGCGGTTCGATAGTCCCCGTGAGCTCAAGCATGCGATCGGCAAGTGTGGACTTGCCGTGGTCGATATGGGCGATTATTGAGAAGTTCCGGATATTTTTCATACACTTTACTATTTAGGAAACATCGCTCGGCGCGACGACGACTTTTCGCGCATCAGTGAAGCGACGCTTGAGTGCACTTACGCTTTCCGCGAATTCAGGATTCTTGAGGAGTGTGAGTACGAGACCGGCAACCGCGAGTCCTGCCGTGCCTGCAAGGACAGCTTGTGCGATGAGTCCGATGGTCGTGTTGATCTTGCCTGCACTGCCGGTCGCCGCAAGAATGAGATACGTAGCACCAGCACCGATGACCGCAGCAGAGAAGCTTTCAAACGAAAGCCGCGCGATGCGTGAGTTCGATAGCCCGAAGTCACGGATAAAGAAATAGTAGCCGATGACACCTTCGGCGATGGAGCCGAGCGCATACCCCAGCGCGAGCATAAGGACCGCGGCACCTGGAACATCCTGTACACGCAAGAGTGCTTCGACGAATGCGCGCAAGAAGGGACTGTGGTGAAAGGCAGCAAGAAAGAGGAAGCCTGATCCCACAGAAATGACGATATCGGCAAGACCATAATAGAGCGGCTTCTTCGTATTGCCGATGGCATAATAGGCGCGCGCGATGAGGAGCGTTATCGATTGTGCGGCAAGTGAAATAACGAACAGTGCAAGCGCAGCAGCAGTGAGACGTGTCGCATCCCAGCTGAATTGTCCCGAACCAAGGATGATGCGTACGATTTGTGCGCGCATTACGATCATAAATACGGTCGCTGGAATTGACCAGAAGATGATATGTCGCAATGCTGATTCGACATATTGCAAGAATTCTTCTGAAGCGCCGCGTGCATGGAGGCGTGAGAGTGTTGGGAACGCAGCGACGGCGTAGGAGACGCCGATAATGGTGAGTGGCACCGATTGAAGGTTGTAGGCGAACGTAAATATGGTGATAGATCCCGAGACAAGGAATGAGGCCATGGCAACGAGTGCGACCAGAGATATCTGGGTAGAAGCAAGTGCGAGCGTGCGCGGTATTGAAAGTGAAAGTACTTCGGTGAGACCAGTGCGCATGCGTGTGAGTGAGAGTTTCCCCTCAAACTTCTCGACAAGGAAGTACGGTAGCTGGATACTCATATGCATGAAGGCCCCGAAAACGACTCCCCATCCAAGACCGGCGATGCCAAAGATTGGATAGAGTACGAGTGCACCAAAAATAATGCCTAGGTTGTATAAGAGCGGGCTGATTGAATAGAGCACGAAGCGATGTCGTAATTGCGTTAACGACGCGATCGTATTGCTCGCCCCCAGAAGGATCGGCTGCAAGAGCAGTATGCGCATTAAGAGTACAAGCTCCGCAGATGAGCCCGTGGTCTGTGCGAATCCCGGCGCTATCAACGGTGCCAAGATGGGGGCGAGTGCATACAAAACGAGCGATACGAAGGACATTGCGGCAAAAAAGACCACGAGTGTGTTGCGCAAAAACGACATCATGAGACCTTCTTTCTCACTCTCGAGTCGCGAAAGTATCGGCAACAGCGCATAAATAGAGAACAGTGATGCGACCGTTGCGAAGAGAAGATCGGGTATTCGGAATGCCGCGTAATAGAGATCCAGCGTGTGCCCGGCGCCGAACGCGTATGCCAGTATTCGGTCACGCAAGAGCCCGAGAATTTGCGAAGCGAAGGCGAATGTAGCAAGGATATAGGCCGCCTGGTGCATGCCACGCGTCTGACGCGAGAGGAAGCGAAATGGTCCGATCATGGTAGAACGTACTTTAACATGGGACCCGGGAAAAATCGCGATTTTCTCCAACGAAAAAACGAAACGAGCAAAGCTCTTTTGCTTTGCTCGTCTGTACTGCGCCATAAGCCGGATTCTGTCTTACCTCGCCGAAGCCTTGGCGAAGGTGGGTCTCGTTCTCTTGCGAGTGAGTCCGCCTCCGTTCTAACTACGGCGAGACGAAGCGGTCATATATCTGGGATGCATGTTGCCATGCACCTCGAGCGGCTCTCTTATCAGTACACGTGGCGCTGACAAGCACGGCCTTGCACGCAGGTAGGAATTTTGCCGTTGCACCTCGCATGTTTCCATACGAGCTCATCCTTGCGGATGCTCTCGCCTCTCGGCTTGAGCGTCTCTGTTCGCATCCCTATGCTTACGCACGACGGGCGTTACCCGCTACCGTGTTACTTCTCGATTGCTCGAAAAGTGCGTGTCCGGACTTTCCTCCCCTCGATTTCTCTCGGAGCGACTGCTTAGCGCAGACTAATACTATACCATACATATCTCAGGCAGTCTAAAGCGATGCCGTATCCCCTACCTTAAACCCATGCGCTTGTGCATATCCAGCCGGCAGTTCAAGCACATACCGTGCGGGCGATGTGGGCACGAAATCTTCCGGGTATGTCGCCGGTGACACGTTCGGAGCAATGAAGACAATCGTACCATTCTGAGAGAGCCAGAGTATATCGATAGAGAAACGCATGTCTTTCATCCAGAATGCATATGGCTTGTCAGCATTGAATACGAAGAGCATTCCCTCCCCACCAGGCAAGCTATCGCGATTGCCGAGACCGAGCTCTTGGAGAGCCGGCGTATCAGCGAGTGCGACATGGATTGATTGTCCATCTATCTGTATCGTTGATGATCGATAACCCGGGAAATCCGAAGGTAGTGACGTTGATGCAGCCACGACACCATCGGTGTGAATATAAAAAATAAAGAATAAGGTAGCGATGAATGCACAGACGCCCAACAATCCGAGAAACGTAAGTGTGCCGCGAATTGTTATATGTTCCATACATCAGATAAGTACTATGAGCGCCATGACGATGAGTACCACAAGCCAGTACGAAGCATTGATAAGGTATATATGCAATGACCGTTGCTCCCAAATGACAGACCCGAGGAGTGCCGGTGCGGTGAATCCGAGCCAACACCACAAGGCAAGCGCAACAGCACCGGGTACATCAGCAACGCCCAGCGCAGTACCAAAAAAGTACAGCACACACGCGGCGAATATACTTGCAATGAATCCAGCACTTACCTGTAGCAGCATTCGACGTTTCGCTTGATCAGCTAGCTCCGGCGTGATGCGCGAGTGCCGCATCCATCGCGCACCGAAAATCGACGGGTGATACCAGATATAGCCGATGACGATCGGCGCGAGTGCTGCTACGAGTATCGAGAACAGCGTTGCTCCGGTAAACGGCTCTTGGTACATATATGTATGATATGGTACCCCGCACAGCCGCCACATCAAAGAATAATGGTGTGTAGATGGATGACAAAACACGATGAGTCCGCCATTACTCTATCGAGGCGCAACGGGGGAGCTCCAAGCGGCGCGGACGAGGGGACTAGGGAAAGAATAACACGGCGCGAGCGTGCTCTATGGCGCAGCGGACAATAATCGTGAACGTCGCCGTGGATGTAAGTAACAGTCGAGTCATGTCGTGCGTGCGCGGCTTACGCGTCAATGCTGCACCTGCGTGACAACGCCGACGATCAAGTTGCCGCTTTTCTCCTGCGCGGTGCCGCCTACATTGATCGGTGCCGCGACGTTACCGTTCGGGGCTGCTGTGCGGTGGGAACAGTCCAACTTGTCGAAGCAACGGAGACACCGGACGCAAACAGACCAAGTGCGAGGGTGGTGAGGGCGATGGTGCGAGGTTTCGTACATACATCTAGATTATACGAGATAGTTTCCGGCATCACGAGGGTTATGCAGAGCTCGCTAATTCTCTTCGTACTTCGGAACGAGGCCAATCCTTACCGTCTTGGTAAAGTTCGGTGCACCCATCGGTCCTAACACCGGACACGAGAGCGTGTAAGTGACCCAGGAATCAATCGGAGAGGTTGTATCTGTTCCTGAAAGACCCGACCAGGAATCGCCATTGGTGCCCGTGACGCTGCAGCCCGCTACCCCCGTGATATTCCAAGAAACCTTTGCGGTACCATTCGGCGGCACCACTGAGGGGATGATCGAGAATGTACCGGTTGGCGTCGGGTAGAGGCACGTGCCTGAACCGTCGGAGCAGAAGGCGGGTGCGGTGCAGGTTGCCGTATTCATCGTGGTGACAACACACGCTGAACTGGTGGAAGTCTCTGTGATGATATCTCCACCGATACCAGTGCATGAGTAGCTGGTGCTTGGTGTACAGCTAACACCAAGAAACGTATTAGCACTTCCCGAACCACCCGGTCCCGTGGCTAAGCACGTGTAGGTCGTCGAGACAGACGGTGAGACTGTTACAAACCCACCAGGAGTGGGGACAGTACCGACCCCAGGACTGATACTGAGCGATGTCGCATTCAAAGAAAAGTATTCCAGCATCGAGCTATCGCCCAGCGTGATGTTTGAAGGAACGGGTAAGAGGGCACACAAAGGTGTTTGGTTGACAGTGAGGCTTGCAGGTGAAGGATAGAGGTTTCCTGATGAATCGGCGGCGGTACAGGTGTAGTCGGTGGTCATATTCGGTGAGACGCTGAAAGCGCCACTGGTGTTGGGAGTCATATAACCGACATTCTGGATGTACATCCATGATGCGTTTGATGAGGTGTACGAGAGCGTGCTGCTGTTGCCGAGGTTGATGGGATTTGGCGAGAGTGTCACCGAGCAGGACGTTGAGGGGCTATTGCACGAACCGCCCGTGCAGCCAAAGGAGCAGCTGTGGTCGAAACTCGTATTGCATGATGAGTCCTGGGACCACACATCGCCCCCATTACAATAGGTTCTAGGCGTACAAGAGGGAGCGCTCACCGTGACTCTAGCGGAACACGTACTTGATTCTACCTCTCTACCATCCAAGGAACCATGCGATGCTTCTGCAAAAATGAATGGAAACCGTTCGTCATAATTATGGTCGCCTATATTACTGCTCAAATGCCCAAACCAATAGTTATAACCGACGGTGTCATACGCGCGCTCGAAGATGTTTTGATACAGGGAGGTAAGAAACGCCCTTATACCGCCAACTGACGGCGAACCCAAAAAGGGATAATAGCCCGAGCTAGCGGTGCCAAAATCATACTCGATGGTGTCATGGTCGGAGAGCGTGTCATGCGTGAGCCACCAGTTAAGCCCTGCTGAATCGCCAGGCCTCGTTTGGTATGTCCAATATAAATATTCAAGAAACTCTTTATAGGTGCTCGGCAACCCTGCTCCGGCCATGCTCCATGTTGATGCACACGTAGAACCGCAGAACGCGTTTGTATTGGCTATCACCATGTCCTCCAAGTGCTGCATATCATTGGGGATGGTAGCCGTACCCGTATACGTGGTAGTAGTGCTCGGGCAGACAGTAGTACTGCCCGAGTCGGAAGTATCATGCGTCGGATTGGAGTGCGTGTAGCCACCCGGACTGATCGAGAACGCAGTGTTATAACTGGTCGTAAAGTCCGTTGCCGTCCAAGAGAGGGTCGAGCAGCCACCTGATGTAATGCTTGCAGGGCTCGCAGAAATGGTACATGACGGCGGCCCAAAACTAGACGCCAATGCCACCTGCGGAACGACCGCCGCGATGATGAATAGGATTCTGTATATGTTCTTCATAATCATAACCTCGTAGCGTCACATCGTGCCAGTGCCTTTTGTATTGTTTTCGTACACGTCTGATCAATTCACCACAACCACGCCCCGAATCGCCGTATCGAGGTTGTCCATATAGTGAAAGGTTCCCTTCATGGGGAAGGTGAATTCAACAAAATCGCCCGGTTTGAGCGCATGGCAGCTATTGAATGGGACATCGCACGAGGCTCGGTTGGGGTTACCGGGCGTATTCAAAGTGGTGATCTGCGCAACCCAGATAGTTTGGCTTGAATCGTTCGTAAACCGAATCGTTTGCCCCTGTTTGATCGTGGTTGTTGCGGGTTGGAAGGAGTTGTCGGCGTAAGCGACGAGGGCTTGAAATCCGTGACTTTCTTGCAACTGCCGTATCACGGCCTCGCTCGGAGGGCCGACGTTGTGTGTTTTTTCCGAGCCACTACTGCCATTAGAACTATTGCTGTTGAGAGGAATTCCGCCGAAAACGGTGTTTTGACGTTCAAAATGGACATCGCGAGGAAAAGATCAATCGAGACGATCGCAAAGATTGCGGCGACGCCGAGAGCCATCGCGAGCGGATCCAGCCGCATTTTTTGTTTCGCCATAAATTCCTTTTGTCCTAATCGACTTGTAAGAAGTGTAGCACGACGCCTTTGAGACACCGCGTTTGCTTGTGGATACGCACGAACACCAGCGAGAAGACCTGCCTGCCGACGCGCGTAAACACACTATCCCCGTTCGTTGAAGGAAGAGTGGAGCGACATTTACCGTTGCCTGTTGGTCAGTCCATACAACAGGAGAAGTGCCATGAGTGAAGACGAAGAACGGCGATGTGGGTGTAGGTGTACAGTGAAGCATGTAGACTGTTTGGCCTGTTATCGGTCCCGACGTCCTCGAACCACTCGCTCCTGTCTAGGCGTCTCCATTGGATCCTGTTACGGTACAACTTGAGACGTTCTGTGTACTTCTAGGTAATGGTAGTTATCGCGTAGGGCTGCACGAGGGTTGGTTTAACCCAAGAAAGTTACGACGTATTGGCTTTGAGACACACACGATGAGTCCGCCATTGCCCTATTGACTGATAAATGCGAAGCTCCGCGCGACGAGATCAAGCTTGCTCACAAGCGCCGCTTCATCGAATGCTTTGACCGCACCTTTCGGGAAATTCTTTATGTTCGCGTAGTGGATGGTGTATTCGATAGCATAGCACTGACTATTGTGTAGAGTTCGATAACTCGTCGTGTCATAGTAATTCCCCGCCCCGGCGTCGGACGAATGGAATACCGTGTAGGGAGTGTCCCCGAGTGTCGTTGTAGTTGCAGCAGTAGCATGACCACCGGTCGGATTGTAGGTGAGGCACGTTGCAACTGCTGATGGATCAGCGCTCGTGCCAACGGTAAACTTCGCATCACCGAAGTTCGTCCCCTGCTCGTATGATTGCGGTACGACGATCCGTGCGAGGATCATGCCCGAGGTCGTCGCATTGACCATCCAATCCGCTGTGTATCCCCCGCCAGCACCCGAGACATTGAGATCCGACGGGTAGCTAAAGGAGAACGTCTTGGGACCATCGGTAAAGGTTTTGCTACCATCGACACCCTCTGTAATAGTACCGGCGATGCAATTTTCGTACGTACTTGAGGCATTTTCGGTCATGAACGCATTATCGCCTTCACTCCAGAAGATGATGTCGGAGCTCGTCCCTGTCGTCAACTCATAGCGAATGCCGGAGCCTGACATTGTCTGTGGCAGTGTCAGTGAACGACCATCAGAGAGTGCGAGTGCAACATTCGTCTGCGAATAGGCAGCCGCGATAGTTTTACCTGCATCACACGAATAGCTAACGGAACTTATTACGGTCGTCGTTGAGGTTGCAGTGGTGGAAGGAGGTGGTGTCGTGTTCGGACTAAAGAAGTGTTGCGTCAACGCGAAATAGCCGCCGATGACGATAATAATGATGGCGATGACGGTCCAGAACGTATTTGATGACATAGTTTGATATAGAAAGTCTACGATTAATGAAATCAAGCTGTAGGTATCCGATTATATCACAATACGACGATATAATCCGAATCCGCCATAACCCGCTATGGCGGGCGAAGGCGGAGGGTGAGAGATTCGAACTCTCGGTGGGTTTCCCCACACACGCTTTCCAAGCGTGCGCACTAGACCACTATGCGAACCCTCCAATGTTTGCGTTTGCGCATTATACACAAAGCCCACAGATTTCGATGTCAGACTTTCAATCCCTCCAACGCCTCGATCCGCTCCTCTATCGGCGGGTGCGTCGAGAATAATTTCTGAATCCACGCGCCTGCCGGATGCGCACCGAAGGGATTGGTGATGAACATATGTGCGGTTGTGGTCGAGGCGCGTAGCATCGGCGCTTGATACTGCCCGAGCTTCTGCAATGCCGACTCGAGGCCTTCGGGATAGCGCGTGAGCAAAGCGCCGGAGGCGTCGGCGAGGAATTCGCGCTTGCGCGAGATAGCGAGCTCGATCAATGTCGCTGCGATTGGTGCGAGTATCATTGCGAGTACTGCTGCGATGAGGAGGAGTGGTCCACCATTGCGATTGTCGCGTCCCCCACCGAAGAAGCTGATGCGCAAGAAAATGTTGGCGAGTACCGAGATGAAACCGACCAAGACGACCGCGACGGTCATCACGAGGATGTCACGATTGCCCACATGCGAGAGCTCATGCGCGACGACACCCGAGAGCTCGTTCTCATCCATCATGCCCAGGAGACCAGTCGTCACCGCAATGACCGCATGATCTTTGTCACGACCGGTCGCGAAGGCGTTGGGTGCGGGGTCTTCGATAATATATACCTGCGGCTTCGGAAGGCCTGCGGTGATCGCGAGGTTCTCGACGATGCGATGCAGCTCCTTATATCGCAGCGGATCAGCAGGCATTGCGCCGACGGAGCGAATGGCGATTGATGCGGAGAACCAATATGCCCAGACGTTGGTAAGAAGCGCAAAGCCGACTGCGAAGTACAGTATCGTCGGATCACCGTAATACTGCGCAGCAAGGAATCCTACGATGATAACGATCGTCAAGAAGACGCCCATAAGCAGCCACGTGCGGAAGACGTTTTTGCTTTGCTGTGTATAGAGAGAAGCCATATCTTATTTTTTCCACACTAGACGAAATATTCCGAGAAGAACGGCAAGTATCAAAAGTGGGTAGGCGATGAAAAGAATTATCAGATCGAGGAGCGCAACAATCGGGGTTGCCCAACTCTCTTGGCAGACCCAAGTATTCGGGAAGTCATTATATGTGCATGATCCAATATATGCGGTTATATTACCAAGGACGAAAAATAAAACTGACACCGAACCCACGACAAGCGGTAGTCGACCGATTCTTTTCATATCATTGCTTATATCTTGGAAGCACCCTCAAGACGCTTGATACGGCGGTCGTGATTTTGTATTTGCGGATCAATCGAGTCCTCTAGGTGGCGATAGACATCGGTCGCGACTTTGGCAATACGATACTGCAGTCGCTCTTCGACTTCTTGAATCTCCGTTCGAAGATTCCCTTCGCTTTCCTTGACTACATTGCTTATTTCTTTTCGCAGATTCGTTTCAACGTCATCAAATCCTTCTTTCATGATCCGTGCGAGGCGGTCGAAACCATCTTCGTCTTTCGGAACGAATGTATTTTTCTTATTTGATGGTTTCTTCGCCATACCAATCTAGAACTGGACCTTGACCGGCTCTTTGGCACCAGCACCCGCATCACTCAATGCGAAGAAATCGCCCGTCTTGAATCCGAACATGCTGCCGATGATGTTGCCCGGAAATGACTGAAGCTTCGTATTGAGATCCATGACGACCGAGTTGTAGAAGCGGCGGGCCGCCTGCATCTTGTTCTCGGTGTCCTCGAGTTGCTTCTGAAGTTCCAAGAAGTTTTCATTGGCCTTCAGATTTGGATAATTCTCGGAGACCGCGAAGAGCGACTTCAATGCACCACTCAGCATATCGTCGGCCTTCGCCTTGTCAGTGGGTGTCGTCGCACTCATCACTGCCGTGCGCATTTCGGTCACCTTCTCCAAAGTGCTGGACTCATGCGCGGCATAGCCTTTGACCGTCTCGACGAGATTCGGGATGAGGTCGAAGCGGCGTTTGGACTGCACATCGATGTCCGAAAGCGCTTCCTTGACGCGATTGGTAAGCGTGACGAAACCGTTATACGCGACAACAAACCAGACGATGATAATCGCGACGATCGCAAGTACGATATAAAGAAGTGTCATATACCGCGATTATACCACATGACTTCATAAAGGGGCACCGAGGGGACAATCGTTCGAACCCACGTCCCCCAGCTAATAAAATTGATATGGGTTTACGAAACCCTTACTTAATCCATCCCCGCCATGTCGATATTCGACGGGATATTCGGGCCGGATTTTTTGTCTTCTGGCATATCGGCGACAGCGGCTTCGGTCGTGAGGAGGACCGCGGCAGCGGATGCCGCGTTCTCCACCCCCGAGCGCGTCACCTTCACCGGATCGATGATGCCCGCTTCGAACATATCGACTTCTGTTTCAGTGACCGCATCCCAGCCCTTGTTGTCGGCCTTGTTGACCTTGTCGAGCAAGAGCTGTCCGTCTTCACGTCCGCAGTTGGCGACGATCTGAAGGAACGGCGCATTCAGAGCCTTCATGACGATGGCGTAGCCGGTCTGGAATTCGATGTCGGTCATTGTGCTCGACTTCTGGGACAGTTTCGTGAGCTTCTCCTGGAGCTTGGAGCTGACCTTCGCAAGCGCAGCACCTCCGCCCGGGATGATACCTTCGGCGATAGCGGCTTTTGTCGCGTTGACTGCGTCCTCAATCTTGTCCTTGAGATATTTCATCTCGGTCTCGGTCGCCGCCCCCACACGCATGACCGCGACTCCGCCTGAGAGCTTCGCGATGCGCTGCTGGAGATTCTCTTTGTCGAATTTAGAATCAGTTGTCTCGTATTGCTTCTTAAGCTGCTTCACCCGATCGGTGACATCGCTCTTCTTGCCCTTACCACCGACGATTATCGTCGAGTCCTTCGTCGCAACGATGCGCGTCGCGTGGCCGAGCGCTGAGAGTTCTGTCTTTTCGAGAGACACGCCGAGATCATCGGAGATAACTTGGCCGCCAATGAGTACCGCGATGTCAGCGAGCATCTCCTTCTTGCGATCGCCGTAGCCGGGAGCCTTGATCGCAAGCACGTTGAAGATGCCGCGTAATTTATTGACGACGAGCGTCGTGAGGGCTTCGCCGTCGACATCGTCCGCGATGATGACGAGTTCCTTCTTGCCACTCTGCGCTACCTTCTCGATGATCGGGAGGATGTCTTTGATCGTCGAGATCTTCTTGTCGGTGATGAGGATCGGGGCGTCCTTTGCTTCAGCTTCCATGCGCTCGCTGTTGGTGATCATGTACGCGCTCACATAGCCTTTTTCGAATTCCATTCCCTCGACAAAGTCCGACTCTATGCCGAGCGACTGCGATTCCTCTACCGTGACGACGCCGTCCTTGCCGACCTTCTCGATGATTGCTGCGATGGTCTCGCCGAGCTCCGCGCTCTCTGCAGAGATGGTAGCGACCTGCTGTATCTCTTCGATGCCTTTGACAGGCTTCGCCATTTTCTTCAATTCCTCGACTGCATCTTTGGCAGCGGCTTCGATGCCGCGACGCACCATCATACTGTTGGCACCGAGTGCGGTACGCTTGAGACCTTCGTGAATGATTGCCTGCGTGAGGACGACAGCGGTCGTCGTACCATCTCCTGCTTTGTCGTTGGTCTTGGTCGCAACTTCCTTCACGATACTCGCACCCATGTTTTCAAATTTATCGGCGAGCGTGATGTCCTTGGCGATCGAGACACCGTCGTTGGTGATGGTCGGGCTACCCCACGACTTGTCGAGGGCGACATTGCGGCCGCGCGGACCGATGGTGACGCGGACCGCACCGGCGACGATGTCGACGCCGCGCTTCAAGGCCGCTCGTACCTCTGCGTCAAAGATTACTTGTTTTGCCATATGGTTGTTGGATCGAGGTCAGATCTTAAGGGAGTCCAAGGTCTGATCTCGGTTCGATTAATCTTTTTAATTATTTAATAACCGCCAAAATACTCGGTTCAGAGACAATATAATATTCGACATCATCGATCTTCACCTCGTCGAAGCCGTATTTGGAGAACATGACCGTATCGCCGACCTTAACACTCATCGGCAAGACATCGCCGCGCTCGTTGCGCTTGCCTTCGCCGACCGCGACGACGACGCCGCGCTCCGGTTTCTCTTTGCGTGCAGTGTCAGGAATGATGATGCCGAAGGGCGACTTCTCATCCATCGCTTCCTCAGGCTTCACGACGATACGATCGCCGAGCGGCTGCACCTTGAACGAATTTTTGACGACCGCATTGCGCGAAATCGGCACGCTCTTCTTCTTAGAAACTTTCGATTTCTTTTTCATACAAATCAACTAGTTGTTAAAGACTAATAACTGGAATGCCACGAAAGTGGCGACGGGGTCACTATAGTGGATGTAGGAGAGGAGTCAAGACTCTTGCACCAAGGTCCTTTCCGTGCTATTGTGGCTCTCTATGGTCACTCTCATAAGTATTCTCCCCTATGTGCAGATAATCCTCTCGGCACTTATCATTGTATCTGTCATAATGCAGCGTACGGGGGCCAGCCTTGGCGGAGCGTTTGGTGTCGACAACTTCAGCTCGGGTTTCCACACCCGTCGTGGATTGGAGCGGACACTCTTCTATACGACCATCGTACTTGGTATACTGTTTGCGATATCAGCATTGGTAAGTCTTCTTATAAGCTAAACCGGCTCTGTCTCTCGTGCGACGCACGAGGTATATAGTCGGCCAACCAGTCAAAATATGATGCGGTATGGATTCCTATTCGGACGCCGACCATTCAGATAATCAAGCCAATCGCAGCGGCGACCTCGTTGCGAATCTACATGCGGCACTCACAAGAGCACGGAGGCTCGGACGTTTTTCTATATTCGAAGACCTGCTGATGCGATTTTCGCCTGGAGAACGCTTACTCCTCTATGTACTTTCAGTAACAATGGCATGCAGTGCGGTACTTTTGGTAGTCGCAGTCGACCGGCTCGTCTCTGTCGATATACCCACGAGCGGTGGATCGCTTACTGAAGGTGAGGTGGGACCGGCTCGCTTCATCAATCCCATTCTCACCCTGTCGAGCCCCGATCAAGATCTGACGGCACTCGTGTATTCGGGTCTCATGCGTCAACTTCCCGATGGCACCTTCGTCCCCGACCTCGCTTCGAGCTATTCGATCTCACCAGACGGCACCACATACACGTTCAAAATCCGTCCGAATGCCAAGTTCCAAGACGGCACACCGGTCACCGCCGCCGACGTACTCTTCACCATCAATGCAGTTCAAGATGTTAATCTCAAGAGTCCGCAGCAAGCGAATTGGAGCGGGGTCACGGTGTCGAGCCCCGACACGCTCACCGTTGTCTTCACGTTGACCCATGCCTACGCTCCGTTCATCGACAATACAACACTCGGCATAGTACCAAAGCATCTCTGGCAAAACGTCTCGGACGAAGAATTCCCGTTCGACACCTTAAACACGCATCCGATAGGGAGCGGCCCTTACAGGGTCTCAAGTGTGAGCAATGATTCGACTGGTTCAGCAACGCGCTATGAGCTCGTCCCCTTTACTGACTATAGCCGTGGGCGTCCCTATCTGAACAAAATAACGTTTCTTTTCTACCCCGACGATTCCTCGATGGAAGCCGCTTTTGATGCAGGCCGGATAGATGCGATGGCAGGGATCTCACCCTTGGATCTGTCGAATCTCACACGCCATGACGCCGCGCTCCTCGAGAATCCGCTCCCGCGCGTCTTCGGTATCTTCTTCAATCAAGGACATAACCCGGTGCTCGCGGATGCAAGTGTACGTGCCGCACTCAACGCAGCAGTCGATAAACAACAGATAGTCAACACTGTCTTGCATGGATATGGTGTTACGCTCGACGGACCTATTCCACCCAACACACTCTCGACGCTCGCTCCTGCAACTCCGATAGCATTCTCTTCGAGTCCGGGCACGAGTGCCACTTCATCACCAGATGAATCATCGTTTGCTGCTGCGGCCCGTTCGATACTCGAGAAAGGTGGTTGGACGTTCAACACAACCGACAACGTGTGGCAAAAAGGCAAGCAGAATCTCACCTTCACACTTGCCACTGCCGACGAGCCAGAACTCGTTGCAACCACAAACGCCGTCGCTGCATTCTGGAGTGCAGCTGGTATCAAAGTCACCGTGCAAGTCTATCCGCTTTCGGAACTCAACTCGACCGTTATCCGCCCGCGCAATTACGATGCTGTGCTCTTCGGCGAAGTTGTGGGACCACAGCTTGATCTGTATGCGTTCTGGCATTCATCACAACGCAATAACCCAGGACTCAATCTTGCAATGTATGCCAACGAAAAAACAGATGTGCTTCTTTCACAAGCTCGTGCGACGACCGATACGACGGCTCGAAATAAGCTCTATACGCAATTTGCGACTGATATCGAGAAGGATCAACCTGCAGTCTTCTTGTATGCACCCGACTTTTTGTATATAGTACCCACGTCAATCAAAGGCATCTCCATCGGTGCCTTGACCACCGCCGCCGATCGCTTCTCCAGCGTGGATGAGTGGTATACACAAACGCAAAGTGTATGGAATATCTTTGCGGGCACAGCTCGTTAGTGGAGAGCGGACATCAGATTCGTTACAAACCGTATTATCAATAGTAATTAACAGAAATAGATTCTCGGAGAGAATCATTCACACCTTAGCTATGGACACATCACCCAACCCGGGGGGCGCACACTCTCCGAATCCCGACGGACCATCCAATCGCCGCCCGCAGCAGCAAGGACGCCCGATCCAACGCCCGCACGGCAACCGTGCCGGCACACATGGTCAGCGACCGACAGTCCCCGGAGTCCCTGGTGCACGACCATTCCGCCGTAACCGTCCGCTCTCAAGTCGTCCTGCACGCCCGATGAAACCGCGTGGTGGCAGACCAACACACGCGACCCCTGCCGATCTCGGTCGCGCGTCGACCGCTGCCAAGATCCCGCCGCCCTCGGACAACGTCGTGCGTATCATTCCCTTAGGCGGCGTCGAGGAGATCGGCCGCAATATGACCGCGATCGAGATCGGCAACGATATATTCATACTCGATTGCGGATTCGCCTTCTCTGAGGACGATACACCGGGCATCGATTACATTTTGCCCAACACCGGCTATCTCGAAGAGCGTCGCGATAGGATTCGCGGACTCATCATTTCTCATGGCCACCTCGATCACATCGGTGGTATTCCGTACATCATTGACCGCATCGGCAACCCGACGATATATACGCGCAAGCTCACCGGCATGATGATCAAAAAGCGTCAAGAGGAATTCCCGCACCTTCCCGCAGTCAACATTCGCGAAGTCGAGAAGGATGACGTCATCAAGCTCGGTGCTACCTCGATACGCTTTTTCGGCGTCACACATACCGTGCCCGATTCGATGGGGATCATTATCGAAACGCCATGGGGCGACGTCGTCTTTACCGGTGACATCAAGCTCAGCCATGAGAACGGCGAGCCCTCCGACGAGGAGAAGCGCGAATTCGGAATCTTCAAGGAACGTAGGGTCTTGGCGCTTCTCATGGATTCGACCAACGTCGGCCAGCCGGGCTTCTCGATTCCTGAATCAAACGTCTATCGCACGCTCGAAGACATGGTCAAGAACTCGAAAAACCGCACCATCATCGCGATGTTCGCCTCGCACCTCGAGCGCCTCATCCGTGTCATGATGTTTGCCGAACAATACGGCAAGAAAGTCGTGATCGACGGGCGTTCGATGCGCACCAACCTCGAGATCGCGCGCGAGATCGGCATCCTCAAGTACAAGGACGATACGGTCGTCGCCGTCGAGAACATGCAGGAGTACAAGCCGGAGAATCTCATCATCCTCGCGACAGGCGCCCAGGGCGACGAGTTCGCAAGCCTCGCGCGCATCGGCAACAAGACGCACAAGTATATCCGCCTCGAGCCGACCGACACCGTCGTGCTCTCATCCTCGGTCATCCCCGGCAACGAGCGCGCGGTTCAGAAGCTTAAAGACAACCTCTCGCGCCAGGGCGCCAAGATCGTCACCTACCTCACGAGCGACGTGCATACCTCCGGCCACGGGTATCGCGAAGAGGCCGCATGGATCCACTCCCAGATCCGGCCGAAGTTCTTCGTGCCGGTCCACGGCTACCACTACATGCTTCGCGTACATGCCGACCTCGCCGAGGAGATGGGTACGAAGCGCGAGAACATCATGGTGCCTGACAACAGCTCCATCATCGAGATCGTCGACGGCGAGCGCATCGTGAAGCAGCCGTTCAAGGCGCCAGCCGAGCTGCGCGTCGTCGAAGGACATACGATCTCCGAGATCTCGGACGTCCTCATGCGCGACCGCAAGGCGCTCGGACAGGAAGGCTTCTGTGTGGTCGTCGCGACCGTCGACCGCCGCACCGGCAAGCTCCACAAATCTCCCGACATCATCTCGCGCGGATTCGTCTATCTGCGTGACAACAAAGACTTGATGGATCAGACACGCCTCATCATTCGCAAAAGCGTCGAAGGTTCGCTTCATAACCCGCGTGGCGCCGACCTCGACGCCGCCCGCGAAGACCTCGCCGAGGCCGTCTCGCGATTTCTGCTGCAGCGCACGATGAAGCGGCCGATCGTTATACCGGTAATTGTGAGTATCTGATGTTTACCTCTACCCGATATTCCACTTCCCCTTCCGATTCTCAATCATCCCATCCCGCGTAAGCCCCGCAAGCGCCCGTTCAATCTTCCCTTTTTCAAACGGCAGATCTTGTATCGAGGCTTCGCCTCGGTGAAGTTCGCGCAGGATCGCCCCGCGGACTTGCCGCAGCGAACCTTCGAATTTCGATTGCTTCATGTAATGCGCGCTTGCTCGCGAGGGATTGGGGTGGAGTTTTTTGAGATGACTCCCATAATCCATCAGTGCCCAGTGCCATTCTCGCGGATCTTGCCCCTGAGCTGCCGCTTCGATATACGGTAGTAATTCCCGATCCGCCACCTGCTTCGAACCTTTTACAGAGGTTCTTACAGAGGTCAGATCTCTGTAGTTATCCACAGAATTTACAGAGATCTGACCTCTGTGTTTTCTGGGGATAACTCGGTGTTGCCCGAAAAAGTGGTGAATGAACACACTACGGACGTTGGTCTCTATAAGTGTATCAGGTATGTTGAATGCGAAGATGAGTACTGCCGATGCTGTGTACGGACCGATACCAGGAAGCGCTCGCAAAGATACAACATCACGAGGAACCTTACCTTTGTATGTATTGACGATTTCGATTGCCGCGTCGCGCAAATATTTCGCGCGACGGTTGTATCCCATTCCACTCCATACGTTGAGGACATCTGCAAGGTTCGACCTTGCCAGTACTTCGACGGTTGGAAATGCTTTTAGGAACTCTTTGTATTTTTCAATGACGCGCGGCACCTGCGTCTGCTGGAGCATGACTTCGGAGACGAGAATCTTGTAAGGGTCTTTGTTTTTTCTCCACGGGAGATCATGTCGACCATACTCTCTGTAATAGTCCCATACTGAAGCGCGGAATCGTACAAGGTCCGGCCTTGTATACAAGGTCGGACCTTGTAGTGTAGGGCGAAACTTCATAAATCATTAAAGCTGGTAGACCACATCTTTTCGTTCAATGACGACTTTCCATCCCATTCGTTTTGCATATCGATGGAGTTTTGAGTTGGGATTGAAGCAGATCGGCTTTGCGACCAATTCAAGGAATGATATGTCGCTTTCGGTATCGCCCACGCCGACCGAGCCCACGAGTGTAAGATTCTCTTTCTCGACCGCGCGCTTCAAGATGTTTGCCTTATTGAGTATCAAATGCTCGTCGATGACGGTACCCGTGAATCGGTCTTGCGGGCCCGTCTCGTAAATAATGCCGTAGACTTTGTCGAAGCCGAGGCGCGGGCAAAATTTGTCGAGCACGGTCTTGGGTGAATGTGAGACCGCAAGCAAGAAGTAGCCCTTGCGTTTGAGCTCTTTTAAGAGCTCACGCGTGTATCGATAATCACGTTTCCACTCACGTTCCACCATCTCCGCAGCAGCCTCCGCGAAGTCATCGTAGGCGACACCTTTGAGATGTTTGCGAAATGCGACGACAACCGCGTTGATGTAGGCCTCGTAATCCCCTTCGCGATTCAGCCAGCGCTCGCGGTCTCGTTCATATATCGCACGCGCGCTCTTGGGGAAGAGCTCTTTCTCGATGAGCACATCGACGAGCTGTATGAGCAAGCTTGACCGGAAAATCGTCCCATCGACATCAAAGACTGCAACTTTCCGTTTCATAGCATTATCCTACTGCTCTACTGTGTCTTCGGCCAGCCCCGTAAAGCAAGATTACTTGCCACGTGGCCAGCGCGTTGCCGCAGGAGGCCATAGCCTAGTAAGCGGATGGGGAGCGCAATCATGTACTCGCGCGGGGCAAACGTAGCGTCCATAGAGAACGAGACCGTTGTTGACATATTTCCAATCCCGCTTCGGCACAAGACGCTCAAGATCGTGTGAGATCTTCGTTAGATCGTCGGCATCGGTGAGGTCGAATCGCTTTGCGAAGCGCTTCACGTGCGTATCGGTCGGGATGCCTTCCCATACATCGTAGAGCTCACCGAGAACGACGTTCGCGGTTTTGTACGCAACCCCGGGAAGCGTGATGAGTTCGGCGACGGTGCCCGGGACGCGGCCGCCAAAATCGTCGTGGACGATTTTGGCGG
>Ga0335069_10004678_pt1 | contig 20196 bp, 17 predicted proteins | sample Lox_Sample_11_FD_206714 | JGI IMG/M metagenome (GOLD analysis project Ga0335069, IMG submission 206714) | Soil microbial communities from Loxahatchee National Wildlife Refuge, Florida, United States - Lox_Sample_1.1 | ecosystem: Environmental > Terrestrial > Soil > Wetlands | place: USA... | reverse complement strand
AACCCATCGAAAAGGGAGAATAGGCAAATGGCAACCAAGAAAGCAGCCAAAAAGGCACCCGCGAAGAAGGCAGCGAAGAAAGCCGCCAAGAAGAAGTAACGGGTCAACCAACAAAAGGCAAACTCTGAGGGGGACGCACAAAGCGTCCCCCTCAGAGTTTTTGCATGTATGCGGAAAGGTGCATGAACACAGGCGATGACGTATAGGCGCTGGATTGCCGATCGATGGGATGAAGTGACCGCGACGTTGACGGGAGCAACAGCGGATCACTTGATTCGTGTTTTGCGCGCGCAGCCGGGCATGACGGCGGACGTAGTTGCGGGCGGCCGGGTCTTTCGCGCGGAGGTGGCCGCGATCGACAACGGGGCCAACGGAGAGAGCGAGGTTCGGTTCAATCTGATCGCCGAGATGAAGGCGGAGCCTTCCTTGGCCATTACGCTGGTAATGTCGGTCTACAAGTTCGATCGCATGGAGTGGGCGATTGAAAAACTGACCGAGCTTGGCGTCGCAGAGATCGCTCCCGTGATTGCAAGACGCAGCGAAAAGCATCTGGTGCAGGCGGCGACGAAGCGCGTGGAGCGGTGGCGTCGCATTGCGCATGAGGCATCGCAACAGTCCCGTCGATCCGATGTGCCGGTGATTCAGGAGCCGCTCTCGCTGGCGGAATGCGTGAGAAGGGAGTCGGACGCGGTGCGGATTGTGCTTGCCGAACAGGAACGTTCGACTACCCTGCGGAAGGCATTGGAAGCGGCGATCGACGAGGCCGGCGTGGAAGCACCGTCCTTCCAGATTGCGATTGGTCCCGAGGGCGGGTGGTCGCCGGAGGAAGAAGGACTCTTCGACGCGAATGGATGGAAGGCCGTCTCGCTCGGACCACGCATCCTGCGGGCGGAGACGGCGGCGATCACCGCGCTGGCAGTTGCGGCATCGATTCTCGAATAGGTCGGGGGAATTGGAACGGCGTCTACAACGAGACGCCGCGCTTCCAGGGAATGAAGTCGTTCTGACCAAGCTGTTCGGCCTTGGTGAGGCGCTCGCCGCTGGCCACCTGGACACAGAGATTCAACAACTCCTCAGCACAGGCGGGGATGGTTGTGTCTCCGCTGATGATGCCGCCAGCGTCGAAGTCGATGATGTCGGTCATGCGGTCGGCAAGGGTGGAGTTCGTGGAGATCTTGAGGACTGGGGCGACGGGATTGCCGGTCGGCGTGCCGAGGCCGGTAGTGAACAGAACCAGGTTTGCTCCCGCACCAGCCTGCGCGGTGACGCATTCGACATCGTTGCCGGGTGTGCAGAGCAGACTCAGGCCGGCGGTCCTCGCGTATTCCGGAAAGTCGAGGACGTCGCGGACGGGTGCAACGCCGCCTTTGCGTGCCGCTCCGGCCGATTTGATGGCGTCGGTGGTGAGGCCGTCTTCGATGTTGCCGGGCGAGGGATTCATCTCGAAGCCAGATTGCACAGCCTTGGCGCGCGCCGAGTAGGCCTGCATCAGGTCGTAGAAGCGCTGGGCCAGTTCGTCGGTGGTGCACCGATTGATCAGCTCCTGCTCAACGCCGTGAAGTTCGGGGAACTCGGAGAGCAGGGTCTTGCCGCCTAGTTCGCCGAGCAGGTCGGAGAGATAGCCGAGCGTTGGGTTGGCCGAGATGCCGCTGAAGCCGTCAGACCCGCCGCACTTGAGTCCAACCGTGAGCGCGGAGAGCGGCGCCGGGGTGCGAGCGGTCTGATTGGCTTTGGCAAGGGCGTCGAAGGTTTCGTTGAGGGCGCGGGTCATCAGAACCGCCCCGCTGCCCGACTTCTGCTGATCGAAGACGAGGACCGGCTTGGTCATCTTGGGATCGCGCGCGCGCAGTTCTTCGAGCAGCAGGCTCGCTTGGGCATGCTGGCACCCGAGGCTGAGGACGGTGGCTCCAGCGACGTTGGGATGATGGATGTAGCCGGCGAGCAGGCCGCAGAGCGCCTGCGCATCCTGGCGCGTGCCCCCGCAGCCGCCCTGATGTGTGAGGAAGCGAATGCCGTCGATGTTGGGGAAGACGCGCTCGGAACGGGACTGCACGAGATCCTGGTCGCGTGACCGGTCGCCGCTTGTCTGGCGCTTGACGAGCTGCCGGACATGGCTGCGGTAGCTGTTGTGGGAACCGCCGTAGCCCAACTCTTCCTCGAGGGCCTCGCGCATGCGTTCGATGTTGCGGTTCTCGCAGAACACGAGGGGCAGGACGATCCAGTAGTTGCGGGTGCCTACTTGGCCGTCCGCACGGTGATAGCCGTTGAAGGTGCGTGCAGTCCAGGCGCCGGCATCGGGCAGGGGGAAAGTGGCTGGGGTGCGCTGTGCTGTATAGTCGCCGGCTCGATGGCGAATAGTGCGTGTAGAGATGAGACCGCCACGGGGAATGACCTTGACTGCTTGGCCAACGACCATGCCGTAGAGATACACGAGATCGCCCGGGGCAAGGTCGGCAACGGCGACCTTGTGCTTGGCGGGGATGTCGTCGATGACGGTGCACGATTTGTCGCCGAAGTGGATGACAGTTCCGGCTCTGAGCGGCTTGAGGGCAACCAGGACGTTATCGCGCGGATCGAGTTGCAGGACGGGTTCAGGCATGTCTTTGAGTGGTGGAGCGGTGTCTTTGCCAAGGATACAGTGTGCGCGTCAAAGGCGAATACCAGCGGGCTGCACGACAATCTGACTTTTGTGTGCAAGTTCTCTAGGAGCCCGAGCGCTACAAATGTGCAAAATGCAGGAAAAGACCTGCGAGAGCTCCGCCGATGAGATCGCCGACGATGGGGATCGGCGCATAGCCCCAGTTGGAGCTGCCTTTTCCGGGGATGGGCAGCAGGGCGTGGACCAGACGCGGTCCGAAGTCGCGTGCGGGATTGATGGCATAGCCGGTCGTCGCTCCAAGGGAGAGGCCGATGCCCCAGACAAGGCTTGCAACGAGCCATGGGCCAACGCCTGCTGCGGGTCCGGTGGCAGAGACGCCATGCGAGAAGATGGCGCCGGCCACGATGACCAGGACCATGGTTCCGATGATTTCGCTGGCGAGGTTGGCGAGAGGGTTCTTGATTGCGGGGCCGGTGCAGAAGATGCCGAGCTTGGCGGCCGGGTCGGGAGTCTGGCTCCAGTGAGGAGCAAAGTGAAGGGTCATGAGGGCAGCGCCGGACATGGCGCCGAGCAACTGCGCGGACCAAAGACTGAGCAGATGGGAGTAGTCGCCGCTGTTGACGGCGCCGGCCAGGGAGATGGCAGGATTCAGGTGCGCGCCGGAACTCCCGAAGGCCTGCGCGACGAGCACGCCGCAAAGCACAGCGATACCCCATCCCGTGGTGACGACAATCCATCCGGCGTCGGCGGCATAGGTCTTGCGCAGAGTGACGCTGGCATTCACGCCGTTGCCGAGCAGAACGAGGACCAGCGTCCCAAGGTATTCACCGAACCAGACAGAGTGCATGCGATCTTCCTTGTCCGGGCACGCATGCGCTTCAAATTCGGCGGTGCGGCGCCCGGAGTGATGTGATTTGCGGAACGGAAGCATTGTGCATGGTCGGGGTCCACTTCGCCAAGCGGACCTGCGCGGAGACTCGAGGTGGCTGCTCAGGGTTTGGTCGGGGAACCCGAACCCATGACCGTGTTTTTGTACCTAGGCCAGTTTGTGAGCAACTCGTTCACGACGGTGTGGCCAACGGTATAGGCTGCCTCGAGCGAGGGAAGGTAGGCGCTGTAGCTGCCGATGCGCTGACGGGCCAGACTGTCGGCAGCACTCATACCGGTGGGTTGGCGGTCGTAGTTGCTGACCGTGCGCAAGACCAGGACCCGGTTGTCATCGACGAGGCCTGCGGCAGCGAGATTCTTCAGCGCCAGCAGCGTCCCGGTGTCCTCCATCGCGGTGGTGACAAACTCACCCTGGCCTGCGGTGAAGTAGGGGACCCAGGCGGTGGCCCGCTGGTCGAAGAGCTTGCCGTGCCAGTACGTCGAGCCGGAGATCTCGTCGCCGAGCATGACGTGCGGGGGAAGTTGCGCAGCGGCTCCGTCGAAGCCTACGCGGATCTCGTGGAGCTTGTCGGAGTCGGCGAGAGGCACACTCCGCGTGAGCGCGTAGGCCCACTGCGTCAGGCCGGGGTTGAGAGCAAAGACCTGGCCTTCGAGAGGAGCAGCAGGCTGTTCAAAGGGCTTGCTCTTGCGCAATGGAAGATAACCGGTAGACCAATCCGAGGGAATTTCGCGCGGATCGATCTCATAGCTGAGGTCGCTGTCGACAACCCAGCGCGCCCATGCGGCCGAGCCGAGCGAGATGCGGTCGGGGCATCCGCCCGCTATGCCGGCGACGATCCAGTAGGCGTGCGACAGGTCGAAGCGCGGGTCGAGTCCGAGAGCCATGATGGTTGCCGCGGCATGCGCGGTGCCCTGCCCAGTAAGCACAGCCATCTCGCCGCGGTCGTTCATGCGCACGGCGTGGTAGCCGGCAGGCAGGGGATAGACGCGGTCGAGATGATCGCGTTCGACCCAGTACTGCAATTCGCCGGGCTGATCGCCAGTGTCCTGACCGATTTCGAACATGGTGACGACGACGACCTTGACTGGAATGCGATGGGGCGCGGCGATCAGGGGGGTTGCGATGAAGCAAGCAAGGAGGCAGAGAAGACCGGAACCACGAATAAGCCGGGGATTGCTGAGCATAGGTGCATCATATGGGGTTGACGTTTTGCGGCGGAAATGGTGCATATCGTTGGAGCGCAAGTTTTCACACGAGCGCAACAGGCGGCTGCGATAATTGTAAGTACAACAAGGCGACCAGCAGGGCCTCTCAAGCCCGAAGGATTTTGTTGATTTGGTCGCGCTGAAAAGCGGCATGTTCGATCGACTGTGCTTGCAGCCGATGCTTCACTTTTCGGTCCCTCACCTTTTTTAGAGACCGAAGCACCTAATCAGAGACGATCTGCCGCGGGATCGTGGGGATTTCGCTTCATTCGCACTTCAACCAAGAGAAACGCAATCACACGCAATTTTGAGGAGAACCAGAACGCAATGAATACGCTTTTATCAAGTCTCTGTGCGCGATGCCGCTGGCTGAGTGCCGGCGTGCTCCTGTGTTTTAGCCTGCTGCTGGCTCTTCCGGCGCGATCGCAGACGTCGGGCGCCGGCACCATCAACGGAACCGTGATGGATACGAGTCACGCGGTGGTTCCAGGTGCAGCGGTGACAGTGACCAACGTCGATACGGGAATTAACCACAGCTACACTTCGGACTCCGCCGGTTTGTTTGTCGCTCCATTTCTCCAGCCGGGGCACTACAAGGTGAGCGCAACGGCAGCTGGTTTTAGCGCAGTCGAGGCGAGGAACCTGACTCTTCTTGTAGGCCAGACCCTGACGATCGATCTCACCATGAGCGTGCAGTCGGCTGCGACGACCATCGAAGTGTCGAGCGAGACGCCTATTCTGAACGTCGAACAGACGGAAGTTTCGCAGGTCGTCGATCAGGCAATTATTCAGAACCTGCCGGTGAACGGGCGCAACTGGAGTGACTTCGTGCTTCTGACGCCGAATGTTGTCGCAGATGGCAGCAGTGGTCTGGTCAGCTTCCACGGGATCAGCGGTCTCTACAACCAGAACTATGTGGATGGCGCGAACAACAACCAGATGCTCTTTTCCGAAGCGCGCGGACGTTCGTCGGGCGCGCCGTTTGTGTACAGCCTGGATGCGATCAAGGAGTTCCAGGCCGAGACGTCGAATTACTCAGCCGAATTCGGACAGGCGGCTGGCGGACAGGTGAACGCGATTACAAAGAACGGCACCAACGATATGCACGGCGACCTGTTCTATTACCTGCGGTATCCGTCGCTGAATGCGCTCGATCCCTATAGCAAGTGGGCGGCCCTTCACAACAACGGCAACCCGTTCCTACTGACGCAACCGATCCATCAGCAGCAGGAGTTTGGCGGCAGCGCCGGCGGGCCGATCAAGAGGGACAAGCTGTTCTACTTCCTGACCTACGATGGATTCCGCCGCGTGGGCCGGGTGCTCTACTACCAGACGAACACGGTTACGCTGACGCCTACGGGCACGGCAACCTCGACGAATATCATCTCGCCCACGCAGTGCCCAACGACGCTGACGGCTGCCCTGTGCACGGATGCGATCAACTTCCTGATCAATCTGGGCGATTCGGCTCCTCCGGCGCGCTTTGCGAAGGAGAATCTTTTCTTTCCGCGGGTCGATTATCAGCTCAACGACAAGAACCTGATCTACGCGAACTTCAACTTTGCAGACTTCGACAGCACCTACGGCTACAGCCCGAACCCCACGTACTCGAACACCTCGGCCAGCACGAACGCGCCCACCAGCTATCACGAGCGGTTCTTCATCTCGCACTGGACCTCGACACTGTCGAGCACAGCGGTGAACGATCTGCGCTTCCAGTGGGGGCGCGATCTGGAGACAGCCGGAGCGAATGCTTCGGGGCCGAGTGTAAGCATGGGCGCGGAGACCTATGGCATGCCCAACGCTCTGCCGCGCATTGCCGAGCCGGATGAGCACCGCCTTCAGATCACCGATGTGTTCTCGAAGGTCTACGGCCGGCACACGTTCAAGTTCGGCGGCGATGTGAACCTGATTCACGAGATCATGATCAACCTGTTCCAGGGAGGCGGCATCTACAGCTACTCGGGAAACGTGACGCAGGAGTTCAAGAACTGGGCTGTGGATGCATTTGCCGGCCAGGCGGGGGATACCGATCCCTACGCGGGCTCGCATTACAACACCTTCGTGCAGACCATCGACAAGCAACATCCGACTACGAGCGGAAAGGCCGGGGCGGACGATTTCTGGATGAAGATGTATGACGGCTTTGCGGAAGACACCTGGAAGGTCAACCAGAGTCTTACCGTGAACCTTGGCGTGCGCTATGACATTCAGCTGACACCCAATCCAGAGATTCCGAACACGTCGACAGCGCTGGCGACGAAGTACAACACAACGATCAAGAACGTGGCCGATCGTGTGCAACCGCGCATCGGTCTGTCGTGGAATCCGACCAGCAAGATGGTGGTCCGCGGCGGCTACGGCATTTTCACGGGCCTCAACCAGGGAAGCACGTACTACGCGATGCGCGTGGAGAACGGCGAGTACCAGATCAACTACAACTACAAGGGCTGCAATAACACGTGCACCGGTGCGGCGGCGCTGGCATTCCCGAATGTTCCGTTCCCGGTTCCGGGACCGTCGCTCTCGAGTGCGGTGTATCCCACGGGCGGAACGGCGCCGACGGTAACGGGCGTGAACGCTTCGGCTACGACCAGCTTCCACGGGTTGTCGCCGAGCTTTGTACCTCCGCTCACACACGAGTGGGATCTGTCGGTGGAGGAGGCTCTGCCGGGCAAGATGTCGCTGCAGATTGGTTATGTGGGCTCGCACGCGCTGCGGTTGCCGGTATTCCTCGATGCCAATCTGGTGGGACAGACGCCGCATGGTACGCGGGCGTTCAACATCGCCTATCCCAACGGGACGACGAAGCTGGTGACGGTTCCCTATTACCTGACCACGGATCGCATCGACCCGACGCTGACCTCGATCAACGCTGGGTTCAGCGTCGCCAACTCCTCGTACAACGGTATGGCGGTGACGGTGCGCCGTCCGTTCGATCACGGGCTTGAGGTGCTGCTGAACTATACCTGGGCCAAGGCGTTGGACGATGACATGGTGCAGGGCGCGTTCGGAACGTTTTACGGCGGCAACCCCGTGCTCGATCCCAACAACCTGGCGGCCGAATACGGACGCTCGGATATCGACATGCGGAACCGTTTTGTCGGGACCGTGATGTGGAAGCCGGCGCTGTTTGAGAGCAACCCGATCATGAAGTACGGACTGGATGGGTTCACCTTTTCAGGCACGGCAACCGAGTCGACTGGTTTTCCAATCGTGGCAGGCATGAATGCGCCGGCTTCGGTGGTTGCCAGCACGCCGGCAGCCGCAGACGGCAACATCTTCGGCGGCGCGATGAGTTCTTCGTCGGGCGCGCCGACGACAGGGCGTCCGCCGGAGATTCAGCGCAACAGTCAGCCGGGACCGGGTGTGCGGAATATCGACTTCCGTGTTACGCGGGACTTCCCGATCTACGAGCGGATACACATGGAGATCATTGGCGAGGCGTTCAACCTGCTGAACCAGGAGATTGTCTCCAGCACGAACACGACGTTTGCGAACCTCACATCGCCCACAGGAGCGACTGGGGCGTGTCCTACGGTGACAGGGTTGCCGACGGGCACTGGCTTTGCTGGCTGCATTGGTCCGTATGTGCCGTCGACTCATGCCGGCGCATTCGGTGTGAAGACGGGAACGAACAGCTTGCTGTATGGTCCGCGGCAGCTGCAGCTCTCGGCGAAGTTCTTCTTCTAGCCAACTTGCATCAACCTGGGCGTGGCGGCACCGGCCGTCGCGCCCATTTTCTTTTTGCGCGGAATGCGATCGGTGCAAATTAGGATGACTGTATCCGGTTGGGCTTTGTCGAGGTGGACTGTGGCGTTTGCGAAATGGGGATGGGGTGCAGGGGTGCTTCTACTGGGGTGCGGAGGAATGTGGAGCCTGGCGCAGCAGCCGGCGACGCATCATTGGGCGATGGAGGTTCACGGCGGCGCTGGAGTGATTGAGCGGGCCAACCTCGGACCGGAGGGAGATGCGGCCTATCGGGAGGGATTGCGGGCCGCTCTCGATGCCGGAACGAAGGTGCTGGCGTCGGGGGGATCGTCGCTGGACGCGGTGGAGGCGGCGATCAAGGTTCTCGAGGACGACCCGCATTTCAACGCGGGACGAGGCGCTGTTTTCACCGCCGAGGGCAAGAACGAGATGGACTCGGCCATCATGGACGGGGCAACGCTACGCGCAGGATCTGTCGCGGGCGTGACGCGTCCGCGCCATCCGATCAGCCTGGCGCGCACCGTGATGGAAAAGTCGCCGTACGTGATGATGGTTGGCCCGGGAGCCGATGCCTTTGGCGCCAGCAAAGGCCTGGAGCAGGAGCCGCCGAGTTACTTCTTTACGGAGAGCCGGTGGCAGTCTCTGGTGAAGCAACTGACCAAGGAAGGGAGACCCATTCCTCCGCGCCCGGCAGGGGTGCCGGAGGATGGAAAGATCGTACCCGTCGCGATGCTGGAAGAGACGCCGGATACGCATCTCTACGGGACGGTGGGGGCGGTGGCGCTCGACCAGCAAGGCAACATCGCCGCGGGGACATCGACCGGAGGTTTGCAGGGCAAGTTGCCGGGCCGTGTGGGCGATTCACCGATCATCGGCGCAGGCACATACGCGTCGAACCAATCCTGCGCGGTGTCGGCGACAGGAACGGGGGAGTACTTTATCCGGCTGGGTGTGGCGCGCGAGATCTGCAACCTGGTTCAGTTCAAAGGCATGAAGGTGCAGCAGGCGGCCGATACGGTGATTCATCAGGAACTGGAGGCGCTGCACGGCGACGGTGGTGTGATCGCGTTGACGCCCGACGGACAGATCGCGTGGAGCTTCAACACGCCGGGGATGTTTCGTGCACGGCAGACCGAGGGCGGCAAGGCGGAAGTACAGATCTACGCGGATGAGCGGTGAAGGGTCTGCGATCGATGGCGCGCCTGGTGCTCCGGCAGCGTTCAGTGCAGCTTTTCGGTCAGTAGCCGGACGTAGGTGCCTGGTTGGGTCAAGTCTGCTGTGGATGGATCGGCGTCATCATACTGAAAGTGCATCTGACGGAAGACCCAGCGATTGTCTTCGCGTGTGAGGATGGCCGAAAGGCGGATCGGACGTTCGGAGTCCTTCTTCCACCGGACGGTGCCGATGGTCGCCAGCCATGCGACGTCGCCAGAGGACCAGACCGCCGCATGATCGGTGTCGAAGGTGACGTCTCCCCAATAGAGCCAGTCGCCGACGATGAATCGCTTGGCGTCGGGCACGCCTCTGACCCACTCGCGAACGCCTCCATTGGTTCCCAGAATGAGCACGTCGCCATCCCGCGGAAAGAGGGCCTGCGCAAAGGTGTCCACTTGTCTCGGGTCGCGCATTGCGTACCCATGCTGCAGGGTGTGCAGTGTCTCGACAACGGCTGTGCGCACCTCAGACGAAGCACTCCCCGATTGATTGAGCTTTTGTTGGCGCAGAGTATCCGGTGAGGATGTCTTCAGATGAAGGCAGGCGACGAACCCGAAAGCGAAACCGCCCAGAGAGAAGAGAGCAGCGGTTGCAAGAAAGAAGGCCTTACTACGGCTAGACACCTTTCGTCCTCGCAAATCTTTGCGAGCGCCAATGGGGGCAATGCCGACGCTCTATGAAAACTTGGGGGACCTGCGCGAACAGCGTAGCAGATTTTCGTTCAGCGCCCTATGACCCGTTCGTGTCATTCTTCGGGTATGGCTCTTCAGTTCACGACGTCCTATCTGGAGGATGCGGTAGCGGTCTTCCACTATTACAAGAAGCTGGCCGAGCGCGCGATGGAGCAAGTCGCCGACGCACAACTCTTTGAAACGCTTGATGATGAGGCCAACTCGATCGCAATTATCGTGAAGCACATGGTGGGGAATATGCGTTCCCGCTGGACCGACTTTTTGACCACGGACGGGGAGAAACCCAGCCGCAACCGGGATGGGGAGTTTATTGATCCGGTGGTGACACGGGCGGCGCTTTTGGCTGAATGGGAGAGCGGGTGGGAGTGTCTCTTTCGGGCGATCGAGCCGCTCACCGACGCCGACCTGGGGCGGAAGGTCACGATTCGGGGTGAAGCGCATTCAGTGATGCAGGCCATCAACCGGCAACTGGCGCATTATCCGCATCATGTGGGGCAGATTGTGCTGCTGGCCAAGCACTTTGCCTCTGACCGATGGGAGTCGCTCAGCGTTCCCCGCAACCGGTCGGCGGAGTTCAATCGCAAGGTTGAGTCGGGTGAGGCGAGCCAGCGATAGAGGTGCGAAAGGCGGGCCATAAATGAAGAGGGCATCCCGTCGGGATGCCCTCTCTTGTAACTAACCGGGATGCCTACTGGCGAGTGGGATCGATCGCCGGTCCGGGATTGCGGGCCTCCGCCTTCTCCGCGAGCACTTTATGGGCGTTGTCTTCCAATGCCTGCGCTTCGGGGAGGAAGGAAAGAGCCTTCTCGATCGAAGGATCCCAGTCGGCCACCACGCGCAATCCCTGCAACTGCCCGAACTGACTGGTGATGATGTACTGCCTGATGCTGACCTTCAGCCAATCGGAGACGCCGTTGATGTCTTTGTCAGTCCAGGGGATGCTCTGGGCCGTCAGGTATTGCTTGAAGTCGCTCATGACCGCATCGTCGACCTGGAAGTTCTTGTCGACCGAACGATTGGCGAGGTAGTGCGCGGCGAAGTGGAAGAACGCGGACTTGTAGAGCAATTCGTCCTGGAAGTCATTGCTCTTGGGCGCTTCAACCTTCTCATCGGGGGTGATGCCGCCTCCGCCATAGACGGTGCGGCCCGAGTCGGTCATCTTCACTTCGCGATTGGAGGAGTCAGGCGCAAGTGCTCCGGCGTGGTTGTAGTAGTAGTCGTACAGGGAAACGCCGCTGTAATTGCGCTGAATCAAGCGTCCGGACGGCGTGTAGTAGTGGTAGGTGGTGAGAGCCAGGCCTGTATTCTCGCTGAGGTTATACACAGTCTGGACAAGGCCCTTGCCGAAGGTGGTTTCGCCCACGATCAGAGCGCGATCGTGATCCTGAAGGGCGCCGGAGACAATTTCAGCGGCCGAAGCGGTGTTGTGGTTCACGAGCACAACGATGGGGAAGGTCTTACCGTCGTTGCCGTGAGTTGCCGTATACACCTGGTCGGGATAAGCGCGGCCGCGCTGGGAGACGATGGTCTGGCCCTTGGCGAGCAGATGATCGCAGACTTCGACAGCCTGGCTGAGAAGACCGCCGGGATTGTTGCGCAGGTCGAGAACGAGCCCATGCAGATTCTGGAAGCCGTCGATGGCGTCGATCACTTCCTGGGCGGTGGTCTCCTGGAACTGGATCAGATGGATATAGCCGATGCCGGGTTTGATCTCATAGGCGAGATCGACGGAAGGGTGCGGGATCTCATCGCGGATCAAGTCAAAGACCAGCGGCTTGGGCTGCCCTTCGCGAATCATCGTGACCTGAACGTGGGTGCCCTTGGGTCCCTTCAGCGCCTTGGCCACGAGATCGGAACTCATGCCGTCGGCCGATTTGCCGTCGATGGCCGAGATGACGTCGCCAGGCCGGATGCCGGCGCGGAAAGAGGGTGTGTTCTCGTAAGGGGTGATGACGTAGACCTTGTTGAGCTGCTGCTGGATGACCATGCCGACGCCGTAGTAGTGGCCGCGCTGATCTTCGCGCATCTTGGCGTAGGACTTAGGGTCGTAGAAATTCGAATGGGGGTCGAGGACGCGCAGCATCCCCGGGATGGCGCCGTCGTAGATGGCCGTGTCAGCCTTGTCGCCGTTGATGGGCTCGGCATAGTTTTGTTCGACCAGTGCGTAGACATCGGTGAAGGTCTTCAGGCTGTCGCGAATCTGGCTCTCGTCCTGGGACGACTGGGCGCCGACTTTGCGCTGCATCACGCTGCCCACAACGGCGCACACTGTAAAGAAGAGGACAAGGGTGAAGAATGCCCTGCGGGCACGAGGGGTCATATACGGAAGGTACCTCCGGACGGCAGGAGCGGCAGGCGCCAAAGAAGGGCCGCACAAGGCAGTCTTGGGCAGAGTATACCACTCACTTGATTGGACGAATCCCTTGCCTAGACTGGTAGCGTGCACCATTGGTAAGTGGTGTTGACGGCCCGAAAAGCGGGCAGAGCAGCGGCCAGTTCTGAAGTCGAATCGCTCCCTTGCTATCCCGCCATTTACAATGGCGTCTATGGTTCAGGGGACACCCGATTGCCGCCTGTGCTATTCCGACCTATGACTTTTCGTATCCTTCGCATTCCCGCGGCTTTCGTGTTGGTCACGGCGCTGCCTGCAGTCTCACTTCTATCTCAGACGCGTGCTTCGGCTCCGGCCAGCCCGTATGGCGGCGCGACGGTTGAAGAGATCATTGCCCGGGTGAACGACCAGATCATCACCAGCTCCGACTATCAACGGGCCATGCAGGAGATGGACCAGGAGGAGCGGCAGCATGGCGCTTCGATGCAGGAGATGTCCGAAGCGCACAAGGACCTGCTGCGGAACCTGATCGACCAGCAGCTATGGCTCTCCAAGGGCAAGGAGCTGGGAATCACCGGTGAGACCGAACTGGTGACCCGCCTGAATGAGATCCGCAAGCAGTACAACCTTGCGACGCTCGAGGATCTGGAGAAGGCGGCTCACGACCAGGGCGTCAGCTATGAGGACTTCAAGGCCAACATTCGTAACCAGATCATCACCCAGCAAGTGATGCGCGAAGAGGTTGGCCGTCACATCAGCATTACGCCGGGTGAGGTGCAGCGCTACTTTGATGCGCACAAACAGGACTATGCGCAGCCGGAGAGCGTGAAGCTCTCGGAGATTCTGGTTTCGACCGGGACCGCTGCGCAACCTGACGATGCGCAGAAGGTTGCAGAAGCGCAGGCCAAAGCCAACGATCTTGAAGCCAAGCTCAAGGCCGGCGCCGATTTTGCTCAACTGGCCAGGACTTCGAGCGACGGCACGACAGCAGCCGACGGGGGCGAACTGGGAACCTACAAGCGCGGTCAGCTTGGTTCGGTATTTGAAGACGCGACGTTCCCTCTGAAGGTCGGCGATGTGACCCAGCCGATTCGGACCAAGCAGGGATTCGTGATTCTGAAGGTTGTGGCGCATACGCAGGGCGGTGTTCCCGCGTACAAGGATGTCGAGCAGGACGTGGAGCAAAGTTACTTCATGAGCCGGATGGAGCCGGCCATCCGCGAGTACCTGACGAAGATGCGGGATGATGCGTCGCTTGAGATCAAGACGGGCTATGTGGATACCGGGGCAAGCCCGAACAAGCAGATCTTCCCGATCGCCTATTCGGCGTACACACCGCCTTCGCCGAAGAAGAAGCACAAGGTGGAGCGGACACGTTTCCGCGAGACCACGCATGGGTTCCGCCAGAAGACGAAGCCTGCGGTGCTGACATCGGATCAGCAGCAGGCGCAAGCGCCGCCGCCGGCAGAGAGCAAGAGCAAGAAGAAGGCGAGCAAGACCGAGCAGGCGATGGAGAAGCCGGGCAAGAAGGAAAAGATTCGCTTCGGCAAAGCTCCGACCAAGACGCTGCCCAGCACGCCGGCCAGCCAGACGGAAGACGCGGGTGCAGGCAATACAGAAACGGCGAGCGCTGCCAATGAGCCGGTCAATCCTTTGGAAACCACGGAAGCGCCCCAGAAGAAGACGCGCTTCAGCGATCGCGCCAGGCAGCCCAAAAAGCCCAAGGTGACGGCACAGCAGCAGAGAGACGCCTTGACGCCGCAGGCACCGGATGCCGCGGAAGTGGCGGACCGCCAGACGCAGTCTTCGGCACTTGGCTTGAACGGCGATCAGACGAAAAAGAAGAAGAAGGGCACGACCACCGGAGAGAAGACCCGGTTGAGCGAGCGCAAGAAGGCAGAGGATACGGGACCAGCGCCACAGCCCACGCCGGTTCCACCGGTGCCTGGAGCACCTGCTCCCTCGTCAACGCCTGCTCCGCAACAGTAGGGCTGAATCGTAGGAAAGCGCGAAGGCCTGAATGCTATCCGGGCCTTTCGCTTTTGTGTTCAAAGATCTCGTTTCTTTTCGAAGACGTGCGACGTCTTGGTCTCGCGATAGCCTCCCTTGAGATAGAAGCGATGGGCATCGGCGCGGGTAGAGCGGGATGTGACGCGTACTGTCCTTATCCCAGCACTCCAGGCCCACAGCTCGGCCCGCTCGCAGAGCAGCCGACCGATGCCCTTTGCTCGAAAGCCTTCGCGGACCACTAGGCCACTGATCAGAGCGTAAGGCTCCGACTGCAGGTGTTTCTGCACCGACACTTCAATCCAGCCAGCGACCTGGGCGCCAAGGCATGCGACATAAGCAGCCTGATCCGCGGAGGTTGAGAGACTCTCGATCCAATGGCGGACTGCCGTGGCGGAGCGCTGGTAGCCCAGCTGCAAAGCCAATTCGGCGGCAGCGTCCGCATCCTCTAGTTCGATGGGGCGAATGAAGGGCTCGGCCGCTGGAGCGTCTGCTGTCATAGGGGCATCTTCGCATAGCGGGCAGCGTCGATTGAGGCGCGGTTTTGCTTGCTGTATGCTTTCCCGCAGAGATGAAAGATATATATGTTGCCGATGTTGCGGGCTTCGACGAACAGAAGATCTTCGACGCCTACTTTCTTCTGCTCTCGAAGCAGATGCGAAGCACCCGAACCAACAAGCCGTATTTCAGCCTGATCCTTAGCGACAAAACCGGCCAGCTGGAGGCGCGGGTGTGGGAGCCGGACGATCCGCGGATTGCGAAGGATGTGGCGCGCGGCGATGTGGTGAAGGTGCGTGGCTGCGTGTCGCGCTTCGACGACCGCATGCAAATGAAGGTGGAGCAATTGCGGCGCACACACCAAGGCGAGGCCGACCGTGCCGACATGTTGCCTGCGACAACCTACAACGTCGATGAGTTGTGGCACGAGCTGATGGGATTTATTGAGAGCTTCACGGAGCCCAACCTGAAGCGCCTGCTGGAGACGATATTCAGCGATGCGGAACTGGCGCAGGCGTATCGCGAGGCGCCGGCGGCGCGGCAACTGCATCATGCGTGGCTGGGAGGTTTGCTGGAGCATGTGGTGAGCCTGCTCAAGCTGGCAGATCGCGTCGTGCCGCACTATCCGATCCTGCAGCGTGACCTGGTGCTGACGGGCGTCATCCTGCACGATATTGGCAAAGTGCGCGAGCTGGCGTGGGATGTGGGCTTCGAGTACACGGTGGAGGGCACGCTGCTGGGGCACATCCAGATGGGCCTGGAGATGGTGCAGCGCGCCATGGCGGGTCTGCAGGATTTTCCGCCGCGATTGAAGACGATTGTCGAGCACCTGATCCTGTCGCATCACGGCAAGCTGGAGTTCGGTTCGCCGAAGCTGCCGATGATTCCCGAGGCACTGGTGCTGAACTTTCTGGACGATCTCGACGCCAAGATGCAGGCTGTGGCGAGCGAGTTTGAGAAATGCGCGCGCGAGGGCAAGGGGGCAGACGAGATGACTGGGCGTGTGTGGGCGCTCGATCAGCGGCAACTGCTGGATACGCGGGCGTGGCTGGCTTCCGAAAAGAATCAGGCCTCGGTTGCGGTGCCGGATCAAATGAAGCTGGAGGGCATTTGAGCGCGAAGATGCTCAGCGATCCGCAGTGCAAAGCGGAGATCGTGTCCCGGCTTCGACAGCTGGTACCGGACGCTCCGCGACTCTGGGGGAAGATGACGCCCTGCCAGATGGTTTGTCACCTGAACGACAGCTTTCTGGGCATGATGGGCGAGAAGGCGGCTGAGATCCCCCGGTTCAGTCTGTGGCGGCTAACCAAGGGAGGCGCGCTCTGGTGGCCGATGCAATGGCCACATGGAGTGAAGACGCGTCCGGAGTTTGAGCAGGGGATTGGCGGAACGCCGCCGGCGGAGTTCGAAGCCGATCGTGACACGCTGTTGGCGACCATCGAGAAGTTTGCGCGGCAGCCGCGCGCGTTTGAATTTCGTCCTCATCCCATGTTCGGGCGCATGACCGAGAAAGAATGGATGCGCTGGGCGTACCTTCACTGCGATCACCATCTCCGCCAATTCGGGAAGTAGCGCCGAGGAGCCTTCTATTGCAAGGGGAGTGGAAGTAACGAAGTTGCTCCCCAGACTGCGCCCATAGGCAATTCATCCTCCAACATTCACGTCTTCTTGCGGTAGAATTCGCGCGGGCCGAGGTGCATCGCCATATCAACATCGAGTCGATCGCGCGCGTCGGCCAGTACGAAGCAAGGAGAAAGACCGAATGAGCGACACGACTGGAATGGACAAGACGGGAAACCCGGCACCACTTGGGCTGATGGGTTTCGGCATGACAACGGTCCTGCTGAATCTACACAATGCAGGATTTATCGGGCTCGACACGATGATTCTCGCCATGGGCATCTTTTATGGTGGCCTGGCACAAGTGATTGCGGGAATCATGGAATGGAAGAAGGGCAACACTTTCGCTGCGACGGCATTTACCAGCTACGGCATGTTCTGGATGTCGCTTGTGGCGCTTGTGATCCTGCCCAAAGCAGGATTCGGGCTCGCTGGTCCGGCGGGATTCTCAATGCCCGCGTATCTGGGCATGTGGGGGCTGTTCACTCTTGTGTTGTTCATCGGCACCCTGCGGTTGAATCGCGCGCTGCAAGTCGTTTTCGGCTCGCTTACGCTCCTCTTTTTCCTCTTGGCAATCACAGATGCGACAGGCAACGGATCGATCGGAAAAACCGCCGGATGGGTTGGGCTGTTTTGCGGCGCGTCCGCGATCTACGCAGGGTTGGCGCAGGTATTAAACGAGGTCTACGGAAAGACCATGTGGCCGATCGGCCCGGTCGCCCGCGGATAGGGCCAGGATCGTTTCCTTCATCAGGGCTTCTGGGCGCGCCGAAAGAGGAACCTTTCGGCGCTGTTCAGGAGATGAACCAGTCCCACTGCTCCCTGGTGAGTGGAACAACCGAAAGCCTGCCGATCTGAACCAGGGGAGAATTGGCGAAGAGCTTTTCGGCCTTGATGGCGGCAAGTGTCTTGGGTGTCTTGAGGCGCTTGCCGGCCTTCACACGAACCACAGGCACTTTGGGATTTGCGGGATCGACGCTGACTACCGAGCCGGTGCCGACTGCGGTGCGCTCATCGCCGGTGTGGTAGAAGATCCAGTGCGTGCCGGGCTTCATCTCGCGCAGGTGCTTCACGGCTGTTGGGTTGGTGACGCCGTCCCAGACGGTCTCCTGGTCGCGGACCAGGTCGTCGAAGGAATAAACTTCGGGCTCGGATTTGAAGAGGAAGTAGCTCATAGAAGCAGGGAACAGGGATCAGATTTCAGGGATCAGGCGACATGCCCGGCCCCAACCACCGCAGGATAAATGATGAGCTGAAAGTCTGGGCTGACTCCTTTCAGTTTGTTCAGGCCAGCCGGCTCTGCAGACGAATGGGGTTAGTCCTGCGATCTGACCGCAGAACTCCGATTACTGTTCCATTACAATCAAGAAGATATGATCCGTTTTTCGACAGCCGGGGAGTCTCACGGCGAGGCGTTGATTGCCCTTGTCTCCGGGCTGCCGGCGGGGGTCCCGGTCGATCTTGAGTTTGTGAACCGCGAGCTGTGGCGGCGCCAGCAGGGTTATGGGCGCGGCGGGCGGATGAAGATCGAGACAGACAAGGTGCATGTTCTCAGCGGTGTACGGCATGGCAAAACGATTGGGTCGCCGGTGGCGCTGGAGATCGTGAACCGCGACTGGAAGAACTGGGAAGAGAAGCTGCCGGTGGAGGCAGGAGACCCATCCAAGCACCAGGCGGTTGCTTCGCCGCGCCCGGGCCATGCCGATCTGGCGGGAGCGTTGAAGTACAACTTCCCGGATGCGCGGTATGTGCTCGAACGGGCCTCGGCACGGGAATCGACGGCACGCGTGGCGGCCGGCGCCTTTGCCAAGCTGCTGCTGCGGGAGCTGGGAATCGAGATTGCGAGCCATGTCATCCGCGTGGGGCGTGTGGAGCTGGAACGGACGGCAGCGTGGGATGAGATTGCGGCAGTGGCTGCGAAGAGCGAGATCCTGCTGAGCTGTGTGGATGCTGCGACCGAGGCGAAGATGAAGGAAGAGGTCGAGCATGCCTCGCGGACGGGCGATACGGTCGGGGGCGTGTTCGAGGTGGTGGCGCACAATGTGCCTGCTGGGCTCGGGACGTATGCCACATGGGACGAGCGGCTGGATGGACTGTTGGCCTGGTCGGTGATGAGCCTGCAGGCCGTGAAGGCAGTGGAGATCGGACGTGGTGTGGTGGCGGCCGAGTCGTTCGGTTCAGCCGTACACGATGCGATTCACTACGCTGCCGCAGATACAGGCAAGCCGACCCGCTTCACGCGCGATCGGAACAACGCGGGCGGGATCGAGGGCGGCATCTCGAATGGGGAAGACATCGTGGTGCGCGGGTATCTGAAGCCGATTTCAACGTTGCGGAGGCCGCTCGAGTCGGTGCGATTCGACACGCGGGAGGCAACAAGCGCAAGCTATGAGCGCAGCGATATCTGCGTGGTGCCAGCGGCGGGAGTAGCGGCCGAGGCCATGGTGGCGATGACGCTGGCGAGCCTGGCCCACGAGAAGTTCGGCGGCGACTCGGCGCTGGAGATGAAGAGGAATTTCCAGGGATACATCGAACAGATACGGGGTTATTAGTAGAAGGAAATGATTCTGAAGATCGTGAAGTACCCGGACCCGGTTCTGCAACAGCCGGGAGAGCCGGTCACCGAATTCGACGCCGAGCTGCGGAAGTTCGTCGCAGACATGTTTGAGACGATGTATGCCTCGCAGGGTATCGGGCTGGCCGCGCAACAGGTGGGTGTCGCCAAGCGCGTGACGGTGATCGACCTGAGCGGCGGCAAGGACCCGGAGCAGAAGCTGGTGCTGATCAACCCCGAGGTCATCTTCCGCGAGGGCAAGCAGTATGAGGAAGAAGGCTGCCTGAGCTTTCCGGAGATTCGCGAGAAGATTTCGCGCGCTGCCAAGGTGCGGATTCGCGCCCAGGACGAAAAGGGCAAGTGGTTCGAGATGGATGGCGAGGAGCTGTTGTCGCGGGCCTTCCAGCACGAGATCGATCACCTCGACGGGATGCTGTTCATCTTTCGCATGAGCGCATTGAAGCGCGACCTGACGCTGCGCAAGATCCGCAAGTTGCAGCGCGAAGGCACGTGGTAGAGCCGTGAAGCTGGTCTTCTGCGGAACCCCGCAGTTTGCCGTACCGACTCTGCGGGCAGTGCACGCGGCAGGGCATGAAGTCGCTCTGGTGGTCTCTCAACCCGACCGCCCGGTGGGGCGCAAGCAGATTGTTGAGCCCACACCTCTGAAGCAGGCTGCGCTTGGTTTAAGCCTGCCTGTGACACAGCCGGACAAGATTCGCAACAATGCCGAGTTCCGCGCGCAACTGGAAGCGATTGTCCCCGACGCCATTATCGTCGTAGCCTACGGGCGCATCATTCCGCCGTGGATGTTGACGCTGCCGCGACTGGGCTGCATCAATCTGCACGGGTCATTGCTGCCGAAGTATCGCGGCGC
>Ga0335069_10004677_pt1 | contig 20199 bp, 15 predicted proteins | sample Lox_Sample_11_FD_206714 | JGI IMG/M metagenome (GOLD analysis project Ga0335069, IMG submission 206714) | Soil microbial communities from Loxahatchee National Wildlife Refuge, Florida, United States - Lox_Sample_1.1 | ecosystem: Environmental > Terrestrial > Soil > Wetlands | place: USA... | reverse complement strand
TCGTGCGTCCGAATTGGGGAAATCGGCGCGCGCCCTTTTGGCGCGGGTAGCAGATGAGACGTTGAGGTTTCGTCTGCTACGGAAAATGCCGAGCCATGAAAAACTGTATTTGCTCGCGAGCGGCACCAACTATCGCGTTATAACCGGTTCCGCCAACCTGAGTCTGGCAGCTCTGTCGGGCCGACAAAAGGAAGTCTATGTCGTTTTCGATGGCGAAGCGGCGTATCGCGCTTTCGATGAATACTACGCGCGCGATGCAGGGGAAGCTGCTCACGTGCCGGTTGACTGCCTGATCGTGCCTGCGGTCGACGGGACCGGTCCTCAGCCTCGAACCGCGCCGATCCCCGTTACCGAGGTCCCCTGCGTTCAAATGCTCGCGGCAGGGGTCGCGATAATCGAGGAACGACCGAAGCTTCCTTCAACCGGGCTCACGGCCCAGGCTCTCAAGCTCGCTACGATCGAAGGAACTCGGCTAAGAGGACTCGAACTCGATGGCATGAAGGGCGGCAAAACTGTCATCAGCGCCGCGTCGTTCTTTCGCGCCTATAGAGCGCATCAAACCGCTCCTACCGATGCCACTACCGAAGATCGTATCGCCAGGGTCAGCATTGCGATCGATAGGGGCGAAGTCTTCCTGGACGATACGCTCTGGCTTGGTCCAAACAGTCCAATCGAGGCCAAAGATGTTCGCGCCGACGCGGTTCTGCTGGTCGACTATCTTTCGAGCTTTGCCAACTTCTTCGGCAATTCCGCAGGTGCCATCCGGTCCTATTGGACCTTCCTGACTTGGCTGTATGCCGCGCCATTGGCGCCAACGCTTCGCCAGACCGCGGTGCTTAATTCGGGCGACCCGCTTGCATATCCGATGTTCGGCATTCTTTATGGGCGGCCCAACGGAGGAAAATCGTGGTTCTCGGAAATCGCGGCGACCTCGATGTTTGGGCCGGTATGGAAGCAGTTGCGCGGCGCTTCGTTCACCGCGAACCGAGTGCTTGGGTTGCGCGAGCAACTTGGGGCGATTCCCTTGCTGATCGATGACGTCAATCGCGATCGCTTCACGCGAGAGGTGCCGGACCTTGTCAAGTTCGACCGTGAACGTTCAAGCCTTTATGCCCCGGTCATCCTTTCGACGAACAAGCAGGTCAGCGCAGTCTCGCCGGACGTTCGCAAGCGGGCTGTCGTCTGCCTGGTTGACGCAGCAATTCCCGATCAACAGTCGGCGTCAAAGGAAATCGCGCACAAGGCTCACGCAAACATCGGCACGGAATTATATCGGGCTTATCTCACGCGGCTTTTACCATCAATTCTGCCGATGCAGGAGCAAATCGTCGCAAGACCGATGGCGCCGCCAGACTTAATCGACGCCTCGTCACGCATCTTGCGCGATCTAATCGCTGAACATGTAAAGGATGTCCCGGAGTGGATGACGCCCGTGACCAACAGCGAACGGTTGGCGATGAACGACCGTCCATTACTCGATCAGCTCAACGATATCGCGGCGAGCAACGAAGAGCGCATAGTCATAAACCGCAGAGCGGGGGAACTCACGCTAACGTTCGCTGGCGATAATGTTCAGGCTAATAACTTCGAAAAGCTGGTGCCGGCCTTTGCCTTGAAACGCCGCTTTGCCGATACCGTCACGATCGACCTAAAGGCGCTCGAAAAGATTTACGGCGAACAGACCTTTTCGCGCCGGCGGTCCTGGCTCACGCGCATGTTGCGGCGCTGACGCCAATGGCGGCCCGATCATCCTGTTATGCCGGCGTTTATTCGCCGCAGATTGTGCGGAGAATGATGCCGATACATCGCCGCACCACAAGTATGGTTAGTGGCTAAATGAGGCGCTTAAAGACTCACGGTTTCAACGTCCCTTAATTCGTCCCCAAATATTCGAACTGCGCCCGTTTGAACCCGTTAGATGGCTAGCGCGGGGGAATTGAAAACCCGGTCGAGGGAGAACCCGGTAAGAAACGGCAGATTCGATGGCGTTCGAGTATCCCGCAAGATCCCGCGTTCTACCGCTTATTGTCCCCGAGGGACAGTACTTGCATTTCGAATATCGGCCAAAGTTTACTCAGGCCAACCGTCCGAGAACTATTCGATGAGGTTCGTGCGAATACGATGCTTACCCAACTTGTAAGACAAGTCGCTAGGTGACAAACCGAGTCGCCGGGCGGCCTCGGCCTGAGAACCGCCTGTGTGAGCCAGCGTCCGCCGGATCGCAGCCTTCTCCAGGGAGGCTAATAACTCTCTCAAATTGCATGAATCTGGAAGGGCTGCCGCGATCTCTTCGACAGGTAGCGGGGCGGACGTTTCGAGCAAAGAATTGGTGATCACGCGACGATCTGTGACTGGGAAATGTTCCGACGAGATCAGTCTGTCGGTCGAAAGGATACACGCGCGCTCGATCAGATTGCGCAGTTCTCGTACGTTGCCGGGAAAACTATAGTTGAGGAGGGCGCTCATCGCGTCGGTGCTGATCCGGCGAGGTGGAGTCTTGAGATCTTGCGCCGCGAATCTGAGGAAAAGATCGCAAAGCTCGGGTATGTCGTCTCGATGTTCTCGCAGCGGCGGCACGGAGATGGGAACAACCGCGAGACGATAGTAGAGGTCTTCGCGAAAGCGCCCGTCACGGACGCATTGCTGAAGATCGCGATTGGACGCGACCAGCAATCGAACATCGGTTCGGCGCGCACGATTGGACCCCAGCCGCGTTACCACGCCGTCTGTTAGTACCCGCAGTAACTTTCCCTGAGCAGTCGGCGACATCTCCGCCGCTTCGTCTAAAAAGAGCGTCCCTTCGTGGGCAGCTTCGAAGAGACCCTCGCGAGCCCGTTCGGCTCCGGTGAAGGCGCCGCGCTCATGACCGAACAGTTCACTATCGAGCAAGGATTCCGAAAATGCTGCGCAATTCACAGCAATAAGTGGCTGCGCGGCTCGCAGGCTGCTTCGATGGATAGCTCGGGCTACCAATTCTTTGCCGGTCCCGGTTTCGCCGGTGATAAGCACGGTGGCATTGGTCGGTGCTACTCGCGCGATGGTCTGGCGTAGCTGCTCGATCGCGGTACTGCGACCAATGATCTCGGTCGATCCTCCAAGCTGCAGAACGGTGTCGCGCAGCCGCGAGTTCTCGCGCAGAAGCTGAGTTCGCTCTACCGCACGTCGTGCTGTCGCCAGCAAAACTTCAGGTACAAACGGCTTGGTGATGAAGTCGAAGGCCCCGCGTCGCATGCTCTCGACGGCGAGCTCGATCGTGGCAAAGGCAGTCAGAAAGACAACCGACACAGTTGAGTCCAACTCACGGGCGGCGGCGAGCACGTCCAGACCCTCACCGTCATGCATCCTCTGGTCAGTGATGACCGCTTCGAAGGTGTATTCCGCCAATGCGCGCCGTGCGGTCGCAACTCCGTCAGCCTCGATTATCTCGCTATGTTGTGACCTCAGATTGGAGAGCAAAATCCGCCGCAGATGCGGCTCATCATCGACTATCAATAACCGACTCATGACAAAGTCTCATTTGTGGGTTGCGTCGAATTACGTAACGGCAGTTCGATCGAGAAGCACACCAGGTTGGGCTCGTTGATACGTAACCAGATATCGCCCCCGTGGGCCCGTGCGATGTTACGGGCGATTGCGAGTCCCAGTCCGCTACCACCCGGTTTCGTGGTGAACAGGGGTTCGAATATACGTTCCACAGAGGCAGCTGCGATTTGTCCCGCCGGATCGGTTACATCGATACGCACCGTGCCCCGGTCATTTAGCTCGGCAGCGAGTCTAACGGTCTGCCCGCGGCGGCATGCATCGATAGCGTTGAGCACCAGGTTGAGTAACGCCTGTTGAATCTGACTGGCGTCGAAATCACCAACGAGGTCATTATCAACCGCGGTTTCTATCTCGACACCGACATTGGCCGCGTGAGCTCGGGCGACGGCGGCCACATAATTAAGCGTATCGGCGAACTGGTTCGGAGCCAGTTGCGCGACGCGGGGCCGCGCGTACAACAGGAAGTCGGTAGTTAACCGTTCCAGACGAATGGCCTCTTTAGCTGCAATATCAAACATTGTCTGGCGTTCGCTCTCCAGTTGGTCGGCTCTCAGGGCCGTGGCGAGTGAACTCGAAATCATTGCGACGGGGTTCCGGATTTCGTGAGCCAGCGCGCGTGCCAAACGACCCACTGCAGCGAGCTTCTCTTCCGCAAGCAGCCGTTCTCTGGCGCGTTCAAGCTCCTTCAAGTTGCTGATGAAACCGGCTTCGCCTTTGCGGAGACCATCCACTAGCAACCAAACCAGTACTCCCATGACGGTGAATACTATCGTCGAGGCGCTCGCCTCCAGGTATTCATCGAACTTCAGGCCATAGGCTCCCGTGAAGCAGATAAGGTCTGCGAGCGCGACCACTGCTGCTGTCCAGGCCAACGTTAGCCTGAAGGCAGACTCGAGGATTGGCAGAAGCATCAGAGCGTAATAGGCGGTGTCACCACCGATTTCGAGTGAACTCAGCGTCAGTGCGAGGGCGGAGTTCAGCCCGATGATCCAGAAAGGTAGAAAGCGGCGCTTGGCTGGCGACAACTCGGGACCTTCGTTCGCGAGCCAAAACAATTGTGCCGTTTGCGCAAAGAGCCCGACGCTCAACACTAATATATGCGATGTCGTCGGCTTTCCTTGCTCGATTCGCGAAAGGATCTGCATTACCAGAACTGCCGCGATAAGCATCAGGTTGAGAGTCGCGAAATCACGCTCCTGTGCCCGGAAAAACCGAAGGCCACCCGTCCCTTCGAGAAACATTGGGGTCGTTGGAATTGAGGCGCTCATCTTGCTGATAAAACTCTGACGAAGCTTACTGAGTGCGCTTCGATCGGCAGCAAAAAAAATTGTTCAAATACTTGTACGTCATAGATGCCTATCATTCAAATTTTTGAATCCCTTCGCATTGGCTTGTCGTCTATGAGCGGCGCCTTGTCGTTCCGTCATATTACGATTCGCTAAATCGAAAAGGCACAAATCTTGTCCAACCGTTACAGTTCGCTTGCGTCACCCTTGGTTTTGATCGGCGCGCACGGCGACATGAAGGGATCTCAATGCTTGGTTTCGCTAAGACGGAAGGAAATATACCGGCGCTAACCGCGATCGGCACTGCGCTACCTGCAAATTATTATTCGCAAGAAGTCCTATCATCGGCTCTATGGAACGAATGGGGCGGCTCTGTCCGGGATCGCACTCGGTTTGAACGACTGCACAAGTCCGTTGGTGTTCGAGGGCGTCACTTGGCACTTCCTATCGAGGAATATCGCGCGATTGATTCGTTCGGTAAGGCCAATGATCGTTGGATCGAACGAGCTGCGGAACTGGGCGAGGCGGCTGTGCGCAACGCATTAAGCGCGGGCGGAATGGCTCCTGCAGATATCGACCATATTTTTTTCACGACGGTCACCGGGATCGCCTCACCGAGTATCGACGCCAAATTGATCAATCGCCTTGGGATGCGCACCGATATAAAGCGGACGCCCCTCTTTGGCCTCGGCTGTGTAGGCGGAGCTGCTGGTCTCGCACGCGCAGCAGATTATGTTCGCGCGTTTCCCGATCAGGTCGCTCTTTTGGTCAGTGTCGAACTCTGCTCTCTGACGCTGCAACTCAAAGATCGATCGACCGCCAACCTGATTGCCTCAGGACTGTTTGCTGACGGGGCTGCAGCTGCGATCGTAACCGGCGGGCGTAATCCAGCCGGACCACGATGCCCACGGATTGTCAGTTCGCAGTCAGTCTTTTTTCCCGACACCGAAGAGATGATGGGTTGGCGGATGCGCGAAACCGGTTTCGAGATCGTTCTTGCCCCCGGTGTTCCCCACTTAATCCGAACCAATCTGCGTGTAGTCGCCGACGAGTTTCTTGCACAAAACAAACTCTCACGCGAGTCGATTAAACATTGGATTGCGCACACTGGGGGCCCCAAGGTCTTGCAGGCGATGCAGGAGGCACTTGAGCTACCTCGATGCAGCCTCGCCGGATCTTGGAAGTCCCTGGCAGCTATCGGAAACCTGTCGTCGGCATCGGTGCTCTTCGTAGCCGAGGACTTCATGCAATCAGCCAAACCGCGTTCCGGTGAGTATGGCCTGCTCCTCTCGATGGGTCCCGGGTTCTGCGGCGAGTTGCTGCTGTTGCAATGGTAATCCACCCAATAACGGCGGACGCGCGATTAGATCAGGGCGACCTATCGACCGATCGATCTCGTTACGACATTGCCGTCATTGGTGGCGGTCCCGCGGGCCTGGCCACGGCAATCGTCGCGGCCGCGGCGGGGCGGAGCGTTATAGTTTTGGAGCGGCGTGGGTTCGCCGCTGACAAGGCGTGTGGCGAGGGCGTCCTGCCTCCGGGTGTCGAAGCTTTACGGCGCTTGGGGGTGTTGGCGCATCTCGACGACACCGAGGTCCGATCCTTCAGGGGCATCCACTTTTTCCAGGAAGATGGTTCGTCTGTCGAAGTTCCCCTCCCTCAAGGAGGCGGCTTGGGAATCCGGCGCACAACCCTGCTGAAAGCGCTGACGCAGCGAGCTCAGCAGCTTGGAGTGGCCGTCCGTTACGCGACCAATGTCACCAACATTAAAGTCGAAAAGGACGGTGCGATACTACGAACAGCTGGCCCCGCTGTGCACGCAAGCCTCGTCGTTGCTGCTGACGGTCTTCATTCGCTCTTCCGGCGTGGTGCTGGTTTGCACTGTGTCAGCTCGCTTCCACGGCGCTTTGCACTCCGACAGCATTTTTTGACCACGCCATGGTCTGAGTCCGTTGAGGTTTACGTCGACGCGTTTGGCGAAGCCGTAGTCACGCCGGTCACTGCGGACACAGTCTCGGTCAACTTCACATGGCAGGATGGCGCGTTCTACCGGCCGACGATTCCCACTTTGCTTACACGCTTTCCGCTGCTTAATACGCGGCTCCAGGACGCTGAGCCAATATCGATGCCGAAAGGCGCTGGACCGATGGCTTGCGGCGTCAGTCGCCGCGTTGCGGAACGCTTCGTTCTAATCGGCGACGCGGCTGGCTTTGTTGATTCGATTGCGGGCGATGGGCTTTCGATCGCGTTCAATTCGGCGCTTATCTTGGGTCGCCATCTTTCGGCATTGCTTCAGGCCAACAGCAGCGAGAAAAGTCTTGAGCCGTACGAGCGCGAAGCTCACCGTTTATTCCGTGGTTATGCCATAGCGACCAAGGCAATGCTGTTTCTCGCCAGGCGCCCCGGTACGCGACGACGAGTGATTCATTATCTCTCGCGAAGACGGCGACTGACGGGAACGATTGCGCGAATCGCGATGGCGATGATGGCAACGGCAAGCTGATGAGTCGAAAGGCTTCACCGATCGCACACCATCCGACAATGAGGAATGGCTGATTTATCATGATCAAACGCAGCCCCCTTTGCGGACTACTGTTTGTTGTCGCTGGAGCATCTTTTCTCTCTGCTTGTTCGACACCCCAGGAGAGTTCATCGGTGCCGACGAAGCTCGCGAACTCCTCGCATGGCGGAGTTACGACAGATCCGCGCATTCATCAGATTCTCGAACGATCGTGCTACACCTGCCACAGCACGACAGGCACTGCGCCGTGGTACGCAGCTCTATCTCCAGCTTACATGGCTGCTGGTTCCGCGCGGCAGGCTCTCAATTTTTCAGATTGGTCGACCTACGACGCACATCATCAGCAGACCCAACTGAAGAGTATCGAATCGACGATCAATAACGGCTCGATGCCGCCCGGAAACTACACAGTGCTCGATCATAGTGCGCGCCTGAGCAACGCTGAAAAACAGGCTCTGCGCGCGTGGCTGGCGACACAGATTAGTTCTGGTCCGCAATGATCAATGTCCGAGTGCGGCACTCGCGATAAGAGGTAAATTTCTTATGCTCGCTTCCAAACTGCCCGCCAATAGTCAGGAACCCTACGAGAATCACGTTAATCCCCAATGGGTGCGGTTCCTGGACGTTCTCGATATGAATGTGCGCTACAAGAGCTGTCTCGGTGCTGAGCTTTACACTGAAGATGGACGCAGCATCCTCGATTTCAATTCCGGTTACTGCGTGCACAATATCGGCCACAATCATCCGGCGGTGATTCGCGCCCTAAAGGAGGAACTTGACGGCAACGGCCCCGCGATGTTGCAGGGTCATGTTCCTGAACTGGCCGGCGAACTAGCGTTGCGACTTTGTACCAATGCCGGCGGTAAGTTATCCAAAGTCTATTTTTGCAGCTCCGGGAGTGAAGGGGTCGAAACGGTCATCAAGTTCGCCCACGCTCACACCAAACGTCCCGGCATCCTGTATGCCTCGGGTGGCTTTCACGGCTTGACCTGCGGTGCGCTATCTTTGATGGATAACCCGTTCTGGACGGCCGATTTTGGTCCGTTGTTGCCCGACACCGAGCCGGTCCCCTTCGGTGATTTGGAAGCGCTGAAGACTCGCTTGGCATCGCGCCGCTTTGGCGCTTTTATCCTTGAGCCGATTCAGGCCGAGTCAGGTGTGCTCGTGCCATCGGCAGACTATCTGCAAAAGGCCTCCGAACTCTGCCGACGATATGGCACTTTGATGGTGCTCGACGAGGTTCAGACCGGGATGTTTCGGACGGGACCGTTCCTTGCCGCACACCATTTCGGTGTCGAGCCGGACATGGTGATCATGGCCAAGGCGATGAGTGGGGGACTGGTGCCGTCAGCGGCAGTGCTGATGAGGGATCCGATCTACGATTCCGTCTTCACCTCTTTCAAGCGATCAATGATTCATGCATCGACTTACGGTGAAAACGGACTCGCGATGCGTGCGGGATTGGCCACTCTGGAGGTTCTCATGGACGGTGACCTCGGTGCGCGCGCGGAGCGTATGAGTGAGCGCTTCCGCGAGAACCTCACCTCACGCTTTCAGAAATACGACATGATCAAAGCCATTCGCGGTCGCGGGATGCTCTCCGGAATCGAGTTTCGTGCACCCAAAAAACTCCGTTTGCGTATCCTGTTCGAAGCCTTTGCCCGGATTCATCCCGCGATGTTTGGCCAGGTCGTTGTGATGCGGCTGTTTCGCGAAGGTATCTTCAGCCAGATTTGCGGCAACAATTTCATGGTCTTGAAGATTGCACCACCGCTCGTGATCACCGAAGCGCAATTGGCGCAGTTCGCCGATGCGCTCGAGCGTGTAGTCGATCTGATGCATAGTTCGACCAGCTTCTGGACGGAGGCACTGAACACGGCCCGGCGGGTAATCAATGTTATATAGGAGCGTTGCCTGCCTCTACGTCGCGGCCTCGCTCGGTTGGCGTAGCCACGCTTTAGCAGCCGAACCACGCGCTGGAACCGTCACGCTCGATCCCGCGCGAACTATCATCCAGTTCAGCTTACCGGGTGCGCTCCACGATACTCACGGTACGTTCAAGCTTACGCAGGGAACGATCGCTGCCGATCCCACAACAAGCACAGCGAATGGGTCCGTAGTAATTGATGCAACCAGCGGCGACAGCCAGATGCCCTCGCGCGACGCAAACATGAACCGCGAGGTGCTTGAATCCTCCAAGTATCCGACTATCGTCTTTACCGCTCGTCATGTGACTGGCTCCCTCGGCGAGGACGGTAACTTTTCTGCTCACCTCGACGGAACTCTCCTAATCCACGGTATGGAGCATCCACAGGGTATCGATCTACAAGGCAAGTTAGTGGGCAATGAACTCACGGCTCATACCCATTTTGTGATCCCTTATGTGGCGTGGGGCATGAAAGATCCGAGCATCCTTTTCCTTTCCGTAGCCAAACAGGTCGACCTCGATGTGACGGCAGTTGGACACGTCGCCTGGGATGCTCCGGCGCACTCATCGGCCCACTGACTAGCAGGCAAGAAAGGTTACGAATCCGTGCTATGGCTGGCGCTGCGGATGAGTCTCTACAATCGCTTACGCCTCGCGGTCACGCTGGGCGGAGTAGTCATATCGCCGTTCTTAACTATCGTTGAGGTAGGCCTGTACATCGGGATGATGGGCAACGCGACCTCGCTCATCCGCCACGCTTCAGGAGCCGATATCTGGATCGCCTCAAAGGGCATTCGCAACGTCGATTTCGCCAAGCTCTTCAACGACGCCAGTGTTAAGAGGGTTGCGACTCTTCCGGAAGTACTCTGGGCGAAGCCGATTATGCTGAGTTGGGGCTTCCTGAAGCTGCGTGACGGCGCCGAGGAGCAAGTCGAAATCATCGGTTACGATCCCGACCAGCCCGTGGGCGGTCCTTGGTTGATGGCTCAAGGCAGCGTCCAAAGCTCAGTGAACCCACTCCATCATACTGGATGAGAGCAGTAAACAACGCCTCGGTGCCCTGCCGATAGCTTGATGCGACGACAAAGCGGCGGCACGACCACAATTATCGACATTCCGACCGCGAATTTTGCCAGCGGAGGCAGCGACACAATGCTCGCCCGTATAACCTCAGTCATTGCTATGTCCAATTCTACCCAGGGGCCTGTGAAATCTTCCGGATCATCGAGAACAGAAAGGCGGTGGTTAATCCGAGTAGCAGCATTCCGTTCAGCGCTTCTAGAGCACCCATCATTTGCCACTGGGGATCGAGATATAGATTCGCGTGACCATAACTCGTCATTGCGCTGAGCGAATAAAGCATCGCGGATTTGTAGTCGGGTAAAGAGTCCAAAGCGCGGTATGCAGCCGCCCAGATGAATGCCTCAATCCCATGAAGCATTGTCGCCAATAGAGTCGTCGCGCCCATAACCAGTGCGAATCGCGGCATACGGTCCCGACGACCCACTACACCGCTCATTACGCCGTCGAGCTTTTCGTTGACGAAAGCGAGGACCGTCACGTGAATCATCACGTTGAGAACGATTATTGGGAGGCTCCAAGCCCAGTTGCCACTCCAGGCGCCTATGGTGGCTGACTGCATTTGTATGTCCATAGGGTCGCCGCGGTTGCTGACGCGATTCAGATCGAAAGGAAATATTGGAGGAAGACCAACCTGAAGGCGGGACCCTGGAGTTATTTAGTGAGGCTACTCAGTTGGCCGTAAGCACTTTGCCGGATGTGGTGTCGATATGGATTATCCAGAATGCGGTCGCATCCTCCTGGCTGATCATTGCTATCATGCCCTTGCCGGGCGCGAAGAAGTAATAAGCTGTGTCGTTGGTCTGGGCCGGACCGACCTTGCCTTCGCACTTCAGACGTAGAAGCACGGCCGCATAGCTGCCGGCCGGTACTTTCACCTGGTACGTTCCCAGGTAGGTGTAGATCCCGTTTAATGACCCTGAGTATTCTTGGTTCGCCGGGTCATCCAGCGCATTAACCACGACCTGTTGCGTGTAAGACCGGGATTCGCCGGGCTTCATGCCTTTGAGCATAAAGGGATTGGCCGGCGTGGTGATAACCACCACGCCCTCCGCCATGTCGCCGACAGCCGGGATAATCAGGTCGCCCTGCGCAGTCTGCTTGATGAAGCCAGCCAGCGAGGGCGAAAACTGAAAGCGCCAAGCCAGCTTCCCGCCCGGACGTCTGACTTTGGCGAGGCCAAGTGTTTGCGTGTTTCCAACGTTCGGACCACTTGTGACCTGATAGTTCGAAGCTTTCTCCTGAAGTGGAAAGTAAGTCGAAACGTCCGCGATCGGAACACTCGGCAATGCGGCGCCCACGATACCCGGACCAAGCTGAGCAGAGATCATCTGCTGATCCGCTGCCGGGAGTGGGAGCACAACCCCCTGTGCACGAGCGGACCGAGTGGTGAGCAGCAAAACGCTGATGAGAAACAGCGAGATTACGCGGGAAGGATTTCGCTTGAAGTAGTGCAAATTGCTTTGTCCTTGGACGAAACAGCTGTCAAAGTCGGTTTGTTTCAACGCCACATTGCCAGCGTGCGTCAATCGCCGAAGAGATTCCCTTTGATCAGCTTCGGGATAACCGGAGTCACCGCGAACTGTAGATTCCACTTCTGGCCGAATTCCTCCGGATGGACGGGCATGTACTGGCCTTGAACGGCAAATTTCACAGGAAGCGGGCCAATCCTGATCACTTTGCTGATTTGCATCCCGATAGGAAACGTAATGTCGTTCGCGCTCTTGCTGGCATACCAGTTAACGAGCATGTTCGGTGACGTCCCGATGCCCCAGCCTTTGCCCGGAAAATATTGGAAAAAGTACTGGATGTTCATCTGACTAACGGTCTGAGGACCTGGGCCACCGACCGAGAACCACTGCTGGGGAAATACGCCGGCGATCCATTTGTCGCCCAGGTAACCGAACACGCCTGACGGCCCCAACTGCCATTTGTTCTGCCCAAGGCGAGAATTACTCGCGGTAGGAAGGATGAAACTAGGACCTGCGCCCAGCAGCCACGGACCCGCTAGCTTCGGACTAGGCGAGAGCATCGTCGCCAGGATCGTGTCACCGAAGCCGGTCACGCGATGAAGATTACCGGTCTCGTTGACGTACGGCGAAGAGTTCATTACCTGGAACACCGGCCGCGTGATTAGATTCCAATCGTCAGTCAGTGCTAACGGTAGCACCGGCTGAAATTGAAGGTTCACCGCGTTACGCTCGGGGTTGTTCAGCCAGTAGGTGTTCTCCTGAAGCTGTAGTGCCCAGATGCTCGAAATCGGATTCGAGAGCTGCTTGTTGACTTCGTCCAGCGATTTGTCGTCGTTCGCTTGCGCCGAGACGGGAGCAACGAGCACCATGCCAAGAAGCCCGACCAGAACAATCGCCCTCGTGCATCGAAATTTCAAAAAACAGCCTCCGCTCTTATAGTAGTTACGTCCGGTTACGTCCGACAATTCGATCAGTCTGATCGAGCTTGCGATCCCGTGCCCTGGGTCACCTTTGGTGTGTTCAGAAACTAGAACCCGCGGGCTGGGCCTATCTGGGGCGAGCGCACCGGCTTGGCCATGCCGTAGAAGACCGTCATGCCTTGGCCGCCGCAGCGGGTGGAAAGACTCTCATCCGGCTTGCCGTAGCAAGACGCGGGATCCTGCCAGTTATTAGACACCCAGACATTGCCAGCCGGGTCGATCGAGGCATCCACCAGCATTTGCATTCCACCGCCCTTGTAGCCGCCGGGCGGGGAAATCGGATCACCGGTCTTCATGCCGGGCGGACAGGTCTCAGTACGTGCACCGCACAACTCGCTGACGCCGCCGCCGGGCGCAAAATTGGAAACCCAGACGTGGTCGTTACCGTCTATCGACACAGCCCAAGCACCCCAGATGCTGCCTGGATTGAACGGTGATCCCGGTGCGGGGCTGCCGTCTGGTCGCAGCATCGACACGCTGCCTAAACCGGGCTTCGCCAACAGATTCCTGAGGACCAGTTGATCGGCGTCTGCCATCCGCCCTCTGAGCTTCAGGTCGAGCAGCTTGAGTTTTGTCGCGAGCGTCATCCCAGCGCCCAACGTATTGGTGATCCAGACATTGCCCTTGCTGTCGACCGCCATACCCTTGCCGCTGTGGCCGCCAGTTGGAAACACTTCGGCTTTGGTGGGATCGCTCGCGGGGAAGCGGGTCACGGTGTCGCCGATCGCGTTGTCGATCCAAATCCGGTCTTGCTGGTCGATGACAAGATGGAACGGGCCGCTCAACTTGCACGGACTGTCCTTGTTGGGTTTACCGTTCGTCGACTCGCAATAGAACTTGGCCTTGGCAGGATCGCCCTTGGGCATGAACACCACCCTGTCGTTGGTGAAATCGACTGCCCAGACGTCACCACTGGGCGTAACGATAACGCCCTGCATGTAGCCGAGCTTCCCGCCGAAGTTGTAGCCCTCAGGCGGCGACAGCGGCTGACCCTGGTGGTCGAACAGCGAGATCGTCCTTCCGCTGGTGCTGTCGATCCAGACGCGGTCGTTGGCGTCAATCGCGGTACCGAACCCGGGGCCTTGCAGACCGCCGCCATGAAAGCCCGTAGTCATCGGCGAAAGCGGTCGGCCATTCGGAGCGAACTCCGACATATTGCCGTCCCAGAGGGCATCGTGCCCCTGCGAACCAACTATGAAATTGGCGCCGCTCCATGCGTTACCTTCACTGTCGAACATCACTTTGGCGCCACCGATGTAACCACCGCCCGCGAACTTAAGAGGCAAGACCCACGCGCTCGGGGCGAAGCTAAGATAGGGCAGAAACGGCGTAACGCGTAGCTGCTTACCCTTCGGAACTGGATAAAAGGTATTCAGCAATGCGAACGTCCTACTCGGCTGGTACGCAGAATTCCGAGCGATTGACTCAGCCGCAGTCAGCGTATCGATCGGAACCTGTCCGCTCGGGGGCGTCGCCGCAGCGAATAAGCTGCTGCAGGCATCAGCCTTCACCTGTGTGACGCAACCCGCCAATACGTTGGCGAGGGTGGCAAAATTCGCCATCGTCGGGGTCTGGCTGCTGTTGAGGGCGTCCTCAATCATCGGCCCGTAACCGCCGCTCCCGAGGTCGACGAAATTGGGCACATTGCCGGCCGCGATTCGCAACCCTAGCGCGTGACCCTGGAGTACGCTGCCTTCCAGAAACTGGGCGTTAGTCCACACCGAGGCCACGGTCGTGAACTCGTTGATCGTGACTTTGGCCGGCGGTTTGCTGCCGAGGACAGCGATGAGCACAATCGCCGGGTTGTTCCCGCCGCCCCTATTGGCAGTGGGCTCCCCGCCGGTCGCCACCAGATAAAGGCTGCCATCAGCGGATCCCTCTGCGCTCAGCGTAAAGTGACCGTTATCGCCGGTCTGTGTCTGCGCTAACTGCTTGGGCGCATCGGCACTCGCGGACCATAGGGTCACAGTTGATTTGACGATCGGCGCGCCTCCGCCAAGCACGCGACCTTCAATGCTGTCGGCCGCGCAAGCCCGGCCAAACCCTGAGATTGCGAACATCACGACCGAAATCGCAAGGCACAATCGGCTTGCTGCTCGGACACAGCGAAAAACGGCACTCAGATTCATCAGTATCCTCGAAGTCGGTGTTGTCGCCCGCTGGACCGAGGGCGATATCAGTCTGGTCTATTGGGGGGCAAAGGCGAAGATTCGTTTCCAATCCTTTTTCATGCTGATGACGTTCCAGCCTCGGGTCCTCGCTTCGTCATACAGTGCCTTCGAAAAAGTACCGACCTTGGTATCCGGCAGCCCTTGAGCCGGGCCGTAGGCATACTCGCGGGTCGGATCATCGTGAAGTACCAGCATCATCAACGCCTCCTTGCCGCCAGTTTGGGTGTATTCCAGCATCTCCCTGTCGCCAGTCGAATTGCCGAATGTGGCCTGAGGACGACGCCCGGTGAACAGATAGATGTCTTCCGGCTTGCCCGAGAAGTTGTTGTTAAGCAACACCTTGGGAGGCCGCATCAATATCCCCTGACCTTCTTTGTTATAGGTGTAATCGGTCTCGAGCGCCGACCCAATAATCTGCTCGGGCGGTATGCCGTAGGTTTGCACCGCGTAAGACCGAACGAAGTCCTGACCACCCCCCGTAACGATGTAGGTCTTGAAGCCATTAGCCCGCAGATAGTCGAGAACCTCTCGCATCGGCTGATATACAAGGTCAGTATAGGGCCTCTTCCATCGCGGATTTCTGGCTTTGGCGATCCAATCCTTGGCGATCGCATTGAATTGTTCCACGGTCATGCCAGTGTGGGTCGCGAAAATAATCTTTTCGAAGTCGCGGAGCGTAAACTTGGCCATGGCGGCTTTGTCGTCAGTGAGAACCGCCTTGAAGGGCTCAGTGGCTTTCCACTCCGGATGCTTCGGCGCCAATTCCACCACACGGTCAAGCGCGAAGGCCACCTGTGTGTATATCGGGTGTTCAACCCAGAGAGTCCCGTCCTGGTCGAAGGTGGCGATGCGATCTTGTGGTTCTACATACGAGGGGCTCGACTTATCCGTGACATCCTTCGCGAGGGTTATGATTGACTGCTTGGCCGGGCCCTCGTTCCAGGACGGCAGTGGGTCATTCTGAGCGTTCGCTCGCGCCGCCAGCAGCGTGATCAGGAGCGCTAATACCGTAGCCGTCTGAGAGGGACGGGCACGGGTAAGTGATCTCATCATTGGCTTAGTTCCTGTGTTGAGTTAACCTCCGTGCTGATCCCGGAGCAACCGGAGGTGCGTTGTTAGGTACTAGTACGTCCTCTCTAAAGCGCGAAGGGCGACCCTCTTAGGGTCGCCCGCTTCTAGCTGCAGGCGCGCGCTGCACGGTTAATCACTATGCGAGTGGCTTGCCTGGGCTGCGATCAACTTTTCGATTTCGTCGAGGTTGTAGGACGCCGGTACTTGCAACGGTGGGAACTTCCGGTAGGTCTCGAGTTCCTTCATCCACAGCAACTGCCCTATGGGCAGCATCTGCCAGTCATAGAGGTAAGCTGTGCTCGGCGAGGTAATCGCGCCACCGATCGACGTGGCCGACTTTTGAACATCGCCGACATTCTGCTCAAACGGATCCCGCATTAGATTGGTCATCTGGGTCCAGCCATAGCTCTGGGCCCCTTTGAGCGCGCCTGCGGATGTCGAGCCTTCCATCGTATAGTACATTTTCCAGTTCTTATACCGCACTGCTGACGGTATGGTGCCCGTGTAGTAGAAGAGGTGGTCGCGCGCGGAATCGGACTTGCCTTCCAGGAAATCACGCTGGTCAAAACCGTCGAGCGTGGTCTTCAAGAAGCCCGGATACTGGCCGGCCTCGATCTTTTTCTTTAGACCGTCGCCCTTGGGGCCACCCGCAATGTTGACCAGCGTAGGCAACCAATCCAGCATCGAGAAAATCTGGTTTGTGACCGTACCAGGCTTGATGTGTCCTGGCCAACGCACAAGCAACGGCACGCGCATCCCGCCTTCCCAAGTCGTCAGCTTATCGCCTTTGAAGGGGGTGATCCCGCCGTCCGGATAGGTTTGGGTCTGGGCGCCGTTGTCAGAGGTCCAAATGATGATCGTGTTGTCGAGCTGGCCTATGTCCTCGAGTTTCTTCAGCACGTAGCCGAGGTTGTCGTCCATCTGCTTCTCGCCAGCTTCGTTGATGCCCCAGTCCTTGCCACCCCGCGTGCCCAGCATGTCGAGGTATTTTTTAGGCAGAAACGTGTCGACGTGCATCCGCACCGTGTTGTAGTACGCAAAGAACGGCTTGCCGGTCTTTTTGGGGTCGTTGCGGTCCAGGAAGTCGATCACCTTCGCCGAAACCTCCTCCTCCAGGGTTTCTGAGCGAACGTCAGTAACCGGACCCTCATCCTTGCAGGTCTGTTTGGCCTGCGTGCCGTCCGCGGAGTGACACCAAAGTACGGGCCGCGGCGGCGTTAGACAGGTCGTCGTCGCCGGGTCCACCGCATTAGGATCGTCGGGGACGCCGGGGATCGAGGTCGCCTTGCACGGCGGGGCGACGCCGATCGTGTCCTTGTCTTTGTAGACATCGGGGAAGCTCACCTGCTGCATCGCGTCTAGGTGGTAGAGGTAACCCCAGTACTCCTGGAAGCCGTGCGCGGTCGGTAGCGCCTCTACGTTGTCGCCCAGATGGTTCTTGCCGAACTGGCCTGTGTTATAGCCGAGGTCGAGCAGAATTTTGGCAAGCGAAGGTGTGCCGGACCGCAGCCAACTCGGGCTGCCGGGCAATTGCGGAACGATCAGGCCCGTACGCAGCGGGTTCATGCCGGTCATGAAGGCGTTACGCCCGGCTGTGCAGCTCTGCTCGGAGTAGGCGTCCAGGAACTTCACGCCTTCCTTAGCGATACGGTCGATGTTGGGGGTTTCACCCACCATCAGGCCTTGGTGGTAGACTCCCGGCGTCATCCAACCTACGTCATCGGTCATGACGAACAGAATGTTGGGTTTGTCTGAGGAAGCCTGCGCAGAAAGACGGTGCGTCAACCCCGCCAGCGACAGGGTGGCGATCAGGACGGCGCCGACAACCCGCCACTTCCAGGTTTTCATTCGCTTGGTCACAATTGTCTCCTTGGATCTTTGATGGGTGATATCATTTGGTCGCCGCTGGTGTAGCGGTATGCTGGATGCCTAATGTCGCCAAGCGCTGATCAAGGCCGTCGGCCCAGTAGTTCATCGCATTGTCGGCATCGCCCCATTGCCAGACCGTCACATTCTTGAGCGCGCCACTACCGAATCGCTTATCAGACCAGGCCGCCAGCAATTGTCCGCTCACCGAATCGGTCAGCTTGGCTTCTCCCGTAGCCGAACCGACAAATGAATAGGTCCCGGTCAGCCCCTGCTTGATCATGCTGAGCACACGAGCTTGAGGCACCACTACCGCGATCGTACGCAGCACGGGAATCGCTGAGCTGGCGTCGGTCAACGCGACGGTCAACTTGGCAACACCGGGGCCGGGTTCATTCACTAAAGTAAAGTTCTTGCCCAGTTCTTCTTTCAACACGTTGTAGAAATAGTCGCAGAGGGTCTGTTGATCGGCGGCTGAGAGGTTCGAGTGCTCATCGCCCCAAAAGGTGACTGGCGCGATCATGATCTTGCTGTAGGAAGCGAAGCTCGCGCTCGCGTCCGTGTAGACGAGCATCGCCTTCTGGTCGGATCCTTCAGCGGGCGGCTTCAATAGCGCATAGTCGCTACCGAGAAAGCCGCTGGGTGGCGGTGGCGCAGGCGTCTCGCCTTCTACCCGCTGAACGATGTTGGGCGCGGGCGCCGTGGTCTGCGAGCACCCCATGAGCAGCCATCCAGCGAGTGTCGCGGATAGCAGGCCCGTTAGAAGTTTCGCCGGTTCGTTAGCCATTATTCCATCCTCTCTAAAATAAGGTTGATCTAACTCTACTTGCATGCACTTGCCAGAAATGCAGAGAAGCCCCGCAATCAATTGGTTAGAGTTTATGGCAGCACAGCCGCCGTGATAGAGGTCGCTTATTGCGTTTTGGTTAACTAAAGTTGCGACCCTTGTTGAACAGTCCAACCACTCGCCGTCAGTTGCTGCTGCGCGAGCGCGGTCATTTTGCCGGTGATCCAGAGCACGCGATTTTGTTTTGCGAGTAACTGCGAGTTGGTCGCGAAACCGGCGATGCGGGGCGTCCATGAGAGATAATCGACGGGCGCGGGTATTATCGTCGTGCCGTTTTGATCGCGCGCCACGAGCACCCCGGTGACCTGAATTTTGTTGATTGGACTCTTCTGTGTACTCCACTGACCTAGCATGCTCAGCGAAGTCACGAGAAACCGCGCCTGATACTCCGTCAGCGCATTGCCCAGTGCCACGGCCGCCGTGCGCCGTCCCGGAATGACTCCAAGACCATCGAGTTGCCGGACCGCCGCAACTTGTAGGCTCAAGGGGATTGCGTTGTTGTGCGTGAAGCTAGCGATTTCTGTTTTCGACAATCCAAAGCTCGTGAGCTTCTTTTCGACGAGAAGGATCAGGTCAGCTTTCGGTGTTTGATAGACGAGATCGTCGGTAAACTCGGTGCCAGTGATGATCATCGATGCGGGCACCGCCATCATTGCGGCATCGACGGTAATACGCGCAGAGAACATCACCCAAGCGACATGATTAAGTCGCTTGGTCAGAATCGGATCGGAGCTGTACGGATCAACGTGCAGCTTACGGGCCAGATCCCGCCGGACTTGGTCGTAACCCAAAGCCGTGAGCGTGACATCGCCGGTCTGAGCGGCCGCTTGGCTCACCGAAGAGCTGGCCGCAAGACTTTTGGCGCCCAGGTCGACGCGACCGAAAAATTCGCCTATCCCGCTCGGCAATCCGGTGATCGTATCCATGGGATGAATCACCATCTGCCCGGCAGCTGTCAGCGGACGTGCCGCGCTCACAGCGAACTCCTTGGCGAATACCGTCGAGTTGCTCATATTGTCCAGTTGCGCGATCGCAGGAACCTCAGAAAGTCGAATTTTCAACAAATCGAGGCTTTCGACTTGATAGGTCCCGGCGTCTTCATGAAACACGTCGGCGCTTGCCGTTATGGTGTACTCACCCATCGCGCCGTTAGTTGCAACTTGCTGTCCAACCTGAAAGCCCGGCCCGGATTGCATGCTCGCCGCGAGGAGATCGCTGATGGGAATCACAGGCGGTTGTTCGAACTGGCCTGCCGGTTTCGCTGCAGCTGGCGACGGCATGTTCGGCGGCTGAACCGCTATTGGCGCCGCAGGAGCTGGCGCTGGATTCACCCCCGCGTTCTGCTGCATCTGAAGCGGTGTAGGTGTAGTGGTTTGTGCGCAGCCTGACAAAAATCCGAAAACTGCGAATATTGCAAAAAGGGCGCCCCTTAGTG
>Ga0335069_10004676_pt1 | contig 20204 bp, 17 predicted proteins | sample Lox_Sample_11_FD_206714 | JGI IMG/M metagenome (GOLD analysis project Ga0335069, IMG submission 206714) | Soil microbial communities from Loxahatchee National Wildlife Refuge, Florida, United States - Lox_Sample_1.1 | ecosystem: Environmental > Terrestrial > Soil > Wetlands | place: USA... | reverse complement strand
TTTTTTGCACCGCGCCGGCGGTATACATGCCATGGGCAAACCTGGTGAGCGAAATCATCGGGACCATGGTGCTGGTGATTGTGGCCGGCGCGATCTTCTCACCGGGTGTCGCGGAAAAAGGACCGGCGGCGGGCATCGGGCCGTGGCTGGTTGGCAGTCTCGTGTGGGGCATCGGTCTCTCGCTGGGAGGCACCACAGGGTATGCCATCAATCCCGCGCGCGACCTGGGTCCACGGCTTGCGCATGCGCTGCTGCCCATTCCCGGCAAGGGCGATTCCAACTGGGGTTATGCGCCCATCCCGGTGATTGGTCCGTTGGTGGGAGCGGCGCTGGCGGGATTGATTCTGCGGTTCATGCATCCGTGGTAGATCGTCGGCCGCGTGGGCGAACCCTGAGGATGAGGTCCGGCCACTTTCGCGGTCTTTCTCCGGAAGGGACAAAAGACCGCCAGGATGGTGCGCGCGGGCGTGTCGCGGATTCAGCTTACGTCGACCATGATCTTGCCGAAGCGCGTGGGCTCGTGGTTCCATGCCTCGAGGATGCGCGGCGCCTCGTCCATTGGGACCATGTGGGTCACGGCGTCCTCGACCGGGAAGCGATGCGCTTCGAGCATGTGGATCACGGCGATGAAGTCTTCGGGCAGGGCATTGCGCGAACCGAGAATATCCAACTCCTTCAGGACGAAGAGGCGCGTCTCGTAGGCGACCTCCTCCTTGGCGAAGCCCAGATACACCACGCGGCCGGTCTGCGCAACCTCATCGACGGCCGCGCGGAAAGTCTGGCGTGAGCCGATGGCTTCGATGATGACGTCCGGACCGCGGCCGTCGGTCATCTGCTCGAGCATTTCGTGCAGATCCTCGCTGGCGGAGTTGATGGTGTGCGCAGCCCCCGCCTTGCGCGCAGTGGCGAGTTTCGCGTCATCGAGATCCACGCCGATCACGGTGGCTCCTTTGAAGGCCGCCGCCGCAACGGCGCCCAGGCCTACGCCGCCGCAGCCGAGAACGGCCACGATGTCACTGGCCGTTACGCGGCCTCGCGCCGTTGAATGAAATCCGACCGTGAGAGGCTCGACCAGGCAAAGCTCTTTGAGCGAGAGGTTTGCGCTGAAGAGCCTGCCGGCGGGAACGGAGATGTACTCGGTGAGCGCCCCATCGCGCTGCACGCCAAGAGTCTGGTTGAGCTTGCATGCATTGGACCGGTTGCGGCGGCAGGCAGCGCACTGGCCGCAATTCTTGTAGGGCGAAAGAGTCACCGGGGTTCCGGGTTGCCACTCGGGATACTTCGGATTCAGTTCGGCGACAGTCGCAGCGATCTCGTGGCCGGGAACGCGTGGGAACGAAACCAGTGCATTGCGGCCGCGATAGGAATTCAGGTCAGTGCCGCACAGACCGATCTTGCGTACCTGCAGCAGGATTTCGTCCTCGTTGGCAATGCGCGGTTCGGGAATGGAGGTGAGTTGCGCCTGGCCCGGCGCTTCCAGAACGACAGCCTTCATTGGATCTCCGATCTCTGTTGTCGCACGACGCATCGATCATAGACGATGGGCAGTTATATGCTGGAGGTGACCTCTAAGGAACTTCCCCATGCCGGAAACCGCTTTGCAAATTGATCCTCGCGACAATGTGCTGGTGGCGCTCGCCCCGCTTGCCGCCGGAACGGACGTGCATTACGGCCATCCTCCCGCCTCCGCTTCGTGCCCGGTCACGCAGAACATTCCTGCCAAGCACAAGCTGGCGCTGGTTGATTTGAATCCGGGCGACCTGATCCGCATGTATGGAATGGTGGTGGGCGAAGCGACCCAGGCGATTCCGCGCGGGGGCCTGCTTGCCACGCGCAATGTGCGCCATCGCGCCGATCCCTATTCGCCGGCGCGGCATCCGGTTTCGTACGCACTGCCGGATGCATCCGCCTGGAGGGAACGGACGTTTATGGGCTATCACCGCCGGGACGGGCAGGTGGGCACGCGCAATTACTGGCTGGTGCTGCCGCTCGTCTTCTGCGAGAACCGCAACGTGGAAAGGCTGCGGGAAGCGATGGAAGAAGAGCTTGGCTACGGAAGCGGACAGAATTCCTTCCGGCAGTATGTGCGGCTGCTCGTGCAGCAACGCACCAGCGGTAACGGGCATACGCCGGCGGATGCCGCCGCTGCCTCGCGCGCGGATCGTGTGTTTCCGAATCTTGATGGCGTCCGCTTCCTTACCCACCAGGGAGGCTGCGGCGGCACACGGCAGGATGCGCAGGCGCTGTGCGGATTGCTGGCCGGCTATATCCATCATCCCAACGTTGCCGGCGCCACTGTTCTTAGCCTTGGATGCCAGAATGCGCAGGCAAACATGCTGATAGACGAGCTGCGTGCCCGCGACCCCCGGATGACCAAGCCGGTGCTGGTCTTTGATCAGCAGAAGTCGGGGCGCGAATCGACGTTGATGATCCGGGCTCTCGATGAGACATTCGCTGCGCTCGAAGAGGCAAACACGGCTCAGCGCGCGCCGGCGCCCCTCTCCGCTCTCACCGTGGGATTGAAGTGCGGCGGGTCGGACGGTTTCAGCGGCATCTCCGCCAATCCCACGCTTGGATATCTCTCCGATCTGCTTGGGGAGGTCGGGGGCAAAACGCTGCTGTCGGAATTTCCAGAGTTGCACGGAGTGGAACAGGAACTCATCAATCGCTGCGCCACGGATGAGCTTGCCCAGCGGTTTTACGATCTGATGCAGGCTTACTCGGCCCGTGCCAAGGCGGTGCATTCGGGCTTTGAGATGAATCCATCGCCGGGAAACATCGAAGATGGCTTGATCACGGATGCGATCAAGTCGGCAGGAGCGGCGCGCAAGGGTGGTGTGGGGCCGGTACGGGACGTTTTGGATTTCCCGCAATACGCGATGAAGGCGGGCCTCACTCTTCTATGCACACCAGGCAATGATGTGGAGTGTGTAACCGCGCAAGCAGGTTCGGGCGCGAACCTGGTTCTCTTTACTACCGGTCTGGGCACGCCGACCGGCAACCCGGTGGCGCCGGTCGTCAAGATTTCGACAAACTCGTCGCTTGCCCAGCGCATGGGCGACATCATCGACTTTGATGCGGGCGGAATCGTGACAGGAGAAACGACGATTCCCGAATGCGCGGCGCACTTGCTTGAGTTGTGCATCCAGGTGGGGAGCGGTGAGCGCTTCACCAAGGCCGAGCTTCTGGGGCAGAACGACTTCATTCCGTGGAAGCGCGGCGTCTCCCTCTGATTCTTCGGAAGAAAACTATTCAAGGAACGACGCAACCACCGCGAGTGCAGCAATTGCCGCAGTCTCGGCGCGCAGAATGCGGGGACCGAGGGAAGCGGCGCGCCATCCGTTGGCATCGAAGAGCGCTTCTTCTTCCGGAGTCCATCCGCCTTCGGGACCGATGGCGATCTCAAGAACAGGCATTTCGTCCTGCGCGCCTTCGAGGGCATCTTCGATGATGGCGCGCAGCGTGGTGGTTCGCTCCTGTTCGGCGAGCACAACCCGCACACCCTCAACTGACGAGCGGATCCTCTCAGCAAGAGGCGAGGGGTCGTGAATCACCGGCACGTCGGAACGGCGCGCCTGTTGTGCGGCTTCAAGCGCGATGCGACGCCAGCGGTCGGCGCGTTTTTGAGCAGCCAGCGCCAGGTTCTTGTCGGTTCGGCGCGCAATCACCGGCACGATGGCCACCGCTCCCAGTTCGGTTGCCTTCTCGATGGCCCATTCCAGGCGATCGAACTTGTAAATAGACATGACCAGAGTAACGGGCAAGGCGGGATCGGCTTCGACTTCGGAGATGAGGTTGAAGCGGACCTCGTTCGGCTCAATGGCGGCGACCTCGGCATGGAAGACGTGCCCGCCCGCGACAACATCGGCCTCCATACCGGGTTCGGCGCGCAATACGCGGGACAGGTGTTCGGCCTGTGTGCCGGTAATGCTCGCGGTGGCTTCGTCCCAGCGTTCGGCGATCCAGCGGCGGCGGGTCATGCGTTCCTTTCATTGGCCGTACGGAATGATTATGCGCAAAAACACCTAGGGGGCGCTTGGAGCGCCCCCTAGAGTGTTGCCTTTTTTGGGTTGTTTCTTCCGCTACTTCTTCTTCGCGGCTTTCTTCGCGGCCTTCTTGGCGGGTGCCTTCTTGGCTGCCTTTTTCGTTGCCATTTGCCTATTCTCCCTTTTTCGATGGGTTGCATCGATCCTGCAATTACAAATTGCAGTTGAGGAATGTATAGATTCATGCTGCATCAGTGTCAAGAAAAAAACGACACACAGGTGGAAAAAGTGGCAACAATTTTTCTTCTTGCATGGAAGATCGCGCGATGAAGGTCACAACACGCGATGCGATTGGAGAAATGCAAGCACCAAACCCGCGAAGAGATCGTGCCATGCATGCGCGAAAATGCCGGGACGGAGGCTGCGGCGAAGGAGTGCAAGAAAACAAAAGAGCGCTCCGAAGACGGAAAGCAGGACCATGTTACGCGTTCCCTGGTATCCATGCGCCGCGCCGAAGAACAGGGAAGATACGATCACGCCCATTGCAACGGCGCCTCGCGCCCACGCGGTGAACTGGCGATAGAGATAGCCGCGAAACGCCACCTCTTCCGCAATGGCGGCGACGATGCAAAGACAAATCCATGCGGCCACCTCATGCGCGTTGGTGGGCACCAGCCGGGTCAGGGTGTGGAGGGTTTGTTGTTGGGAGGGATCGGGCGCGAGTGGTTTTCCCGGAACAGGAAAACCGCGATGGTGGATCAGGGCTTCAATGATGATCCAGAGGACGGCGACGTTCGCGAGCACGAAGAGAGCCCCGATCCAGAAGAGGATTGCGACGACTATGTCGGTTGCCAGCGATCGGAGATCTCCCGGAATCGATCCGAATAACGTCCGAAAAGGAACCTTTTTGAGCCGCAAGCCGAAATAGATCCAAGCCAGCATGCAGAGGTCAGTCGCGGCGGTGAGGCCGTACGTCTGCAGGCGATTGACGACGGCGTGCGCGCCGGAAACCTGCTCGGCGCCCGCGAATGAAAGCAGGACGATTCCGGCGATGAGGGTAATGGTGTGCCAGACCGGGGCGACCGGACCAGTCGGCGATGAAGAGAATGGTGGAAGAAGCTGCGAATGGTTCGAGTTTTCCGGCTGCACGTGCAAAGCCCCTCTCGAGGAGATGCTACGGGAAGTGCTCGGGTATGCCAAATAGCCAGTGGACGGCGAACGGAATGATTGCCTGTCCGACGTGGCTGTTCGTTGCAGGTCGAGGCGGCGTCAGCATTCGATGATGTTGAGGGCGAGGCCGGCCAGGCTGGTCTCCTTGTAGTGCGATTGCATATCGAGGCCGGTCAGGTACATGGTGCGGATCACCTGGTCGAGCGAGACTTTGTGACTCTCTTCCTCATTCATCGCGATGCGAGAGGCATGCACGGCTTTGACCGCGCCCATGGCGTTGCGCTCAATGCAGGGAATCTGTACCAGGCCGCCGATGGGATCGCAGGTCATGCCCAGGTTATGTTCCATCGCGATCTCAGCGGCGTGTTCGATCTGCCCGTTGGTTCCACCCAGCGCCGCAGTCAGACCGCCCGCCGCCATCGAGCAGGCCACGCCCACCTCGCCCTGGCAGCCCACTTCCGCGCCGCTGATCGAAGCGTTCTCCTTATAAAGGATGCCGATCGCCGCCGAAGCGAGAAAGAAGCGCATCATGCCTTCGTGGTTGGCGTCGGGGATGAAACGCTCGTAGTAACGTGCCACTGCCGGAACGACGCCGGCGGCTCCATTGGTCGGCGCGGTCACGACGCGCCCCCCGGCGGCATTCTCTTCATTCACCGCCATGGCATAGACGGTCACCCAATCGAGCGGGGCCAGCGGGTCGCCGATCTTGCCGTCCGCCTCCTTTTCTTTGAGACGCCGCGCGAGTCCGCAGGCGCGCCTCCGCACGTTGAGCCCGCCGGGAAGGATGCCTTCCATCGCGATGCCGCGGTCGATACAGTCCCACATGGTGTGCCAGATGCGATCGATGCCGGCAAGAACATGTTCCTCGGCTGTCTGTCCGCCGCCTGGTGCAGCCAGCGCGGCTTCGTTGCGCAGTATGAGCTCACTGATGGAGAGTCCGTAAGTTTTGGCGAGTTCAATCAGCTCGGCCGCACTATGAAATGGATAGGGAATGACGCGATCCGGCTTCCCGGATCCAGGCGGCGCGCCTTCCCCCGGTGTGTCTGCGACGTCCTCGGTGATGAATCCGCCGCCGACAGACAAGAACGTCCTCTCTTCGAGCGCCAAGCCGGCTGCGTCGTACGCCGCCAGGCGCAGCCCGTTGGGATGTTCGATGCGGGCGCGGGGCGGAAACATAACTGTGGGGTGGAAGAGCAGGTCGCGCGTCTCGATGAATGGGATCGGACGCCGCCCGGCAAGACAGATGTGCCCGGTCTGGCGGATGGATGCGACCGTGGGTGCGATGATTGCGGGATCGATGGTCGAAGGCTCGTTGGCCGCCAGGCCCACCAGCACGGCGCGATCGGTTCCGTGGCCCAGCCCGGTAAGCGCGAGCGATCCGTACAAATCCACCTGCACACGCTCGACCTGTTCCAGCAAAAGACGCTCTGCGAGCCCCAGAGCAAAGCGGTATGCGGCTCGCATCGGGCCCATGGTGTGCGAGCTCGAAGGGCCGACGCCGATTTTGTAGAGGTCGAACAGGCTCGTCGTCACTCAGAGATTGTAGCGAGGAACAGCTTCTGGCTACTAGCTTTTAGCTGACAGCTCCTGGCTATTCCATTCGCCGCAAGAGGAATAACAGATTGATGGATTCGATTGGATCGAACACCACGTGGACCTGACTGCGGACAAGGTGCTGATGGCGAGAAGCTAGTAGCTGGAAGCTGCTTCTGGTACACTCGGTGCAACTCAAGGTAATGCATTTCAGGGCTCTCAGCGCTGCCGTCTACGGTATCGACGCCAATCTGATCGACGTCGAAGTCGATTACAGCGGCGTGGTGTCGAATGAAGATCACTTCCATACCGTCGGTTTGCCGGATGCGGCGGTTCGCGAGAGCCGCGATCGTGTCCGCACCGCCATCAAGAATTCCGGCTTCCTGATCCCACCCACGCACATCACCATCAACCTGGCTCCCGCCGATCTGAAGAAGGAAGGATCGGGCTTCGATCTTCCCATTGCGATCGGGATTCTCGGCGCATATGGCGCGCTGCGTGTGACGGACCTGAGCCAGTTCCTGCTGGTCGGTGAACTTGGGTTGACGGGAAGCGTGCGTCCGGTGCCGGGCGTGCTGCCCATGGCGGTGATGGCGCGCGATAGAAATATCCCCAATCTGATCCTTCCGGCAGCGAATGCGCCCGAAGCCGCAGTGGTCGAAGGCGTGAGTGTCTACCCGGTCACATCCCTGATCGATGTTCTCGATCTACTGAACAGTTCGGTTGTTGGGGTCATTCAGCGGGAACCGTTTCGCGTTTCGACCGAAATGCTTCTTGGTGAACTTCAGCATTTCAGTATCGACTTCAAGGATGTGCGCGGGCAGCAGACCGCCAAGCGCGCTCTCGAAGTCGCCGCGGCGGGCAGTCACAACATTCTCATGATCGGGCCGCCGGGCTCGGGCAAGACGATGCTCGCGAAAAGGCTGCCGTCTATTCTGGCTCCGTTGACCTTTGATGAAGCTCTGGAGACAACCAAGATTCATTCCGTGGCCGGGGTTCTCGATCCAGCCGCGGGACTTGTCACGCAGCGACCGTTCCGCTCGCCGCACCACACTATTTCTGATGCGGGGCTCATCGGCGGAGGGGTGATTCCCCGCCCGGGCGAAGTTTCGCTCGCGCACAACGGACTGCTGTTTCTCGATGAGCTGCCGGAGTTCCCGCGAAACGTCCTCGAGGTGATGCGGCAGCCGCTCGAAGATCACACCGTGACGATCGCACGCGCCAGCATGTCGCTAAACTTTCCGGCCCGCTTCATGTTGGCGGCGGCCATGAATCCGTGCCCGTGTGGCTACTTCAATGACAAGTCGCGCGAGTGCAGGTGCACGCCGCCGATGATCCAGCGATACGTGGCCAAGATTTCGGGGCCGTTGCTCGACCGCATCGACATCCACATCGAAGTTCCGGCGGTGCAATACAAGGAACTGCGGGGCGGCGCTGCGGCGGAGGGTTCAGCGGAAATTCGCGCCCGCGTGATGGCGGCGCGTGCGCGTCAACGCAAGCGCTTTACCAAAGCCAAAGAAACGATCTACTCCAACGCCCAGATGACCACGCGGCAGATCCGCGCTTACTGTGAGCTTGGCGCTGATGCCGAGCGACTGTTGGAGCGCGCCATGCAGCAACAGGGACTCACTGCCCGCGCGCACGATCGCATCCTCAAAGTCGCGCGCACGATCGCCGATCTTGAAGGCGCGGAGAACCTGAGTGTTGCCCACCTGGCCGAGGCGATCCAGTACCGGACGCTCGACCGCAGTTACTGGGCCTGATGCCGCTGCGTTACCCATTGAATCGCAGGGGACCCCAGAGGGCTGATCGAATACACGGTTGCTGCGCGGGGCTTCATTACTTTGGTTCAGGCCCGAATGTACGCGGCTGACGAGGTTTCTATACACTTGCTCGGGGCTTGCCCGGAGATCAAATGGACAACCAATCAAAGGCAGGTTGGGATATATTCCTGTTTGGAATTCCTCTCATCGCCCTCCTGGTCTTCGGTTTTTTCAGCCTCGACCAGGTCTTACCCTTCCACAAACGCGAGACGCCCGACACGCCCAGCCCGCGGCCTTCCGATAAACGGCACCAGAAATCGATGTGCAGTGACCCTGACGGGCGGCCGTGGGACGATGATTAATCGCCCGCGGAAGCTTGCCGATTGCCCTAGGCTATGAAAGCCGTTCGCCCAGGTTACTTCCGATTTCTAAGGAAATTCCAATCCACGCCGATGACTGACGTGAGTGGCATGAGAAAAGGCTCATGTCCGACATCGACGATTGGAGACAAAGACATGGGCGCCAATCCCATTTTGTCAGCCTGGGATACATTTATCTTGATCATTCCGTTTTTCGGATTTCTGGGCATGGCCATGTTTCGTCTGGACGGCTGGTTGGCTAGATCGAAGAGCAGGCCTGGGAAGCGGCGCCTTTTCTGCGAGGTAGGGGGAGAGGGCCGATCGTTTCTTTGTGATCCAGATGGGAAGCCATGGCAGAAGGGTGCGGTCCGTCAGATTGAGGCGCGATTCGCACCGAGGAAAGGCGCAAGGTGGAACGAAGCGTTGCGCGAGGACCGCAACGGCCAGCGTCGCGCGGCGAGGGCTTACACGTATATCATTGAAAATTAGCAAGTTAACGGCAAGCGCCTGCATGCCGATATTTCCCCGGATTCAGGGCAAAAAAATCGGCAAAAAACTGTTGACCCGTGGGCGGACTGGGTATACATTCATGAGTGCCATCCACGAGGGTTGATCGTACAGGCAGGTTGGGTTGTGCCCTTCTGTCATTATCCCTGCATCAATCAGTTGGAGCTTCGGCTCAAGTTACTGATTAAGGGTGTTTTGTATTTTGTCACCGTTGCGGGAAATGGACGCGAATCTCTCTCAGTTGCGAGCGATGCGTATCACTGAAAAATGAGCGATGCCACTCCAACGTGTGTGGAAATGCATCAAATTTTTTTGAACTGGACGTGCAATCGGCGCGTCTAAAACCAAAGGAATAGAAGAAGATCGGCAACCGGGGATTCGGTGGTTGCCAGCTGCACTGGCGGCGGCAGTTTGTTCCCCAGGCGGCCACTTTTTAAGGAGAACTACTGTAATGCGTTCTGATTTGGTTTTTGGAGCACTTTCTCATGTGACCAATCGCTACCAGCTCTGCCAGCTGGCGAGCAAGGCGACTCGCAAGCTGCACAAGCCCAACACGCGGCTGCAGGACACAACCAACGAGGTCCTGGTCCGCTTTCACACGACCAACCCCGGTACGCCCGTTGCGGCCCCCGAAGTCCAGCCAATCGAACAGCGCCGCGCCGCGTAGGCTTGGTTTTTTCCGAAGGCTTTTTGTGAGTCTCGGTTGTAAGCGGCTCTTCCGCGAGAAAAGGGGGGCCGCTCCCTCCGGTTTTCCAATTGATACCGCCTGAACCGGGAGAAATTGCAAACGCGGCGCTTCAAGTGCCGTTGCGAAAACTTCCGCCCCGTTTTCGGAGCATGTTCCCCCCTCCGGCTCTCCTCACTTCCATCCCGCCCTTCGCAGGTGAACATGACCATCGCAGAACTTAAAGAGAAAAACATCACGGAGCTGAGCCGCATTGCGCGCACCCTCGAGATTCCTGGCGCCAGCGGACTCCGCAAGCAAGACCTGATTTTCAAGATCCTTCAGGCCCAAAGCGAGAAAGAAGGCCACATCTTCGCCGAGGGCGTGCTTGAGATCCTTCCCGACGGCTATGGCTTTTTGCGCTCGCCCGATTACAACTATCTGCCCGGCCCCGATGACATCTATGTTTCCCCCTCGCAGATCCGCAAATTCGACCTCAAGACCGGCGATTCGATCAGCGGCAATGTCCGCCCGCCCCATGAAGGCGAAAAATATTTCGCCTTGGTCAAGATTGAGGCGATCAATTTCGAGTCTCCGGAAGAGACGCGCAACAAGATCCTGTTCGATAACCTGACGCCGCTCTATCCGCAGGAGCGCATCAAGATGGAAACCGTACGCGAGGCCGTCAGCGGCCGCGTGATGGATCTTCTAACCCCTGTGGGCAGGGGCCAGCGCGGCCTGATCGTCGCGCCGCCGCGCACCGGCAAAACGATGCTGCTGCAGTCGATCGCCAATTCGATCACCAGCAATCACCCCGAGGTCGTTCTGATCGTGCTCCTCATCGACGAGCGTCCCGAAGAAGTCACCGATATGCAGCGCTCGGTCAAGGGTGAGGTGATCAGCTCGACGTTCGACGAGCCCGCCGCACGCCACGTGCAGGTGGCCGAGATGGTGATTGAAAAAGCCAAGCGCCTGGTCGAGCACAAGCGGGACGTGGTCATTCTTCTGGATTCCATCACGCGTCTTGCGCGCGCCTATAACACCATCGTGCCTCCGTCAGGCAAGGTGCTGTCGGGCGGCGTCGATTCCAACGCCCTGCAGCGCCCCAAGCGCTTCTTCGGCGCGGCGCGCAACATCGAAGAGGGCGGTTCGCTCACCATCATTGCAACTGCGCTGGTCGACACCGGTTCGCGCATGGACGAAGTGATCTTCGAAGAGTTCAAGGGCACGGGCAACATGGAAATCATCCTTGACCGGAAGCTGGTGGACAAGCGCGTGTTCCCGGCCATCGACATTCAGCGCTCGGGCACGCGAAAGGAAGAGCTGCTCATTCCCAAGGACGATCTGCAACGTATTTTCGTGCTGCGCCGGGTGCTGAACCCGCTGTCGCCCGTGGAAGCCATGGAACTGCTTATTACGCGCCTGGAAAAGACGCGCAACAACCCTGAGTTCCTGCAGAACATGAACCAGTTGTAACCTCTTGCGTGCGAAGGGGTCCCGCGCCGCTCCGCACGCCAGTTCACGCTCATTCCAATGCCTACCGGCGATCGAATCTCCCCAAATCTCGATTCAGTCGTGGACCCGGCGCGCGTTCGATTCGGATCCTTCGAGTACGACACCACGACCGGCGAGTTACGGCGCGAGGGAATGCGGACGCACCTGCAAGCGCAGCCTGCAAAGGTGTTGTCGCATCTCGTGTTTCACGCGGGAGAAACTGTCTCCCGTGACGATCTGCACAACGCAATCTGGAGTGACGAGACCTTCGTCGACTTTGAACGCGGCCTCAATGTCTGCATCGCGCAGATTCGTTCCGTTCTCGGCGATGAGTCAACCTCACCGCGCTACATTCGCACCGTTCCCCGGCGCGGATATCAGTTCATCTGCCCCGTCGAACGCATCGCTGAAGCAGCGCCTTCCGCGCCCGATGAGAAGGCCGGTCGGCTCAAAAATCCTCGGCGAATCCTCTTCGCAGCGGTCGGACTCGTCTTGGCCATTATTGTGATCGTCATTGTCGCAAATTGGCGGCAGATTGTTCCCGGTTTCCCGTCGCCGGTAGTTGTTGCCGTCGCCGAATTCGACAACGAGACCGGCGATCCCGGCCTGACCAGCTTCTGCCGGAGCCTGACGGACAATGTCATCCAGCAACTCACGTTTGCCGGACAAAACCACTTTGTGGTGATCGGGAATGCCGTCCCGCGAGAGCAGCGCGATCTGCGCCACGTCGCCAATTCGCTGGGAGCGCAATATATCGTTCTCGGCCATGTGCAGGGCGGCGGCACGCAAACTCGCATTCTCGCCCATCTCATCCACATGCCCGACCAGACCCCTGTCTGGGTCGTGCGTCTGGAGCAACCCTTCGAGGACCCCTTCACGCTGGAGTCCACGGCAGCCCGTGACATCGCCATGGAGTTCGCGCGCAAGCTGGAGTAGCTTCGGCCCTGGAAGTCTACGCGCTGCTCTAAAGGATTGATGTCCGGTGAATTATCACATTTTCGGATAGCCGCGGCCATCCGGGAGCAGCGGCTCGCACGAGCCGGAATGGCCACACTACTTCGAAATGCCGTAGGCTCTTTACTTACTTAAAATTGGAAGAGCCGCACTTTGCTGTTTGGCCTGATGGGCGACAGAGCCTGCCGCATGATGAACAGGAGATTCGGCTGGAAGAAGGCAATTTCGAAAGTGGAAAATTGCTGGTACGATATAAAAGTCACTCAGTGTGGGGCTGTAGCTCAGCTGGGAGAGCGCCTCGTTCGCAACGAGGAGGCCAGCGGTTCGATCCCGCTCAGCTCCACCAAATCCCCTACAATCTTGCAACTTACTGCCGCGGCCACCCACGCGCTCATTCCGGCAGAATGTTCAATTCAGCGGTTCTGCCATTCGGAAGAAAAGGCCGGGCGCAGCTTACGCTCGGGTATGCGAGTGAGCCTGGCGATCCACCCGACTGGCAGCGCGACGAAGGGGAGAAGAATCGGCGCCAATTTGTGTCCCGCCCGACTGACCATTGTCTGCGACAGGAGAGTGGCGAGCGACACACCCTTTTGCAGCTGTCCTCTCAGCGCCCGGTGATACTGGTTCGGGGTCTTGCCGGACAGGTACATCTCCGCTGCCAGTGCGCCCGAATGCAGGGCGATCGCCATGCCATCACCCGTGAATGAGGGGATGACGGTGGCCTGATCACCCACGCGCCACATGTCGCCGTCGCTTTGCGGCAAATAGCCGTAGGGGATGGTCGAGATCGCCAGCGGCCGTTCCCAAAGGGTAACTGCGCCGTCAAGGCGCTCCGCCGTCAACGCATTCTCTTCGCATAGTGCGGCGAGCATGGCGCTCCATTCGCCAAGTCGGCGAAGTCGCGAGCGGCGAATGACGAAACAAAGGTTGGCAACATCTCCCTCGACCAGCGCGAGGCCGCCGTACCCGCCCTCAAACAGGAAAAGGTCTATGAACCCGCGCAGAGCTCTTGTTTGCGCGGGGCGCAGGCGCCAGTGCATCTTGAATCCGACCAGGCTGCTTTGCCTGCCGGGAGGCCGGATCCATCCGCGCAGATCATGTTTTCCCGTTGCAAGAAACACGCTCCGTCCTTGCTGCGACGTTCCGTTCGCGAAGCGAGCTATCCAGCCATCGCTGTCACGTGCGAGCGATCGTACCGTCACGCCGCGCCGAACTTCGCATCCTGCAGCCTCAGCGCCCGCCAACAGGGCCGCATCGAGAACACACCGCGAAACAGAAAGCGCGCGGAAGGGGAGGCGGGTCTGGATGACACTGCGCCTGGCGGAGAGACGGAGCGATTCAATGAGCGCGGCACCTAGCCTCGGGGGATCGACGCCCGCGTTGCGCAAGTACTCGATGGCTTCGGGGCTGAGGAACTCTCCGCAGACCTTGTGGTGCGCGCCTCGCTCCTTTTCGAGCAGCAGAACCTCGCGTCCCGCGGCAGCCAACCGTATCGCGACCATCGCGCCGGCAAGACCACCTCCGATCACGAGGTTCTCGTGGATACTCGCGGGGCCGGTCATCAATGTTTCCTCCGCCGTACGCACAGGCGCGCGGGCTTGTAGCCAAGTATTTCGAAGTCATCGCGGCTCAATCCGGCGTTCGTGCAGAGACGCTTCCAGTCATCGGGAACGAAAGCGCGCCGAAAAGAGACCGGCCCATCGTGCTGCACAAACGGATGAAGGCCGGCCACCCTGGAGAACCAGCGAAACAAGTAATAGGGAACGGGCGCGCGCGAAAGGTCGTTCACGAGCCATCCCAGTTGCGCATTCCCCTCCATCCAGCGGACGAACCGGACCACATCCTCATCCGGCAGATGATGGGTGAACAACGAGCTGATGATGAGATGTGCCGGCCTGAGCATTTCGTGATCAAACACATTTGCGGCGACCCACTGGATGGCGCTTTCCGGCGGGCTGGCTTCAGACGCAATTGCAATCGTTTCCGGATTCAAATCGAGCCCGGAGAGCTCAACGCCTACTCCGCGCTTGCGTGCCCACCGTTCGATGCACCGCAAGCCGTCGCCGTACCCGCATCCCACATCGAGGATGCGTAACGGCCCGTTCGGCGCGTGCCGCGAAACTCCATCGAGCCACTCGAGCACCGGGCGGTACGCCAGGAACCAGCGATTTACGCGCGCCAGGTCGCGCAGGCACGCTTGCAGCACCTCGCGGCTGCAAGGCGCATCCATTTGTTCCTGCAAGTTCGCCCTTCGGCTGAAATCGAGCCCGTTACGCGGCATGGAAGAGCATGGTCTCCGCGGTGATTCCCGGACCGAAGGACATGGCGCAACCGGTCTGGCCCTTCTGCGCGTGTTTCAAAACCTGTTCGAGAACAAACATCACGGTCGCCGAGGACATGTTGCCGAAGCGGGCCAGGATGTCGCGCGACCAGGCCAGCGCTTCGGGCCGCAGCTCGAGCCCCTGCTCCACCGCATCAAGAATGGTGCGGCCTCCGGGGTGAACCGCCCACAGATCAATGGCCGCGGCGTCCCGTCCGCGCAGCATCCCGGCGCGCGCGTCGGGAAGGCTGCGTTTAATCTCTGAGGGGACCTTGCCCGAGAGCTGCATATCGAAGCCCATTTCGCCGATGCGCCAGGTGATCAGATCGCTTGTCTCGGGGACGTTGATGGCGAGAAAGCTGTCAATCGCGAGCCCTTCCGCTTCACCGCCGACTAGGCACGCGGCGCAACCATCTGCAAACAGCAGGAACGACAGCATCTGCTCCAGGTCCTGTGTCTCTTTCAGGTGCAGAGAACAAAGCTCCAGGTTGAGCAGCAGCACCTTGGCATTCGGTTCCGAGCGAACAATGTGGTGCGCGGACTTGAGCGCATTGATGGCTGCGTAGCAGCCCATGAAGCCGATCATCGTGCGCTCGACGGACGGATTCAAGCCGAGGTGATTCACAATGTCGATATCGAGTCCCGGAGCATAGAGGCCTGTGCAGCAGGTGACGATAACATGGGTGATCGCCCGCCGCTCCGCCACGCTTAGCCTGAGTCTGTCGAGGGCGCACCCGGCGAGACGCGGCGCGAACTTCTCGAACGCCTGCATGCGGCGTTTCGTGGTTGGGAAGTCACCCACTACGTACAGGTTTTCTGAGTCGCGCCAGTAATGTTCACCGTCCCCAATGGGCTGAAGAAAGGAATATCGGTGGTCGATGGCCGACATGCGCACCATGCGCTTGAAGAGATTGCGCGAGGTTCCTTCGGGGAGCATGCTCTCAGCAAAGGTGACAAAGGCGCGATGAACGTCGTGGGGCGGCGCCGCGGTGGCAATGCGATGAATGTGGGCGGTCGTCATACGCTGCCCTTTTGTAAGTTCCATGGCCAATGGTATATCTCACGGGTGCGGGCGGTGTCAGCTCAAAGCCAGGATTTTGTCATATCTCGCGATTACAAGGCGATGATGCTTGGATGCAACGGATGGTTGTAACGGCTCCCGATCGTGTTCCCTGGTTTGACGGGACAAACCGTTTCCGGGCTGTCTTGCCATTCCATGCACATGCGGCATAGCCTTCGCGCAATCATGCATCACAGGTTTTGAGAAGTGCGGACCGAAGGCAGGCCAGGATCCAAGTCACGTCGATTCAAGCCCAAGCGCCAATTACGCGGCGGTCTCGGCCCAGAGAAGTTCGCAGTATCTGAACTCGTCGGAGACCGCATAGGATGAGACTGCCCGAGCCCTTCAACGTCGCTTCGCCCGAAGGAGGTCCGTTATCGGTGGCGCCATGAATCGTAGGGAGAGGCGAGATGGCGAGGCGCATTCGCAACTCCGAGCGGGCCTCAACGCCGCTTGGTCCGCTCGATCGCTGGTCCCCGGACGCGCCCAGGAGATCCTTCAAGGAATACTTCAGGCGGGATGGGGCGCGGAATTGATCTGCAAAAACAGAAGGCCCGGCGGGAAATCACCCCGCCGGGCTCCTTTCATTGCAAGCGCGAGTCTCAGTTGAACAAATCCTTCATCTTCTCCAGCAGCGATGACGACGTGGGCTTGTTGTCCACGTTCATCAATTCGGCGAGTTTCTGGACCACCTCGCGCTGGGCGCGGGACAGCTTGCGCGGGACCTGCACGATCACCTTGACCACCAGGTCGCCGTGCCCCTTTTCATTCAGGAAGGGAACACCGCGGCCGCGAACGCGCAGTTCCTTGCCGCTTTGCGTGCCCTCGGGAATCTTCAGGTTGACGGGGCCATCCATGCCGGGGATCTCAATTTCCGCTCCCAGTGCTGCCTGCGGGAAACTGATGGGAACCACGCAGTGAAGGTCCTGCCCGTGGCGTTCGAAGAAATCGTGGGGCTGGATCGAGAGGACCACGTACAAGTCGCCCTTGCTTCCACCTGCCCGACCGGCGTCACCCTCGCCCGCATACCGGATACGCGTTCCGTCTTCGACGCCCGGCGGCACCTTCACGTTCAGCTTCAGTTCCTTTGAAACGCGCGTCTCGCCACGACAGGTCTGACATGGGTCGCCAATGATGGAGCCGGTGCCTCCGCATGCCCCGCAGGTGCGGGCGACCGAGAAAAAACCCTGTTGATAACGAATCTGGCCGCGGCCCTGGCACTGCGTGCACACCGTAGGACCGCGTCCCGAGGCGCTGCCCCGCCCGTTGCATGTGGGACACGTCTCCAGGCGGCGGACCTTGATTTCGGTTTCCGCTCCGAAGATGGCGTCTTCAAAGTCGATGGTCAGATCGAAGCGCAGGTCATCGCCGCGCTGCTGGCGGGAGGCGCGCTGGTGGCCCCCGCCCATGTTGAACATTTCCCCGAACAGATCCCCGAAGATGTCACCCAGATCGACCGTGCTGCTGAAACCACCGAAGCCGCCTGGCCCTGGTCCGCTCACACCGGCATGACCGAACCGATCGTACGCGGCGCGTTTGTCCGCATCGGCCAGAATCTGGTAGGCCTCGCTCGCCTGCTTGAATTTCTCCTCGGCGGCGTGATCCCCCGGATTCCGGTCGGGATGATACTTCATCGCCAGCTTGCGATACGCGCTCTTCAGTTCCTGTTCATTGGCGTCGCGCGAGACGCCAAGTACTTCGTAATAATCTGCTTTGCTCACTATCCCGTTATTCTTTCTGCTGTTTTGGGTTAGAAACTACGCGTACCATTGAGGGACGCAAAAGCCGGTCGCGCAGTTTATAGCCGCGCCGAATTTCTTCAGCGATGAAATGGTCGGGAAGATCTTCGCGCTCTACCGATCCCAGGGCTTCATGGTAACGCGGATCGAACTCTTCGCCTACTGCTGGAACCGGGGTTACCTGCAACTGGCGCAGCACTTCCCCCATCTGCTTGATAATCAGTTCCACCCCGGAACGAAGCTGTTCTGCCGATCCCTTTGCTTTCAGGGCGAGTTCGAAGTTGTCGAGCACGGGCAGAAACTGCTCAATCACGTTGGCGGTCGCGTAGTCCCGATAATCGGCTTTCTCCCGGTCGGCGCGCTTGCGCGCGTTTTCAAACTCGGCCTGGAGGCGCGCTAACCGATCCAGGAGATGTTCGCGCTCGGCCCTCAACTGGTCATACTCGAGGCGGCTCACGGTCGCTTCGGCTTCCGGCGGTCCGGCAGAGGGAACTGTGGCTGCCTCGGGCACCGCAGAGTCGAATGACGTTTCGGGAGCGGCGGCGTCCGCCGGCCCCTGCTTGTCCACCAGGCTTAACTCTGATTCATGTTCAGGCATACTTCCCCGAATTCTCCGAATGATTTTCGTATCTTCTTCGATGATAAATTCTGCGCCGCTCACGCAAGGCCGATTGGCGGGCTCGCCGGCTCGGGCAGCGCCAAGTCCTCCCGGCCCTGAGCCTTCAAGTCCCCCTAGTCATTTGGGATTTCGAGGAGCCGTTGGGAAAGGCCGGCAATATAACGCACTGCGTGAATCATCTCCTGGTATTGGATGCGGGTGGGCGCAATCAGTGCAACAGTACCGAGATTGGCGTTTCCCAGCCGTGCCGGGGCGCCGATCAGGACCAGGTCCTGCATCGCCGGGGAAGCCTGATCCAGCCCGACCACTACGCGCACCTCCTGCTGGCGTCCGTCCACGTAGGCGTTCAGCAACTCTACCAGCCGCTGCTTGGCTTCGAGCGCGACCAGCATCTGCCGCAGCCGCTCGCGATCGAGCTCCACCGCGATCAGGTTGGCCATGCCGTCGACGAAGATCTCTGGCCCGCTCTCATCGCCGGCCAAGGCTCCCTTGCGGCAAAGTTCCTCAACCGATGCAAGCATTTGATGATACGCAGCCCGTTCAAGATCCATGCGGCGGGCAACTTCGGCGCGAATGCGCTCGATGGGCCACCCGCGGAAGTTCTCGTTCAGGTAGCGGGCGGCCGTCTCCAACTCGATGTGCGTCATCTCGCGGTCGAGAATCAGCACCCGGTCCTGGACGGCGCCCGTCTGGGTCACAAGCACAGCCAGGACCCGGTCCGTCGCGAGACGCGAGAAGTGAATATGTTCGAGCACTTGCGAGCCGGTGGCCGTGGCCAACGCCACGCCCAGGCCGCTGGATAAAAGCGCCAGGACCTGCGATGTGCGCTCCAGATACTCGTGCATACTGGAGACGCCGGAGAAGCTCTTCTCGATCTGGCCGCGCCGTTCTTCGCTCAGCGCGGTGAGGAACGGGTGCAACGGCAAAGCTTTCCCGCTGCTCGTTCCAGCCGCTAGCTCCCCCGGCCGAGTGATCTGATCCACGTAATAGCGGAAGGCTGCGGCAGTGGGAACGCGGCCCGCAGAGGTGTGCGGCTGCTCCAGCATTCCGGCTTCGGCCAGGATCGCCATCACGTTACGGATCGTGGCTGAACTGAGGCCTTCCCGATTCTCGAAGAAGCGGGCGACTGCCTGGGACGCCACCGGTTCACCGGTCGCGATGTAAAGTTCGATGATGGCGGTGAGCACCAGCCGCTCACGATCCGACATCGTCCCGTCTCCCTCACCCCAAAAACGCCTGCTTTCGGGCCGCCAGCGACCGCGCCCTGCCTACAGATGCTGAATGGACAAGGAGTTCCCAGGCTGGACTGAATGCAGTTACCCTTCTTAATTCTAAGTGGATGCAAAATGCGAGTCAAGCGCAGAGAGGCGGGTGCCAGCGTATAAGCCTAAGGCTTTTAGAGACTTACGGAAGGGTGGATGATCAGAATTATGCCGGTGCTGGTCCAGGCAAAACTCGCGCCCGCACGGTCGCCGGTCTCGACGCGGTCGGCGGGGGCTCGGGCGCTTCGGTCTGCGGGGTTTGCGATCACCTGCTGGCTTTGCCTGCCGTGCCTTGGGGCGCGCGCGGTGCTTGTTCTCGCCACTGCTGTGTGGTTGGCGCCTTCAGTCAGTGTCTGGCTGCTTTGCAAGAGCCGTATCTTCCGCAACATGGGCGGTCGCCGGACGACGCTGCATGCATTCCGAAATCCCTATCCGAGTTCTCCGGCGGAGCATAATTAGGGAAGCCCACCCCATTCCTCCGGAGGCCGTGTTGAATATCAGGCAGCATCATAACAAGGCGCTCGCGATCTCATTCCTGTTAGCGCTCGGCCTTTGCCAGGTCGCGGTTTCGCCGGCCTGCGCGCAGCCTGATCCCGGCGCGGGCGATGCGCAATGGCGCAAGGAACTGGACGCGTGGCGCGCGCAACGGGAACGCGAACTCTCCGCGCCTGACGGGTGGCTTACGCTGATCGGTCTGGAGTGGCTGAAGCCTGGCGTAAATTCGTTTGGCACGGCGACGGACTGCACAATCAAGATCCGTGCGCGGGCCCCAGA
>Ga0335069_10004675_pt1 | contig 20210 bp, 19 predicted proteins | sample Lox_Sample_11_FD_206714 | JGI IMG/M metagenome (GOLD analysis project Ga0335069, IMG submission 206714) | Soil microbial communities from Loxahatchee National Wildlife Refuge, Florida, United States - Lox_Sample_1.1 | ecosystem: Environmental > Terrestrial > Soil > Wetlands | place: USA... | reverse complement strand
GGTTGCGGCCTGCAAGCGCACGATTAACAACGGCGGGCATCTCTCGATTGACGACGCGCTCGAGCTCGAAGCGCTCGAGTTTGGAACGCTCGTGGATACCGACGACATCAGGGAAGGCACCGGCGCGTTCTTGGAAAAGCGCAAGCCCGTCTGGAAGGGCAAATAACCGCTTAGAGCCGCTGCTGGGCGTTGCTCATCGCGAGCGCGATCGCCGGATTGAGCCCCTCCCAGCGCGCGCGCACGTGTCCGGTCGAGTCGATGACGACCAGCGTCGGGAAACCCTCGACCGCGAACAGCGCTCGAGCGGTGCTCGATGGATCGAGCGCCACGTTCTGCAACGAGTAGCGGCGCGCGAACGCCGCCGCGACGGTCCGCTGCTCGCCGACGTCCACCGGAACGACGATTGAGCCGGGGTGCGCGCGCGACCACGACTCCACGAGCGGCAGCTCGAGCTTACACGGCACGCACCAGCTCGCGAAAAAGTCGAGAAAGACGACGTGTCCCCGATGCTGCGCGACGCCGAACGAACCGCCGTCGAGCCGTTCGTAGACCGCGTGCGGCGCGGGATAGCCGGGCGAATCGAAGGAGCGCGGCGCGACGAAGATCTTCCAAAGCGCGAACGCGATCGCGGCGACCGCGGCCGCGTCCCAGATCCTACTCCGCGCGAAAGACTGCCGCGATGCCTTGTCCGCCACCGATGCATGCCGACGCGACGCCGTAGCCGCCGCCGCGCTCGCGCAGTTCGTGGAGCGCCGTGATCGCGAGCCGCGCTCCCGAAGCGCCGAGAGGATGGCCGAGCGCGATCGCGCCGCCATGCGGATTGAGCCGCTCGCCATCGGCCTTCATCTCGCGCAGACAGGCGATGACCTGCGGCGCGAAGGCTTCGTTGATCTCGAGCACCGCGAGGTCTTTGAGCCCGATCCCGGCGCTCTGCAGCGCGCCCGGAATCGAGAACGCCGGGCCGATGCCCATGATCGCGGGATCGACGCCGACGACGCTCGCGGAGACGAGCCGTCCGAGCCACGGCAGCCCGTCGGCCTCCGCCCGTTCGCGCGTCGTCAGCACGACGGCGGCCGCGCCGTCGGTGATGCCGCTCGCGTTGCCGGGCGTCACGACGCCGTCCTTGACGAAACGCGCCGGGAGCTTGCCGAGCTTCTCCATCGAGAGTCCCTGGCGCGGACCTTCGTCCTTTTCGACGCGCACGGTCGTGCCTTTCGGCCCCGGAACGTCGACGGCAACGATCTCTTCGGCGAAATAACCGCTGCTCTGTCCGGCGAGCGCGCGCTCTTGGCTCGCCAATGCGAACTCGTCGGACTCAGAACGCGAGACGCCGTACTTCTTCGCGAGATTCTCCGCGGTGATCGCCATCGGGGTATTCCCGTACGAATCGATCAGCGCCGTCCAGAGCGAATCTTCGAACGCGACGTTCTGACCGAGATGAAAGCCCTTGCGCGCGCCGCGAACGACGTGCGGCGCCTGGCTCATGTTCTCCGCCCCGCCTGCGAGCGCGTAGTGCGCGCTTCCCAAGGCGAGCGATTGCGCCGCGGAGAGAATCGCCTGCAGGCCCGAGCCGCAGAGCCGGTTGACGGTGAGCGCCGGCACGCCGACCGGCAGCCCGGCGCGCAGCCCGACGTGACGAGCCAAATAGATCGCGTCGGCGCTCGATTGAATCACGTTGCCGAAGACGACCTCGTCGATGGCGTCCGGCCGCACTCCGCTGCGCTCGATCGCCGCCTCGGACGCCGCAACGGCGAGATCCGTCGCGGTCAGATCGGAGAGCGCCCCGCCGAGATTCCCAAACGGGGTTCGGGCTCCCGCGAGTATGACGATCTCGGTCTTATTGAATGCGATGCTCATAGGACGCCGAGTATTCCTCGCGCGCGCAGGCGCGTCCCGGCAGGCGCGTCGCCCGGCCATCCCTAAGTCCGCCGCGTATGCCGATCAGCCGACCCGCCGCCGTCACGCTCGACGCCAGGTCACTTGCGCCCGCCTCGAGGAGCGAGACGATCGTCGACGCGTTCGACAAGCTGCAGATCGGCGGCGTGCTCGAGATCACCGAGGAGACCGATCCGCGCGCCCTGCGCAACGAGATGGCGCAGCTGCGCCCCGGGCGTTTCTCCTGGGACGCCCGCAATCTCGGCAGCAACCGCTGGACGATACGCCTCGAGCGCATCGACGAGAACGCGAGCGGCGAGGTCTTTCTCACGCACGTCGCCGCATTCACCTCGGCGAAGGCGAGCACGGTCAAAGAACTCGCGTCGCAGATGAGCGAACGCAGTTACCGGGCCGGCGAGACGATCTTCGACGAGGGCGAGGCCTGGCCGTATCTCGGGATCGTCAAGAGCGGCAAAATTATCTACACGCTGCTCTCGCCCGACGGTAAGACGCACACGATCGGCGAGCGCTTGACCCACGACACGCTCAACGAGAGCGGAACGTTCGATAGCGGCGGCGCGACGACGCGCGCCGAGGCGCTGACCGACGCGACGATCGTCACGCTGCCGAGCGAGGCGCTCATTCACGCGGCGCGGAACGACGCCGAACTCGCGCTCGGCTTTCTCATCGCCTCGTCGCAGGCTCGCCGGCGCTCGATCGACACGATCGCGGATCTCGCGTTCGCGCACGTGCTCCAGCGCGTCGCGAAGTTCTTGCTCGGCTACGCGCGCGCATCGGTCGGCATGGCGCGCGGCCTTCCCGGCGTCGAGAATCTCTCGCAGGCGCAGATCGCTGCGGCGGCCGGCACCGTGCGCGACATGGCGGCGCGTGCGCTGCTGCGGCTCAAAAATGCCGGCGCGCTCGAACTCGACCGCGGCCGCGTCAAGGCAATAGACCGCGCGAGGTTGGCGGCCTTCGCCCACAACGTCCAGGCCCCGCCGGTTTAGCGCGTTCCGCTAAATTCGGTAAACGGAGGCGCCGGCGTTTGGATCGACGAGGGCCGAATGTATGCGCGGTCCGCTGCACATGATCGAATCGCGTCCGATCTCGATCTTCATCCGCGCGACCTCGCCGCCCATCACGTCGTCGACGGCGCAGCCCTCGACCTTGCCGGGAACGCGCGCCATGATGACGTAGCGACCCGGATCGAGCGTCACGTCGCTGAAGAACCCGCGTGCGTTGGTCTGCAGCGTCATGATCTGATTCTGCGCGTTCTCGACGTACGGCGCGCGGTAGTAATAGAGGGTCACGTGCGCCATCGGCTGACCCGTCCTCACGTCGACGACGGTTCCGGAGATGCCGCCCTTATCGTCGGCCCGGGCGGCCGTCGCGACGCAGACGGCCAGCGCGAGCGCGATTGCCAAATGCTTCATGCCGAATCTATTCCCGCCGAGAGCGGCTTTAGACGGATTCGAGCGCCGCTGTCTCCTCGGTCGCCGCGGCCTGCAAATCGAAGGCCGCTCGCTTGCTCTTCGCAGCCGCGTCGGCGAGCGGTTGATCGGGAGTCGGGCGAGGACGGTCGAGCAGCTCGCGTCCCTTGCGAACCGCGCCGATCGCGCCGGAGAGCCTGATCTCCATCTCGGAGAGAACGTCGGCAGCGTAGCGGTCGGCGCCCTCGCGCACCGCGCGCGCGCGCTCCTCGGCTTCGCGCAACACGATCTCGGCGGTCGTTCGCGCCCGCTGCACGATCTCGTTGTCGTCCACGAGCTCTTCGTGCTTCGTCGCGGCTTCGTCGACGATCGCTTGCGCTTTCTCCTGCGCCGCACGCATCACGCGCTCCTGATCGCGGGCGATCACTTTTGCGCGACCTACTTCCTCGGGCAGCTGCGCGCGAATCTTTTCGAGCAACTCGAGCAATCGCTCCTCGGAGAGGATGCGATATCCGGCGGGGAGCCACGTTCCCTCATGAACGTAGGCCTCGAGTTTGTCCAGCACGCGATAGACCGACATTGCTACCTCCGTTGCAAGTGAGTGCGTTTCTCCGACATCAGGCGGAGCACCGGTTCGGGAACGAGCGCGGCGACGTCGCCGCCGAGAAAGAAGACCTCTTTGACCAGGCTCGAGCTAACGAACGAATATTTTTGGTCGGACATCAGGAAGAGCGTATCCACGTCCGAGAGAGACCGGTTCATCAAAGCCGCCGACATCTCGCTCTCGAAGTCCGAGACGACCCGCAGACCCTTGACGATCACGTCGGCGCGCGCCGAGCGCACGTAGTCGGCGAGCAGGCCTCGGAAGTGCTCGACCGTCACGTTGGGCAGCCGCGCGGTGCTCGCTTTGAGCATCTCCTCTCGCTCCTCCAACGAAAACATCGGCGCGCGCTTCTGCGGATTGACGACGATCGCGACGCGCAACTCGCCGAAGACGCCCGACGCGCGCTCGATGACGTCGAGATGCCCGTTGGTCGGCGGATCGAAGGAGCCCGGATAGACCGCGCGCGTCACGCGCATCAGCTTACCGTTGGTCAAGGTTCCGCCTCGAGGAAGGCGAGAGCGACATCGCCGTAGACTTCTTCGCGCACCGAGCGATACCCGGGTATCTCGGGCAGGATCCGCTTGGCGGCGTGCTCGTAGACGACGAGCGCGTCGGGCGCAAGTAAATTCCGCTCGCGCATAAGGCGCAAGAGCTGCAGCGGCACGGGATCCGCATACGGCGGGTCGAGATACACGATGTCGAACGGCCCTTCCAAGCGGTAGAGCGCGCGCTCCGCCGGCGCCGGGAAGACCGTCACGACGTCCTCGATGCCGAGCGTCTTTGCCTCTTCCTCGATAACCTGCGCGATCTCGCGCCGGCCCTCGACCGAAACGACCCGCGCCGCGCCGCGCGACGCCGCCTCGAACCCGATCGCGCCGGTTCCGGCGAAGAGATCGAGCACGCGCGCGCCCTCGAGGCGATGCATCAGAATCGAGAAGAGCGACTCCTTGACGCGCCCGGGCGTCGGACGCACCTGCGAGCCCTTCGGCGAGCGCAGCTTTCTGCTCCCCAGCGATCCGCCGGTGATCCGCGGCATCCTTGCGTTAGAACTCCGTCGGCGCGATCGGAAGCAGCGCCGGACGCAGCCACGTGTCGTCGCCGAGCCACTCGTAACGGATCGTCGAATACGGAACCGTTCCGTAGGAGAGCAGCTGGTCGTGGAAGCGGCGCAGCTCAAAGGCGCTCCCCTCGCGATCCTGCACCAGTCCGATCAGCGTCTGGATCTGCGTCTTGCCGACGAGATAGTCGATCGCTTGACCGGGATCCATCGCAAAGCGCGTCGCTTCGCCGCGCGCGGTGTCGTAATCGATGCCGGCGTTCTTCTGAAAGTACGCGATCGCTTGCGGCAGCGTCATCGTCCCGGTCGCGAGGCCGACGTCCACGCCGATCCGCGTCGCGCGATGGCGCATCAGATGGAGTACCTGCAGCCGCGCTCCCGGGTCGTCGTCGTAGAGGCCTTCGCGCATGAGCATCTCCTCGCCGTAGAACGCCCAGCCTTCGGCGAAGACGCCGTCGCCCTGCACGTGGCGCACGAAATCCGGATTGTGGTACGCCTCGGAGAACTGGAGGAAGTGCCCGGGGATCCCTTCGTGGCCGAGCAGCGGCAGCACCGACTGACGAGCCTGCTGCACGAAGAAGCTTTGATTGCTCGGACTGAAATCCGGCACGAAATAGAAGCCCTGCGGATCGTCGGAGAACATCGGCGGCGGGTTCATGAATCCGCCCGGATACGTCGCGGCGAGCGCCTTCGGCACCTCGACGATGTGAAACGGGCCGATATACGACGGAATATCGAGGATCGCGTGCGAGTCTATGAACGCTTTGATCTTTGCGAGGCTGCGCTCGTAGTAGGCTAAGAACTCCTCTTTCGTCCCGAAGGTCGGAGCCGGCGACGGCGTCGGCTCGTGCGCGTCGCGGCCCGTCTCCCAGACCTGGAGCGCGCGATCGCGCGCGAGTTCGTAACGCCCGATCGCCGCGACCTGTGCGGAGTCGTACGGAAGCATGAGCACGCGCCGCAGGAACCAATCGTACTGCCGGCGCCCGACCGCGAACCCGCCCGCGTGAAACGTCGTCATGTTGGCATCGAGCCACGCACGATAGCCGTGGAGCGCGCCGAGCGCAACCGACTGTGCCTGCGCGAGATCGTGCCGGGTCTGCGGCGAGGTGTCTTTCGCAATCTCGTCGAGCGTCGTCGTGTAGAGGGAGTCGCCGTCGCGAATATCGTCGGATGCGATCTGCGCGAACTCACGCACCGTCTCGGTCAGGTTCGCGCGTCCCTGTTCGAGCACGCGCGGACAGGCGCGCAGCCGCCCGATCGCCGAGCGTATCCGGACCTCGTCGCTTGCGTACTGCCGCTTGACGATCGAGAAGATGCCGTTGCTGCACTCGCCCTCGTAGAGGCTCGGATTGCGCCGGAGTCCGCGCAGGACCGTCCGCTGCCACCAATCGCTCTCCAGATTCGCCCGAATCAGCAGGTAGTCGACGCGCGCGTGGGCATCGGTTCCCGGCAGAGGCTGGAGCGCCGCTAGCTCGTTGCGATAGACGCGTAATTGCTTCATCTGCGCGGCCAGCGTCGCCGCCGAGTAGTCGGCGAGGAGCGCGTCGTACGTGTGGATGCCGGCATCGGTCGCCGACGCCGGCTCCTGCTGGAAGGACCAATACGTGTAGCGGCGCTCGAGGTCGACGAGCTTCGCTTGATATGCGGACGGCTGCGGTGGCGGCGCGGCGGCAAGCAGCGCGCAGGCCGCGCCGAGTAAGACGACGATTTGCTTCACGTACGCGCTACCTCCGGAAGAAGCTCGATGAGGTCGTTAACGTTGTGGATCGTGTGACCGGGAGCCGCCACGCCGGCGGGATACTCTTTGTGCTCCCAATTGAGCCAGACGGTCTGCATGCCGGCCTCGTGCGCTCCCGCAACGTCGCCATGCGGATCGTCGCCGACGTAGATGCTCTGTTCCGGTTCCGTTCCCAGCGCGCGCAGCAACGCCTCGAAGGCTCGCCGCGCCGGCTTCGGCTCGCCGATCTCGCTGCTCACCAAGACCGGACCGCGGAAACCAGCCTGCTCCGCCTTGCGCAGCTGCAGCGGATTCCAGCCGTTGCTCAGCACGGCGACGACGATTCCTCGTTCGCGCAAAGCGTCGAGCGTCGCCTTGACGCCGGGCAGCGCGACGACGAACTCGTCAACCATATCCACCGCCGCGTGACGAAACCCCGTGACGTGCCGCTCCGTCGGCTCCACCCCGTGCTCGGCAACGAAGCGGCGCACCGCCTCGTCCACCGGGAAAGCCCCGCTGCGTTGCCGCGCGAGCAGCGCATCGATCGAGCCGATCTCGTCGGCGAGCGTTCCCTGCGTTCGGCCGCCCTCGCCGAGAACCGCTTCCAACAGGCGCAAGAACGCGACCCGCTCGAGCCGGTTATCTATTGCGAGGGTGTGGTCGAGGTCGAAACCGACTCCACGGACGGCGCGCATCCCGGGCGCGTTCGACGCAGCGCGGGCTTCGCCCCTATGGCTACTTCGGGGCCGGGCCGGTGACGACGCGCACGAACGCATCCGGGCGGATGTAGCGCGCCAGCGCGTCTTGGACGCCGGCGGCGGTCGCCGAGAGTTCCGCTTGCGCGTCGAGCACGTTCTGGTTGAGCGGAAGCCCCAGCTCGGAGTAATCGAGCAGCTGTCCCGTCACGCCGTCGTAACTCGATTCGCGAATCGGCACCTCGCCCATCAACTGCGCCTTCGATCGCAAAAGGCGATCCGCGGCGATCGGTTCGCGCTGTATCTGCGCGAGCACCGCGCGTACCTGCGCCTGCGCGGGCAGCACGTTTTTCGGATCGCAGCCATAATCTATGCTGAACGTGCCACGCACTCGCCCGGCAGAAACGCTGCTGTCTACGTCGTAGGCGTAGCCGTGCACTTCGCGCAGGTCGTGATAGAGCAGCGACGAGTAGAAACCGCCGGTGAGGACCGCATTCGCGAGTTGCAACGGCGCCCACGCCGGATCCGAGCGGACGAGCGCGAGCGTCTCGACGAGCTTCACCGAGGACTGGACGCGCCCGGTCGCCGGCACGTCGAGTTGCGCCGGCGCGTTCTGCGGGACGGGCGGAGGTTCGACGTTCGGCGTCGGCCCCTGCGCGATCCAACCTCCAAAATACTTTTCGAAGATTGCCTGCGCCGCTTGCGGCGTGGTGTCGCCGATTACGACGATCGTCGTGAGATCGGGACGATACGCACTCGCGTACCAATTCTTCACATCGTCGAGCGTGAGGGCGCTCACGCTCGCGGGCGTCGCGAAGCGCTGCTCCGGATCGCCCGCGGGATAGAGCGCTTTGTCGAGCGCGACCTGCGCGAGATGCTCGGGGGTGCTCATCGCCCCGGCGAGCTCGCCGGAAGTCTGCCCGCGCACGATCGCAAAGTCGGCAGCGCGCAGCGCCGGATGGAGCTCCTCGTCGGCGAGCAGCTGGACCCCGCGCTCGAACTGCGAGGAGAGTACGTCGAGCCCGAAATCCGTGCCGGCATCGGTGCTCGCCGCGATCTTGTCGAGCTCCGCCTGAAACGCGACCCGGTCGAGCGTCGTCGTTCCGTAGGGCAGCAGGGCGGCGGTCACCGAAGCGACGCCCTCTTTGCCCGGAGCCTCTTGCACCGCCGGATTATTGAGAATCTCGCCGTCGACCACGACCGTGTGCGAGATCTGCTCCGGCTGCACGATCAGCCGAATTCCGTTGGAGAGCCGCATGTCGGCCGGCGCCAGCGTCTGCTCCGGCACCCGCAGATGATCGAGCACGTGCTGGGCCCACGCCGGAAGCGGCTCGTGCGTCGTCGGAGGAACCTCGTTGTTCTCTTTCGCCAAACCGGCCGACGCGCCGACCGATCCCGCGTTCTTCGGCACCGCGTACGCGACGACCGCGCGCGTGTTGTCGAGATACGTTCGCAAGACGCGATTGACGTCGGCGACGGTCACGCGGTTAAACTCCGCAATCGCGGCGTCGGGCGACGTCCGGCCCTCGACTGCGACCGCATCGCTCCACTCGTCGGCGAGCCCTTCGATCGAATTCGCGCCGAACTCGAGCCCCGCGATCTCGCGGAGCTTCGAAGCCTCGACGAGATCGGGCGGCACGCCGCTCTGCTTGTAGCCGTCGACGATCGCGCGCATCTCGCGATCGATCGTCTGCGGCGACGTCGTCACCGGCACGGCGCCGAAGGCGATCGCGATGCCGACCTTCGGGAACGTCTGCGTCTGGAACTCGGTGCCCAGCGCCTTTCCGGTATACGGCAGGCTCCCGAACGCGCTGCGCGGGCTCGAGAGCACGTCGCCGAGGATCTGCCCTGCGGCGTAATCCCGGCTGGCATACCCTGGGAAGCGATAACCGATCAGGACACCGGTGAACGACTGGTCGGATGTGTCGTGATAGATCGCGCCCCGCAGCGGCCGCAGCCGCACCGGTTCGCGCGGCGGCAGCGTTCCGGCCGGAACGTCGCCGAAGATCTCGCGTACCTTCGCGATCGTCGCCTGCGGATCGACGTCCCCGGTGATGATGTAGATCGCGTTATTCGGTTTGTACCACCGACCGTAAAACTTGCGAAGCTCGGCGGCGTTGACTTGCTTGGCAAAGCCTTCGACCGTTCCGAGGCCGTTCTTCGCGTACGGAGTGCCGCCGAGCAGACGGCCGAGCATCTTGACGAATAAGCGGTAGAACGCGTTGCTGTTGTCCTGCTGCACCTCTTGCGTGATCGCGCCGCGCTCTTGCTCCCAGAGCTTCTGCGAGAGCAGCAGACCGGTCGCGCGCGACCGTTCCGCGCGAAGAGCGATGTCGAGATAGTCCGACGGCACGGTGAAGAAATACCGGGTTACCGTGCTCTGCGTATCGGCGTTGAAATCGCCGCCGGTAACGCCGATCGAATCCATCAGCTGCGCCGACGAGAGCGTCGAGCTTCCGCGAAACATCATGTGCTCGGTCGCGTGTGCCAACCCGGGGATCCACTGCTCGTCGGAGCCGACCTGATAGTCGAGCATCGCCGTAGCGACCGGCGCGAGCGGGTCGCGCACGACGATCACGCGCAGGCCGTTTGCCAGCGTCGCGCGAGCGACGTCCGGCGCGGCGCGCGCGACGGCGGGCTGGAGGCCGAAGAGGAGCGTGGCGGCGAGCGCGGCCGCGAAGCCGTGTTTGGACATGCGAGCCGCTATTCGTGCCGCCGGGGCGTAACCCTCACGACGAGAGGAGCAGCGCCCGCGTGCTCGGCTGCGCCGCGAGCGTCGCGCGCAGCCCCGCGTGCTCCGGCCGCTCGAGCTGCGGGTCGGAGGCGAGCACGTCGACGGCGGCGAGTTTTGCGGCCCGATAGATCTCGACGTCGCGAAAGAGATCGCCGAAGCGCAAGTCGGCCGCGCCGGATTGCGCCGTACCCGCGAGATGGCCCGGGCCACGGAGCCGCAGATCTTCATCGGCGATCTCGAAGCCGTCGGTCGTCCGCGTCAGCACTTCGAGGCGCTCGGCCTCGCCGGCGTCGTCGGGATAGACGAGGATGCAGTACGACTTCGCCGCGCCGCGGCCGACGCGGCCGCGAAGCTGGTGCAGCTGCGCGAGACCGTAGCGGTGCGCGTCGAGGACGACCATCACCGTGGCGTTAGCGACGTCGACGCCGACTTCGATCACCGTCGTCGACACGAGCACGTCGAGTTCGCCGCGCACGAACCGCGACATGATCTGCTCCTTCTCGCGCGGCGCCAGGCGGCCGTGGAGCAATCCGACGCGAAGATCGGGAAAGACCTCGCTCGTCAGGCGTTCGGCTTCGACGACGACGCTCGTTGCGGTTCCCTCGCCCTCCTCGATCGCCGGCGCGACGATGTACGCCTGTTGTCCGGCGGCAACGATCTTGCGCACGAATTGGTAGACGCGGTCCAACCGGCCGGCGCGCACGGCAAAGGTCTCGATCGGCGTGCGCCCGGGCGGAAGCTCGTCGATGACCGAGAGATCGAGGTCGGCGTAAACCGATTGCGCGAGCGTGCGCGGAATCGGCGTGGCGGTCATGTGCAGCGTATGCGGCGACGCGCCCTTCGCGCGCAGCTTCGCGCGCTGCTCGACGCCGAAACGATGCTGCTCGTCGATGATCGTGAGCCCGAGCCGATCGAAATCAACGCCCTGTGTCAAGAGCGCGTGGGTACCGACCGCGAGCGCCGCCTCGCCCCCGGCGAGCCGCGCGATGGCCGCGTTGCGCGAGCTCGCACTCTGACTTCCGAAGACCGCTTCGACTCCGATTCCGAACGGCAGCAAGAGCGGCGCGAGTTTTCCGGCGTGCTGCCAGGCGAGCAGCTCGGTCGGCGCCATGAGCGCCGCCTGCATGCCGTTGTTTGCGGCGAGCACGACGGCCGCGGCGGCGACGAGCGTCTTTCCGCTGCCGACGTCGCCCTGCAAGAGCCGGTTCATCGGCACGTCGCGGCTCATGTCGTTCCAAATCTCGAGAATCGCGCGCCGCTGCGCTCCGGTTGGCTCGAAATCGAGCGCGGCCTCGAAGCGCTCGAGCAGATCGGGAGGCACGCGCAGCGCGGTTGCGTCGTGATCGCTCTCGCGCGCGCTGCGACGCAACTGCGCCGCCGCCGCGAGCGCGAAGAACTCCGAGAATACGAAGCGCTCGCGCGCGCTTTCGGCCTCTTCCGGCGAACGCGGCGCGTGCACCGCGCGGTAGGCCGCGTCGAGCGGCGGATAGCCGCGCTGCGCCGCGAGCGACGGCGGCAGCGGGTCGTCCGGTACGTACTCGAGCAAGCGATCGAGGTTCTTCTTCACCACCGTCGCGATCTTGCGGCTTGCAAGTTCCTTGCTCGCGCGATAGATCGGCACGAGCTCTCCGCGATAGACCTCGCCATCGCCAAGTTGCGCGTAGTGCGCGACGTTGACGGAAGCTCCCGAGAAGCTTCGCTCGACGCGCCCGCGCACGAAGAGCCGCATCCCCTCGCGGAAACGCCCGAAGACATAACGGTTTCGCCCGATCCACTTTGCAAGGAACGTATCGCCGGCGTCGTCGCAGAGCGTCACCTCGACGATCTCCAGGCCGCGCACGCGACGCTCTTTGATCGCGACGACGCGACCGACCGCGTTCTCCTCTCCGCCGCTCTCGCCGAGACGCGCCGCGGGCGTCGGAAAGCGGAGGTCGTCGTAGCGGAAAGGCAGATATTCGAGGAGCGCCTGCGGATCGCCGATGCCGAGCGCTTCGAAGAGCGGCGCGGTCTTCGCGCCGACGCCGGCGAGGTCGCCGATCATCCGGACGCCTCGGCGCGTTGCAAGGCGGCGTACGCGGCGCGAACTTCGGGCGTAGCGACGCCGTAGCGCGCGCCTAGTTCGCAGACCGCGCCGAGAATTGGATCCGCTTCGAGCGCGCGCCCGCGCTCGAAGTCTTGCAGCATCGAGGTCTTCACGTCGTCGAGCCGCGCGGCGTACGCGATGCGCGCATCCACGTCAACCTCGCCGACGACGCCCATCGCCTGCCCGACTCGAAGCGCTTCATCCATGAGGCGCCGCACGTGCGCGCGCGCCTGGGGGTCGGAGAGCATCGCGGCGATCGTCGCCTTGCGCAGCACGCTGACGGCGTTGAGGCCGACGTTGTTAACGAGCTTGAGCCAGACCGTGCGCCGGATGTCCGGGTCCGCTTCCGCCGCAAGCGAGGCGCGTTGCAACAGCTGCACGAGCTCCGCGGCGCGCCCGTCGCAGCCGCCGCCGGGATTGCCGAACGCGTAGCGCAAGCCGCCGCTCTGACGCACGCGTCCGGGTGCGACGACCGTTCCCGAGACGTGCACGACGCAGCCGACGACCTGCGCGTCGGCAAAGAGCCGTCCGATCTCGCCGCCGGGATCGACGCTGGACAGAGGCGGCTCGCGTTCGTACCAAAACGGAACGCCGTTCTGCATCGTGACCACAACGGTCGCCGAGCCGGCATACGGCGCGAGCGCCGGCAAGATCTCGGGCCATTGGTGCGCCTTGAATGCGAGCAAGAGATAATCCGCGTCGCCAATATGGGATGCGTCGCGGAGGTCGGCGGCAACGGAGAACGTTCCGAGATCGCTCTCGACGTGCAGTCCGCCGCTCGCAATCGCCGCTGCGTGCTCGCCGCGCGCGACGACCACCGTGGGCACGCCGGCCTTCGTGAGCGCGGCTGCGAGGAAGCCGCCGATCGCGCCGGCGCCGACGACGGCGACGCGCGTCATCGGAGAGAGATGGAGGCGACGGGCAGATTCGAACTGCCGAATGGGGCTTTTGCAGAGCCCTGCCTTACCACTTGGCTACGTCGCCGCACGGACGGTTGGCGGAGTTGGAGCGGGTAGTGGGAATCGAACCCACGCATCAACCTTGGGAAGGTCGCAGGCTGCCATTACATCATACCCGCACCGCAGCGACCCTTCCGGTTCTATCACCCCCATACCCCGTCCTACAACCCCGAATCCGCCGTTCGAGTTGAGCAAGCGTGCGAGCTATGAGATCAGGCTGATCGCGTGCGCCAAGACGATCGCGATCGTGATGAGCGAGATGAGCGCCTCCGCGCCCATGAGCGCCTTCGCCCAGCGGCTGAGCGGCATGACGTCGGCCGGGCTGAACGCCGTCGCGGTCGTGAACGCAAGGTAGAGATAATCGAGGAACTGCGGCTTCCAGAACGGGTCGATGCAGACGGTCTCTTTTCCGCCCTGGAGCAGCATGGACATCTGCGGAAAAAGGAAGTCGGCGTTGCAGAATTCGGTCGCCGCGTTGGCGTGTGCCCGCGCGTCGGGTCCGTCCCCGTCGAGCTCCCAGAACCAGAGCGCGAAGACGAGGATGTTCGTGAACCAAATTTGCGCGCCGATTCGCAGCAAGACGCCGGGCTCGTGCACGGCGGCCTTCGATGGATGAAAGAGCGACGCAACGAGCAGCAGCACCGATGCGAGATTGAAGAAGTTCACGATCGCGATCAGTAAGATGCTCCAGAACCGGGTGCGCCGGCTTTCGCGATGCCGCCGCGGAGCGAGAATCGAGAGCGGCACGAGCAGCAGCAAGACCATCGTCGGCGCGGCCCAGACCGGTCCGATCGTCAGCCGCGGCGGAAGCGTGACGTAGAGCGCCATCGCGGCCAAAACGGCCAGCGATGCGTGCCATCGCGGCTCGTGGCGCGGCATCGCCGCCTGCCCTTGCATCACGCCCACCGTTCGCTGACTCGCCCGCGCAACCCGCTGCAATGCAAGCGCCTTATGAGTGGCATGCCGACTGATTTTCGTGATGGTAAGACTTTTCCACGCCGCGGCCGCGAGGCGATCGGCGAAGCGCTCTGGCTGCTGCGGGCCTCCGATAAGGGTCGCGCGTCGGCCGCCGGTACGATCTACGACTACGTCTATCCCTGTCCGATGGACCGGGGCATGCTGGAACGCTGGGGCGTGACGCCGGCCGAGTTCGACGACGCGCTGCGCGCGAACCCAACCGACGAGTCGCTCTACGCTTGGTTCCAAGAGCGCGTACGCCCCGAGGACGTGCGTAAAGCAAACGCGTGGCTCTTGAAGGACCGCGTCGAGAATCTCGATCGCCAGGATTCCGAGGAGCGCCCGGTCGCGGGGAGCGTCTGATGGGTTCGTCCGTCGAGTACCGGCGGCCCGACGGGAAGACCGCGCCCGGTTATCTGGCGAGCTCGCCGAAGCCGGGTTCGCCGGGTGTCGTGATGATCGAGGAGTGGTGGGGCCTCGACGAGCGCATCAAGGAGACCGCGGATCGGCTCGCGTCGCACGGCTTTTCGGTTCTCGTCCCGGATCTCTATCGCGGGCGCAGCGCGGCAACGGGTGACGAGGCCAACCACCTCATGGAAGGCCTCGACTTCGCCGACGCCGCGACGCAAGACGTCGCCGGCGCAATGAATTATCTGCGCGAGCACGGGAGCGCGCGCGTCGGGGTCACCGGCTTCTGCATGGGTGGCGCGCTCGCGATGCTCGCGCTCATGAACGGCGTTCCGTTCGATGCGGCGAGCATTTGGTACGGCTATCCGCCCGCCGGGGCGGGGGATCCGGCCTCGATCAAGATTCCGATGCAGGGGCACTGGGCGATCGACGACGAGTTCTTCACGATCGCCGGCGTCGACGCGATCGAAAGCGCGTTACGCGCTGCTGGTCGGGAGGTCGAGTTTCATCGCTACGACGCGAAGCACGGCTTCTATAATAAAGGCGAAGTCGGCAAGGGTGGACTCGGGCATCACCATCCCGAGCACGCCGAGACCGCCTGGCACAGAACGGTGGAGTTTTTCGATCGCACGCTGCGGTAGCGACGGTCGATCAAAAGATTGAGAGGCCTCGCCGGTTTGACGAGGCCTCTTTCGATTGATGGTGCCAAGGGCCAGAATCGAACTGGCGACACCGCACTTTTCAGGCGCGTGCTCTACCAACTGAGCTACCTTGGCTCGCTCGTTTGGCGAGCGCACCGCTTGCGACGGTGCGCTCGAAACGATGGCGACGCTGATGGGGCTCGAACCCACGACCTTCGCCGTGACAGGGCGACGCTCTAACCAACTGAGCTACAGCGCCAAACGCCGAATCGGGTGGTGGGCACGGCTGGGCTCGAACCAGCGACCCCCCGCGTGTGAAGCGGATGCTCTCCCGCTGAGCTACGCGCCCGTTCCGGTTCCGGCTCCTTGGACAAAACCGTATCTTACCCTACCCCCTGCGGGCTGTCCAGCGCGGAGTGCCGACGCGGGCGCTTGAACAAGCGCTGATCATGCTTCTCGCGATCGTTCTCGCCGCGGCGTCGGCGATTGCGATACATCTCCCGGTCACGACGAACTCGCCGCAAGCGCAAGCTGCGGTCGATCGCGGGCTCTTCCTTTACTATGCGTTCAACGGCGAGGCGGCCGCGAAGGCGTTCGCGCAGGCTGCCGAAGCCGATCCGCGCCTCGCGATGGCATACTGGGGAATCGCGCTCGCCGACGGACCGGATCTCAACACGCCGATCACGGAGCAACGCTTCGACGACGGCGCTGCCGCGATCGCCAAGGCCGCGACGCTCGTCGCGACGGCGTCGCCAAGCGACCGCCGGTACGTCGAGACCATGGCGCTGCGCTATCGCGGCAGGTTCTCGGATTTTGCCGCCGACGACGCCGCCTATCGAAGCGCGATGCTCGAGTTCGCGCGATCGTCGAACGACGAGAACGCGGAGCTCCTGGCGGCGGAGGCGCTGCTGGAGTTCGGCGGCCCGCGGTGGCTCAACGGTGCGCCGGCGAGCGACGATTCCCGCACCGCGCTCGAGCTCGTGACAGCCGTCCTGCGCGACGACCGAGGCAACGTCATGGCCAACCATCTCTGCATCCACATCTACGATCTCGCGCCGGACCGCGCGCCCGCCCGGCCGTGCGCGCAGCGACTCGACGCCGATGCCTTCCCGCCCGAGGCGGAGCATCTCGCGCACATGCCGGCGCACTACTGGATCGAGACGGGCGACTATGCTGCGGCATTGGCGTCGAGCGAGCGCGCGTACGAGCTGATCGTCGCGGACGGCGGCAAGCCCGAGCGGTATCTGCAGCACGACGTCTCGGTCGGCTACGCGGCTGCAATGATGCTTGGCGACTACGGGGTGGCGCAACTCTGGGCCGGCCGCATGACGGCTGTGTCCGGCAGCGACTTCGGACCGATCACGGCGCTGCGGTTCGGACGGTACGACCAGGCCTATGCCGCGGCAACGGACGCGTTCGCTTCGGCGAGCGTTCGCGGCATCGCCGCGCTGCATTTGGGGAAGATCGCCGAAGCGAGAGCGCTCGCCGCGCAGTTGCCGCCGGGAGGGAACGGCTACATGGAGCCACTCTTTCGGGCGCAACTCGCCGAGAGCGAGGGAAAGTACGACGACGCCGAACGCTGGATCGAGGTGGCGCGAGCGAGACAGCGCGCACAGTTCGAGGGCGAGAACATTCCGCTCTTCCCGGCGGACGAGGCGCTGCGCGACCTGCGACAATGCGAAGGGACGCCGGCACAAACGTGCGCGACGCCCTTCTTCGAGTGATTACGCGGCTTCGCCGTCCCGTAAGCTGCGCGCCAACGCAGCCAGCACATCGCTCATCGCCTGCGCTCCATCGGCGATGCGGATGCGAGCCCCGCTACTTCGTCCGCTCGCAGCGAGGCGCGTCAGCCGGCTGGAGCGGGCGTTTTCTAGGGCGTCGTCACGGCGAATCCGAATTTCGGTCTGAAGCCAAAGCTCCATGATTCGCCTCCCTTGCAAAACGTGCGGTAGAGAAATGAAAAGGCCCCCGGTCGATCGCGGAGGCCTTCGTCCTTTCGGCTGAACTCGCCATGCGAGCTCGCTTACAATCGTAGGGACGAAGGTCCAAAGCACGTCGACCCGACGCCGCCAAGCGGCGCGGTGGAGGTCGTAAGACGCAGTTGATTCACGAAGGCCTCCTTATATGACGTAAGAGTGAGTTGCACGACACTTTATCATGCCCGCTAACGCCCTGTCAAACCGTTGCGGAAGGGCTGCCGGCGGCGGCTGCGAATCTTCGCACCTTCTCCATGCGCCGCGGCGCGCGACGGGCGGTTAGCTCAGTGGGAGAGCGCTTCCTTGACACGGAAGAGGTCACATGTTCAATCCATGTACCGCCCACCATATGAAAGGCCCAGTAAAAATAAGGCGACACGGGCCTCTTTTATTTCCTGCGGGCGGGTCGATTTTGGGCAGTTCATGCCCGACCGCAGCGCGTCGCCATATCCACGAGGTGGTAGGGAGATTTGACGCACGATGTCGGCGCTCCATCGTTCGTCCGGATGCGCGACGACGGAAGCACAGAGATGGAAGTGGCCCGACGAAGCCTGACGAAAACCCCCGGCGTGGGCAGAATGGCTTTCGCGGTTGTCTTCTGGGTCATCGTGGCCGGGCTCTTCTATGAGTTCTGGTACTGGGCCACCTACTCGCGCCTGTGGATGCCGTAGGTTGGTGCAAACCCGTGTACCGCCCACCATCGAAGTCGTATGTCGAGATCGGGTAGCGATCTTCTCGTGAGCTGGAGGCACGGGCGGCTGCTGCCCGCCGAGTTCGGGCCGGATGCAATCCCTCGCTAACCGTAGATTCGCAGATCGCCGAGCTCTACGAGTTCTTCGCCCCGAACGCCGAAAAGGATGACCTCGACGCCGCCAACCGGGCTGCGAGGGAGCCCTGAGGCGCGGCCTGAATAGGGGCAGGTTGTGAAAACCCTATTCCTGAGCCCGCCTTCCTTTGATGGTTTCGACGGCGGCGCCGGCGCGAGATATCAGGCGAAGCGCGAGGTGACCTCATTCTGGTACCCGACGTGGCTGGCGCAGCCCGCCGCGCTCGTCCCGGACAGCACGCTGGTCGATGCGGCGCCCCATCAGCAGACGATCGACGACGTCTTGGCGATCGCGAAAAAGCACGAGCTCGTGATCATGCACACGAGCACGCCCTCGCTCCCGAACGACGTCGAGTGCGCGCGGCGGCTCAAGGCGCAGAATCCCAAGCTCAAGGTCGGCTTCATCGGCGCGCACGTCGCCGTGCTTCCCGAGCAGACGCTGCGGGATAACCCGATCATCGACTTCGTCTGCCGGAACGAATTCGATTACACGTGCAAGGAGCTCGCCGAGGGGCGGCCTTGGAACGAGATCGTCGGGCTCTCGTATCGCGACGAGAACGGCGAGATCCATCACAACGAGGAGCGGCCGCAGATCCACGACTGGGACGCAATGCCGAGCGTGTTGCCGATCTACGCGAAGTTCCTCGACATCACGAAGTATTACAACGGCTATCTTCTTCATCCGTACGTCTCGTGGTACACCGGCCGGGGCTGCACCGCGAAGTGCACGTTCTGTCTCTGGCCGCAGACGATCGGCGGGCACGTCTTCCGTCACAAGAGCCCCGAGGCGGTCGGCCGCGATCTCGACGAGGCCAACGCGATTTTCGGATCGTCGGTGCGCGAGTACATGTTCGACGACGACACGCTGACGAACGAGAAAGCCTACGCGATCGAACTCAGCAAGCACATGAAGCGCCTGAACCTGAGTTGGGCCTGCAACGCCCGCGCCCACGTTGATTACGACACGCTGAAGATCCTGCGCGACAACAACCTACGGGTTCTGCTCGTCGGTTTTGAATCGGGCAACCAAGAGATTCTCTACCGCATCAAAAAGGGTCTCAAGCTCGAGATGGCGCGCGAGTTCATGAAGAACTGCCACAAGCTCGGCATCAAGGTGCACGGCACGTTCATCATCGGGTTGCCGGTGGATACGCCGGAGACCGTTCGCGAGACGATCGAGTTTGCCAAGGAACTCGACCCGCACACGATTCAGGTCTCGATCGCATCACCGTACCCGGGAACGGAACTCTACAGCCAAGCGATGGAAAACGGCTGGTTCGCCCGCGACGACTTGGTCTCCGGAAAGGGCCATCAGACCTCGACGCTGCGCTACGATACGCTCTCCACGGCTGAGATCGAAGACTCCGTGGAGCGGATGTACCGCGAGTTCTACTTCCGCCCGAAGAAGATCGCGAAGATCGTCGGGGAGATGGTCACGAGCCGCCAGATGATGGTGCGCCGGCTCCGAGAAGGCGGCGAGTTCTTCAGTTACCTGCGCGCTCGGCGCGCGCAGGCTGGTCAGCGCCGGGTCGAAGCCGCAGCGACGTAGCCGACGCCAGGGTCTCGTCGAGCATGTTGCGCTGAAAGGCGACCATGTCGGCGACGTGCGGGAACCGCGGGTCGGTTCGCATCCCCGTCAGACGATAGTTGCCGTCGTCGCCGAGCAGCGTGCCCCGCTTCCGTAGCGAGGAGAGCGCCCTCGCGACCATCTCGAGCGGCCTCTCCTTCAGTTCGGGGTCGACGAAGACGTCCTCCGGCAGCGCGTCGATCCGCGCGCGTATTGCGCGCACGGCGTCCTCTGCAGCGAACGTTCCGTCGCGGTCGAACAAGAACTCGCCGAGCAGCGCCGAGGTCGTGATCGGCCGCGCCGCGGCGAGCCGCGCGCCGACCTCCCCGGAGCCGGTGTCGCGGAGCACGCGATAGAGCATCGAGAGCCTGCCGCCCTGGAATGGGTCGTACGCAACCGCGCAGAGCCAAATGTCCGCAAATGGTGCGAGCGCGTCGACGATGCCGCCGCGCATCGGATGCATGCGGCCGTCCTCGCTAAAATCGCCTTCCGGGGTAACGTAGAACGTCGCGCCGCCGCGGACTCGCTCCACGATGGCCGCGACGTCGCTCTTTGTGACCGCGCGAAGATTCTCGACGACTTCGCGCCGGTACGGCTGGTTGAGACGGGTCAACTTCACCCATTCCTGGGCCGCCTTGAAATTCTCGAGCTTCCACAGGTCGCTCAGCGTGCGGCCTTCCA
>Ga0335069_10004674_pt1 | contig 20211 bp, 16 predicted proteins | sample Lox_Sample_11_FD_206714 | JGI IMG/M metagenome (GOLD analysis project Ga0335069, IMG submission 206714) | Soil microbial communities from Loxahatchee National Wildlife Refuge, Florida, United States - Lox_Sample_1.1 | ecosystem: Environmental > Terrestrial > Soil > Wetlands | place: USA... | reverse complement strand
ATGTAGTCATAGTGCCTGCTCTTGAGTGCACCTGCGACAGTCGCTCGCATTTGCGCGGATCGCATTCGCCATACGCCAAACGGCAACCCGCGAAACAAAGTGATCAGCCGACCGGCAATCTCGCTTATAGAGTGGGCTCGCGGCCCGCTGATATACACGGCAGAGCCGCAGATCTCCCGCAACTCGCGCGGCGCGAAGCGAGATTCCTGCGCCTCTGCAAAGGCTAATAAGTCGACGTGATGTCTGTCGGAGTGAAGCGCATTGAGAATGGCCCAATTGCGCATGCGCTGGCCGACATTGGCAGGGTAGGGAGGCGCGATGGCGATAAACAGAAAGTGCATCGATCAGACAGAAAAGTCGTCCTAGGCCCCCGCTACCAGCCTAATGCGACGCAAAAATTGCACGACAGAACGCCCCGGTTTGAAAATGCTGTCGTTTTCCAGAGCCAGTTTTACAAACCAGTTGTAACGACTCATATAGTTCATAAGTGCTTGAGCCCAATCGAGCACGGCGGGTTCAAAGGTCGTGGTATGAAGGGCCCAGTCTCCGTCCACGCGGATATCGGCAGGGAAGAAGCGTCCCAGCGCAGCGCGGCCGGCCATCGCGATATGCTTGCAGCAGTTAGGATCGAGTCCGACAAGGCGCATGGCTGTTGCATCAAGGGCGACAGCGTCGCGGCTCGCGATCAGAAGATCGAGCCGTCGAGGTCTTCCATTCACAGGACCGCGACCTTCCATCGCGACTATACCGTCCATGATTGTCAAAGCCGGGCGGAAGACGCGATGCAGGGACACGAGCAGGGCATCGAGCCATTTGTGCAAAAGAATGCGATTGTACTGCGGAACGCAGCCCCACTGATTCTTCAGGGCGCCGGTGTAATAAGTAAGCGAGTGAGTTTTCAGCACCGGCAGCGTGATCAGAGTGTCGGCCTCGAGCAAAATCGTAGGTAGCAACAACTCACCGGCTGGCGGGCACGGCACCGGCTGTGTTGGCATTTCAGAAAGATTTACGAGGCGCACGCCGAGTTGTTTCGCCATTCTGTCGTAACCCGTCACTTGGTAGGTATCCCAGATGCTGTTTCGCAGATGATCAGACTCGGCTATTACGATATTGTCCGTTCGCGCCCGAAGGGTTCGACATACTGCGGCTGTTATGCGAACGTCCGTGTCAGACATTTCGATCTGATCAGGCTCCTTGGCGCAAAGGTTCGGCTTGATGACTACCTTGCTTCCGGGGCGTACCAGGTCCCTCCATACGCACCGCTCCATCAGTTCTGAGACGACAGAATCCACGTCGCCGTCGTTTACCGAACGCAAGTACACGACGGATTTCTCAAACGGGCTGCGCTTTATCGCCACAACTCAATTCGCCTTTGGTCGCCAACCGGGCTTTCCCCGCGACCATGAGTCGTAGGACTTGAGCGGCCGTTCATCAAAGGTCTGCCCGGAGATCTTGCGCTAAGCAGAAAAGTTCCACGGACGGGCGCAAGCTCATCGTAGGAGTAGGCTTTAAACTTGTCCGCGAGAGGGATTGACCGAAGTATCTGCATGGGCGCGTTCTCGTCATAGCCCGGATCGTCGGCCACCACGACAAATCCCGCGCTTTGGAAAAGACGACGAAAGTCGCAATGCCTCAGACGATTTTGGTAATGCGAGGCGCTGTTGTAGAGCCTCCAAACCGTGTCCGAATAGCGAAGAAAGTTGTAGACGCTCAGCCGCTTGTCGAAATAGGAATAAATGTCGCGATAATCGATCAGTACCCGCATCAACCCCTCCGGCCTTAAGATGCGTCTGCACTCGGCCAATATCGCTGGCAACTGAGCGCACGGAATCTGCGCCAGTACGTTGGTGCAGCTAATGTAATCGATCGATGCAGCGGGCAGGCCGGTCGCACGGGCATCGAATGGCGCGCGATAGTCGATTCCGCACACAACTGTCAGCGCAGGAAGCAGGCCGGTTCGGCTTGCGCGGCGGGCTAAATCGGCGATGCGATCGTACCTGCCATCGGGTCCGAAAGCACGGATACGCTCCGACGCGTCCAAAACCAGGCGCGGTCTAACAAGTCGCGCTATATCGACTACGAGTTGATGCTTAACGCCCGCGGCGCTGTAGAATAAAGGTATCGAAAGATCGTAACCCGCGCCAAATTCATAGAAGGCGGCGTCTTCGATGCGTTGAGAGGAGTGACGCCGGAATGCCGAGAGATGTTCAAGGGCGAAAAGGACGTTTCGCCTCAGGACGGCGTCGCTGACTGGAAGAGTTTGTGTGACCCTAGTCTGGAGGAGATAGGTCAGATGGTGTCCCCCCGACACGCGCGAGAGAATGCCGTGGGCCAACGCTTTAGCGCGCCAGTTCATACAGTGTGCTGCCGTGAGTGGCTGCCAGTTAGTCGATGAGCTTGATGAATTCCGCGCCTGAGTGCGCGCAGAGGTTCGAGAGAACGCCTCCGAAGTATCGCCGCTCCGGCCGCGATCGCGTAGCCGCAATTGAGCCACGCGAACGCGATACGTTGTCTAAAATCACTTTGCCAGTTGCGCCTATACAGGTAGAAGGCTGCCTGCGCGTGCAATTCGAGCCAGTGCGATTCCGAGCGGCCGGCAACGCTGCGACGGTGGGTCAACCGCGCGCCCGGTGCAATCAAAAACAAGGCCGGTTCAAGCCGTACGCAAAAGTCGACGTCTTCAGCCGGTTCTGCCGCCGAAAGATTGGAATCGAAGCGATGATTGACGATCGCCCGGGCGCGAAACGCCATCAGCCCGGCGCCGAATTTGTTGACGCGTATTGGCGTGGACGAGCGCATTTTAGAGGCCTTCCAGTAAATGGGTTGACGCTCATCGTGGAAGCCGCCACGAACGAAGATGCGCGTCCACCAGCGAAAAATCGCAGCCGGTGGTAAGTAGTTGGTGATAACGCCGGAAACGCCGGTTGCGGTAGGATGACCTCTGAACACACGAACAAGGTTTTCTATGAAGACCGGCTCGGGCTGTACGTCGTCGTCCAAAAACAGAGTGATCTCGCTTCGAGCGAGTTCAATTCCGCGGTTCCGAGCCGAGGCGGCTCCGCTTATAGTCGTATCGAGAACGTAATCGAGACGCATCGAGGCGCGTATCGTCGCGGGGACGTGTGAGAGTTCATCGTAAACGGCTTTGCGACCGCAATCGTCTGAGCTTTGATCGACAACGATGATTTGTTCCGGCAAGTGCGTCTGATGGACCAGCCGTCCGAAAACCTCGCGCAGCTCCAGCACTCGATTTTTGGTTGGAATAACCACAGAGACTGAAGGCAGTTGTGCCTTGCCGACCGGAGTGAGAGGCAAAGCCGGTGTTTCCGAGTGTCGTGGGCTGAATTCACTAAAGACCCGATCGAGTTCAAAGGAATGGCGCGCGGCATTCGAGAACTTAAGCGCGCGCATGCGACCAGAGGCGCCCATCCTGGCAAGCTGCGATTTGTCACACGACAGCGTGGCTACCATGGCGTTACCGAGCGCCTCAGCATTTCCGGGGGGAACCAGCGCCGCTGCGAAGGCGCGTCCTATAGCATCGCCGGCGATGCCGACGTGCGTGCTGACTACCGGAGTGCCCAGCAGCATTGCCTCGATCAGAGTCAAGGGCCCTCCTTCCCATAATGACGAGCAGACAAAAAGGTCGGCGGCAGCCATAATGGCGGCTGCGTCAGACCTAAAACCGGCGAAGATAACGTGCTTGCTTAAGTTAAGGCGCAAAGCGAGCCTTTCCAGGCGGGCACGTTGGGACCCCTCTCCGACGACAACGAAGACAACATTGGACATTCGCGCGATAACACGCCGAGCCGCATGAAGAAAATCTTCGTACCCCTTCTGCTCTTCGAGACGTCCAACCGCCGCTATCAACCTGTCTCCTCGAGCCGCAAATTCCTCACGGGCGCAACGGCGTTGCTCGGGTAAAACGCGCGGTATTTCAGTCAAATCCCAGATTGTCCGCGTCGTTCGATGAATCCCGGCCTCTGCGAGTTCACGAGTAATCGAATGGTTGACGGCCACCAAACACGAAGTCCTTTTGATTAGCCGCGAGGTCAACGGCGTTACATGAATCGGATTTCTAAGGTGCGCTACAATTGGAAGCCCCAGGCGGTGCGCGGCCAGAATCGAGGGCGCTTGATAAGTTACGGTATTGTTTATGTGCACAAGATCGTAAGCGCCGCCGGCTATTGCTTCACCCAGCCTACGTGTCAGCGGAATGCTGGCGATCAGGTCTGTTACCTCGCGCGCGTCCTTATATGCGTTGGCGCGTACCGCAAGATTGCCGGCGGTACGAGAGATGAGGGCCAAGGCCCTGCGCAATGCGCTTCGAGAATGCGCAAACGGGTTGCCCCGTCCTTCGAGGACCATGACACGATCCGCTATTGCGCGGAACATGTCCGCGCCAGGCGTGGGATAGTAGAAAAGCACGTCGTGCTTCAGCGCGTTTCTATCGCTGTGGGTTAGGTATGCGGCCAGCGCGCGCGTGCTGCCGCCGAAGGTGCCGCCCACTTCTATGTGCAGAACTCGAAGCGGTAAAGGGTCCGGTTGAACCCGATGAAGCCGACCGTATCGTACCGATTCGGTCTGTGTGCCCCGATTCGACAGGGCCGCGTTCGATAGTCGCGGATCAGCGATATTCACGAGAAATCACTTCTTCCAGGTCGACAAGTCACGTCCGATGAGCCTTTCGAGTTCATCAATGTCCGGTCGGAACAAAGAGCGAAGATAGTTCTCCGTGGCGGGATTCATTCGGCCGTAGGCTTCTCCGCCCGCAAAGCAGAGGTTCCACAACGGTGAGTCATTCCAAGCATTTAGGAGTGAGTAGCAACGGTGTGCCTTAAGCCAGAAGAACAACTTATTGGCTGCTATCCCGAGGATTCGACTGCGAGGCGCAGGCGGCGAAGGATAGACTCGTTGGCCTCCGGCTCGAGTGGCAGATACATCGAAGCGTTGAGCTCCTATGAACTCGCAGATACGATCGATGTAAAACTGAGGGTCGGCCTCCAAATCGTCATACAAGACGACCAGCACGTTGTCCTCGCCGAAGGCATCGAACCAGACCCGCAAATGAATCGGGTAGCGCGAACAGTCGATTAGGTCAGGGAGAGTGTTTAGAGACTCCTCGAAACCGCGCAACCCGGCAAAGGCGCGAAGCATTTTGTAATGAGAATAGGATCGCTCAACCGGTTCGCGCAGCGAGCAGATTATTTTGCAGTGCGGAAGATCGGCGGCGATACGGTTAAGTGCTATACGCGAATTGAAGTATACAGGACAGATCTCACCGACCGGCAGATCGTTCCGACTGCTGACAAAATGAGCCGAATACCAGTCTCGTCCCTGATCGTAGTGCCACTTGAAATACTGGGTCTCTTTTACATCTTGAGGAAGGCCAACATGGCCCTTCAGCACCTCGTGCAGCCAGGTGGTCCCTGTGCGCTGGGGGCCAACCGCTATGAAATCGGGCAGTCTCGGTGAGAAGTGCAAAGGGTCGGGCCCTGCTGCCAGACCGTTGCGGGATTGTTGAGTTTCGAATGACATACGACCTCTTAACGCATCCTGATTGGCGTCTATGCGGCGCAAAGACTCTTTGGAGCCTCGAGGCGTTGGAACGTCGGCTCGCGCGATGCGAAAAGTGACATCCTTCGCGCCAAGGTGATTTCCTTAAGATTTTGGGACAGGAAAACGATCAACCAGAATGGAACTACCCATTCAGCGGTCAAGAATAAGACAACAAACGAATAAGCGATAATCGCAAATTGGATCGCGACCGCCAACTCGGCAAACTCGTCGACATCGCTCGGGGCGGCCTTGCGCGCGACACGACAATTCACCAACGCGGCAGCAACAATCGCTATCCACAACGCCAACTCAAGTAGTCCGGTCTCTGCCGAGATCTCAAGGTATGTATTGTGAGCGATAAACGGCCGGCCCGTCAGATTTATAAGCTCGCGATTATAGTTCTCCACTTCTTCCGGAAAGCGACCGACTCCCACGCCAAGCAGCGCATTATCGGCGGTCATCCGCAAACCGGCGCGGATCAGTTCGAAATGAACGCGGCTCGATTCTTCGTCGCTGTTGCTTGGAACTCCTGAGACCCTGGTACTCACGAGACGGGAAGTGAGACCCTGCGGAGAAACCAACACTGCCAGTGGAAGCAGCAACATCACTGCGGCGACGATACCGAGCTTGTGGGACGACCGTATGAAACTGCCCGCCGCCATTACGGCGAGCGCCAGCAAGCCTCCGCGAGACTGCGTCAAAACGATGGCATAAACCATAACAGGCAAACACAAGACCCATATCCGCTTCAGAAAGGCGCGAGCCTCGTGCCGGGCGAGCCACACAGCCAGCGGAAGAGCAATCACCAAGGACAGTGCCTCGTAATTCGGATCGCCTTCGACGCCGGTAACTCTGTCCTGACCTTGTATAAAGTGCTGTTTAAAGATCCAATATGTGGAGAGAATCTGAACAAAGACTACCACTCGAACCGCAGTTCTCATCCGGCTCGCATCGCACACGAGTGCGCGAGTAGCTATCAGCATCAGGGCAAAGGACACCACGTGCGATGTCCATTCGTCGGGTATTCGAAAACCATATGCAGCAGCGACCAGGATTGGCATTACCGGAAAAAGGAAAAACATCCCCGATATCGGGCTCGACTTGTGCGGCGCGGCGTCGTCCGGTCTCGGTAGTATCAGAGCCGCGACGATGGCCAGGCCACCGACAATTTTGACCGGCGTTACCATCAGGAATCCCGCCCTGAAGAGACTGGCTCCAACCCAGGGGTTTGCGTGAAATCGCGCAAGCAGGAGCAGCAGGTAATAGAGGGTCATCGCGTCCTGTCCGCCGCCTTGCGGTACAGACGAAACAATACGGGTACGGGCAGGACTACCGATATCGTCGCAGCCCAAGCGGCGCCGGTTATCCCTGATGCAACAGTCAGCGGATAAATGAGCAGGCTGAGAAGCAGAGTGCTCAATAAGGTCACGCGAAAGGAGTAGGACGGCAGACACAATCCTTCGAGCACACGCTGACCTACGACAATGAGACCGCGTGCACAACCGTACCAGCACAGCACCCGCAACGGCGCCGCCGCCGCCGACCACCTGGGGCCGACGGTCAAGGTAAGCAGTTGGCCGCCGAAAAACTTGACTACAAAGGCGAAAAAGACGCCGACCACCAGAACTGCGATGCTTGCTATCGCGAATACTCGCCAATGAACGTGGCGATGCTCGCGGTTGTGGGCAACCAGTGGAAATGTCAGGAGAGCTGCAGTCGTCGACACCTCGGAGCAAGGAAATCCCCCGAGTCGAAAAGCGAGCTGGTATTCTCCCAATTGGCTTGCACCAAGGAGATGGCCCACGACCATGTTGTCCAGGTTGCCCGCGACATAGTCTGCTATTCGCCGTAAGATGACCCACCGGCCGAATCGAAACATATGCCTTGCGCGCAACCAATCAAGGCGCAACCTCGGTCGATAGGGAAGAAGGCAGTGGGAGAGAATAGTGCGCGTTACTTGGGCGCCGATTACGGCCAGCACCAATCCACGCCAATCCCGGAAATAGAGGATCCCGGTCAAGCCGACTGCGAAACCTCCCGCGAACTCGGCAAGGTCCAGCGCGAACGTCGCTCGAAAATTCAGGCTTCGCTCGATACGGCTGTTTGCCGCCGGACTCTGAAGAGAGATCAGAGAAGGCACCGGCGCCAATGCAAAGAATATGTGATACGAGCTTCCGATTTGGAAGAAAGCAGCCAGCGGTTTGGCCGCCAGTATCATGATGGTGGATACAAGCAGACCCTGAGCCAGCATCGTAGACCAGATGGTGTCCAGAAAAGGCTCGATGTCTCCGCGTTCAGGCACCAAGGCTCTGCCAAGAGCCGGATCAGTCAAGGTTCGAAGCAGTCCCTCTGCGAGAGCGGCAGCACCGAACACTCCAAAATCGAAGGGTCCGAGAAGGCGCGCGAAGCAGACATAGCGAAGCGCAGTCCCCGCGTTGGTCAGTAAGCGTGCGGAACCGGCCCAGCCGGCGCCGCGTAATATGGTTCGAGTAAGAGCATCAAAGGCAGGCGGCGAAGAAACCGCAGTGACGCCATCTTCATTCGCTGCGGCTCTTTCGATCGCGACTTCCACAATGGCTCTTTGACGGTGGGGTCCGGTCTCAGCGGAGGTTGACGTACCAAAGCTGATAGACGCGCTGCGCAAGCTGCGACCGTATATCTGCGTTCGCGTCAGGTACAAAGTTGAGCAGCCTGCAAAGGTAAGATGCCACGCGGCCACTGCATAACGGTTCTATCGCGCCCCATCGGAATGCAAGGATACAGCCTGCGGAATAAATGGCTGTCGCGGGCGAGCCATATCTGAGCAAACCGGCAAGCGAACGAAAAGCGTTTGCCAATGTGTTGCGCTTTAGCGAGCGCGCCAGAGCAACTACGCCTTCCTGTGCGGACTCGATCGCCCTTAATCGTGCGGGAATCGCGCGCCAATCGCCGGCCGCATTCGCGTCCACGCGGAGAAGCTCTCCCGTTTCCCACCACCATGCTTGCTCGGCTATTAGAGCCGCGTCGGCGAACTCGCGTTCGTGATCAACAGCTACTTCCAAACCGCGAGACCGTGTCGTCATCGCCCGTTCCAGCCCTTCAGCTACAAAAGCTGCCAAATCGGGCGGTAGACGTGTAGCGCTCTTGTGGATGGCCGGCAGAATCGCTGTTGCGCGCTCGGCGTATGAGCTCCGATAACATCCGAGGAAGACTGACAGGGAAGTAGCCAGCTCGATTCGCATTTTCGATTGCGAATATGTGCACAGCAATGGGTCGTGAAGGCCCGTTTTCTCCAGCGCGCGCTGATAAGTGTGCTCAACCAGGCGGTTGTTTAGAAGACGGAGCGCATCACGTCTAAGGTCGGCGCCTGCAGCGAGCCTGGGCATCCTCACGCGGCCGGGGTCGCCCCACACGAGCTTGCCGTGTGCGCACAGTTCCTGCGCGAAAATCGAAGCGGACATGGCGCCGAGACGATCGACGAACACATGGCTTATATCGACGCGTATCGATCTGTTGAGCCGGTCGGATTCGCGGGACAGAACCTCGCAAAGTCGGCGAAGATGTGCGGCGATTTCGCCCCTAATGGCTTTGACGCGATCCAAGACGACCAAGAGAAATTCGACATCGCTCAGCCATCGAAGCCGGTCTGACGCGGTTCGGACGATTACCCCCTCGCCCCGTGCGAAGCTGCCGGTGAGTATCAAACCCACAGGCGCGTAAGGTGCATTGGCTTCGACGATCTCGCGAACTATCGCACGGACTTCACCCTGTGCTTCACGATCCATATCGGGGTCGGCACAAAGAGGAAACGAATCTATGGGCCGAACGCGCAGACGCGTCCGGTCGGGATTCGTAACTGCGGCCACTGGTTGCAAGGGTCACATCTCCGTCGGCCATACAAGTCCATTCGACCGCGGTTTGAAATCTCCCATCGGGTGGTAATAGCGATACCCGCTTCCAACCGGCTTCCACTGATTAAGTATTATCCCGAGAACAGAGGTCCCACCGAGCAGTTCCAGGACTGCGGCGACCGATGAACGCGGCGTCCGGTTCGCTGCGACAACCAGCAGTGCCGCGTCCACGAACGAAGTCAGGAACTTAACCTCGGGCGCTATCAAACCCGGTGGCGTGTCCAAAAGCACTACACCGCTGGCAGCAAATTCCCTCAGAGAAGCAACCAGATCGCGCATCCGGGAACGCGTGAATGCCTGCAGCGGAGCAGAACTCACGCCGCCCGATGGTATGATCGACAGCAAGGGTACGGTTGATTCACAAACGCATGCTGCGAACGGAGCTCCTTTGTCCAAAAAGCCGAGAAGACCGTCGCTCGAGGGCTTGCGCAACAATGGATACTTGCAGGGTGCGCGCAAGTCAGCGTCCAGCAGAAGCGTAGGCACCCCGAGCTTCGCCAGGTTCGTCCCAAGGTTCATGGCTACAAAACTCTTGCCCTCACCGCGAACAGCACTGGTGAGCAACAAGACGCGCTTACCGTTTTCGATCGCGGCAGTCTTGACGGTAGTCGACAGGGCAAGAAAATGTTCCTCGGCTCTCGCCAGTTCGACCGCGCGAGTGCGCGACCTCGAATGAAAGACCTTAGGTCCTTCCGCAGCGTTGGAAGTGTAGGTATTGGAATCGTTCATCAGTTGACTCTCGAAAGAGCTCCTTAAAATAGAAGGCTTTTGTAGCGAAAGACTGTTCCGGCCAGAATAGCCAGTACTATCGATGCGGCGGTCATAAGCGCAATCGTATTGCCGGAGATTGCCGAATTGTCGCGAGAGATCCAAGGGACGGTTCCAGCCACGGGAATTCCAAATTGCTGACGCAATTCATCAGCCTCGCGGAAGGATGTGTCAGTGAAGTAGAGAGCAAAGGGAACGGCGAATGTGGCCAGGATACTTAGAACCGAACCGAGCAGCACGATCGCCGGGCGGTTGGGAGACACCGGCGTGCGTGACACGTGAGGCGGCTCAATAATCTGGATCCGCTGTCCCTCCCGCTCCTTGACTAGAGATTCGTTGAGCTTCGCTTCAAGCTCGCTGTTGCGCAGGTCATGATAGTGCTGCGCGAGGACGTCGCGATCGCGCGTCATCGATGATAGTTCCTGCTCGCGCAGCGGAGTTTCAGAGATCTTCTGTTTCAAGAGCGCTATCTGCGAGCGAAGCCCCTCCGCCTCGGCTTGCAACTGTTCCGCGGGCGAGCGCGGTACAATCGCGAAGTCGCTGCGACGGCCACGGGGTTCGCGCGCTATCTGTTCCGTCAGTTCCTGTATCTCACGCCGGGTCTCGACGATGTCGGGATAGTCGTCCTTATACTGAGAGCGCAGGTCGGCAAGTTCGATTTGCAAGGCCTGGAGTTTGGCTTCCGGAGAAGATTGGGTGTTGGTCTGCGCGCTGGCTTGCGCCATCGTTATTCGGTCAGTCACACTGCGAAGGTCGGCTTCCAGACGCGCGAGCTCGGCGATGTTTTCGGGTAGCTGCTCGGGAAGACTGCCGGAATAGTGTTTCTTGAGCTGGCGCAACTCCTCCTCTTTCCCATCGAGGCGGTGTTCCGCTTCCGCGACGCGCTGGCCGAGAAAGAGGACTTCATTTTCCGCGGCTCGCATTCGCTCGGCGAGGCTTTCCTGGATGAAAATATTCGTAAGGTCTGCAACGACCAGCCGGGCCGTCACCGGATCCGAATACAGAAACGCAATCTCCAACAGGTTCGCTCCACGTTCCTCCTTTTGGCGCTTTACGTTTTCATAATTGAATGATCGCTCGGGAACGGTCAGGCGAATGTGCTTGCGCATGGCGCCAATCAAGGTTTCAGAAGAAGGACTTCCATCACCATGATACAGCCGATAACGATCAATGAGGCCTTCGAGGCGAGCGTCGGTGAAGGCTTCCTGACTGAGTTTCTCCAGCCGCTCCATTACGTTGATGCCGCGTGCCTCCCCGGACAAGGTTCCAGGCGTTCTTTGGATATCTTCCGGCGTGACCTCAGGAGGCTGAACTACAAGCAGGGTGCTCGCCTCATACACGTTGGGCAGCATAACCGCGAGACTGGATGCGATTGCGAGGCCCAAGATAAGGACGCCCACAGCGACTCTCCAGTGACGACGAAGAATATCTACGTACGGTTTGAGATCGATCGGTTGCAGAGCGGTCATTGCCATCTCCAGCGCCTGGGGTCTGGCGTCCACAGGACGCCGACTAGTAAAAGATTGCTTACGGTTTGTTGATTTGGAGGAACGCCCGCTGTCGCGGCGCTAGTTCCCGAATACAGGTTTCTCGAGCACTGATACTGAGCGGTCAGGTACCAGTTGCGCTCATAGCGGTATGTAGTGCCTATTGTATACATAAGCAATTGCGAATCGCTGCCGCTGCTCGAGATGTCAAGAAATCCAACATTTAGATACGCGAGCAATCGTCGAGTCAGCGTTCGTTGCAGCGACAATGTAGTAGTTCTGTTCAACGCCGCGCCGGAAAGCCCGTCGCTCAGTCCCGGCTGTTGTCCTCCGTTTAGCGAAATCCGGAGATTCTCTCCCGCGTATTGAGCCGTTAGCAGGCCGCCCGGATTGATGTTCCAGCCGCTCTGACGTGTGACCAGCGGTGTACTTCCGCCAAAACTGTAGAAGACAATCGGGCCCAGTCGCAGCAACACTTCTATTTGATCGCTGGGACTTATCGAAAGGCGGGCCTGCGGCCAGTGGCTCTCGACCGGCAGGTAGTCGGAGGTGAATCTGAAATCAGTGAAATTATACTGACCACCCACCTTCACTTCCTCGGTGACAGGATGATCTGCGCTCAGCATCGTTCCTTGTCCGAACGAGGATCCGGAGGATGAGTTAAAAAGCATTTGTTGTATTTGGCCGTTGATCGTCCATGAGCGCGGAGTGACATAGCTCAGGCTCGTGTTAAAGGCGCTGTTGATGCTCGAACTTCGAAAGATCAGCGTTTGCATCAACTGAGGTGTAATCGGAACCTGCGCCCCCGAAATCATCGAGGAACTGATCGCGTCGCCGACCAGCAGACTTTCCGATGAAGTGAGCGTCAGTGTGGGAGTAATACGCTGATAGTACGTTGCGCCGACGTAATGGTCCTGGAAAGTGCGGTCGAGCGAGGAGTCTGAAACGTACTGCGATGCGAGCGTGCTGTAGTTCAGAGTGAAGTGTTTTGCGGGAGCGTCTGTTTCGAGAGTCGCTCCAAGGAGCTGAGTCGCTATGAAATCGCCTCGCCCATTGCCTCCGGTCTGCTGTCGCACGTTGTCGTTGTAGACGCCGGCGACTTCGAGATAGGGATAGAGCGTTGCTTCAGCGGTAAGACCGGGCCTAGGGCAAAACAGGAAAGCGAATGCCGCAAGTATGTATGTGAGTGTCCGGGGCACCCTATGGCACCATCACGGTGTCTCCGCTTTCGAGCGGCAAATCCGCCCCGGGATTCACGCCGTTCTGCACCACTCGGTAATCGACCGTCATTTGATGCAACTGACTGCCGTTGCGGCGGATGACTCTAATCGCGCTTGGATCCGCAAAAGAGGTGAGTCCGCCCGCCTCGGCGATGGCTTGGGACAAAACCTCACCCGAGTGCAGAGCGAAGGCGCCTGGATGGGTTACTTCGCCGTTGACGTAGAATATCCGACTCTTGGGATCGGCGATGCGAACCGTCACATTCGGATCGCGTACATAGGCGCTGAGGCGCTCGGTGAGTGATCTCGTCAATTGCTGGGTCGTCAATCCTGCTGCGGGTACCTCTCCCAAGAGAGGCATTGTGATCATGCCGGCGCTTGATACGACCGCAGGACCGCTTAGGTCTTTTTGTTTCCAGACCAGGATGTCCAATACATCGTCGCGTCCTATCAGATCCGGATTCGGAGCGGACGCCGGAACGGCGACGGTATCTGTCCGAATTGGATCGTGCGCGCGGAGCGAGCAGCCGAGCGCCAAATACGCGAGAGCAAAAATAGCCGCTCGGCAAAGCGAAACTCTAGGATGCAGTTTCACGATTGTAGACCTCACTATACCTCTCGGCCGCCATCGGAGATGACGCCGGCGAATAGGGCTGGCGCTTCGCTTCCGCCTTTGACTTCATGAGCTTGAAAATGTCCGTGATATGGTTGAGCGCGTCACCGTAGTTCTCCGTTGCCAGAAAGGATGCAAAAGAGTGCTTCTCGCGCGGATGAAACCCGTGCATCCCTCGCGGCGCCCGTGCACCCATATGGCTCGGTTCGAAAACGACGCCTTCAGAAAGTAGATAGATGCCCTCGCCGAACCTTGCGTCATCGAACCATGCGCCGAGGCTGCGAAGCTCATCTTCGTCAAGCCACCGTCCATCGTCGGTGTCGGGCAGGGCGCCCATGGTCGCGATACGTGCAGCGCTCGACGAGAACCAGAATCGCGCCATTGTCGAATCAATAAGGACGAGCGAATCTTGAGCTGCACAGCCAACTCGCTCCTGAAGGTCAATGGTCTTGCGTGTCGGCGCCATCCCATGATCGGAGAAGACGTGGAACGCACAATGATCGTACTGTTGACGCGCTACCGTAAGAGTTCGCCTCAGCGCCCGATCGTATTTGCAGAGAAAGTCTACGACTGCTTTGGCATCGTCCGCATGGTCGTGCAGGTAGGCGTCAACCTCGGCAAGATAAACGAAGTAGAAACTCGCTAGGCGATGCTTAAGGTCGTCCTCAAGCTTGCTCAACAACTGTTCGTCGCTGCCGTCCTCATAGAAATAAGTGCGATGTTTGACGCCGAGAGAGGCAAGCAGGTCGAATATGGAAATGGAACCCGGTATGCCGCCGGGACGATAGATGCAATTTCGTTCCGGCAAATCGAGCTTTGGCAGAAGCCGCAGCGGAATGTCATAAATCTGGAAGTACCCTTTGATGCCGGACGTGCGGGAAGCTAGCGCCTTGAATAGGCGCCGCGAATAGCGATTTTCCACAAGGCCAGGCGGTAAGCTACAAAACCAGCCAAGCCGGTGAAATGGCGAATCGCCATTCATGGCGCGCTGATACATCGTGAATCGGCCGTGTTCGTTTGGACGCCTGCCGGTAAGAATCGAAGGCAGTGCGCCGGCGCTGAAACCGAGCACGGTCTCCAGTTGTCGCCGATACGGGAGGACATCTCGGAGCATGGCCGCCGCGTTGACCCACTCCCAGCCAAGCCCGTCAATCAGGACGAATATGTCTGCGGTGCGGGAGTTCAAGTCCGGTTCGAGGTCCAACTATGGAAACTCTTATGCAGCGCCCGCGCCTTCGGTGTTGGTTTCCCAAACAACCGGAGCGCGACCGGCCAAACATCGATAAACGCCGAGGAAACCCGCGACGTTTAATGACACAAAATCGTAGAAGATTGTGGAGGGGCCGCGCCGACCCATGCGCGACCGTACGGCGCCGGCCAGCGTCACCATCCAGAATGCCGCCTGCGCTGCCAGTGCGATGCGGTAGATGCCGCCTTGATCGGCAAGATGCAGCGTGGCGAATGCGAGAATCCACAGCCACACCACAGTCAGCCATCGCAATGCTTTGTGCGAAATCACAACGAAGATCGAGCGCCAGCGCCGTGCGCGAATCATCTCGGGAAGCAGCCGGCGCAAGGTAAACGCGGCGAGCGCGACCATCCTGATCTGGCGGGCGAACTGTGCTCGCGCCGGAAATTCCTCGACGCAGATGGCGTCAGGGGCAACGACCGAACGTTTGTCGCTGAGGCTGACTATAATCGGATCAAGGAAGTCGTCGACCAGCGCAGGATCGTGCGAGCGCCACAGCGATTTGCGCATCGCGTAGATGCATCCATGCGCGGTCGCAAGCACTCCGCGCGCCGATTCTCGCGATTCAAGAAAACGCTCGAAGCGATGATACATCCCCACCAAGCCGGGACCGTAGGCTTTGACCTTGCCGGTCACCAATCCGATGTCCGGGTCGGCAAATTTTTCGGCCAGATGAGTCAGTGCGTCCGGATGGAAAATCGAGGTTGCATCGGTGAATACGAGGACATCGCCGCGCGCGTAAGGCACCGCGGTTTCGAGGGCTGCGGCCTTCCCGCGGCGGCGCTTCTGATCGATCATACGAACGCGGTCGCTCGCGATCGCGGTAGCTTCGGCGACGGTCGCGTCCGTGCTCCCGTCCGAGACGATCAACAACTCGGACCACCCGGGGTAACGTCCTTCGAGGAAGTTTCTGACGCGGGCGCGAATCGCACGTTCTTCATTGTAGGCCGCGACGATCAGCGACATCGAAGGCCACTGGGGTCGTGCCGCACGCCGAACAGTCGCTTCGGTTGCGCGCGATCGTTTCGCGGGCAAAACCGCGAGCACAAAAGGATACACAATGTAGCAGTAACCGAGAATCCCCGCCGAGATGAAAAACGCCACCCTCATTCTTCGTTATTCTCCGTAGTCAGCCGTCGTATGCTCGTCGACAACCCGTTTGCGCTCGATTAGCTCGCGATAGAGTTCAATGGTTTCTGAAATCTGAGTTCTGAGGTCGAAACGTCGCTCGACGAGCGTGCGCCCCTGCCGGCCGAGCTTCGCCGCCCAATCCGGATTGCCCAGGATCTTCGCGATCGCCGTCGCGAGCGCAGACGGGTCGGCAGGCGGAACCAGAACTCCGGTCTCGTTGTTGAGGATTATTTCAGGCGTGCCCTCGACGCTTGTTGCGACCATCGCAATCGCGCACGCGAGTGCTTCGATTGCTACCAAGGGAAGGCCCTCGTACAGAGAGGGCAAAACGACGACGTCCGCTGCTGCGAGCAGCGGCATAGGATCGCGGACCATTCCGAGAAAGCGGACACGATCGCCAAGCCCCGCCCGATCGCGCATGTACATCAGGTCGGCTTCGAGCTGACCAGTGCCCGCGAACAGCGTGATCAATCGCGGCCATTCAGTCGCCAGCATCTCGAGCGCCTGCAGCATGTACGTATGGCCCTTTTGCGGCTCCAATCTCCCAAGCACCAGGGCCATTTGAGCATCGCCGATTTGCAGCGCTGCTCGGGCTTGTATCCGTTCCTGCTCCGTCGGCGGACGAAATCGCGACAGATCGCGACCGTTGTAGACAACCCGAATCTTGTCGCGAGCGATTCTCTTTCTTTTGATCAGATGCGAAGCTGCGGCCCGCGACACGGCAATATACTGATCGACCATCCTGGCTATCTGCCGATCCATCCAGAAACTGCTCTTGAGGAACTTGTGCTCGCGCCATACCTCGCGAAGATGAAAAGTCTCCACGACTGTCGGAACCCGAGCCCATCGCGCGATCGGCGAAATGAACATGCTCGCGACGAACATATGCGAGTGCACGATATCGATTCGCTCGCGCATCAACATCGCGCGCACGCGCAGCGCCTCGGACAAATCGAGCATGCCGGCCGCTTCGATCGGTAAGCCGTGAACGCCGACTGCATCGAGTTCGCACGTCATTTCTTCCAGGACATGCGACGGGGCCGCCAGATACGGACTGAAGCCGTGGGCCGGAAGGGCGCCCAGAATCGACAAGACGTGCTCCTCGATACCTCCGCGCGTGCCGCCGATCAGATAATGCAGGATTCGGGGACGATGCGCCTGAAGATCGACGGCGTGCGCCGCCAAAAGCCCGGATGTCTGAATTTCGTGAGTCGCCAATGCCGTTTACGCCGAGGGAACTGTTCCGGAATCGTCGGGGCGGATCTCCGTCACACCCTGTACAAATCTGCGCACCACGATCCCGTGCTCCCGCGCGAAGCCGCGCAACGAGAAGAGCGCGTTGCCGTCGAACGAATGCGACGCGATTAGCAGCTCCTGAAACGGGCGCTCGCGATAGATCCGTCCAATCTCGCGAATCGAGCCAAGGACTTCGTAACCGCGGATATACTTGCCGTGCTTGAAGCCGTCCTCGTCGATGTACCCGAGCACGGTTGCGTGGTTCGGAGGTTCGTGGAGCAGATGATGAACGGCCTCCTCTGCCGCAGCGTCCGCTCCGACAACGACCACGCGCGGAGCTGATTGTCCAAGCGCGCGCGCAATCCAGCGCATGACCTGGAATGATGCGCGGCTGAGGCCGAGCAGGTTGAAGACCAGCATTGCGAAAATGGCGGCGGTCGAAATTGTGAAAGCATTGGTGACAATGCGCGCGAGAAGGAAAACCACAATCGCGCTCAAGGCCGACGCCTGCGCGAATCGAAGCGCATCCTCGATCGACGTAAATCGCCAGATGCCGCGATAAACGCGCGTCGCTGCGAAAGCCGCCAACGATGCCGCGATCGCGATCGGCAGACTGTGCGTCATCTCGTGAAGCGGAAGTCCTTCGAGGCGGAAGTCGTGGCGCAGGACGAAGGCGCCGAAGTATGCAGCCGCCACCATGATTGCGTCCAAGACCGCCTCGACCAGCCGGCGTTTGTACGCGAGGCTCAACATCACGCGCGCAATGAGCGGAAGGTCCTGAATCGCGCCGGGTTCGTCCGCGTCGAACGAGCGATCGATCAAAAACATCGCGATCAGACCGAATGGCAACACCACGAACGGTATGAGCAGCGCAGAAATCTCTTCGGGGGCGTAGCTGAGCGCCACCGCAGATCCCGCGGCGCCGGCCTGCAAGACGTAAAGCGCCGAAGCTACGCATCGATCGCCGAGTCCAAGGCGCGCGAGCCGATGATGCGTGTGGTCGAGGCCGCGTCGCGAAACCGGTTGTCCGCGTGCGATGCGGGTTGCGGTCACTGTCGTCGTGTCCAGCAGGGGGACCAGCAGCAGCAGCGCTGGGACGCAAATCCGGCTTAGAGCTGTGGCGGCTGCAAAATCACCGGCGCCAATCGAGAGCATTCCCAACAAGAGTCCAACCGATAGCGAACCCGCGTCGCCCATGAAAACTTGCGCCGGAGACCAGTTGAACACCAGAAATCCCGCAAGCGCACCCGCCAGAGCCAACCCCCAGTGCGCGAAGGCGGAATTGCCGTTCAGGATCGAGATCAAGGCGATTCCGCATGCCGCGATGCTGCCAACGCCGCCCGCCAATCCATCGAGGCCATCGATCAGGTTGAAGCCGTTCATCGCGGTGAGCAGCCAGAATCCGGTAATGGCCTGGTTGGCTGCGCGCCAGGGAGTCAGCCACAAATGCGGCCCGACAGCCACTGCGCAGGCCACGATTATCAATTCGAAATAAAGCTTGACGTTAGGCCGCAAAGTTCTGAAGTCATCGACCAGACCGAGGACGAAGGCGGCGGCGAACAAGGCCAACATCGCGAGCGAGGTGGAATCGCGCACTGCGCCGCCGACTATCAAAGCGGTGACAAGTCCGCCCGCGATCGCGAAACTTCCGGAGAGAGGGGTTGGATTGCGATGCCATCGATCGCTGGACGGTTGTGCAACAAGCCGCAACATTGTACCGGCGCGAATAGCAAGCGGCGCCAGCAGGCAACTGACCGAGAAACCGAGCAAACCGATAAACATGAATGTGAACAGTGCTGCGGCCGAGTTCGGGCCGACAGCAACCAAGCAAAGACTGGGAGTTTGATTGTGGAACGTCGCGGGAGCTGGGGGGTGGAAAGGGGGCCGCTCTATTTTTGAGTGAGCGGGCGTCCGCCATTCCATGATCGCGACGCGCGTCCCCCCATAAACCCGGACGAGCAGACCGTGATCACGGTCTTCCCCCCCTTCCCTTGGCCGGATTAAACCGACGGTGGATCAAAATTAACCGTCGCGAAACCCGTTGGATACGCAAAGTACAAAATGTAGCGAGATTTGTCAAGCAGTATGAAAATCATACTACAAGGGCGGGCGCGAAGACGCCTCTTCTGTCAGGTGTTTTGCGCGATCATTCCGCCGTCCACCGGTATGATTGCGCCGTTGAGATATTGCGACGCAGGCAGCGAGATCGACACCGTCACCTGCGCGACTTCTTCGGGTTCTGCGTAGCGGCGCAACGGGACACGGCGCCGTGCGAATTTGCGCTTGGCGTCTTCAGGAATCGAAGCGGTCATGCCGGTGCGGATCGGACCGGGGCAAACGCAGTTGACGGTCACGCCCTGCGATCCCAGCTCCACGGCGAGCGATCGCGTAAGTCCCACAACACCGTGCTTGCTCGCGGTGTACGGACTGATGCCGGCGGTTGCGCCGAGGCCTTCGGTCGATGCGATATTAACGATTCGTCCCGCGCCGTCTTTCTGAAGATGGGGCAGGGCGGCGCGGATCAACCGCACTTGAGCCGCGAGGTTGACGGCGAAGGTGTGTTGCCAGATTTCTTCGAAGTTTTCCGCATCGATCGGGCAGGGTGCGCTTACCCCCGCGTTATTAACGAGAATATTGAGTCCGCCGAATTTCGCGACCACATCGCGCACAAGGGGCGTGATGGCGCCCGGGTCCGAAAGATCGGCGGCGAAACCGGCGGCTTCCCCGCCCGCTTCTCTTATTTCGTTAACGACTTTTTCGACGCCGGAAGCGTTTACGTCCTGAACCGCCACGCGAGCGCCTTCGTCGGCGAATACGTGAGCGGTCGCGCGGCCCATACCGCTTGCGGCGCCGGTCACCAAAACAATTTTCCCTGCGACGGATCGTGACAACGTCGATAATCTTCGCTTGGTCATAAAACAGCCTTTCGCTGCTCTATTTTGCGAAAACCGGCGCTAAGCGCAACACAATTCGGGCACGGGAGAAACCAGCATGAGCCTTTCCCGTGAAACGACTCACAGTTTGTACACGCGCGCAACATTCTCGCCCAGGATTCCGCGCC
>Ga0335069_10004673_pt1 | contig 20211 bp, 20 predicted proteins | sample Lox_Sample_11_FD_206714 | JGI IMG/M metagenome (GOLD analysis project Ga0335069, IMG submission 206714) | Soil microbial communities from Loxahatchee National Wildlife Refuge, Florida, United States - Lox_Sample_1.1 | ecosystem: Environmental > Terrestrial > Soil > Wetlands | place: USA... | reverse complement strand
GCGACGCAGATCGCGGTGGAAGTGAATTTTCGGCTGTATTGATAGCGTGGGGCAAAAATCAAGCGCCGGGGTGATGTCCCGGCACTCTCATTTGAAAACTCTGGATTCTCCTAGCTATTGCCGGCAACGGTCCGCAGCTTGCCGGGCAGGAAGTGGTATGGCGGCCAAGGGCCGCTGACGGAAACCTCGCAGTTTTTCAACTGCTTGGCTGCCGCTGAGTAGCGGTTCTGATATTTTTCAACGCTCTTGTTGTCGATCAGGTGGGCGATGTCGATCAGCATGCCCTCGGGAGCGACCTTTTTGCAACTGACCTCTTCTTCGAGTGGATTGAAGAGCTTGTGGACTTGGACGGAAAGGGCTCGCGCCTTGGTTTGCCGTTCGCGTTCGCGGGAGGCCTTTTCCCGGAGTTTGGAAAGGTAATCGCCGCCGACGGTGTCTGGCAATTCGACGTCGATCATAGCCTCGCGCAGGGAGCCATCACGGACAACCAACTTGATGTGCATTTCGGACTTGCCGCGGAGCCTGGCCACGCTCTGGCCAAAAGCGCGCCGGTTGACCCGGACGGCCTGGCGGAGGGCGTCGTCGCTCTCGAAAATCGTGCCGAATTTGAACGGGAGAACGGTGGAGTTGCGGAAACAGGTGCTGACGACTCTTGCGTGTTCGATGGCCGCTTTCTGATCAAGTTGGCCAGTGGTGTGGTCATATTCGCTAACGATCACGGCGAATTCACCACTGGGATAGCTGAGAACCGCAGCGCCGTCAACTCCTTGAACACCTTCTAGCAGGAAAGGACGGCGAGTGCGGGTTCCATTTGGGAGGGTTTGGTGCTCGGTCAGACAATACGCGTACCACGCCATGTTGAACTCTCCGAACCGGGATGAGGGCGGACTGCGCCGCCTCTTGCGTCGAGTTTTTTCGCCAAAGCTGTACAGCGAATTTGGAAGTAAGGGAACCGGGCGGTACTGGGCTACGACCCGGAAACGCTTTACTGTCGCGCTTCCTACTTGCATATTACTTTGGGCATCCCTAAAATTGCAACTTTTTCTTTGCGAAACGCATCGGAGGCTTTCATTTTCCGCTGGCGGAACGGGTTGAACGATCTTGCAATGCCAGCAGCACGACGCGGAACATTTCATCCCAAGGGGCGGGCTTTCCGGTCCAGATCTCGAACTGGCGCGCGGCCTGATGGACGAACATCTCGATGCCAGGAATGATCTGAGCGCCTCTCTCTTTGGCCAGTTTCAGCAGGCGGGTTTCAGCCGGATCGTACACCATATCAAAGACATAGCGGGCATTGATCTCTTTGTCTTGCAGCGGGGTTTCGCGCGTATTTCCCATGCCCACGGGTGTGGCATTGATAATGACGTCGAAAACAAGTTTTTTCAGGTCGGGGCGCTTCACGATTCTGGCGCGGGCTTGATGGGCCAATTTCTTTGCCGCAGCAAGGCTGCGGTTCAGGATGTAGACCTCCGAACCGCGTTCCTTCAGGCCAAAAACGGCAGCTCGCGCAGCGCCACCGGCACCGATCACTAAAATGCGAGCGCCCTCCAGCGTATTGAGGCGGCGCTCCAGCGGGCGCACCACGCCCGCAGTGTCGGTATTAAAACCATAAAGCTTGCCGTCCTGCGCCCGCACAACAGTGTTACATGCGCCGATTTTGGTGGAGTGGGAGTCGTTATTATCCAAGTGCTGGAGAATGGCCTCTTTGTACGGCATCGTCACGCTGAGGCCGTGAATGGGGATCTCTTTCACGCAAGTGAGGAGATCTTTCAGCGTCTTGGCATGCAGCGCCAGATAGACAGCATTGACGTTTTCGCGCCGGAAGGCGGCGTTCATGATGGCCGGGGACAGGGAGTGGGCGATGGGATCCCCCACCACGGCATAGACACGCGTAGCGACATCGACCTGGTCTATTCGATAGATGCTGCGCAGTTCCTGTGCGCTGATCTGACCGGGAGCGGTTTCCTGTCCGGCGCCGGCCGAGCCGAAGGTGAAGACGCTGCCAGCTCGTACGCCGAGAACCCTGCTGATAGTTCCCTGCTCTCCCATGCACATACCGACCATCGAATGGCGATCGCCTTCGCGGGAGAGAAACTTGATCATGGTCACGTTATCGGCGAGCGCAGTAGCCGTGCTGACGACCTTGTAGAAGTCGGCCGGGTACGCGAGCATCTTCTCCAATGTTTCGTCGAGTTTCCTGGTTGCGCGAAAATCGTGAAAAGACAGGATGAGCCCCGCACGCGCGCGAATTTTCTGGAGCTGGTCTGGCCTGCACTTGGTTGCCGTCTGCAGCTCCACGTCGACAAACTGGCAGCCCGCGCCCACAGCCTTCGCCAGAATATCGAGCTGAGAAGCGATAGACCCTCGGAATTTCCCGCCGCTGGCAGCCCTCCGGCATGTAGCAATCGCGATGGCAGAGTGATTCGATTCGAAAAAGCGCTTGATCCTGGGAATGGCCAGTGCCGGCCGGGACAGGTAATCTAACCTGAACTCCAACAGAGGGTTATCGCGGACCAGGACTTCGGCCCTTTCGACCAGCTCATTGGGATCGGAGCCCTGGACCGCTACACACAGCCGCGGCAGCCGATGTGGCACAAAGCGCGGCATTAGAGGGGGAGCGGGATTCATCTTTGGTTGACTCGACACTGCACGCAAACGCAAACGAATGAACGGCGAATTATTACAGGCAGCTAATTATTTATGCAACAAGGGATTAAGATTCACCCGAGAAACCTTGACGCGGGGGTGTGCAACACCCTCGTAACCTTGACCCGCCCTTACTCGCTTGTTACCTTCCGACTGAAGCCTTTCTTTTCTGACACTTAACTGGGGGAACAAAGCCGCTGAGGGCGGCTTTTTCCGGAGGTAACATGAAGAAAACAGGACTGTTTGTAGTGCTGCTGGCAACCACGGCATGGGCGCAGACCACGACGGACCCAGCCACATTTCAGGCTCCCGAAGGAACGACGCCGACCGCCTACAGCTTCCCGGTGGAGCGAATACCGACGCCGACCTATGCCGACCTGTATTGCGCGGGTTTCATCAGCAAGCAGATCCTGCCTGACGCGAACTACATCGCGGGTGGAATCCACTCGCCGACGACGACGCACTTCACGCGCGGCGACATTATTTATCTGAAGGGGACCGGGTACAACAATGGCGCAGAGTATGAAATTGTCCGGGCTCTGCGGGATGTCAACGAGTACGAAATGTTCCCGGGACAGCACAAGCTTATTAAGGAAACCGGTCAGCCGTACGCGGAAATAGGCCGAGTCCGCGTGATCGATAGCCGGAGCAAGCTGGCGATCGCGCAGATCGAATACGCCTGCGACGGTGTCAACCCCGGGGATACAACGATCCCGTTTGCCGAGAAGCAGACCCTGCCCTTCCACGGACCAGTGCGTTTCGACCGCTTTCTGCCGGCCAGCAACAAAGTTTCCGGGCGCATTCTGATGGGCAAAGATTTTGACTCGCAAATGGGCACCGGTCACAAGGTCTACATCAATGTGGGCTCAAACCAGGGAGTGAAGATTGGCGACTACTTCCGCGCGGTGCGCTCGTACGAAGCGGATTTGAAAGATCCTGTCGATTCGCTATCGTTCCGGGCGGCTATCGCCGAGGATACGCAGAAGAAGATGGCGTCTTTTGATCCCCAGATGTTTGAGAAAGGAAACGGCCCAGTGATCCACGTCCGCGATCTTCCGCGCCGCGCGGTGGGTGAGATCGTGATTATTGGCGTGACCGACACTACGGCCACCGGTATGATCGTGTTCGCGATGGAGGATGTCCACGCCGGTGACGGCGTAGAACTGGATCAGGTCAACTAGCTCTGCGCTCAGTGAAGTCCCAGACCGGGGACGGGAAACCGTCCCCGGTTTCGCTTTTGGCTTCCGCCCGCTACCCAGCACGTTTTCTTACACGCCCCGATGTGTAATAATTCACACATGGCCACGAATTTAGCAATTGACGATCGACTGATCGAAGAAGCTCGAAAAACAGGAAAGCATAAGACTAAGAAAGAAGCGGTGACTACCGCGCTGCAGGAATACATTCAGAGGCACCGCCAGCGCCGGATTATAGAGGCTTTCGGCACCTTTGAATTCGATCCCACCTATGACTACAAAGCCGAGCGCCGCAGAAAGCGGATGGGATGATCCTGGTAGATACACCAGTGTGGTCTCTGGCACTGCGCCGCAAAGCCGCCAACCTGAATGCAAAAGAGCGCCGTTCAACCCAGCTGTTGTCGACGATCATAGATGAAGGGCGGGTAATACTTCTGGGCTCGGTGCGCCAGGAACTTCTCTCCGGCTTGAGAGAGGAATCCGAATTTCTAAGGCTCCGAGATTACTTGCGGGATTTTCCCGACACGCCCGTTCTTAGCGAGGATTATGAAGAAGCAGCTCACGCGAGCAATCGCTGTCGGGCGAGGGGAATCGCGGCTTCTCCGGTCGATATGGTCATCTGCGCCGTAGCTCTAAGGCACAGATGGGAGATCTTTACTGCTGACCTGGATTTCGCTCATTACCAGCGGGTGCTACAGATTCATCTGTTCCCTGCACGTAGTCTTTGAAGAAGCTATTCGGTCGTCTTGCCGCAGCACCAAGTCACCTTACTAACTCTCCCTTTCGCCGAATACCTCAGCCGTGAATGCTTCGATAACGGCGCTGGTCCTCCACGCATCGAGCGGTAGACCCGCCTTTCTGCAGGTTTGCTCGAGGAATGTGACGCGATCCCAGTGGTGCTCGATCGGCACTTGGGGAAGAAGAAGGCCGCGCCGTCCGCTCATGCTGACAAGCAAGCCGTGACGCCCCACTTCCACTTCGTCCGGTGAGACAGGAGTCGGCCGGGACAGAATGCTGAGTTCCACCTGGAGGTGAGGCGCCTCCTGGTTCGTTACGGGAAAGAAGCGCCTGTCTTCGAAGGCAGCAGCCCGTGCGGTTTCGATGACCGCACGGTAAACCGAACCTACGGGCAGAACATAGCCGACGCATCCGCGCAGCTCACCGTGCAGGTAGAGCGAGGTAAAAGCGCCCCGAGGTTGGGCAAGGTGCGGCGTAGGTGGATCCAGGGAGATTTCGCGCTTTTCAAGTGTGGAGAGAATCGACTGGTGTGCCAGGTGCAACAGCAGAGTTCTCTCTTCAAGGGAAAACTCGCCTTGCACAATCGCGGACGGACTAGGTTGAGGCAGCGACATCACGGTCGGCCGGCGCTGGGGTTACCGGTTTTCTGCGCCGGCTGAGGATGAAAGCTCGGCGGCGACGCTTCACGACGCGCCGGTCAATTCGTGACCAGAAGGCCACAAAGTAATCAATTCCGGACACCAGGGATACGAATACCATGAACCAGATCGCCACGGATGCGATCCAGTGAATCGGGAAAATGTAATGGCCATAAACGGGCCATTCCTTCCAGCGGTGGTCCAGAATCACTGCAACCACCGAAATGATCTGCACCACCATTTTGAATTTGCCCAGTCCGCTGGCTTCGATGGTAAAGCCTTCCGAAGCGGCAATCGATCGAAGGCCGCTCACGAGGAATTCGCGGCCGATCACGACAATCGCGACCCAGGCTGGCACAAGGCTGGGGTTGATCTGGACCAGGACAATGAAAGCCGCGGCAATGAGCAACTTGTCGGCAATGGGATCCAGGAGAATGCCCATGGTCGTGATCTGATCCCGCTTGCGCGCGAGATAGCCATCGATCCCGTCGGTCATCGCGGCGGCAATGAAAATCAGCGATGCAAGGAGTTCCTTTTCCCCATTTACGCTGCTGAAGTGCGGACTGCAAAGAATCCAAACCAGCAGGGGAATGCTGCAGATTCGAATCAGCGTGATGGAGTTGGGCAGGTTCACACTCAGGAGGGCTCCGGAGACCCCGGCAACCTCAGTCGATTATCCTCCACGGCTAGAGGGAACGCAATGCAGGGATCGGGGTCAGGAATTGACGGTAGGACCGAGCCGTCCTGACACATTCGCTACAGGGCACACGGAGCACACAGGGTCTTTCATTGAGCTCTGTGAGCCCTATTTCGAGCTTGGTGCCGCCTTCTCGCTCTTGCTGCCCTTTGGCTGCTTGGCAATGATCATGTCCTTGATCTTGTCGTAAGTGGCCTGAGGCACGATCTTCTTTTGGACCAGTTCGTTCTTTGCGCGATAGGGACGCCCGTCAATGATTTTTTGCGAGTAGGCGTCTCCGATGCCGGGCAACTCTTTCAACTGATCTTTGGTGGCAGTGTTGAGATCCAGCTTTTCTGCTGTTATTGCCGCGGCGGAGGTGGCTGTGGAAGCCGGCTTTGTCTGCGCAAAACCCGTGCCACCGACCAGCGAAAGCGCAAAGATCAGGACAGCAATCTGCGCCATGAGCCTCTTTTCGATGCGTGTCATGTAAATTCTCCTTTCGACGAAGTTAGGCGTAAATGCCTCGTTGGCGTATGGTGTATGCCACACGGTCTATGGCCAACATGTAAGCGGCAATTCGGTTGTTAACGTGGTGAGTTTCAGCGTAACGGACCACGTCATCAAACGATGACTTCATGATCGTCTCAAGCTGCTCGTTGACCACCGACTCTTTCCAGAAGTAGCCCTGTCGATCCTGGACCCATTCGAAATAGGACGTGGTAACGCCGCCGGCGTTGGCGAGAATGTCAGGAATCACGAAGACTTTCTTATCGGAGAGCACGTCGTCTGCGGCAGAAGTTGTCGGACCATTGGCGCCTTCAGCCAGGATGCGGCACTTCACGCGATCGACGTTGCGGCTGGTGATGACGTTCTCGGTTGCGGCGGGAATCAGGATCTCGCATTCCGTCGTGAGCAGCTCGGCCGAGTCGTACTTCTCCGCACCAGTGAAGCCGTGAATGGTTCCGTTCTTCTGGCGGAATTCGACGAGCGCTTTGAGATCGATGCCGTTTTTGTTGTAAAGGCCGCCGCCGACCTCGGCGATGCCGACGATTTTGTAGCCAGCTTCATGCATCAACTGTGCGGCGTTAGATCCCACGTTTCCGAAGCCCTGCACAATGACACGAGCACGGCTGCGATCGATGTTCAGCTTCCTGCAAGCTTCATCGCAGACGATCATCACACCGCGACCCGTAGCTTCGCGTCGGCCGCGGGATCCTCCGATATTGATTGGCTTGCCGGTGACCACCGCCGTGACGGTCTGGCGCATGTGCATGGAATAGGTATCCATCATCCAAGCCATGACTTGTTCGTTGGTATTGACGTCAGGGGCTGGAACGTCTTTTTCTGGGCCGATAAACTCAATGAGCTCCGCGGTGTAACGGCGGGTCATGCGCTCGACCTCTCCCATGGACATCTTGTGAGGGTCGCAGATGACGCCGCCCTTGGCACCGCCGAACGGGATATTCACGACGGCGCATTTCCAGGTCATCCAGCTGGCGAGGGCGCGCACTTCATCGAGCGTGACATCGGGCGCATAACGAATGCCACCCTTCGCCGGACCGCGCGCGATCGAGTGCTGGACTCGGAATCCTGTGAAGACCTCGAGGTGGCCATCATCCATCTGCACGGGAATATGCACCGTGATTTCACGGTTGGGATAGCGCAACACCCGCCACAAACCCTCATCGAGATTCAATTTCTGGGCGGCAAGATCAAAGCGGGCGCGTTGCGACTCCCAGGGGTTGGTTTCTTTGTCCACATGGGCAGGCGTGGTCAGCGTAGTGGTCATGGAAGTAGTCTCCGGAATAATGGCAGGTAAGCTGAAGCCCTGCTCTGCGGCGCTCGTACCTGGGCAAAAGTGCGCAAACGATCCGAGTATATGGGTCGCGACATGGAGTAAGCAAGCCGCCGTACCCTATCGCGAACGTTGAGACGCAACATGTTTCGAGCTTTTCGCCTAAATGTCCACAACGTACGAGATGGTTGGTGAATGTTCAAGGTTGTGATGAATTTGATGGCTAGATGCGGCGCGGCCGGCGTGTTGCGCTTTTGACGGGTTCGGATTTGCCCTGTTAAACTTTGAGTTCGTCCAGCCATCGCTACAGCAGAAGGGAAGTCCGTGCGCGCAGAAACCCGCCATCATCTAAAACAAGATGCTTTTAGCCGTGTGACAATCGGCGCGGCCGAAAGGACCGCCGATTGGACGGTAGAGCATCGGTCTACTCTTATCATTTCAGCTATTGTCGCCATAGTCTTAATTGCAGGAGTGGTGGGGAGCTGGTATTACCTGAACGCACAGGACGAGAAAGCCAGCCTGGAATTGGGGGTCGCAGTCCGGACCATGGATACGCCTTTGCGGGCTCCGGGAACTCCCGAGCAACCGGACTTTCCCACCTTCACGTCCATTAAGGACAGGGCAGAAGCGGCTCGGAAGCAGTTTCAGTCCATCGTGGAAAAGTATCCGCACACACGCACAGCGGATATGGCTCACTACTTCGTCGGAGTCACCTCGCAAACCTTAGGTGACAATGCCGCCGCCGAGAAGAACTTCAAGGAAGTGATATCGGCGGGGAACCGCGAGGTTTCGTCCATAGCGAAAGACGCGCTGGCGGCTCTGTATGGACAGACCAATCGCACGAAGGACGCAGTTGGGCTTTATCAGGAGCTGATCAATAAACCGACTAACTCAGTCAGCAAAGTCACCGCACAGTTGCAATTGGCGGAACTGTATCAAAATTCAAATCAGCCGCTCGATGCCAAACGAATTTACGAGCAGATCAAGAAGGAGAACCCTGGCAACGAAGCTGCGGAGATTGCCACTCAGAAGTTGACGCAACTGAAGTAGCAGCCTGCGCCGGGGGCCAGCGTCGTTCAGTCCGAACATTGGGCCTATTCGCCCGAAATTCGTGAGCGAACTAACACCCTAACCAATCGATGCCCCTCCCTGTTACCATGTTCTGCTGCTTAAGCCCTACAACCTGGACCCCAAATGGCCGACATCACACTTCGCGTCAACGGAAGTGAGAAGAAAGTATCCGTCCCTCCTGAAACACCGCTTCTCTGGGTTTTGCGTGACACACTCGAATTAACCGGCACAAAATTCGGTTGTGGTGCCGGACTGTGCGGCGCATGCACGGTGCACGTCGAGGGCAGCCCAATCCGCTCATGTTCTACCCCGGTATCGCAGGTCGCGGGTAAGAACGTCACCACAATTGAAGGCCTTGGCGCGAATGGCCTACACCCATTGCAGCAGGCCTGGATCGCGGAAGAAGTTCCGCAGTGCGGGTATTGCCAGACGGGGCAGATCATGCAGGCGGCGGCATTGCTCGCCAAGACGCCGAATCCTAGCGATGAGCAGATCACACAAGGCATGAATGGCAACCTGTGCCGTTGCGGTACTTATGAGCGAATTCGCAAAGCGATTCATCGCGCCGCCAGTAACGGAGGTGCGCGATGAGCCCACTCTCCCGCCGCGAATTTGTGGGCGCCGGTATTGCTGCGGGCGCCGGCTTGGTAATCGGCTTTTATCTGCCGCACGGAGACAGATCCCGTAAGGAATCTTTCTCGCCAAATGCATATTTGCGGATTGCTCCGGACAACAAGATCACGGTTGTAGTGGCGCGATCGGAAATGGGTCAGGGAGTGCGGACTGCACTGCCCATGATCCTCGCTGAAGAACTCGAGGCAGACTGGAAGCAGATCGAGACCGAGCAGGCGGGGGCGAGCACGTTGTTCGGAGATCAGACAACGGGCGGCAGCGCCAGCATCCGCACGACCTGGGATCCGATGCGCAAGGCCGGAGCGATCGCGAGAGAGATGCTCATCTCCGCTGCGGCGCTTACCTGGGGAGTTCCGCGATCTGGCTGCACCGCGGAAAACGGGCGCATCAAGCATGCCGCTTCGAATCGCAGCTTGAGCTATGGAGAGTTGGCCAGCAAGGCCGCGGCTCTTCCCATTCCCAGCGACGCACCACTGAAACAAAGCAAGGATTACAAGATCGTCGGGCAGCGGTTGGCACGCGTCGATTCTCTCGAGAAGGTCAAGGGTGACGCGGTATTCGGAATTGATTTCAGACTGCCGGGTATGAAGTGCGCCGTGTTGTTCCGTTGCCCCACGCTGGGCGGCCAAGTCTCGGCGTTCGACGACAAGGAGTCGAAGAAAATTCCTGGCGTGACTTATGTAGGGAAGGTCGGTGATACGGCAGTGGCAGTAGTCGCCGATACAGTTTGGGGTGCGATGGAAGGTCGGCGCACGCTGAACGTCACTTGGGATGACGGTCCGAACAAGGACCTGAACTCGGCTGCGATCTCGGCATCACTGAAGCAGGCCGCGTCGAAGAAAGGTGTGAATTTGTATTCTGCGGGCGAACCGGCGAAAGTGTCGGGGCGTCATATCACGGCCGAGTATTCCCTGCCCTTCATGGCGCACGCAGCGATGGAGCCCGGAAATTGCACGGCGCATTATCAAGGGACGAACTGCGAGTTGTGGGCGCCGACTCAGGTTCCGCAAGACTGCCGCGATTCTGTTGCTGCGGCGATTGGTCTTGATCCCGACCAGGTGAAGGTGAATGTCACTTTGATGGGCGGAGGCTTCGGGCGCAGACTCGAGCACGACTATGCCGTGGAAGCGGCGCTCGTATCCAAGGCAATCAATGCACCTGTCAAGGTGCTGTGGACTCGCGAAGACGATATGCGCTGGTCCACGTACCGTCCTGCAAGTCTGCACCAACTCAGCGCCACGCTGGATGGTTCGGGATTTCCCGCGGCCCTGACGCATCGGATCATCGCGCCCTCCATCAGCGGACAAAAGGGACAGCCGGTGCCGAACGGCGTTGATCCGGATCTGCCAGACGAGGCCGGGCCGGTGTACGGCATCCCAAACTACCTGATCGAGTACGTGCAAACGGAAACGCCTGTGCCGCTGGGATGGATGCGATCTGTCTACGCCCTGCAAGCTGCATTTGCTCTGGAAAGCTTCATGGACGAACTGGCTGTGGCTGCGGGAAAGGATCCGTTGAAGTACCGCCTGCAATTGCTATCTAAAGATCAGGATCTCACCTATTTCACGACCACGTGGCACACGGCGCGCATGCGGGGCGTACTGCAACTCGCGGCCGAGAAATCCGGTTGGGACAAGCCGCTGCCTGCGGGACGATTCCGTGGTGTCGCATGTTTTGGGTGCTTTCAATCGTACATGGCGGAGGTCGTGGAGATTTCGATGGAGAACGACCGGCCGCGAGTGCATCGTGTCGTGGCTGTGGTGGATTGCGGGCAGGTCGTGAATCCCAGCATTCTTGAGCAGCAGATCCAGGGCGGAGCTGTGTACGGGCTCTGCAATGCTTTGCGAGCCAGGATCACGATCGACAAAGGGCGCGTGGTACAGGGTAACTTCGACGATTATGAGCCGCTACGCATGGAAGAAACTCCGACGGTAGAGGTGTATGCGGTTCCCAGCCAGGAAGCTCCAACCGGGATTGGAGAACCGTCGGTGCCGCCAATCGCTCCGGCCGTGTGCAATGCGATCTACAGAGCAACGAAGAAGCGCATTCGGGCGCTCCCGATATTGAGTACCTAGCAGGGAACGATCGTAGTGGACGCGGCGCACATGGTGAAAACGGACAGGCCAATTTTCTTGTAGTCCCAGCGTGGAGGGCGAGACGGCTCGCTACGGCGGCCGCCCCTCGACGGCACTACGGAGGTTAGCGTGCGTCCTCGATTATTCGTTCTATTCTTGTCTCTTTGCATTTCGTCAGTAGCTCAAAATATCCACTCCTCTGCTGTTCCGGACTCTCGATTGGCCCATGTGCGGCAGGGGATCAATCTGAGTTCCTGGTTTGCCCAGGTTTACGATCCCAAGGGATATACGAAGCAGCACTTCGAGAGCTGGACTACTTCGGCCGACATTGCGCTCATCAAGTCAGCAGGATTCGATCACGTGCGCCTCAGTTTCAACCCACAGCCCTTTATGGAGGGCGGTCCGGACGGGGATAGCGACCGCTACTTCGGCTATCTCGACGCGGCTATGAAGATGATTCTCGATGCCGGCCTCGCGGTCGAGCTCGACATGCATCCCGAATCTGATTTCAAAGCAAGGCTAAAAGATAACGAGTTCGTGGAGCGTTTTGCCGATTTCTGGCGCACGGTGGCCAAGCGATACTCCTCCTATGATCCCGAACGTGTCTTCTTCGAGATTCTCAACGAGCCGGAGATGAACGACCCGTACCGCTGGTACGGAGTGGAGACCAAACTGGCAGCAGCTATCCGGCAGGTTGCGCCTTCGCATACGATCCTTGCTCCCGGTGCGAGTTGGGATAATGACGATGACCTGCTCTTTGTTGAACCGCTGCGCGATCCGAATGTCATTTACGTGTTTCACTTCTACGAGCCGCACATCTTCACGCATCAGGGTGCGACCTGGGGTGAGTTCTACTGGCATTGGCTGAAGAATCTTCGTTATCCCTCCGATCCGAAGAATGCAGCAGACGTCGCAGCGGAAGTTCCGGAAGCGGTGCATCGCCTCGAAGTGATCCGCTACGGCCAGGACCACTGGGATGCTTCCCGCATCGAAGCGGAAATCAATCAGGTGGCGGATTGGGCCAAGCAGAATGGCGTGCCGGTGGTGTGCAACGAATTCGGCGTGTTCCGCCATGCGGACCTGCGCGATCGTAATGCGTGGATCCAGGATACTCGCGTCTCCCTCGCGCGTCACAACATCGGCTGGGCGATGTGGGATTATTCCGACAGCTTCGGCGTGGCGATTAAGACAAACGGGAAAGCTACGTTGGATCCGGACACAGTGAAGGCGCTCGGACTCAAAATGCCGTAAAGCGTCGAGCCACGAAAGAGCAGATTCTTAGCTTCTCCATTTGAGCGTGACCGGCCCGTTCATTGGGTGCTTCATCGGGCTGCCGGTGCGCTTGGACTCCAGGTGTGCGGCTTTCAGCTGGAAGTACCATTTGGCGGGCCGGTCGGCGTCGTCAATCAGCATGAGATGTGGATTGTGCTTCAGCCCTTCGGCTTGCATCTCCATGGTGCGGCGGTCTTGGTCCACGAACTTTCCAAAGACGAACCTCAATAGCTCAGGAACGAATGGAACCCAGCGAAAAAGATTCCAAGCGGCGACCACATCAATGCGGCAGTGGTTGCGCGCGATCGGTGTGACGGTGGTCAGACTTGAGAACCAATACTTGCCGGCGCGGATCGTTTCCGTACGAATGTTGGGCAGAACGAAGTCGATGGTCGTACTGATGGAATCGGCGTCCGCGTACAGCCGCAGTACCTTGTAGGGTGCCGAGTTTGAACTGGGCGTATGGGCGGCCATGCGAAAGCCGTTGGGAATCGGCTCGAAGTTCTTGTGCTTTTCATGGATGCTGTGACGGGTGCGCCACCACCATGCCTGGTGGACAAAGGGTCCATGCGCTGGGTCCATGAGGCCGATGATGCCGTGATCGATGCTGACCGGCATTTCGGCTTGAAGGTAGGCGAGGTTGTACTTCGGGCTGAACTTTTCGATGGTTGGAGCAGGTTCGGGCGCTTCGACCGGCTTCGTGAAGCCTGCGCCTGGCGGCCCGGGATCAGGGATGTAGACCCATATGAAGTCGTCCTGCTCTTCGCAGGGATAGCTACCAGCATAGATACGGTCGATCTTCATGGTTTGATCGGACGTGAGCGAAGGAATGAGCTGGCACTGTCCATTGTGAACGTCGAATTGCCACCCGTGATACGGACACTCGAGATTTTCGCCGTCGAATCTGCCGCCGTTCAGAGGCATTCCGCGGTGCGGACAGGCATCGCGCAGAGCGAATGGGCGTCCTTCGCGATCACGCCCGATGACGAGCGGGATTTCCAGCAGCGTAGTTTTTTGTAGCTGATTGCGGTGAACGTGGTTGCCGGGCAGAGCGCGATACCAGAAGCCGGTAAGCATCAGCGTATCCGTAGCCTGGCCTTGCGGGAGATCGAGTTCGGGCATCGCTGTAGATTTCTGAGATTGCAGATTGAAAAGCCTATGCTAGCATCCGCTTGCCTGTTGCCGCGTTAGGAAAAGCTTTCACCACAGAGGGACACAGAGGAACTGCGAGACATGGACATTGTCGGTCGATTTCGGCGATTGACGCCGGTACAGCGGAATACGTTCATTGCGTGTTTCCTGGGATGGTCGCTCGACGCATTCGATTTCTTCATCCTGATCTTCTGTGTTAGCGCACTGGCGACGCAATTTCAGGCAAAGGTCTCGCAGATCTCGGAAGCGATCTTTCTTACTCTCGCTATGCGCCCTGTTGGCGCGTTTTTGTTTGGCCTGGCAGCTGACAGATTCGGCCGACGTCCGACATTGATGGTCAATGTCATCGTTTACACGTTATTCGAGATCGCGTCAGCATTCGCGCCATCGCTGAAAGTGTTTCTCATTATTCGCGCTCTGTTCGGCATTGGCATGGGAGGAGAGTGGGGCGTCGGAGCGGCTCTGGCATTTGAAACATTGCCTGCGGAAGGACGCGGCTTTTTCTCCGGTTTGTTACAGGAAGGGTATGTGGTCGGCTACCTGGTGGCGGCCCTGGCATACGGCACGCTGTTTCCAGTCTTTGGCTGGCGCGGGATGTTTGTGATTGGGGCGCTGCCGGCGGCGCTTGTGCTTTACATGCTTAGCAAAGTAGATGAGTCCCCAGCCTGGTTACAGGGGCGCGCGCAACGCCGAAGTGGCCGCGGTCTGGGGAAAGATATTGCGTCGCACGCCGGACTCTTTGTTTTTCTAGCCGTCCTTATGTTCGCGTTCAATTCGTTCAGCCATGGGACTCAAGATCTGTATCCGACCTTCTTGCAGAAAAACCTTCAACTCTCGCCAAAGACTGTGAGCTTGATTGCAATCGTCTACAACGTCGGAGCGCTGCTGGGTGGAGTCGTATTTGGAACTTTGTCGGAACGGATTGGAAGGCGGCGAGCGATTGTGATCGCGGCCATGCTTGCCATTCCGGCGATTCCGCTCTGGGCCTATTCACGAACCGTTCCGCTTCTGGCGGCAGGTGGCTTCCTCATGCAGTTTATGGTGCAGGGCGCATGGGGAGTCATTCCGGCGCACTTAAACGAACTCTCTCCTCCAGCGGTGCGGGGGACGTTACCTGGTTTTGCGTATCAATTGGGAAACTTGCTCTCCTCACGAAATGCTGTCATTCAGGCGAAAGCAGCCGAGATGAAGTTCGGAGGAAATTACCCACCAGTACTCGGGTGGACGGTACTGATTGTGGCGAGCCTGGTTACGATTGTGACGATGAGTGGCAGGGAGCGCCGAGGTGCCGACTTATCGAATACAGGGTGACGCGAAGAATCGATATTCTAGGCACGATCCAAGAAATGACACGGTCTGCCGTATGGCACTAAGGGAGGATTGTCACAGGAACATTCCTATGGTACGGTAGTCGCAAAGCTCACGCCTTCGTTGATTCATCAGGGTCCCAGAAGCCGCAGCTTGCGCGATCGCGTGTACCTGAGGTTAGCGCCACGATGAAGGACACACTTATGAGCCCGGTACCGGCTGGTGAATCCGCCGAAAGAGAAAATTTCGCGAATCGCAAGCTGATTCGGCCAACTCTGCCACGGCCAGAGAACCACGGCAATCATAATCCGGTTGCATTGCCGATGCAGGAACGTCGAGAGCGGCCGGAGCGGCATGATCGCACCGAACGCATGGAACGCAATGATCGTCCGATGGCCCCACCGGGCGGTAAGAAGCCAGCGCCACCTGAGCAGACCAACGCCGAGAACTTTTACTACCAGAAGCAGATGCAATCGCGAACGCCGATGGTGATCGTGTTGCGCGACGGGGAGGAGATTCACGGGATGATCGAGTGGTACGACCGGAATTGCATCAAGGTCAACCGGGAGAACGGCGCACCGAATTTGATGATTTATAAGCCGGCAATCAAGTACATGTTCAAAGAAGCGGAGAATCAGAAGTAGAAGTTTCGAGGTTTCAGAGTTTCAAGGTTTCAGAGTTTCGACCCTTTCCTGCCATCCCCTCAATTGTCATCCCATTCTTTGGGCGTAGACTATCCTGCAGTAATCATCGTGCCGTACTTATCGAGGCGGTGGTCTAATGTCTTTTTCCATCTCCCGTAGAGAGTTCCTGCAGTCAGCGGCGCTCGCAACAGGCGCGAGTTTCATCCCCCGATCCGGTCTGACATTTCTCTCTGAGCCTCAGGGTTCCGGCGTACTGAACGAGTTCGGCTATGGAGACGTGTCGTTAAACAGCCCCTTCCACGAGCAACAACTGCGGCAGACGTACGAAGTGCTAATGGCGTTCGATGACGATGCGCTGATGAAGCCCTTCCGAGCGATGGTCGGGCAGTCCGCGCCGGGCGAGGACCTGGGCGGGTGGTACCGCTACGATCCGAATTTCGACTGGCATACATTCGACGCGGGCTTCGCACCTTCTGCAACGTTTGGGCAGTGGGTGTCGGCTCTGTCGCGGGCCTATGCGATTACGGGATCGCCAGCGGCCCGGGACAAAGTGTTGCGATTGAACCGGCTGTATGCCCAGGTGATTGATGGCAAGTTTTACGACGATAACCGATTCCCCGCCTACTGCTACGACAAGCTGGTGTGCGGCCTGATCGATTCGCAGAAGTACGTCGGGAATCCTGCTGCGTGGGAAATTCTGAAGATGACCACGGATGCCGCACTCCCGCATCTGCCGCCGAAAGCGGTGGAGCATGGGACGAACTGGCGTCCGGGAAAGGATGAGTCTTGGTCCTGGGATGAGTCGTACACAATGCCGGAGAATTTGTTTCTCGCTTACCATCGCGGAGCTGGAGAGCGGTATCGCGAGGTCGGAATTCGATATCTGAATGAACCATTCTACGAGCGCCTGGCTAATGGGCAAAACGATCTGGCTGGGCGCCATGCCTACAGTCATGTGAATTGTTTGTGCTCGGCGATGCAAGCGTACCTGACACTCGGAGATGAGAAGTATCTGCGGGCGGCGAAAAATGGATTCGACATGGTGCTGGCGCAGAGTTATGCGACCGGCGGGTGGGGTCCCGACGAGCAACTGCGTAGGACGAACAGTCCCGATCTATATGAAAGTCTGACGAAGACGCACAGCAGCTTTGAAACCCCCTGCGGGTCGTATGCGCATTTCAAGCTGACGCGATATCTGCTGCGGGTCACGCGCGATGCGCGGTACGGCGACAGCATGGAGCGGATGATGTACAACACGATTCTCGGGGCACTGCCGCTGCAGTCCGATGGGCGCACGTTTTACTACTCCGATTGCAATTTCGAAGGCAAGAAGGTCTATTCGAATCATCGCTGGCCATGCTGCTCTGGCACGATGCCGCAAGTCGCGGCTGATTATCGGATCAACACGTACTTGCGCGATGCGCACGGAGTGTATGTGATTCTCTACATTCCGTCGACCGTGCGCTGGAGCCAGAGAGGGGCGCAGATCGAGCTGACACAGAAGAGCGAGTATCCGTATGACTCGCATGTACAGTTCGAGGTGAAGGCGTCGAAGGCGGAGAAGTTCGCGTTAAACCTACGCATTCCTGCATGGGCTGAGGGAGCCTCGATTGCGGTCAATGGTAGGCGTCAGGCGGCAGCCGTCGGTTCGTTTGCCCGGGTCGAGCGGAAGTGGAAGTCGGGAGACCGGGTTGAACTCGAGCTTCCACTCAAGATGCGATTGGAGCCAATCGACACCCAGCACCCGGATATTGTGGCTTTAATGACGGGGCCTCTGGTCTTATTTGCAATGACCGACTCACCGCCCAGCGTGAGGCGGGCACAGTTGCTGGGCGCAAACAAAGTTGGCGCGCAGAGCTGGCAAATCGAGACGGCAGCCGGAACGATGAAGATGCTGCCATGGACGGCGATAGAGGATCAAGCTTATACGACGTACTTACGAACGACGTAGCGGGCTCTGCTAATGATTTCTCGTCAATTTCAGCAGCTTCGGTCGAATTTGCCTCACGATGAGGTTAGGCAGATAGAATTGGCCGGGCAGCGATTCAGGATTTTCATACGGCTTCGTGAGAGTGGGTCCAGTCTTCACCGTTCATGACCACTTTGAATACGATTTCATCGCCACTCAGCTTCGAAATTAGCGAAACGATCTCGTTCTCGTAATCAGCAAAGGCCTGGAGTTCGACTCATTCATCGGGGCCAACTGCACTTAGCGGCCGATCACGGCGATTTTATATCCCAGCAGAATCGGTATAGTCGCAAACGCGATCCAGGCGGACAGCGTATGGCGCCGAAAGAAGTAAAGAGTCACGGCCATCCAGCAAGAGCAAACTGCTATCAGAGCGCCGCCCATATAGTGCGTGGCGAGCGTGGCCGAGAAGTTTGCGCCGAGCGCGTACCTGAGCGGGTAGACCTCACCCAAGGCCCTGACGGCAATCAGGAATTGGATCGTGATTCCGATCTGAGCCCAACGTTCTCGGGTCACACGGAGATTGTAGCTTGCTCTTGACGCGGCGCTGGAGGGGCCGCTCTGTCACAAGTAACCGCGTGCATGGTCATGTGATGCGCGAATTGCGATGCAACCGGGACAATCGAGGCGCCGTTTCCCCTGTGACCATCTACAACTTCGGCAGCACAATTCCCTTCTGCGCCTGGTACTTCCCTTTCCGGTCGGCGTAGCTGGTTTCGCAGATTTCATCGGACTCGAAGAAGATGATCTGGCAGAGGCCTTCGTTGGCGTAGATGCGCGCCGGAAGCGGCGTTGTGTTCGAGATCTCGAGGGTGACGAAACCTTCCCACTCGGGCTCAAACGGCGTCACATTCACGATGATGCCGCAGCGGGCGTAGGTGCTTTTGCCCACGCAAATCGTGAGCACACTGCGCGGGATCTTGAAGTATTCGACCGAGCGGGCAAGAGCGAACGAATTGGGCGGCACGATGCAGATGTCGGTCTGGACGGTGACGAAAGATTTTTCGTCGAAGTTCTTGGGATCAACGAGCGCATTATTGACGTTTGTGAAGATCTTGAATTCGTCGGAAACGCGCAGGTCATAGCCGTAGGAGGACAGACCATAGGAGATCACCCCCTCGCGCACCTGCTTCTCGGAGAACGGGTTGATCATGTCGTGTTCCAGGGACATCTTGCGGATCCAGCGGTCGCTCTTCAGCATGAAACTCCTTGAGGATTGAGTGATTGAGTCATTCAAAGCACACGGTCGCCGCGCTCGCGAAATCGCGCAATGACTCAATCGCACATGGCTCAATATTTTGGGCTGGTGTGCAGCCAGTTTACGGGATAGATGCTCCGGTTGACAATCTCCCTTATCTTCCATAGCATCAATAACTTGAAGCAGAAGTTCGACCCTCACAACGGGAGCCCCGCGTGATCAAGCTCGACATTATCAACGAAGTCGTAGCCAAAACCGGAATCACTAAGACCAAAGCTGAACTGGCTGTCGAAACCGTCTTCGAAAGCATGAAGAAGGCGTTGGCGGCAGGCAATCGCATTGAATTGCGCGGCTTTGGAGTGTTCAACGTACGGCCCCGCAAGACGGGCATTGGCCGGAATCCCCGAACGGGGGCCGAGGTCTCGATACCTCCGGGCCGGGCGGTTCGATTCAAGCCGGGTAAGGAACTGCAGTCGATCGACTGAGTCTTGGCTTATCGGCCCAACGCCGCGCTTCCCATCCACTCGTAGTAGCATCGGTAGAGGTTCCGGTTTTGATCGGGACCGACGAATTACATGCCGGAACCCACCCCTTCCATCACCACCTCCACGTTGGAGTACTATCGCGAATTACCAGCCCCTGAGGGTCGGCGCCCGAGACCGCGATATTGGCTTCATGCGCTGTTGCTATTGGCGACATGCTTCACGACACTCATTGTGGGGGCGCGGCTGGAATTCAATTTTCAGAACAACCTGCCTGCCGTGGTCGACTTGGAAGGACGCATCCCTTTCTTTCCTGTGGAGTGGGTGCTGGCACATCCTTCGCGTTTGCTGATGGGAATCCCCTTCTCCGCGAGCCTGTTGCTGATCCTGCTGGCACACGAAATGGGCCACTACCTCTTTTGCCGATACTACGGTGTGCGCGCCACGTTGCCCTTCTTTCTGCCCGCGCCGACGCTGATTGGAACCTTGGGGGCAGTGATTCGAATTAAGGCTCCCATCCGTTCGCGTGCCGCTCTGTTCGACATCGGCATTGCGGGGCCGATCGCGGGCTTTGTTGTTGCAGTGATCACCCTCGCCGCCGCGATCACGTTATCGAAACCACTGCCACGGGGAATCGCGCCTTCGGAGATTCGCCTGGGACTGCCGCAGATTTTCTACCTGGTGCAGTCGGCGCTGCGACATGTCATGCCCGAGA
>Ga0335069_10004672_pt1 | contig 20212 bp, 17 predicted proteins | sample Lox_Sample_11_FD_206714 | JGI IMG/M metagenome (GOLD analysis project Ga0335069, IMG submission 206714) | Soil microbial communities from Loxahatchee National Wildlife Refuge, Florida, United States - Lox_Sample_1.1 | ecosystem: Environmental > Terrestrial > Soil > Wetlands | place: USA... | reverse complement strand
TGCATCGCCGAGAACATCGACGGGGTTATTTCGGCTCCAGTGGGGGGGCAGGGTTTGATTGAGCCGCTCTAAAGTTGACGGTGACAGGTCAGCGAGTTCTCCTCCGGCGCTGATGATGGAATCGGCGGCCAGCACACCTGGGCCGCCCGCGTTGGTGACGACCGCGAGACGCGGACCTTTGGGACGGGGCTGCTTGCTGAGCGTCTCAGCCATGTAAAAAAGTTCCGCGATCGTGTTCACGCGCAGCACCCCACACCGCCGAAAGGCCGCTTCGAGCACCTCATCGCTGCCCGCGAGCGTTCCGGTGTGAGAGGCAGCCGCGTGCGCGGCAGCGTCGGTTCGGCCTGCTTTAATCACGATGATCGGTTTGCTAAGCGAAACTTCACGCGCTGCCGACAAGAACGACCGCGCGTCGCCGACCGACTCCATGTACATCACAATCGAGTGCGTGCGCGGGTCGTTTCCGAAGTAGTCAATCAAATCACCCCAACCCACATCGAGCATGGAGCCAACCGACACGAACGAACTGAACCCGACCAACTCCTGCTGCGCCCAGTCGAGGATGGCGGTGCACAGCGCGCCACTTTGGCTGATAAAGGCAACATTGCCAGGCCGCGCCATGTTGGAAGCGAACGTGGCATTTAGCCCGCTCACCGGATTGATGACACCTAGGCAATTGGGGCCAATCAGGCGGATGCGGCTTCCGTCAACCGCTTCCAGGATCTGGCGCTCCAGGTCTTTGCCGTGGTCGCCGTGCTCCTTGAATCCGGCTGAGATGACGATTGCGCCGCGCACTCCCGACTCCACGCACTGGCGAATCACGCCGGGCACACTGTCGGCTGGCGTAACGATTACAGCGAGGTCCACAGGCTCGGGAATCTGTGCGACGGTTGGATACGCTTTGATGCCCAGCACGTTGGGCCGCTTGTCGCTGACCGGATAGACTGTGCCGCCGAAGGGAGAACTGAGCAGACTCCAAAGCACTGCGCGTCCTACGCTACCTGCGCGATCACTCGCTCCAATCACCGCGACACTATGCGGCGTAAAGATCGCGTCAAGCGGATGCCCTTCTGTGCGCAGCACATCGTGCGCTTTGTCTTGTGTGGGCAGACGCTTACTCACCTTGCCTATTTTCGTCACGGTCATGGTAGATCAGTCTAAATCCTGGCAGCGCACCGGGTCTGTGACGTGGAACACCCCTGGAGAGAGCCGAGACCTTTGTCTTCTCGACGGCGTGCACTGCGACTATCGGTGCGGCATTGCGGGGAGTAAGTGCGGGACGTGCTAGAATTTTGTTGCGCCGGATTTGGTTTCCCGGCTCCCGGCGCGCTCGATTTCCCCACCGGCTCTGATGGACTAAAACGTGGCTCAGAACTCCAAAGTTCCCAACCCGATTACCTATGCGGACGCCGGTGTCAACATCGACAAGGCGAATCGCACCAAACAGCGCATCAAGTACCTGGCGCACAAAACGTTCACCAAGGGAGTTCTCAGCGAAATCGGCGGCTTTGGCGGACTTTTCTCTGTCGACAAGAAATACGTGGACCCAGTGCTCGTTTCAAGCGTGGATGGTGTCGGCACAAAACTGAAGGTCGCGTTTGAAATGAAGGTTCACCACACCGTTGGCGGCGATCTGGTGAATCACTGCGTCAACGACATCGCGGTGCAGGGAGCGGCGCCGCTGTTTTTCATGGACTATCTTGCAACCGGCGTGCTGGAGCCGGAAGTTGCGGAGAAAATTGTCAGCGGGCTGGCCGACGCGTGCAAACACAACGGGTGCGCGCTGATCGGCGGTGAGACTGCGGAGATGCCGGGCTTTTATCCCAAAGGCGAATACGATCTGGCAGGCTTCATCGTTGGAGTTGTGGAGCGCGACCGCATCATTAATGGTAAGAGCGTGCAGATTGGCGATTGTGTGATCGGCCTGCCCTCGAATGGCCTGCACACGAATGGATACTCGCTTGCCCGCAAGCTGCTCTTCGAAATCGCCGGCTACTCGCCGGAAACGTTCGTTAGTGAGATCAAGAACAAGGTCGGCAACGAACTGATGCGTCCGCATCGCAGCTACTGGCCGATTATTCGCAAGCTGATTGCCGGCGAGTGTGTAGCAGCGCTCGCGCATATCACAGGCGGCGGAATCACCGAGAACCTTCCTCGTGTGTTGCCCAAAGGCACGGCGGCGGCGATCGAGCTTGGAAGCTGGCCTGTCTTGCCTATTTTCGAGCACATGCAGAAGATCGGCAGCGTCGAGCAGGATGAGATGCTGCGCACGTTCAACATGGGAATCGGCATGCTGGTCGTGGTTCCCGCCGCGAAGTTCAAGAAAGCCGAGACACTGCTGGAGCGGGCGGGGGAGAAATTCCATTGCGTGGGGCGCATAGTCAAGGGCGAACGCAAGGTAATTTACAGCTAGAATGAGCAAGGTCCTTGCTCATTTTTCCCAATTTACTTTTGTGTGTTCAGCGTGCCTCTTGTGAATCCTGCAGGGTTACCGTTCTTGTATTCTTCTGATCGTCCGCGCGGAATACTCAGCGTCTTCCACTCCGCCGACTTCAGATGCTTGGCTAAGAAAACAATCTGACCGATGTGCTGCGCATAGTGTCCCAATGCGCGATTGAGCGCCTGAAGCACAGTATGCGGCTCCTGCCGAATTGTGATTGTGCGCATCACATCGCCGGGCGTGAGGGAATCCAGCGTCGAGAAAACATGAGACCAACCCTCCTCCCACCAGCGAAGGACCTCGCCGCGTGTCGTGGTTTCGGCAAGCTCGAATTCACGGTCACGGAAGCGGTCCGGTTTTTCACCATCCGTGGTGAGAAAGTCAGTGAAACGCGAGCGGGCGTTGCCTGCGATATGCTTCACCAGAACCGCGATGGAGTTCGCCTCCGGATCGATGGCCGCAAAGAAATCCTTGTCTTCGAGCTGCCCCATCGCGTTTTCCGCCATTCGTTTATGCCCGCGTAGCTGCCTACGAATTTCGTCGAGGTAGTGAGAAGCGAGGTCAGTCATGGCTTCGATTCTACGTTTCAGACTGTGGGCGCGACCGCACTTGGAGGCTGCGTGATCGACGGGCCAGTCAGCTCAAAACTGACGCCTCCAATCTTCCGAGCGACAAGATTGTAGACCCAGGCCATGAGCGCTCCAATCAGGAATCCAATCGCAGCATAAAAAAAGGGAAGCACAACAGCGAACACCACACCCATAGCTCCTATGCCGAGAGCGGGCATGGCGTTGGAACTTCCTCCAGCCGCGAAGCTAATCAGGGCGGCGATCAAGAAAAATGGAATAAGAACCAGGCTCAAACATCCGTGAACCGCAGCCATGATCTTGGCGAAGGAAATGACGTCAACCGATTTGATGGAATACATGAGTCCTCCTCGAAAACGATCTCAATCCATACCATCCCCAGCCGTGCTGGCTACACGAAATCCGTAATCCGCATACTGGAAGTCCGGCGGAATGCTGGACCGGGCGGCGCAGCGCGAGATCTTGATGTGATGGCGCCAAGAGCCTCCCCGGGAGGCGCGGCGTTGCCCTGTTTCCGGGCCAAGCGGATTTCCGTCGGGCGAGGTTGCGTAGTAGTCAGGCGCATACCAGTCGCTGCACCACTCGTGGACGTTGTCGCACATGTTATAGAGGCCGAATCCATTGGGCGCCCCTCCGCCAACCGGTTCGGGCCCGGACTTCCACGCGTGGGCGCACCGACTTGCGTAGTCTGGCAACGTCTGTGGCGGCGTATCTCCCCAAGGATAAAGCTCACCTTCTCGGCCGCCGCGAGCGGCTCGCTCCCACTCGGCTTCCGTGGGAAGACGAAAACCCAAGTCCGTGGCCGTACTCAGCCATTCGCAATAGCGAGTTGCTTCAAACCAGGAAACCGCCACCACGGGTTGCTGGGGCTGATTGAGATTCTCATCATTCCAGAAGGGCGGCGCAGGAGAATTGGCAGCCGTCACAAATCGCGCGTAGTCGGCGTTCGTCACCTGACAGGCCGCGAGCAGAAATTCGTCAACCCACACCCGGTGAACTGGCTTTTCGTTGTCCTGCCCCGTCTCGCAACCCATCAGAAAATAGCCTGCCGGAATGCGGACGCACGCGGGCGTCAGGTCGCTGGCCTTCATGGTCACGCACTCGACTGGCCCGACTGCCTTCATAGAGGGATTGCCCGCAAAATCCGTGCCACATCTTCGACTCGATTCTCCTGGAACAAGCGGATTCCGGCGATGCCCGCGGCACCGGCTTCCAGACACGAGGCGGCGTTTTCGATCGTGACTCCGCCGAGAGCGAGGACCGGAATCTTCGCGAGGGATGCCTCTCGCAGAGCCGCGAGGCCCTGCGGCTCGACACCGGATGCATCTTTTTTTTCGAATACCGGCGCAAAGACGGCGAAGTCGGCGCCTTCCTCCTGCGCGCGAGAAACGTCAGATGGGCTATGGCACGAGACTGCAATAAAAGGCAAGGGCTCGCCGAGATAACCCGCGCGACAGGAGACCCAGAGGCTCCGCAGATCGGACGGAGAAATGTCGTCGGATCGCAGGTGCACGCCGTCGGCGCCAACGGTTAGCGCTATGTCCGCACGCGAATTGACAAGAAGGATTGTTTTCAGTCCGCCGTTCTCAGCCTCAAGTTTTCTTAGTTCCGCGACTGCTTCGCGTGCCAGTTCCTCCAGTTCTCTGGTAGGCAAGTCCTTTTCGCGGAGTTGGATGCATTCAATATTCGCGCGCGCGGCCTCCATGATTTTGGCCAGCAGTGCACGACGACGGTCGTACTCGTTACCCGGGAATCGACTCCTGTCCGTGATGTAGTACAGCAAACAGCGCCGCGCCATCAATTCTCAGCGTACTACGAGAAGGCGGCTACTTGTTCGCCGTCTGCGCTGCGGATTGACTGGCAACTGCGCTGCTTCCGGGTGCAGATGACGGCGCCATGAATAACTGCAGGTTTTCCGCTTTCCACCGCATCGCGGCGTAGATGCGGTTGCGCCCACTAGGGTGATCAAAGAAAACCCACTCTTCCAGCGGACCGGGGCTCATCTTGCGGTATTCGCCCAGATGAATCGCCCCTTGGGCAAAGCCGTCCGGCTGGCGCGATGTGTTGAGGCCGTACATGTCGGCCTCGTATTCCTGGACCCGGATCGCCGTGTTCTGAATCGGCGTTGTGACGAACCCAAAAACCGACGCCAACAAGATCACCAGGGGAAGGACGGCTGTGTCCGTGATGCCTCGAATCTGCCATTTCTCTCCCCAGCGCTGGAGCGCCCAGTCGAGCCCCCAGCGCAGATAGGCAAAGAAGAGGAAAAAGCCGATTGTGAAAAACATCACGCCCTTGTAGATGTGATTCAGGACGTAATGGCCCATCTCGTGTCCCATCACAGCCTGAATCTCTTCCGGCGAACCGCGGCGCAGAAGGTTGTCGTTCAGCGTGATTCGCATCGTGTTTCCAAAGCCGCTGACATTGGCGCTCATGCGGGTGGTTTGGCGCGAGGCATCGATCTGAAATACGTCATGGGCCGGAATGCCGTTGGCTCGCGCCATTTGCAGGATGGGAGCGACGACCTTGGGATCTTCCAGCCGCGTGATCTTATTGAAGAGCGGAAAAATGAAAACGGGGGCGATCATGATCGTGAACGCCGTGAAAGCAACCGTGACGACCGCTCCCCAGATCCACCAGGTCCTCGGCAACCGCCGCACAATGCCAACGAGCATCATCATCAGAATTCCGCCCAGCACCACATCGACTCCCAATGCCTTTAACTGGTCGCCCAGCCACGGGCCAAATGTTTGCGTCGCCAGCCCGTATTTGTGCTCGCGGAAATAATCTTCGTAGGCCGAGAGAGGGAAGGACAAGACCGCGACCACGATGGAAAATCCCGCCCAGTAAAGAAACGTTTGCAACGGCTTGTGGCGCGTGACGCGCTCGGCCAGGTCGCGGATTCGTGCCGACCAGCGCAGGTTCAACAACAAGAGGGCCACCGCAGCCGCGTAAAGGAAGTCCCAGAGAATCATCCAATAGCCGCCCTCGAAGTAGGCATTCGAGCGGGCGGTTTTGTCAGCGGGAATCTGCGCGAGATAGGCGTTGGTGGCGGCAACCGCATCGAAGTTCGCGGTCGCGCGGGCCGCTTCGGGCACTTCGATTACCGACGGCATCTCGTTCGCTTTGGGTGGCTGCGCTGCGGCCAGCGTGGCGCAGTAGGAAATCAATGTGCCGAGCAGGATAGCCAGGAATGTTTTGTGAGCCATGAGCGTGCGTAGTCCTCCAGATTTCATCCGAAGGAGTATACGCAAAACGTCGGGCTGGAGTTGCAGCTGAGTGAGATCGCGTCGCCCGGAGGGAAAAACGCTACGGCCGGGTTTTCGCGATCTCTGGGGTCGCAGCCTCGCCGTGGCGCTTGGGCTGCTGCGGGCCGAGGTGATACTTGGTCAGATTTTCTTTCAGGAACTCGAAGCTCTCCTCGGGCGAATCGGCAATTTTGAAAAGATCGAGGTCTTGCTCAGAAATCACTCCGGCGTCGGCCATGGCCTGAAAGTTGAGGATTCTCTTCCAATACTCGCTGCCGTAAATCACAACCACGATTTTCTTGGCCAGCTTTTCTGTTTGCGCCAGCGTGAGAATCTCGAAAAGCTCGTCGAGCGTCCCGAAGCCGCCCGGAAAAATTACGAGCGCCTTCGCCAGATACGCAAACCAGAATTTGCGCATGAAGAAGTAGTGGAACTCGAAGTTAAGCGACGGCGTGATGTAGGGATTTGGGTACTGTTCAAACGGCAGATTGATGTTCAATCCGATCGTTTTGCCTCCGGCCTCATGCGCGCCGAGATTGGCCGCCTCCATGATTCCAGGTCCGCCGCCCGTGGTCACGACAAAACGACGTCGGCGCGCCGGGATTTGCGCGGACCATTCGGTAAGCAGGTAAGCCAGTCGCCGCGCGTCCTCGTAGTAACGGGCCATATCGACCGCCATCTCCGCGCGTTTCAGGTCTGCAGCCTGCTGCGCCGCGGACTCCGTCGCTCCATTGCTCCGTACGTCGCTCAGCTTCCCAGTCGCCGAGGCTCGACTGGGAAGCCGGGCCGAGCCAAAAAAAACAACAGTGTCCTGAATCTGTTCGCGCCGAAAGCGAGACAGCGGTTCAATGTATTCGGAGAGCAACCGAAGAATGCGGCCATCGGGGCTGGCGAGAAACGTCTCGTTGTTGTAGGCGAGTGGAGCGCTCTTGAGCGGGGTATCTTTCATAGGTAGTCGTCAACTCAGGCGGCGGGCCGATGCGCGCCCAGGGTTTATTCGTCTTCGCGGTACTGCATGGCCTCCCAGAACCCGATCCAGACATTCAGCAGGCCCAGCCCGGTAACCAGCCCGCGCAAAAAGCCGGACGCAAATAGCTCGCGGACCCTGGGGAAGGACATCAGCAAAGGGTTTTCGGTCCATTCCGGTCGCCAAGGCAGGATCATCAGCATGACCCCAAGCGTGGCGCACAGAAAAACAAAAAGCAGAACCCCCAACCGCCGCAACCAAACCTGTGCCCGGGAGCGCACCATGACAGGACCGCCGTCTTCCGGGGAAGTATGCTCCCGTGGAGCCTTGGCTGGCGTCTCGACACCGGTCGATTCACCGGCGAATGGCAGGTTGGGATCGGAACTCATGGCACGGCCGTTGTGGGATGGTCGTTCTGGATTGCTCGTCCAAGAATGAGCGCGGGATCAAGTCCATCCCCCCAGCGCATGCTGCCGACCCACCTGTCGATTCTACGACTTCAGAGCCTGTATGCGCTCGGCCACGTCGCGATAATCGATGTTCGCCCCGTAAACATAGGTGAAATGTTTGAGTGCCCCCGGCTTGTCCTGAGCATTCTCACAGGCCGCGCCCAGTTCGTAATTGATCGCCACCCGTGATTCGCTGTCCAACCCAGGAATATTGAGTGCCTTCTCGTACCAGCGAATGGCCGCCTCCGGCACCCCCTTGTCGAGGAAGCACTGAGCCAGCCAGGTGTAGGTTTGCACCGTCTGCGTGAAGGCGTGGCCGCGATCGATGGCGGTGCACACCTTCTGGAGTTCGGCAATGGCTTCGTCAAGCAGACCCATTTCACGGAAAGCCACACCGAGGTTGTAGTGTGTCTCTGGATCTTCGTCTCCCGGTCCCGCGGCAACGTCTTCTTCCAGTTCGCTCTTCAGCGCGCCGAACATCTCGGAAAGATCGACGCCGCCCGTGGGATGGGCTTTCTCTGCTTCCTCGCCCAAAGGTCGGGTTGGCGTGCGGCTATAGCTCATTGCTGGAGCGGCAGCCGCCGCGGCACCGCTCGGCGCGAAAGTATCGGGAATGGCTGCGGCCGGTGCAGGCATCGCCGCCCTAGCTACAGGCTCAAGTGCTGGGACGTCTGGTTCCGGTGCTGGAGCCGCTTTCGGTGGCGCACCAAACGGCCAGCCCGGTGAGGCAGCCGGTGCCACGGCGGGCTTCACCGTCTCGCGAACTATCTTTGCGGGCTTCTCCTCGATGGGGGCCGCAGTGGGGAAGGAATCTCCCAGCGACGCTTCCAGATCCTCGACAAAGGACGCCAGGTCGCCCGCTTCTTCGTGGGGCGATTCCTCATGAGCCGCTTTTGCGTGAACAGTTTCTGCCGGTTCTGCCGTAGCCGCAGGCTCTTCGACATGAGCTATGCCAAAATGCGTAACCTGTTCGTGAGCCGGCTCCAGTTCTTCCGGCGTAGCCTCGATGGCCGCATCCTCCTCGGAGCCGTGGTCGTAGCCCATGAGATCGGGCGAGGTCGCGCAGTGCTCTCCCGGCGCCGCCGCTTCCAGCTGGAATTCTCCCGGCTCGTCGGCATTGATCTCCGGAACATCGTCGGCTACTTCGACTTGTGTCTCGTCGGATGACGCGCCTCCCGATGACAGTTCCTTGCGAAGCGGATCAAGGATCGCGGCGTCCTGGGTCAGCGTTTCCAGCTTTTCGAACGCTCCCCTCGCCTGGTCGGTCATGTAGTGCTCAAGGTAGAACTTGATCTCTTCGACCGTCTCGGTCACTTCGGGGCTGACTTCGCCGCTCGCTGCGGGAGCGGATCCTTGTTCTATCGTCGCAGCGTCGCCGGTGTCGGCCGCATCGACGGCAAACGTGTGCTCCCATTCCGCGGCCAGATCCTGTCCAGCGGAGGGAACCTCCACTTCCATCTCGCCAACACTGTCGATCGAAAACTCCGCCGGCGCGGACTCCTCCTCCACAGCGGGCTCCGGCACGACCGGCGCGGAAGTTGGCCAAGCTGCCTGCTTCGGTTCGCCCGAAGACACAGCTGCCCGGGCCTTTTTGGGAGCAACACTCTCCACAGTCTGTTCATAGCGTGCCGCTAGTTCGCCGTACCGCACTGCCTCATCCGGATAACCGGCTTCGTGGTACACGCTTTCCAATGTGCGGCAACAGACCGCCGCCTCTTTGAACCTTCCGTAGCGCGTGTGCAGCGCCGCCAGACGCTGGTTCAGGCGAACATCCCGCGGAGATTGCGGCAGCACGCTCAGCAGCGGCACCACTGCCTTGTCCGGCAAATTGTAGGAAAGGAACAGGTCCGCATCCGTAATCGCCGAACGCAGCGCGATGGCCACCTGATCGGGGTAGGATTCGTCGATGACCGGAGCCGTCGCCTCCAGCTCTTCGACGATCAGCGCTCCCTCTTCCGCGGTGATGCCGGAAACCGATGCGCTCCCCTCCATGCGCTCCAGCACTTGCTGGTAGTTCTGGGCATGCATCGAATTTTCGGGTTCGTTCGCCGCAAGCGCCTGGTACAGATCACGCGCCCGTTCCAGATTTCCGTTCTTAACCGAGGTATGCGCCAGCAGTTCGCTGACTTCGTTGATGTGCGTGCTTTCTCCGGACTTGTTCAGCAAGGCCAGCAGTTTTTCAAGTCCGCCCGCGTCGTCGCGAACATGCGAAATCAGACCGTGCAGATTGCCAAGCAGCTTGGTCGAGTCAGTCGCCAGCAGACGGTCCGAGTGCTTCGTATAGATATCTAGCGCGGCGCTGCAGTTCCCCTGCCGAGCGGCTCCTTCCGCCAGCAGGAACAATCCTTCGGGATCGTTATGTACGTTGAGCAGCTTCTCCGCGATTGGATCGCACTTGTCCAGATTGCCATTTTCGAGATAGGCCGTCAGCAAATCGCGCAAGCCATCGGGGTGCGAATCGATGTCGGCAGCCTTTTCCAGGTACTGAATCGCGGCTTTCGGATCATCCCCCTCGAGCGCCGCCTTGCCGCGCATCAGCAGCACGTAGCTGTTGCCGGGGTCGAGCGATAACATGCGCTGCAAGATATCCTCGGCTGCGGCTAGCGACCCGCGTTGCCGCAACGATTCCGCAGCCGCACTGAAAATCTCCCATGCCTCTTTCTTTTTTCCCAGCCTGACGTAAACCTCAGCCAGCTTGACCCGCATCGGCACGTTTTCCGGGTCCATTTCGAGAACTTTCTGGAACAGCCGCACCGCCTGCTCCAGTTCGCCGTTCTTCATGAAGTCTTCGGCAACCTGCAAATACATGGCGCGCGCGTCGTTGAATAACCCTTGCTGCGTATACAGTTCCGCCAGCTTCAAAGATCCGTCCACGCTCGGCTGGAGCTTGGCGATCTTCTTGTACATGGCAATGCCTTTGACCGTGAATCCCTGTGTGGCGTAGGCGTCGCCCACCGCCTTGAAGCACTCGACCGCTTTCGCGATATCGCCCTGGCGTGCATACAGATCGCCGATGGTGTTGGCGACGGTGAGATCCTTCTCGTCGTGGTTGCGGATTTTTTCGTACTCGGCAATGGCATTCTGCAACTTGCCCTGCTGCACGAATTTTTCCGCGGCGCTGAGAACCTTTTGTTTATTAAAACCGAATCCAAACGCCATAGGATGTGCGGACTCCAGCCTTGTTTTCCCCGCCTTGCCCACCCCCATTTCCAGGTTCGGTGAGCTTTCCCCAGACGGAGACGATCTTCGCCCGGGATTGCCCGGACGAAACCCGCATCCGTCGCCAGACGGATCACGGAGTAAGGTCATTGTAAGGCTGGGTACCTTTTGTCCAATGGTTACTGACGATTACCGGGGGTTACCGAAAGGGAGTGTACGTCCGGTTTTGGCGCCTACCGCCGTTATTGAGACATCGCAAACACTGACCGTTTCCTTGTTTCCTCAACCTCGCCACTACTCCCGTCGCATAGTGTCCAACCCCGGGGATATGCTGGATCATCCATGCGCTCAGTCGGCGGATCCCGCGACTGTTGCGCCTCAATGCCCTGTCTACCAGCGGCACGAAAGGCAGACGAAAGAGTCGGAGATTCTCCACCTCGAACCCTGCGGTCAGGCACGCGAACTCTGCGCGGGTCAAAGGGTGCTCATATTCCGAGATCAGCGCCCCCGGTTGCAAGAGCTTTCGCAGTCGGTCATAGGTCTTCGAAAACCGTATCGGCTCTAGCAGAACCACAAATCCGCTCGGTTTCAGAACACGCAGCATCTCGGCCCGCGCTGGTTGGATCTCCAGATGATGAACCAGCGCGATACAAAAGATGACATCGACCGATGCGTCCGGCATCCCTGTCTGGTAGGCCGAGCCAACCATGATCGCCGCCTTTGCCCCCACGCTGTCGATACGCTGCTTCGCCAAGTCGATGAGATCGGCAGAGATGTCAATCCCTGTCACCATCGCCCCACGCTCCACGAGCGGCACCACGTTTTCCCCGTTGCCGCATCCGAGATCCAGGACGATCTTGCCCCGTAGATCGCCAGCCAGCCAATACGCGTACTCAAGGCTCCAAGGCGTGTCCCTGGGAGGATTCAGATAGCGGTCCACCTGCGAACGCTCGACGGGGACGAAACCGATCGTCTTCGCCTCTCTCGCGCTCCGCGCTATTTCCGCTTGATCTCGGGCACTATATCCGGAGACGTTTGAAGTGGACATGACACCTCTTTGGGGGGAAGGAACAAGCTTCAGAAGTTACAAGAGAATGTGAAATGTCTGTGCGAATAGAAACCGGCGAGGCCCTTTCGCATCACTCTAGGGCAGGAATGCTACTACGGGTCCTGAATGTCGGCAAGAACAAACTTCTCGCCGCAAGGGTCGAGCCCGGGAGCGCATGCCTAAGCACGCGCTCCCCACCATGAGGTCTACCGCGTCCCGACCTCTACGAGTCCGCGTTTTTCGATCGGCACCAGCTCGCGTGTCTCGTGACCAATCCATACCTGCCGCGGCCGCGCGATCTTCTGCTCGGGATCGGTCAGCATTTCCTGCCACTGCGCCAGCCAGCCCACGGTTCGCGGAATGGCGAACAGCACCGTGAACATCTCCGGCCGGAAGCCCATAGCCTGATACATAATGCCGGAGTAGAAGTCCACGTTCGGATACAGCTTGCGCTGGATGAAATAGTCATCCGACAGAGCGATGCGCTCCAGTTCCAGTGCGATCTCCAGCTTGGCGTTGCGCCCCGTGACTTCAAACACCCGGTCCGCCGCCCACTTGATGATCTTGGCTCTCGGATCGTAGTTCTTGTAAACCCGATGCCCGAAGCCCATCAGCTTGCCGTGGCCTTCTTTGATCTTCTTCACGTAAGCCGGCACGTTCTCCTTCGAGCCGATTTCGTCGAGCATGCGTAGGACTTCTTCGTTGGCTCCGCCATGCAGCGGCCCGGAAAGCGCCGCCGCCGCCGCCGCGGTCGCCAGATACGGATCAGCCTGCGAACTCCCCACGGCACGCATGGAGTTCGCGCTGCAGTTCTGTTCGTGATCCGCGTGCAGAATAAAGAGAATGTCGAGCGCGCGCGCGATCACCGGATTCGCGGCATACTTCGGCTCGACCATCTTCCACAGCATGTTCATGAAGTTTTCGGCGTAAGTCAGGTCGTTGTCCGGATACACGTAGGGGAATCCCACGCTGTGCCGGTACGACAATGCCGCAATCGACGGCACCTTCCCGATTAGCCGCTTGATCTGGTGCAAGCGGTTGGCTGGGTCCAGAACGTTGCGCGACTCCGGGTACACGCTCGAGAGCGCCGCCACCGTGCTCACAAACATCGCCATGGGGTGCGCGTTGTAACGGAACCCCTCCATGAATTTCTTGGTGGTCTCGTGCAGCATCGTGTGATGCGTGATATCCAAAACCCAGTCTTTCAGTTGCGCAGCGGTGGGTAACTCGCCAAACAGCAGGAGGTAGGCGACCTCGAGAAACGTGCAGTGCTCCGCCAGGGCTTCGATAGGATAGCCCCGGTAGCGCAAAATGCCTTTGTCGCCATCGATAAAGGTGACGGCGCTACGGCAGGACGCCGTGTTCATAAACGCCGGGTCGTAGGTCATGAGACCGAAATCGTCCGCTCCCGTTTTGATCTTGCGTAAATCCATGGCCCGCACAGTTCCGTTCTCAATCGGCAGTTTGTACGTCTGCCCCGTGCGGTTGTCGGTAATTGATAGAGAATTTTCTGGCATACATGAGCTCCTAAATGCATAGCCGGGCGGTAGAAGGCCAGATTGCGGGTCCCCGCCTGATGGGACCGAAAGTACTTCGGGACACACGTCCACGCGGTGAGCTACGTCACAGCGCAATGTTCTTTGCTGCCCGACAGGACGCCGTCCCTTCCCCTAGCAGTTTCCCGCTATTGTCAAAAAGACGCCATTTCCGGTAGCGTGTCGCAAACGCCGACGCGCCCTGGCCAGCCAACTCAAAGGATAACGCAAAGAACATGACATGGATTCGCACCATCCCCTTTTCTGAAGCCGACGCCGAACTCCGCGACGCGATGGAAGGCCAAAAGTCCTTTTATCCCCAGGAATACGCCATCCCGATCCACCCCGCTGAAGGCGGAGGCTCGCAGATCGTCGCTTCCCACTCATTGATTCCACAGGCCTTGAAGCACGCCTTCTCGACGTTCGGCGCGCTCATGTCCCCGGACCTACCCTTGACGCGCCGCCACCACGAGATGATCGCCACGATGGTGTCGGTGACGAACAGGTGCGTTTATTGAATTGAGTCTCACGCAGAGTTTCTGCGTCGCGTAACCCTCGACAAAGACCTGGTCGCCGCCCTTGAGCGCGACTACCCAACCGCTCCCATCACCCCGCAGGAGCGCGTCATGCTCGACTACGTCGTCAAATTGACGCGGGATGCCACGAAGGTCTCTCGAGAAGACCATGAGAAGCTGCGAGCGAGCGGATTCGACGACAAGGCGATTCTTCAGATCACCCTGATCGCGGCCTGGTTCAACTACATCAACCGCGTGGCGGACGCTTTGGGCGTGGGGCGGGAATAATCAAGGGAAAATTGGGGCGCGTTTCGGCGACGTCTTTCCCCTCCCAAACAAATCGGCCGCTGCTCATTCGCGAGTGAATGCCTTGTGTACTCACGACGTGTCCATGAGAGAGATGTTCCGCAATCACTGCATGGCGTCGGCATGGGACGCCCGGAAACGCCATGCAGAATCAACCCGTTGACGTCGCCGCCCGCACCAAGTTGCGAACTTCCTCTTCGTCGGCGACTGCATGCTGATACTCCCAGCCCGGCAGAATCCCCAGGTTGAGTTTTTCGTTGCGGTGGAGCATGGCACTGGGATCGACCCGCCGGGCGCTGGCATGGACCTCTCTTACTCCGGTCTGGGCAACAATCGCTTTTGCGTTGCTGGAATGGACCCCGCCGCCGATCATCAACGCCATCCGCTTCGATGCCAGCTCTTGCAACCGTGCCACGACGGGAATAGCGTCCTCAACGTTCGGCTCGCCGCCGGAAGTAAGTATGCGGTCAAAGCCCAGGGCAATCGCGTTCTCCAGAGAGCGCTCGAGATTGCGGGACATGTCGAAGGCGCGATGCAAAGTCGCTGACAAGGGCCGAGCGCAGTCAAGAAGTTCGCGGCACCGCGCCAAATCCAATTCGCCGTGCTCGTCGAGGATTCCGAACACGACGCCGTTCGCTCGCAACTGCTTCGCGATGGCGATGTCGCGCTTCATCGCGGCAAATTCATCTTCGCTATAGAGGAAATCTCCGCCTCGCGCGCGAATCAGAACGTACAGATCCATCGTCACCAGACTTCGCACCGTGGCAATCAGGCCAGCGCTCGGCGTGATGCCCCCCTCGACCAAAGAGCTGCACAACTCCAGTCGATGCGCACGACCACGCGCAGCCGCGAGAGCAGACCGCGGCGAATCGACACAAATCTCGACCGTAATCGACGTGGTCATTGACCCTATGGGATTATCCGATAAACGCCTTTGAGCAAGAATGTCGATTCTAATAGACGGCCAAGGAAGGGTTCCCCGAGCGGATTAAACGGACCCGAGTTCTACTCGCTGGCGGCCTTTCGGGGCGGCTTCAGGCAACGCGCAAAAATCGCCGAGATCTCCGGTATCTCCGTCTCTTTCAGGATGATCGCGCTGCCCAGTCTCCTGAGCGCCCCGTTGAGCACCGCAGGTTCGCCTTCGGTTGCTTCCATGACTCGCTGCCACTCGCGCGCGACTGGCATGCGCTCGTCAGTGTCCGCATCGTCGCAGAATTGGTCGGCAGCTTCCGGCGCCGTTCCGTACTCGTCGGCCACATCTTCATGAAAATAACCGCGCAGAAACGTATGCAGGGCAGGGAAATTTTCCGTCGTTATCTCTGGTTTCGCTCCGTGCGTTTTCATCATCGGCACTCCGGATAGGAAGTCAGTACGTAGTAATCATTGGGCCCAGAGTATTTCAATACCACAAGAGCGTGAGAACAGGGATGAGAATGATCTTCGCCGCGGTTGATCGTACGTCCGATCGGTTCCGGACTATCGTAGTCAAGCACCAGGTTCGCATGTCCGCCGGAACGAGATAGCCAACTATCGATGCGGCCTCGCGATTGTGCCAGCGCTGCACCCACAGCATGTTCAGCGGCTGCACGATCTGTGTAGGTGGAAGCTCCAGAGATGTTGCGTTCATGGTTGAGACGCTCGCGAAGATCGTCGTCGGTCTTGCCCACGTGTTTGCGCAGGATGTGGCCGCCCGCGGCCTCATCCTGACTTAGGTCGCGGCTTGGACCGGACATGAGTCCGGAATTGTGGCGGCCTTCGTCACCCGCGCGCGCCTGCGCGGCGGAGGCGGCGTTGGAGGAGCCGTCAGGCTGACAGCCCAGCAGACAACACATAATCGCCACCAGCAGCACTGTGGGCCTGCGCCCGACCACGCTCCGCGCATCCAGCGAGCCTTTCATGCAACCTCATCGGCCAGCCCCGCCGTACAGTTACGGTTCTGTCCCACGGCAGGCCTGTAAAGTTCTGGGAATTGTGCTACCAAAGAGGCTGTGAGGGCAAGTGTGTCAGGTTCACTCGTCCAGGGTTCGCTCATCCAAGGTTCGCGCATCGACGACTACCTCGGCCAGTTCGCGCGCTGGGGACGCTCGCTCGCCTGCGTCTTCCCTCGTGGATACCGCCACGAGCGCTGGTCCTATGAGCGCGTCGCTGCGGTTGCATCACAGTTTGCACGCGAATTGGCAGCCCGTGGCATCGCCAAAGGTGATGCCATCTTGCTCTGGAGCCCGAACTGCGCGGAATGGATTGCAGCGTTCCTGGCCTGTGCTGTCTCCGGCGTAATTGCCGTACCGATCGACGATGCGGCGAGCCCCGACTTCGCGCGCCGCATCAGCGGTCAGGTGAGAACGAAATTCGTGGTTTGTCCACGGGAACGCACAGCGAACTTCTTCGGACTTCCAACTCTGGCTCCGAGCGACCTCGCGCAGGCTGTCGCCCATCACTCGCCATCACTCATCACCCCCGCTGCCCTCGATCCGGCCGACACGCTCGAGATCGTCTTTACTTCCGGCACAACCGCCGAACCCAAGGGTGTGGTCCTTACCCACGCCAACGTTGCGGCGAACGTCGCGCCGATCGCCACGGAGATCGCAAAATACCTGAAGTACGAGCGCATCTTCCATCCGCTGCGTTTCCTTCATCTTCTCCCGCTGAGCCACGTCTTCGGCCAGTTTCTCGGAATCTTCCTGCCGCCGCTGATGGGCGCGACTGTGGTTTTCGAGGACACTTTCAATCCGGCAGAGATCGTGGCAACGATCCATCGCGAGCGGGCATCGGTGCTCGTGGCCGTTCCGCGTCTGGTGGACGCACTGAAGCAGAAGGTCGAGCGCGACATTGAGGCCGATGCCAGCCGAAGAGCCAAGACGTTCGCTGCACGTTACGTCCGCGCAGAGCCGCAGCACTTCCTCCGCCGCTGGTGGACCTTTCGTGACATCCACAGCCGTTTTGGTTGGAAGTTCTGGGCCATCATCAGCGGAGGCGCCGCGCTCGAGCGCGAGACCGAAGAATTCTGGCATCGGCTCGGCTACGCCGTCGTGCAAGGTTATGGCCTGACGGAAACTACCTCGCTGATCAGCCTGAATCACCCTTTCCATACCAGTCGCGGCTCGATCGGCAAGATTCTCCCAGGGCGCGAGCTCAAGCTGGCTGACGACGGCGAGATTCTCGTGCGCGGTTCGGGCGTCGCGAGCGGTTATTGGAACGGAGAGCAACTTGTTCCGGTGGCAGGAGAGGAAGGCTGGTATCGCACGGGCGATCTCGGCGCGCTCGATGCGGACGGCAATCTCTTCTTTAGGGGGCGGAAGAAGGAAGTCATCGTCACGCCCGCCGGAATGAACATCTATCCGCAGGATCTGGAAGCCGCGCTGCGCTTGCAGCCGGAGGTGCAGGACTGTGTGGTTGTGGGCCTGCCGCGTGGAGGGAATGAAGAGGCTTGCGGCGTCCTGATTCTGCGCAGGGCTGAGGCCGACGCAAAGGCTGCGATTTCACATGCGAACGAGACGCTCGCCGAATATCAGCGTATGCGCACATGGTTCGTCTGGCCGGATGAGGACTTTCCCCGCACTTCGACAGGCAAGCCGCGGCGCAACGTGATTCGCGATATTGCCAATACGCGACTGAGTGAGCAAGCAGACAGCACAGCCCGCGACTCTGCGGCAAGTCCGCTAGTGGAACTGCTGGAGCGAGTGACCGGCCAATCCGCTCCAAAGCTGGCATCAGGAACGAACCTGGAGGCCGATCTCGGGCTGAGTTCGCTAGAACGGGTTGAGTTGATGAGCGCACTGGAAGACCGCTACCACGTGGACCTGAGCGAGACGAAGTTCTCTGACGTGACAACCATCGGCGATCTCGACAAACTGCTGCGGCAAGACGCGCACGCAGACATTCCGTGTGGAGACGGGGCTTCGCTCCGTCCAACCCAGGGCGAGAGTCGCTCGTTTCCTTTCCACTATCCGCGCTGGACGCTTTCTTGGCCCGTGCAGTCGATTCGCGTGGTTGCGCACTACCTGCTCGCGCGCCCAGCGGTATTTCTGCTCGGCTGGCCGCACATTGTCGGGCGCGAGAATCTGGCGGCCGTGCGCGGGCCGGTGCTGGTCGTTGCGAATCACATCGGCGATGTCGACTTCGGGTTTATCCAGGCTGCTCTGCCTTGGCATCTGCGTCACAGGTTGGCCGTTGCCACGGGAGGAGAGGCGCTGGAAGCCCTGCGTTCGCCCGCTCCAACGCGCGCCTGGCCGCTTCGCCTTTATGACCGAACGCAATGGACGCTTGGCGTAGCGCTGCTGAACCTGTTTCCGTTGCCTCGCGAAGCGGGCTTTCGCAAGAGCTTTGCTTATGCGGGGGAAGCAGTGGATCGAGGCTATAGCGTTCTGGTGTTTCCCGAAGGCCGGCACACAGAGGACGGAAAGCTGAGGCCGTTTCGCAGTGGGATTGGATTGCTGGCCAACAACCTGAGGATTCCCGTTGTGCCGATGCGAATCGATGGGCTGTTCGAAGTCAAAAAATCGGGTCAGAGGTTTGCTTCGCCGGGACGCATCGTGGTCAGAATTGGAAAGCCGATTCACTTCGCGCGAGACCGCGAATCGGAAGACATCGCGCAAGAGCTGCAACAGGTCGTCGAACAGTTGTGAGACTGCTGTGGATCAGATCCCCTCTGCCTCGGTCTTTAGGACTCAAAGACTTGGAGGTTGCAAAATGCAGGTCTTTGAGAAATAAGGACTTGACTGTAAGGTATTTCAAAATCAATCACTTGCGGAGTTTTCGGTGAGTCCGCGACGCTTTACAAAGCGGCAGCGTTCATGGACTTGGGGTTGAGACTGCAGAGTCGTCGCATTTCTGAAACGATCCACTCGGCCTCGTCTTTTTCGCGGAGTGCGCGGCCCAAGGTCAGCTTTTTTCCATCGTTGCGGAACAGTTCGATGTCGTAGAACGGAGTGCCGGTGGCACCGCCCTGTTGGGTCTGGATCTTGGTTCGGATGTCGGCGATGTTGGCGAAAGGTACGCTTTGCCACTTTCCCCCTCCCAACAGCCCCGCCTGCACGCGCAATGCGCCCTCACCGATCTGCACCCGCGCGGTCCCGAGCCACTGCTGCAAGGTGCTATAGAAAGCCAAGAGCACAAACAGGCTGAATACGATGGGAAAGACGCGCGGGGCGTGAGTGTTCCAGAGGAACACCGAGACCGCGGCAAAGATTGCTAAGAATGCGGTGGAGGAAATCGCCGTTCCCTTGTTGCGTGCCGCCGAAAAGTAAAATTCGGTACCATTGCCGATTTGCTGCACAGAAATCGTCGTTCGCTCAGGCGCTTGGGGAGCGGCGACCGATTGCGCAAACACCGTCGCCTCCGGCGTCGCGGGGGTCTTCGAGGTGCGAAATACGGGCACCTCGAAAATGTCGTGATAATCCACGCCGGGGACATCAGCAAGGGCTTCGAGGAGCCACACATACTCGTCTCGCGGATTGAGTTTGACGGTCGCTTGCGCGTCCCACGGGATACGAAACGAAACGGGGAACGTCGTGCCTATGGGGCCGGGACACAACTGGCCGGACGAGAGTTTATGTTCGTCGCGCCACAGGATCTGCTCCGTAGTCGATTGCGAATTTCCGGAACCGGTCGTAAAGCGGTGAACACTGGTGAGGCGCAAGAGAATGCCGTGGTCAGGAGAATGCGGGAAGCGCGCCTGCACGGTGCCGCTGATCTCGCCGCCGATCACTCCAGGGACGGATGCCATCTCGAAATACGTTCTTCCGAATTCGGCGTAGGCGATCGTCTGGCGGATGGCGCGAATCAATAGGAAGACGCCGATGACCGGAAAAATCAGAGCAATGTAAACCGCTGGTTTTGCAGCGGCCGCTTTCGGCACCAGAATCAGCGTGGGCGCGGAAACTAAGTTCCAGAAGATGGCAAAGATCCATGCGCCGATGGTGTCGTTGCGGGTTTTGCTCTGAATGCGCCCCTGCGCCC
>Ga0335069_10004671_pt1 | contig 20213 bp, 13 predicted proteins | sample Lox_Sample_11_FD_206714 | JGI IMG/M metagenome (GOLD analysis project Ga0335069, IMG submission 206714) | Soil microbial communities from Loxahatchee National Wildlife Refuge, Florida, United States - Lox_Sample_1.1 | ecosystem: Environmental > Terrestrial > Soil > Wetlands | place: USA... | reverse complement strand
TGGGGCAGACTTCGTGCCGCGTGATATTGATCTTGGTCTGCGTACCGCGAATGGCTTGCCAAAAGTCGATGTTGAGCGCGTATTCCAGATCAGCGCCTTTTTCGGGCTGCTCCGGCTGTTCCTCTTCGCCGCGCCGGAACAGGTGCGAGAAAATGTCGGAGAATCCGCCGCCACCGCTGCTACTGGTGCTGCCGCGCGGCTGGCCGCGGCCGGCGCCGGGCTGCGAGGTGAAGTAGTCCGAGAAATCGAATCCGCCGAAATCCATGTTGGGCGGCGCCTGGCCGCCTCCCGGAGGCGCTCCACCGCCGGGAAATCCGTTCTCGGAATAGAAGCCGACCTGGTCGTACATCTGGCGTTTCTTGGAATCGCTCAGGACATCGTAGGCTTCCTGAACGTTCTTGAAGCGCTCCTCTGCCGCTTTGTCGTTCGGGTTGAGGTCGGGGTGGTATTTGCGCGCAAGTTTCCTGTACGACTTCTTGATTTCGTCCTCGCCGGCGTTTTTAGGGACGCCCAGCGTTTCGTAGTAGTCGTGTTTAGGGGTGTTCATAGCAGGTTCTAGGTGCTAGGTTCCAGGTGCCAGGGATGAGCGCGGTTGCGTTTCCCTGACACCTGGCACCTGACACCTGACACCTTCTTACTTCTTGTCCTTCGGATCGACGTCGACGAACTCGGCGTCCACCACGTCGTCCTTCGGTTTCTGCTGGCCGCCCTGAGGGCCGCCCTGCGCGCCATCCCCACCGGGTGCGCCGCTAGCGCCGCCCGCGCCGGGCTGGCTGGAGGCTTTGTACATGGCCTCGGCCAGTTTATGGCTCGCCTGAGTCAGCTTGTCGGTGGCGGCATTGAGCTTGTCGGCGTCGTTGTCGCCCATGGCTTTCTTGGTCTCTTCGATAGCAGCCTCAATGTCCTTGGCTTCGGAGTCGCTGATCTTGGAGCGGTGCTCCTTGAGCGTCTTCTCCACGTTGTAGACCATGGCATCGGCCCGGTTGCGCGCTTCGATCTGATCGCGCATCTTGCGGTCGTCTGCCCCGTGCGATTCGGCATCTTTCGCCATCTTATCGACCTCGTCCTTAGACAGGCCCGAGGAAGAGGTGATGGTGATCTTCTGCTCGTTGTTGGTGGCGCGGTCTTTCGCGGTGACGTTCAGGATGCCGTTCGCATCGATGTCGAACGTCACTTCGATCTGCGGGATGCCGCGCGGAGCGGGCGGAATGCCGACCAACTGGAACACACCGAGCAACCGGTTGTCCTTGGCCATGGCGCGCTCGCCCTGGAAAACTTTGATCTCAACCGAGGTCTGGCTGTCGGCTGCGGTCGAGAAGACCTCGCTCTTGCGCGTGGGTATGGTGGTGTTACGGTCAATCAGCTTAGTGAACACGCCGCCGAGAGTCTCGATACCGAGCGAAAGCGGGGTTACGTCGAGCAACAGGACGTCTTTCACTTCGCCGCCCAGCACGCCGCCTTGCACCGCCGCGCCCACCGCGACGACTTCATCCGGATTCACACCCTTGTGGGGCTCTTTGCCGAACAGCTCGCGAACCAGCGTCTGGATGCGCGGCATACGGGTCTGGCCGCCGACCAACACAACCTCATCAATCTGCTGCGGCGTGACGCCGGCATCGGCCAGAGCCTGCTTGCAGGGACCAACCGAGCGCTGCAGGATGTCCTCCACCATCTGCTCAAACCGCGAACGCGTGAGCTTCATGATCAGGTGCTTGGGGCCGGTCGCATCCGCCGTAACGAACGGCAGGTTGATCTCGGCTTCGAGCAGCGTTGACAGCTCCATCTTTGCCTTCTCGGCGGCTTCCTTCAGGCGTTGCAGCGCCATCTGGTCGCGCGAGAGGTCGATGCCTTGTTCCTTCTTGAATTCGGAAACGATCCAGTCGATGATGCGCTGGTCGATGTTGTCGCCGCCCAGGTGGGTATCGCCGTTGGTGGATTTGACCTCCACCACGCCTTCGCCGACTTCCAGGACGGAGATGTCAAATGTGCCGCCGCCAAAGTCGTAAACGGCGATAGTCTCGTTCTTCTTTTTATCCAGACCGTAGGCGAGCGCCGCCGCCGTGGGTTCGTTGATGATGCGCATCACGTCGAGACCGGCGATCTTGCCGGCATCTTTGGTGGCCTGGCGCTGCGCGTCGTTGAAGTACGCGGGCACGGTGATGACGGCCTGCGTGACCTTCTCGCCCAAGTAGGCCTCGGCGGCCTCCTTGAGCTTGGTGAGGATCATGGCCGAGATCTCGGGCGGAGAATACTTCTTGCCGTTGATGTCGACGCGTGCGTCCCCGTTGTCCCCGCGGACAACCTTATAAGGGACCATCTTCATTTCTTCGTTTACTTCTTCATAGCGCCGTCCCATGAAGCGCTTGATGGAGAAGACAGTGTTTTCGGGGTTAGTAATCGCCTGCCGCTTAGCGACCTGGCCCACCAGCCGCTCACCGGTCTTGGTGAATCCAACGACCGAGGGGGTGGTTCTGGCACCCTCCTGATTGGTGATAACGGTGGGTTGGCCCGCCTCCATGACGGCGACGACGGAATTGGTGGTACCGAGGTCGATGCCTATGATTTTGCCCATGTTAGGGAAGCCTCCTGAGAAATAGATAATGGCATTTGGTTAGCGGCCACTGCGTGGGCGCTGAGTACAGTCATATTATTAAACTTTAGTGCGTTATTGTCAAGTATGGAATAACCCCTTTTTTTGCCTATAGTTTTGGGCTTATGCGACCGATCAAAGGTGGAGACAGGTCTCATGCCCGCGAAGTGCGGTACCACTGCAACCGTTATTCAAGCGCTGGCGCTAGTGGTGGCTGCCGCCGGGCTGCTCAAAGCCCAGGATTCGGACAGCCCGGAGTCGGTGCTGTTTGCGCCGTTGCCGGCCGTTGAGGCAGCGACGCTGCACACGCAAACGCTGGCTGAGGCGCCGGCGAGCGTGACGGTGATCTCCGCCGACGAAATACGCACATACGGCTGGCGGACGCTAGGCGAGGTGCTGGCGGCGGTGCGCGGGTTTTACATGACTTATGACCGCGCCTACGAATATGCCGGCGTGCGCGGGTTCTCGCTGCCGGGCGATTACACGACGCGACTGCTGGTGATGCTCAACGGCCACTACCTCACCGATAACGTGTACAGCTCGAACGGGTACTTCGGGCAGGATTTCCCGCTGGATATGGACCTGGTGAAGCGCATCGAGATCGTGCGGGGCCCGTCGTCGGCGCTCTACGGCAGCAACGGAGTCTTCGCCACGATCAACATCGTAACCAAGTCGCCGGTCGAAGCAAAACTGCTGCGCGCGAGCGCGGAGACGGGGAGCTTCGGGGAAAAGAAGCTGGAGCTCTCGACGGGAACGTCTCTTGGCGGCGGCGCGAATCTCATGGTGTCGGCGTCGGCGTTCAATAACGCCGGGCAATCGTTGTACTTCCCTGGGTTGGGATGGGCACGGAACGCGGATGGCGAGCGCGGCTACCACGCGTTTGCCAGTCTGGTCTGGCGGAACTGGACGTTCACAGGAATGGCAGGCTCACGAGTGAAGCAGGTTCCCACCGGTTGGTTCGGCACGATCCTGGGAGATCCCGGTAACAAAACCATGGACGCCGGCGGCTTTTTTGAGGCGGCCTATGCGCGCGATTTGCCGGCCAGCCGTAAGGTTCGGTGGCGGATCTATTACGACCAAATCCGGCATATGCTGCGCTACGACTATGAGCTCGGCGGCGGGATCGAGGACTATCGGGATTGGACGGCGGGCGATTGGGTGGGTTCGCAATTGGCCTACGATTTCGCGATCCCACGTATGGGTGTGTTGACCGTCGGCGGCGAAGTAAGCGCCGATATCCGGGCGCTCCAGCAGGATTTCGAGGCGTCCCCGCAGCACATGTATATCCTCAGCGTGGATCATCCCGACCTATCGTACGGGATTTTCGCGCAGCAGCAGTGGCAGATTCAACCGGCCTGGACGGCATATCTGGGAGCGCGTTTTGACGATTCGCGGCTGCATGGCGACCTCGTTTCGCCGCGTGTCGCTCTGGTGTACCAGGCGTCAGCTAACACCAGCTACAAGATACTCTACGGGCGGGCCTTCCGAAACCCCAACGCCTACGAGAGCTATTACAACGATGGGGTCACGGAGATAGGCAACGCATCGCTGGTTCCCGAGCGAGCCCAGACGTTCGAAGTGGACGCGGAACATAAGCTGGGCGCGCATTGGAATGGGATATTGAACGCGTACCACTACGAGTTGGACCACCTGATCGAGGCGGTGATTACGCCCGCGGGTTTTCTTCAGTACCAGAATGCGGCAGCCGGCCGCGCGGACGGCGGAGGCGTGGAACTAAGTGGAAACCCGGCGCGCCGGATCGAAACTACGGCGAGCCTGGCGCTACAGCGCCCGGAAGTTCAAAACCAACCCTGGTTAGTCAACTCTCCCACCTGCATCGCCAAATGGCGGGCAGCGATACCTCTAGCCCATAACAAGCTCTGGGCGGCGGCCGCGATGCAGTATCTGAGTCCGCGACGCACCGTGGCCGGAGACATCGTGCCCACCGAGTGGCTGACGGACCTTACGTTTACCACGCGCAAGCTGCATCCGGATTTCGACTTCCAGTTCGGCGTGCGCAATCTGCTGAACCGCACTTATTACGACCCGGCGGGCACCGGATTGCCGGAACAGATGTTGCGTGAGGACGGCCGGAGCATTTTTGTGAAACTGATCTTACGGACACGGGAATGACGGTGCGCGGTTGGCGATCTGCATGCGCGCTGTTGTTGTTGGCGAGCCCGTTCGCCGCCCTCGGGGAAACCCGTCCCACTCGTGTTGTTGTGGTGATCGCATCGCTCACTCTGGAGGCGCACCGAGCGGCCATCGAGGGCATCCGGGCAGCCTTGGCCTCGACGCCGGCCGAACTCCGCATCCTGGATGCAGATCAGGCGAGCGACGCCGCCAGCGGGAGGCCGTACATTACTCCATCCACTGGTGTGGTTATCGCGGCGGGCTCGGAAGCAATCCGCATCGCGGAAGCGCAACGGCTGAAGGCGCCGGCTGTTTACACCATGATCCTGCGCAGAAACCCCGAGTGGTACGCTCCGGGGCGCCTGGCGCCGGTGACGATTCCGCTCGAGGTTTCCCTCGAGAGTCTGCTGGTACGTTTGAAACAGCTCTTTCCCGGGAAGACACGCTTAGGAATCATTCTGGACCCAGCGACGGGCGAAACCAACGCGGCCCATCTCCAGGCGCGCGCGCAGCAAATGGGGTTTACGGTGCACCTCGCGGAATGCAGCGGCGCGGAACGCTTGCTGGCGGCGCTGGCGTCGCTTCGGAACCGGGCGGACTTCGTGTGGTGCCTTCCCGACGGCGCTCTGTACAACAGCACCACCGTTAAACCGTTCATCCTGGCTTCGCTCGACAATCGGCTGCCGTTGATTGGCTTTTCCGAAAGCTTCGCGAAAGCGGGGGCGGCGATCGGGATCTATGCGGATTTTCGCGATGTCGGGGTGCAGGCGGGAGAAGCGGCGCGGCAATTGCTCGAGGGGCAGAACGTTCGGCAGTACGAGGGTCCAAGGCGCCTGAAGGTAGTGGTAAACCCGAGCGTGCTGCGTCTGTTCGGCTTGCGATATGTGGCATCGGCCGGCGAAGAGGTGACGGCGCTTCCATGAAGTTGGCAAAGCCCAAGGCGCGCACGAGCCTGCTGAACCAGGCGCTGGCGGCGAACGTCGCGCTGCTGGGGACGTCGCTGGCCTGCATGGCAGGATTTCTCACGGTGCAGCAGCGCTGGGTATTGCAGGACCAGCTGGAGGCGCGGGCGGGGCTACTGGCCGAATCGCTGGCCAGTCAAAGCGAATTGGCCATGCTGCTGCGCAACCGGCAGGACCTGGAGCGAATTTCCTCAGCGGCGCTCTCGAACGAGGACGTGTTGTATGTACGAATTTCGGACGCCTCGGGCAAACTCGTCGTAACCGTCGCTCGGCCCGACTTTCCTTTGAGCGCGGTGCCAAGCCGCCAGGTACTGAGCGGGCAGGCGACGGCCGCCACCATCGTGGAAGGTCCGGAACCGTACGTGAAGTTTATCGACGTCGGCAAGCCGCTCACGGCGCACTCGGGACCCAATGTGCTCGACTGGGAGGCGCCGGCGGCGGCAAGCCGCGGCGTCGTGCAACTCGGCTTTTCCATGGCGAAACAGCAGAGGCTCTTTGCACAGACGGTGGCAAATGGACTCACCGTGGCGGTGGCGGCTTTGATCCTGATTCTCAGTGTCCATTATTTTCAACTTCGACGTATTCTCCGGCCCTTGCACGACCTGGTGACCTTCAGCCGGCGGGTGGCGGCCGGCGACCTGAAGCAGAGAGCGCCCGTGGTCACGATTGACGAGGTTTTCGATCTCACCATGGCCTTCAATCACATGGTGGAAGAAGTCGACGCATCGCGCCAGGAACTGGTTCGCCTGGTGCAGGAAGCCCAGCAAGCCAGCCGCCTGAAGAGTGAGTTCCTGGCCAACATGAGCCACGAGATCCGCACTCCAATGAACGGCATTCTGGGGATGACCGAATTGGTCCTGCAAACAAACTTAACGCCGGAGCAACGGGATTACGCCGCGACGGTGCAGAATTCGGCGACTGCCCTTCTGTCGATCATCAACGATGTGCTGGACTTCTCGCGCATCGAGGCGGGAAAAATGGTGCTGGATCCGGTCACATTTGTGCCGGAACAGGTGGTGGGGCACGCGCTGCGGACACTGGCTCTCAGGGCGCATCAGAAGGGTCTCGAGATTCTGTGCCGGGTAACGCGTGATGTGCCGCGTCTGCTGGTTGGAGATCCCACACGCTTGCGGCAGATCCTGTTGAACCTGTTAGGCAATGCCGTGAAGTTCACAGAAACCGGCGAAGTGCTGGTGTCGGCCGCTGTCGAGACGGAAGCTGGTGACGCGCTGCTATTGCATTTCGAAGTTCGCGACACCGGGATCGGGATCGAACCGGAGCGGCAGCAAGCCATCTTCGAGGCCTTTACGCAGGCTGACGGTTCGACGACGCGCAAGTATGGCGGAACGGGGCTGGGCTTGAGTATCTGTGCGCGCCTGGTCGATTTGATGGGCGGGCGGATCTGGGTGGAAAGCCGTCCTGGCGAGGGCAGCTGCTTTCACTTTACGATGCGCGCCACGAGGGTGGCGGAGCCGGCTCCGGCAATCGAAACGCGCAGCACCAGCCGGCTGGCCGGCCATCGCGCGCTGATTGTGGACGATAACGCGACTTCCCGCGACATCCTGTGGGAATTGTGCGCGCGTTGGGGCGTACATGCGGAGTGCACAGACGGGGCATCGAGGGCCGTCGCACTGATGCGGGAGGCTCGCCGTTCAGGAAAGCCGTACGATGTGGTGCTGCTCGACGGAGGCATGCCCGAAACCGACGGCTTCGCGACTGCGCAGCGTATCCATGAGGATGCCGAGCTAAGCGGAAGCACGCTGATCCTGATGCTCGACTCCCGCGATTTGCCGGAGGATGCGCCGCGTTGCAGCGCACTCGGCATTGCGAAGCATCTGGTAAAGCCCCTCATGGCGTCTGATCTGAAAGCCGGCATCCTGGAGGCATTGGGGCTGGAGGACCGGAAACCGGAACCATGTCGAGGGCTGCGGGAAACGTGCGCGAACGCGGTCCAAACGCTGTCAGGGCGGCGGATCCTGGTGGCTGAGGATCACCCGGTCAATCAGAAGCTGGTCACCCGGCTGCTTGAGAAGCGGTCAGTGACACCCGTGCTCGCTTCCGATGGGAATGAAGTTCTGCGCGCGCTCGAGTCCGACACGTTTGACCTGATCCTGATGGACGTCCAAATGCCGGCTTTGGATGGATTGCAGGCGACGGCCGCCATTCGCGAGCGCGAGCACGAGACAGGGGGACACGTGCCCATTCTCGCCATGACCGCACACGCCATGGACCGCGACCGCGAGCGGTGCCTGGAAGCCGGAATGGACGCCTACGTGACCAAACCGGTCAGCCCAGAAGAACTTTACCGCGCGATCGACGACCTGCTGGCCCTGCACGGGGGATAAGCGCCGGGACGATCCAAATCTCGATTCCGCGCGGCTCGCGCGCAATAGACTCTAGCAGACAATCTAGTAGACGAATCGTTCATGTTCTACTAGAATGTCTTCTAGACCTATGGCCGGCACTGGCATTCCAGATCGTCGCTTAGAGTTGCTGCAGGGCACTCTCGACATGCTGATCTTACGGACTCTCCAATGGGGGCCGCAGCATGGGCATGGCATCGGCCAGGCGATCCGGCAGAGTTCGGCGGAACTACTGCAAATCGAGCGCGGTTCCCTTTATCCCGCCTTGCATCGTCTGGAGGATCGCGGCTTGATCGCGGCGGAATGGAAGAGTTCCGAGCTCAACCGGCGCGCCAAGTATTACCGGCTGACGGCCGCGGGTCGGAAGCAGCTTCTGACCGAGCAATCGAAATGGAAGCTCCTGGTTCGCGCCATCACCCGCGTGATGCGTCCGGCGCAAGGTGGTTAAACCATGCAGTGGCGGCATTGGCGGCGTGAACAGCGAAACAACGATCTCGACGACGAGATTGCGCACGATCTGGCGGCGGAGGCGGAGGAGAGAATCCGCTCAGGCGCCACGCGCGAGGAGGCCGAAGGGGCCAGCTATCGCGATTTCGGCAACGTGCTGCTACTCAAGGAGGACATACGCGAAATGTGGGGCTTCCTGTCACTCGAACGGCTGGGCCAGGACCTTCGCTACGGCTGGCGCAACTTATGCAAGAACCCCTTGTTCGCCACGATGGCGGTGTTGTCGCTCGCCCTGGGTATCGGCGCGAACACCGCGATTTACAGCGTGATGGACGCCATCATGATTCGCTCGCTGCCGGTGCGTAATCCGAGCGAACTGATGATTCTGAACTGGCGCGCGGGCCACGATGACGGTGTGGTGCAGAGCCACAACGGTTCCGCTTACGACGAGCCAGGAGGCGGTAGGACGAGCCCGGATTTTCCGTGGCCCGCCTACAACCTTCTGAGTCACAACAACTCGTTCTCGACGCTGTTCGCATACAAGGGTGCGGGGCGGCTGAACCTGACGATCAACGGACAAGCTGAACTCGGCGAAGTCGAATTTGTTTCTGGAAACTTCTTCAGCGGTCTCGGAATCGTGCCAGCGGCAGGGCGGCTCATCACCGATAACGACAACCTCGCCGGCGCTTCGCAAGTGGCCGTCGTCAGTTACAGCTATTGGCGCGGCCGGCTTGCCGGAGATCCAGGCGCCGTTGGCCGGACCATCTACATCAACAACATCCCATTCACTATCACGGGAGTTGCCGCGCCGGAATTCTTCGGCATCAGGCCCGGCTCGGCGCCCGTGCTATACATCCCGATCGTGAACCGTCCATCGCTAGCTCGGAACTACGGCGATGAACACGACACGATGTTCACCGGAGTACATTTTTACTGGGTCGACATGATGGGCCGTCTTCGCCCTGGCGTTACGCCCACACAGGCTCAGGCTGAGCTGGCCGCGCGGTTCCATCAGTTCGTGCTCGGCTCGGCGGCCAATGAGAAAGAGCGGGCTGACCTTCCCGCGCTCTGGCTCGAAGAGGGCGGCTCGGGTGTCGATTCGCTGCGCCGCCGGTACTCGAAGCCCCTTCTGGTCCTGATGATCATGGTCGCGTTCATTCTGGCGATCGCCTGCGCCAACATTGCGAACCTGCTTCTGGCTCGCGCCAGCGCCCGACGGCGCGAAATGGCTGTGCGGCTCAGCCTGGGTGCGGGCCGGCTGCGCGTGATGCGTCAGTTGCTTACTGAGAGCTTGCTGCTTGCGCTACCGGGAGGCGTGCTCGGGCTGGCAGTAGCCGCCGCGGGAATCCGTTTCCTGCTCTGGCTGCTCTCCGCTGGCGATGAGAGCTTCAATCTACACGCGGGAATTGATTGGCGCATGCTCGCTTTTGCGATTGCATCCGCGCTCGCCACCGGGATTGTATTCGGGCTCGCACCCGCCCTCGAAGCCACGCGCGTGGATATCACCCCCGCCCTCAAAGAAACTCGCGCCAGCGCCCCCCGCGGCCGCGGCAACCATTTCGGCCTCGGCCGGTTCCTTGTAGTGGCACAGATCGCTCTTTCCCTATTGCTGGTGCTGGGGGCCACGATTTTTGTTCGCACCCTTGCCAACCTGCATTCGGTGGAAGTCGGTTTCAACCAGGAGCATCTGTTGACGTTCAGTCTGGATGCCAGCCAGGCGGGATATAAAGAGGCAGCGTTGAAGGTATTCTATGCCCGGATGGACGAACAGTTCCGTGCGCTGCCGGGCGTGCGGGCTGCCACCGTGACGGACATGCCGCTGGTTGCCAACTCGAGCAGTTCGACTAACGTCAAACTGCCGGGTGTTCCCAAACACGAAGGTCGTGGTGGGCCGAACACCTGCTACATTACCGTCGGCCCAACATTTTTCGAAACGATGCAAATCCCCGTCGTACTTGGCCGGCCTATCGACTCGCACGATGTGGAGGGCGCACCTCTCGCGGCCGTGGTGAACGAAGTCTTCGCAAAGAAGTATTTTCCTGATCAGAATCCCATTGGGCGCCAATTTGGGCTCGGGAACGCGGAAGCGCGCGACCTGACCATCGTGGGCGTTGCGAGGAACGCTCGCTATAACTCACTCAAGGATGCAATTCCGCCGGTCGCTTACCTCTCCAGCCTGCAGAACATTGTCAAACGCCCGCCCATCGCGATGTTTTTTGAACTGCGAACGGAGGGAAATCCCGAGGCGATCGCCGAGACCGTGCGCAAATCAGTCCATGAGGTTGCTCCGAATGTTCCCGTGACGAACATGATGACGCAGAGCGAGCGCATCGACACAACAATCGTGCAGGAGCGGACCTTTGCAGATCTATGCAGTGTATTCGCGGTTCTGGCACTGGTGATCGCCTGCGTCGGTCTCTACGGCACCATGGCGTACGCAGTGTCGCGCCGCACGAATGAGATTGGAATCCGTATGGCACTCGGCGCCGACCGCCGGCGCATCCTCTGGATGGTTCTGCGCGAGGTTTTCGCGCTCGCTGTCGTGGGGCTGACCGTTGGTTTGTTTTGCGCGTGGAGTGCCATGTCCGCCATCCAGTCCTTTGTATTCGGAATGAAACCCGCCGACCCGGTCGCCATACTAGTTGCAGCCGGCATCCTGGCTGCAGCGTTGCTTTTGGCAGGTTTTGCGCCCGCCGCGCGAGCGTCGCGAATCGCCCCGCTTACCGCGCTGCGGCATGAGTAATTGAAGTCACCTCCGGTGCTTGCCACGGCCCTGCAAGCGAACGGCCCATGATTCACAGAATAAGGACGAATCGGGCGAGTAGTCCGAATCATCCTACTATCGGTCTGTTCTTAACGATGATGGCCTTAGAATGGGCGCCAGGCGTAGTGCACGCCAGTTTGATTGACGGCGAAGCGAGTATGTCTAGCGTGGCCCAGGTTTGGCCCGGATCGAGGAAGACGCAATTGGCACAGAATCCTGCTGCAGGCCGAACTATTCTCGCGGTTTTCCGAGTGGGGGAAGACCGCACGGTGATCGAAAAGACATTTGAGCTACCGAGTTGGCAGGTACAGTTCGCTCGGACTCTTGAGGAAGCGCGCATCACGTTGCGCAAGTGCGCCTTCGGGGCGGTGATCAGCGAGAGCCGTCTTGCGGACGGGCACGGCTGGAAGGACTTGCTAGCTGAGTTGCACCGCCTGCCCGATCCACCACAACTGGTGGTGGCTGATCACCTGGCTGACGACCGACTGTGGGCGGAGGTTCTCAATCTGGGCGGTTATGACCTGCTCACAATGCCTCTCGACGCGAGGGAAGTGCTGCGCACCATCAGTTTGGCCTGCCGCTGTGAGCACGACCCGCAGCCGAAGGCATCTCAGGTAGCGGGCCTTTCATAGCACGGCGCCGGCAGAGATCAGGCGCACAGGTAAGAGACTTCCGGTCGCGGAGAGGATCCATTCTCTTCGTGCTCGCGGCTTTCCAGAATCAGTACGGAATCATAAGCTTCATCGAACCAGTCTGCCCGAGGCTTGGACGCTGTGTGTTCCGGTTGTCGTGGAATCGGATTGAGTTTCATTTCTGCTCCGAGTTCATGTTAAATCGGAAGCGTGAATTCTCCGAGCGCACTAGGTCGAACCGGACGGGTGGACCAGTTCGGACCGAACCCCCCCGGCCGGAGCGACCACACGCGGGCGCGCCAAAAGGAATAAACTAGCGCACATGCCAAGTTTTTTTAACCGCCGCCAGCTCCTGCAGGCGGCCGCGGCTGCCACGGCGTTAACTACGGCGCGGCCCGCTGAAAAGAAGATGCGCCTTGGTGTGATCACCGGCCTACGCAAGGACCCAGATGCCACGATCAAACGGGTACACGACCTCGGATTTCCTACTTGCCAGTTAGCCATCGGGGTGTTCGACGATGAGGCCGCGGCGAAAACGCGCGAGGCGCTGGCCAAGTACGGCATCGAGGCGACGTCGGCCGTAGCCACCGGTCCGCCGCCCGAGATCTACGATTTCTACAAAGGCCCGACGACCATCGGCGTGGTCCCGCGCCAATACCGTGAGGTGCGCATCGCGCGCATCAAAAAGGTCTCGGACTTTGCCAAGAAGGTGGGCATTACCGGGGTGCAGACGCACTGCGGGTTCATCCCGGAAAATCCCAACGAGGCGCTTTATACCGAGGCCGTGAATGCCATTCGCGAGGTGGCGCAGTACTGCAAGCAGAACGGTCAGACGTTTCGCTGCGAGACCGGGCAGGAAACGCCCATCACGCTGGTCCGCGCGATTAAAGATGTCGGGCTGGATAACGTGGGCGTCAATTTCGATGTGGCCAACGTGATTCTGTACGGCAAAGCCAATCCGGTGGACGCGGCGGACCTGCTCGGGCCGTATATCATGGGAATTCACGCCAAGGACGGGCTTTATCCGACCGACCCGAAGCAACTCGGCCGGGAAGTCGCGATCGGTGAGGGCAAGGTGAACTTTCCCGTGCTGATCGAGAAATTGAAAAAGATCGGTTATCAGGGCCCTCTCACGATCGAACGGGAGATCGAAGGGGCGAAGCAAACCGAAGATATTCTGGCATCCAAGGCATTTTTAGAAAAGTTGATAGGGTGAGGAGAGAAACGGCAATGAATAACGAAAACATGGGCCGGCGCGGATTCCTGCAGGCCGCTGCGGGAACGGCCGCGTTCAGCTTTTTGAAGCCGCAATTGGTGCGGGGCGCCGAGGCGAACTCGGCGGTTCGTGTGGGCTTGCTCGGCTGCGGCGGCCGCGGCACCACGCATACCGAGACCATTTTGAAGAATACCGACGCGCGCGTCGTTGCGTTGGCGGATATGTTTCAGGACCGGCTGGACAACGCGAAAGCCCAAGTGGACAAACTTTCCGCGGCCAAGGGCCACGCCGGCGTGGAACAGACCTTTGTCGGGCCGAACGCGTACAAACAGATTCTGGATTCCAAGATGGTGGACGCGGTGGTCATCGCCACGCCGCCGTATTTCCACGTGGAGCACCTCGCGGCAGCCGTTGCGGCCGGAAAGCACGTTTACTGCGAAAAGCCCGTCGCCATTGACGTCACCGGCGCGAAGCGCGTGCTGGAGATCGGCAAGAAGGCGGAAGGCAAGGTGAGCCTGGATGTCGGTTTCCAGATCCGCATGGCACCGCCCTTCGTCGAACTCGTCAAGCGGATTCACGAAGGCGCGCTGGGCGAGATCGTTACCGGCCAGGCATATTACTATTGCCCGCGTATCGATTTCAGCTTCCCCAATGCTCCCGAGCCGGTGAAGCGGCTGCGCAACTGGCTGCAGGATCGCGTGCTCTCGGGCGACATCATTGTGGAGCAGAATATCCATGCCATCGACATCTGCAACTGGGTGATGCAGGGCCATCCGGAAAAGGCCGTCGGCCGTAATGGACACAGAGGCCGGGAGTTTCCCGGCGACACCTGTTCGTCACACTTCGATGTGGTGTACCAATATCCGAAAGATGTGCACGTCAGTTTCAGCTCGGCGCAGTTCGGCAAGGTGCAGTTCGATTGCAGCGAGCGCTTCCTGGGAACGCTGGCGTCGTCCCAGTCGCCTTATTCCGGGCAACTCGGAATCTGGGAGAAGGAACAATTGATCTGGGGAAGCAGCGATAAGCCGGCTGCGGCCCAAGGGCAGTTCTCGGCGAGTGGCTCATTCTCCGACAATCTCGCGGAAGCGGATTCCGAAAAGCAGAAGGCATTCATCCACAGCATATCGAGCGGCCAGTTCCACAACCAGGCCGCGCTCGGAGTGGAATCGGCATTGACTGCAATGCTGGGCCGGGAAGCCGCGTACACGGGCCGCGAAGTGACGTGGGACGAGTTCGTGGCATCCAATCAGCATTGGGACGCGGGAATCGATTTGAACAAGCTGGCCTAGAAGATGCGCAACAGGCGCATGGTACGATGGACTTTTGGGCCAAGAAAGGCTTGAACCTCGTAACCTGACGGCGCAACTTCCTCAGTCGAGAGAATCGGCGCCCGCAATCGCCATCAGCGCAACTTTCACCGCCGAGGCCATCGAACCCACGCTGGCCTTTTGGCTGCGCGAGCTGAAGCTGGATCAACGTGTTCGGTTCGCTTCTTACAACCAGGTTTTTCAAGAGTTGCTCGATCCCGGCGGTCTATTCGCCGGCAATCGGGGCGGCCTCAATGTACTTCTAGTCCGGTTCGAGGATTGGGCGCGCTTTCGCGATCAGCTCAGCGTCGCGGAGCTGGAAGAGCACGTCCGGCATTTTATATCCGCCGTGCGCTCCGCCGCGAGCGCCTCGTCATCGCCGGTGCTGATCTGTGTCTGCCCGGCCTCTCCCGAATTTCTGAGCGACTCCGGCCGCGCCCAGTTCGCATTGCGATCCGAAGAGTCGATTTCCGCCGCCTTCGCAGATCAGAGCTCCGTGCACGTGGTCTCCACGGCCGAAATGCGGCGCGTGTATCCTGTGCTGGAGTATTACGATCCGCACGCCGATGAACTGGGTCACGTTCCTTACACCCCCGAGTTTTTCGCCGCGTTGGGTACGATGATCGCGCGCAAGTTCCACTCTCAGCGCGCAGGACGTTACAAAGTGATCGCGCTCGATTGCGACGAGACGCTATGGCAGGGGGTTTGCGGCGAAGATGGGCCGCAGGGTGTGCAATTGGACGAGAATCATCGGGCGTTGCAGAACTTCATGGTGGCCGAGCGCGAGCGTGGCATGCTGTTGTGCCTGTGCAGCAAAAATAATCCCGACGACGTCTTCGATACATTTCGCGTGCACCCCGAGATGCCGCTGACACTCGAACACTTTACTGCTTGGCGACTGAACTGGGGCGCGAAGTCCTCGAACCTGAGAGGGCTTGCCGAAGAGTTGAACCTCGCCCTTGATAGCTTCATCCTGGTGGACAACAGCGCTACCGAATGCGCGGAAGTGCTGGCGGGTGCTCCGGAGGTGCTCGCGATTCCGCTTCCGCAAGATGCCCGCGAATTCACCAGCTTCCTCGACCACATCTGGGCATTCGATCGCTGGAGCACCACCGCTGAGGACCGCAGCCGCGCCGCCTTGTACGTCCAGGAACGGGAACGCTCACGCGCTGAGCAGATGGCTTCGAGTCTCGAAGAGTTTCTGGTGTCGTTACATCTCCGCGTGACGATTGCCCCGATGACGGAAGAACAGCTTCCGCGCGTGGCACAATTGACCACGCGAACGAACCAGATGAACTTCACGTCCGTGCGCCGTGACGAGAGCGAGATTCAGAGCCTGCTACGCTCGCAAGGCTACGAGTGCCTCACTGTCGACGTGGAAGACCGCTTTGGAAGCTACGGGCTGACCGGTGTGATGCTCTTTCGCGCGGCCGGCGGCGCGCTGCTTGTGGATACGTTTTTGCTGAGTTGCCGTGCCCTGGGTCGCGGAGTGGAGCATCGTATGCTGGCGCGCCTCGGTGAAATTGCCCAAGAACGCGGGCTGGCTGAAGTCCAGATCCCATTCGTTCCGACCCCGCGCAACCGTCCAGCGGAGGCATTGCTGAAGTCAGTTGGTGCGCAGTTTGAAAGGCAGTCCTCGGGAGGCTCGACGTTCTACTTTCCGGCCGGAGCTTTGGCGCAGGTGAATTACAACGCGGCCAGCCCGGAACCGGGCGCTGCACCGGAGCGGCACACGAGAGTAACGCCGTCAGCCTCGCCGAGTTCGTTAGACTACGTCGCCATCGCTCGCAATCTCCGCACACCACCGCAGATTCTCCAGGCTGTGCGTGCCGCGTCGCTGCGTCGGTCGTCAAGTCTACCGGCTGATGCGCCCAGAAACGCGCTGGAGCAGCAGCTCGCGCAAATGTGGGCGAATCTTCTAGGCCTCTCCTCTGTCGGCATTCATCAGAATTTTTTTGATTTGGGCGGCCACTCGCTGCTTGCTGTACAACTCCTTTCTCTGGTCCGTCAGACATTCGGCCTCGATCTTTCTCTGAAGATCGTCTACAGCGGCGACTTTACGGTCGCCGAACTTGCCAAGGCGATCGAGCTCCGCGAGATCGAACAGGTCGGTGCCGGCAGCTACGAGGAGCTTCTCAAAGAGGTGGAGAACCTCTCCGACGAAGAGGTCCGTGCATTGCTTGCACAGGAGCAGAACGGGGCGTGCGGCGGCAAACCCCGCAGTGAGCCCTAGCACCATGCGCATTCTACTCGCTTCGAGTGCTTCCCACATTCCGCCGCGCGGAGGCTCGACTCGCAGCAACCTCGCATGGCTCGATGCGCTCAGCGCTCACGGGCACACTTGCTCGATTGTCGCTGGGGCGTTGACTGCCGGCACAGCCGAGAAAGCCGCGGAAATTCGGCGCGAAACAGAAGATCAGGCAATCGCTCACGCATTGCCCGAAATCCACGCCATCGCCGATCCAGTCAAGCGAGCCTTGGTGCTGAAAGAGCAGATCCGCGATTTTCATCCGGACTGGGTGTTAGTTTCTTCCGAGGACATCGGACAGGGTTTGCTGCGCGCCGCTCACGAAGGCGCGCCGGGCCACGTGGTCTACCTGGCCCACACGCCTCAGTTTTACCCGTTCGGGCCCGAGAGCTGGAGTCCCGATCGCGAAGGTACGGAGCTGGTAGCGAATTCGGCTGCCATCATCGCAATAGGTCGTCACACCGCGGGCTACATCGGCACCCACCTTGGTCGGCGCGCCGAAGTCATTCATCCACCGATCTACGGCGCGGGACCCTTTCCGCAGTTCGGGTCGGGCGCTCGGATCACCATGATCAATCCGTGCGCGGTTAAGGGGATCTCCATTTTTCTCCGGCTGGCCGAACAGTTTCCGCAGCGCCAGTTCGCCGCTCTGCCGGGCTGGGGTACCACCGCCGCGGACCGGCACGTACTCAACGCTCATTCCAATATCACGCTGCTCCGCAACTGCAAGCAGATCGACGACGTTTTAGAGAACACGCGGGTGCTGCTGGTTCCGTCGTTATGGTTCGAAGGCTTCGGGCTCATCGTGGTGGAAGCTATGCTTCGCGGTATCCCGGTAGTGGCCAGTGATGCCGGTGGATTGGAGGAGGCCAAACTGGGAACCGGCTTCGTGATCCCCGTGCGGCCGATCGAACGGTACGACGCGCTCTTCGACGAGCAAGGATTGCCGCGTCCCGTGCTGCCGGAGCAGAATCTTGCGCCATGGCATGAAGCCCTCGAGCGGCTTTTCGACCCCGAGACCTACGGTGCGGCATCGAGTCTGGCACGCCAGGCAGCGACCAGATTCGTTTCCGCGCTGCGGCCGTCTGAGTTCGAGGAATTCCTGTTGGCGCTCGAGCCTGCACATCCGGCCGTGCGCAAGGAAGATCCGCTCGCCGGCCTGTCGGCCGAAAAGCGGGCATTGCTGCTGAAGCGCCTGCGGGCACGCTCTGGCGACTAGCGCAGCGTTATGCGAATTCTTTTGGCGCAAAATTCGCGCTACTATCCCGCGCACGGCGGCGGCGACAAATCCAACCGCTTGCTCTTGGAAGCGCTGGCCGCTCGCGGGCACGTGTGCCGCGTTGTAGCTCGCATCACCAACTTCGGCGCGGCTGGCCACGATGCGTTTCTAAGGGAGCTGGCTGAGCGTAGCGTGAACGTGGAATCGGCGGCCGATGGCGCTGTCGTATTTCATCACGGCGGCGTCGAAGTGCACACAGTGACCAATTCGCCGAGCCTACGCAAATATTTCACCGGGCAGATCCAGGCATTCCGGCCCGATGTGGTTTTAGCGTCGACCGACGATCCCGCGCAGCTCCTGCTTGAGCCGGCCGTACAGTCGGACGCTCGTGTGGTGTATCTTGCACGGGCCACACTTGCTTTGCCGTTTGGTCCGGATTGCGCATTTCCGAGTGCTGCCAAGACCGGCGTGCTGCGTCGTGTGGACGCAATTGTTGGCGTGAGCCAATACGTCGCCGATTACATACGGCGCCACAGCGGCCTGGAGGCCGTGCACGTTCCCATCTCTCTGCTCGAACCTGGGCCGTACGAACCGCTCGGACGCTTCGAGAACGAATTTGTCACGATGGTGAATCCGTGCGCGGTGAAGGGGATATCGATCTTCCTTGCTTTGGCCGAGCGTATGCCGATGGTGCCGTTTGCGGCCGTGCCGATGTGGGGCACGAATGCGGCTGACCGGCGCGTCCTCGCGCAACACGCGAACGTCTCGCTTCTACCCCCCGTTGATCAAATTGCCAGGCTGTTGGAGCGCACGCGGGTATTGCTGGTCCCCTCGCTCTGGGCCGAGGCGCGTTCACGCATTGTGGTCGAGGCCATGCTTCACGGCGTGCCGGTTATCGCGAGCAATGTCGGCGGCATTCCAGAAGCCAAGCTGGGAATTGACTACCTGCTACCCGTCACGCCGATCGCTAAATACCAGGAGCAAGTAGATGAGCAGATGGTGCCTGTCGCGGAGGTGCCCAAACAGGATGTCGGCCCATGGTATGTGGCGCTCCATCGGCTGCTCTCGGATCGCGCTCACTACGAACAGCTCGCACGCGACTCCCGCGCAGCGGCGCTGCGTTATGCGGCCGGTCTGACGGTACTTCCGTTCGAAAAGTTATTGGACGAGACTCTACACAGACCGAAAGCTACCGCGCGTGTGGCCAGCGTGTTGCCTGTCGACCCTCTCGCACACCTTTCTCCGGAAAAGCGCCAACTGCTGGCGCTGCGGTTACGGGCAGGCAAGCACGCCACTGCGCCTTGGTTTCCCACTATTCAGGAATTCAGCAGCGCAAAGTTGCGCCTCTTCTGTTTTCCGTACGCGGGTGGTGGAGCGAGCGCTTTCCGTGGATGGTCCCGACTCTTGCCGGCTGAAGTCGCCGTTTGTCCGGTTCGGCTGCCCGGGCGCGAAACACGTCTGAGCGAGCGGCCTTTGGACTCAATGGAGCAGTTGATCCTCCGGCTGCGAGAAGCCATCGATCCTCATCTGGATCAACCATTCGCCTTTTTCGGCCACAGTCTCGGCGCCATCGTCGCATTCGAACTTGCGCGTTCCCTTAGGTCCATTCCGCGATGTCTCTTCGTCTCCGGCGCGCGGGCGCCGCAGTTACGGCGCGATTATGTGCCGCCAGCACCGCCTTCAGACGACGAGTTGATCGAAGAACTCCGGCGGCTTGATGGCGTTCCGCACGAATTGCTCGAGCAACGGGAACTAATGCAGCTTGCGCTACCTGCGCTGCGAGCAGATACCTCACTGTATCGCAATTATATTTACCGCGAGGGTCCCGCGCTTGACTGCCCGATTTGCGCCTACGGCGGTGCGGATGATGCCAGGATCGCGCGCGAGAATCTCGAAGCATGGGCGGAGCAGACTTTTGCGTTCAAGATGGAAATGTTCTCCGGCGGGCATTTCTTTCTGCAAACTCAAGAGAGCGAATTTCTCAAGTCGCTTGCTCGCGATTTGCGTGCGCTGCTTGCCAGGTAAGCTGCTGCGGAATTCGGCGTCCGCTGAGAATTGCTTTACTTCTCTCTCGCGATCCCCAATGCCCGAATCCGTTTGTGCAGGTTGGTGCGCTCCATCCCGAGCGCCCTCGCCGCGCCGGAAACGTTCCAGTTAGCCTCTTCGAGCGCGCGCAGAATGTACTCGCGCTCGGCGGAGGCACGCGCTTCCTGCACGGTTGAACGCGGCGCCGAATCGCGTTGCACCCGGATCTCCACGGGGATGGATTCCTTGGTCAACCTCTCGCCGGTAGTCAGGATCGCCATACGTTCGATGGAATTGCGCAGCTCGC
>Ga0335069_10004670_pt1 | contig 20220 bp, 13 predicted proteins | sample Lox_Sample_11_FD_206714 | JGI IMG/M metagenome (GOLD analysis project Ga0335069, IMG submission 206714) | Soil microbial communities from Loxahatchee National Wildlife Refuge, Florida, United States - Lox_Sample_1.1 | ecosystem: Environmental > Terrestrial > Soil > Wetlands | place: USA... | reverse complement strand
TCGCTGGCCATCTCCTCCAGATTCACCCGGATCGCGGCAGCCTCCTCCCGCAGCGCCGCCACGTCGATGCCGGCCTCCTCGGCGGTCACCAGATCGGCCGCATCCGGGCGCAACAGCCGGGCCACCACGAGCTTCTCGATGAACTCCTCCACCGGCCCGGCCTGCCGGGCCACATGCCCGCCGTGATAAGCCCGGTTACGGGTAGCGGGAGTGCACCGGTAGATGTGATGCCCGGTGTGAGACGGCATCCCGGTGACCACATTCCCGCACGGGCACAACGCCAGCCCGCCCAGCAGCGTCCGCACCCCGCGCGGCGGCTTGCGGGTCGGGTCTTCCAGGATGCCCCGCACCGCCCGCCACGTCTCCTCCGGCACCAGCGGCTCCCAGTCTCCCAGGCCGACGATCTCCCCATGGTAGGCCGACAGCCCCGCGATCCGCGGGTTCAGCAAGATGCTGCGGATGCTGGTCCGGTTCCAGGTCGTGGTGCCCCGCTGGGCGTGCTGCGGCGGCTTGAGCCCCAGCGTGATCCACTCCCGGCGGATCCCGCTGATCGTTCCGCCGCCCAGCAGCGCCGCGCACGCCTCCGCCACCGCGGGACCTTCCACCGGGTGGGCGGTCACGTGGTCGTCCAGGTAGCCGAACGGGCGGGGGCAGCCGGTGAACCGCTTGCCGTTGACCGCCGCCTGCTCAAAGGCCAGCTTCTGCCGCTCGGCCTTGCGTTCCTGCTCGGCCTTGGCCACTGCGATCATGATCCGGGCGTGCAGCCGTCCGGAGTCGGTGCCCAGGTCGATGCTGCCGTCGACCTCGGCGAACCGGACCCCGGCCTTGTCGAACCGGGGGATCAGGTACTCCAGGTCCAGCGGCTCGCGGATGAACCGGTCCCACTTGAAACACAGCACCGCATCGACCATGCGCGCGTCGACCAGCCGCATCGCCTCCTCGTACCCGGGCCGGTACTTGCCCGGCCTGGTCGGGTCCTTGCGGGTCACGCCGATGTCGTTATCCGACAGCCGGTAGACCACCGTCCAGCCCCGCTCATTCGCCTTCTGCTCCAGCTTGGCCATCTGGTTGGCCACGCCGTGCGCGTCGTGCTTGCCGTCCAGGCTGATCCGGACGTAGATCAGGCAGCGGACCAGGGTGCGGGTCACGCCGTCGGGCGGCCTGTCTTCTTCCGCCAGCCGTATTGCGTCACCGATCGTCATATGTGTTATTATAACGGACAGGAGCCCATCTGCCGACACCACTACCGATGTGAACAGGCCGAAGGCTGGCGCCTGGAGCAGCCAGAACCTGGCGTCCTGAAATGGCGGGCCCCGTCCGGCCGTACCTACATCACCACGCCCAGCGTTTATCCGATCTGACCATCAGCAGGAGTGGCGATCGCAGGATCGTCGCATTACGCTGTGGCTGCATCGTGCTCGCGGGAGGTGCCGGTGATGACAGGGCCGGGAGACCAGGGAGCAGTGGGCCCGTCGGCCCGCGGGCGTCTGCGCGCCTCGCATGCCGACCGTGAGCAGGCGATCGGCACCCTCAAGGCCGCGTTCGTGCAAGGCCGGCTGACCAAGGACGAACTCGATGCCCGGGTGGGCCGGGCGCTCGCGTCGCGGACCTACGCGGACCTGACCGCGCTGACCGCCGACCTCCCCGCTGACCTCCCCGCCAAGCCGGCCACGGCCCAGCCGCCCGGGGCCACGGGCATCAGGTCCAGCACGCGCGTGATGCGCACGGGAACCGTCCTTACGGCAGCCGTGTGGATGGCCGCCCTGCTCGCGGGCAGTCCGGCAGCACTCATGCTGGCTTTCACGTTCACCGTCGTCTACCTGGGGACCATGCTCCTGGCCGGGGCGGTGCTGCTGGAGTCACGGCATGAGCAGCGCTCCGGATCATGAACGAGCAACCGGACATCGTGTCGTCCGGGCCGCCGTGGCGCCCCGGCGTCCGGTGGCCCGGGCCGGGGCGCCACGGCTGGATCGCGATCGTCGCGCTGGGGCTCCTGCTGGCCTGCCTGGCCGTGACGGCATACCTGGCGCTGCTCCTGGCCCACCGGGACAGCACGATCGGCGATCTGCGCGCGGCCCTGGGGGCGGCCCGCCAGGACCGCCGCCCGGCGCAGGTCCCGGCGGGCCCGCAGACCCCGCCGGGCGTTTCCGGCGACGCCACGTTCACGCTTCCGGGCGGGTCGTTTTCCATGGTCGCCGTGGCCGTCGGTCCCGGGCCGGGCTCGGCGCCGCTCACCTGGCTGCTGGTCTACGGCCAGCACGCCAGTCCCGGTGAGCGTTACGGCTTGTTCGAGGGCACCTGCGGCGGCCAGTACATCGCCTCGTCCGACCTGGCGGACGGTACCGCGGACCGGGACGGCAACGTCACGATCGTCGCGCCCGACCTGGCGATCAGCTCCCGGGCCGCCGACATCTGGGTCATCGTGTACCGGTGGCAAGACGGCGTGCCGCTGGGCGGTGTCCAGGGCCCGCTGATCGGCCCCGGCGCGAAGATCTTCCGGTCCACGGCGCCCTGCTGAGCGGACCCGCCCCGATCCCTGTCCCGCTCAGTCCTTGGTGGCGACGATGTAGGTGTTGACGATGTCGCCGTCCAGGCGCGTCGCCTCCACGGACGTGAAGCCCGCGCCGCGCAGCATGGTGCGCGCCGTCTGCTCTCCCCACATCGTGCCGAGGCCCATCCCGCCGTCGGCGAGGGATACGGTCATGCAGTGCATGCATGACACGGTGTACAGGAAGGTCGCGAGCGGGTGGTCCAGGTTCTCCGCGAGCTTGCTCGAGGCGGAGGTGTCCACGCACAGGTAGACCCCGCCGGGGCGCAGCGCCTCGGCGATCCCGGCGAGCACCAGGTCCGGCCGGGCCTGGTCGTGCACCGCGTCGAAGGTGGTGATGAAGTCGAACCGGGCGACCTCGCCGAGACGGGCCGCGTCGCGCTTCTCGAAGCGCACGTTCTCCAGGCCCTTGCGCTCGGCCTCGGCCGCCGCCGCGGCCAGCCCGGTATCGGAGAAGTCGAAGCCGGTGAAGCGGGACCGGGGGAAGGCCCCGGCCATCAGGTTGGCGGCGTGGCCCGAACCGCATCCCACGTCCGCGGCGTCGATGCCGTCGCTGAGCCGGTCCACCAGGCCGGGGACGAGCGGCAGCGTCTTGCTGATGAGGGTAGCGTCGTGAACGGCGCCGCTGTCCTCGGCCATGACGGCCTGGAACCTGGGGAACGCCGAGTACGGGACCCCGCCGCCACGGCGGAAGCAGTCCACGATCTGGTCTTCCACCACCGCCATGAGCCCGATGTACTGCATCCCCGTCGCGAGGTTGTTCATGCCGGCCGCCCGGGCGAGCCAGGCGGCGTGCCCGGCGGGCAGCGAGAACGATCCCGTCGCGTCGTCGTGGTCGACGATCCGCCCTGCGGTCATCACCGCCAGCCATTCCCGGACGTACCGTTCGTCCAGCGAGGCCCGGGCGGCGATCTCGGCGCTGGTGGCCGCGGGCATCGCGGCCATGACGTCGAACAGTCCCGTGCGGTGGCCCACGCTCAGCATCAGGGCCAGCGCGGCCTCGTTCATCGTGCGGAGCATCCGGCTGGCGAATTCTGCCGGGTCTCCCGCCGTTGCCTCAGCCATCCCTGAAAGTTAGCAGCGGGCCGGGACGGCCCGGCCGGCCTACATGTACAGGCCGCCGTTGACCGGGTAGACCTGGCCGGTGATGTAGGCCGATTCGGGGTCGGCGAGGAACTCCACCACCCGGGCGACCTCGTTCGGCTCGCCGAGGCGGCCCACCGGGATACGGGCCACGAGGTTCTCCATCACGTTCGGCGGCACCGCCGCGGTCATGTCGGTGGTGATGTACCCGGGCGTGACCGCGTTGACGGTGAGGCCCTTGCTCGCGGTCTCCAGGGCCAGGCTCATCGTCAGCCCGAACAGCCCGGACTTGGCGGATGCGTAGTTGGCCTGCCCGAACCCGCCGGCCGAGCCGATGACCGAGGAGATGTTGATGATGCGGCCGTAGCCGCGGTCCAGCATGTGCTGCAGGATCGCCTTGGAGAGGTAGAACGCGCCGGACAGGTTGACGTGGATGACGTGGTCCCACTCTTCCGGGGTCATCTTCCGGACCGTCTTGTCCAGCGTGATGCCCGCGTTGTTGACCAGGATGTCCAGCCGCCCGTGCCGGTCCAGGACCTCGCCGATCACCCGCACGCAATCCTCGTTGGAGCCGATGTTGCCCTGGTGGATGCTCACGCCGTGGTCGGCGTACTTGTCGGCGAACTGCTGGGCGTGGTCGTGCCTGCCGGCATAGCCGGCCGCGACCTTGACGCCGCGGTTCATCAGCCGTTCGCAGATGGCCAGCCCGATGCCGCGTGTCCCGCCGGTCACCAGCGCGACCTGCCCGGTCATGTCAGCCACGTTCTTACCTCCGATCGATTGGTGTCGTCGGGCAGCCCGCGTTACCCGAACACGTACTCACCTGGAGCGTCCGCGATGGCCGGGTGCTGCTTGCTCCCCATGTGCGGCGGCTTGATGAGCTCTCCGGCTCGCGCTTGGGACCATTCGGTCCAGTCCTCCCACCACGAGCCGCGGTGCTTGCTGTTCGCGGCGCGCCAGCCCTCGGCGTCGAAACCGGTGTCCTCCGCCGCCTCGTACCAGGCCTTCGGGCCGGGCGGGTTGACGATTCCGGCGATATGCCCGCCGCTGGACAGCACGTAGCGGACGTCGCCGCCCATCAGCGCCCCGGTCTTGTAGGACGCGTGCCAGGGCACGATGTGATCGTTGATCGCGCCGACCACGTACGTGTCGTTCTTCACCGACGCCAGCGACAGTTCCTCGCCGACCAGTTCCATCTCGCCCCGGGCCAGCTCGTTGCGCATGTACAGCGAGCGCAGGTAGAAGGAGTGCATGGCGGCGGGCATCCGGGTACTGTCACCGTTCCACGCCAGGATGTCGAAGGCCGGCGGTTCCTGGCCCATCAGCCAGTTGGACACCACGTAGTTGAAGATCAGGTCGTTGGCGCGCAGCATGTCGAACGTGCCCGCCATCTGGCTGGCGTCCAGGACGCCCTTCTTCGCCATCTGCTTCTCCAGCCGCCGCACCGTCTTCTCGTCGGTGAAGGCGCCCAGGACGCCGGGCTCGCTGTAGTCGAGCAAGGTGTTGAGCAGGGTGATCGTGCCGATCCGGTCGTCGCCCTTCTTGGCCAGGTAGGCCGCCAGCATGGCGGTGAGCGCGCCGCCGAGGCACAGCCCGATGATGTCGATCTTGGGCGCGCCGGTGATCTCGGTGATGACGTCGAGCGCTTCCCGCGGGCCGTGGATGAGGTAGTCGTCCAGGGTGGTGCCGCCCATGGAGGCATCCGGGTTGCGGTAGGAGATCGCGAACACGGTGCGCTCGTGCTGGACCGCCCACTCCAGGAAGCTGCGGCCGGGCGCCAGGTCCATGATGTAGTACTTGTTGATCCACGGCGGGCTCGCCAGCACGGGAACCGAATGGACCTGGGGCGTCTGCGGCGCGTACTGGATGAGCTCCATCAGGTGGTTCCTGAACACGACCTTGCCCGGGGTGGCGGCGAGGTTCTCGCCGACCTTGAACGGCTTGGTGTCGACCTGGCGCGGTCGGCCGTTGTTGTTGAGCAGGTCATCGACCAAGTGGCTGGCCCCGGCGACCACGCTGGCCCCGGCGGTCTCGAACGCCCGCTTGAGCGCGGCCGGGTTGGTGAACAGGAAGTTCGTCGGCGCGAGCGCGTCCATCAGGAAGCCGGTCATGAGCTCGGCCTTGGCGTCGTCCACGGCGTTCCCGGCCCCGGCCTCGAGCAGGTCACTGACCAGGCGCGACGTGGCCAGGTGAACCTGCCGGAGGGCGAAGAAGGCCGGATTGTCGATCCAGGTCTTGTCCGCGAACCGCTTGTCGCCGTCCGGGACGGGGACCGGCGGCGGCGCGTCCATGCCCATCCAGCGGGCCATGGCGACCGGCCCGGCCGTCGCCATGCTGGTCCAGAAGCGCAGCGCCGCGGATGCCGTGGCGCCGGGCTTGGTGGCGGCGCGCCGCATCACCGCGAACGTGGAGGTGCCAAGCCCCGCCGCGTCCACCGATCCGAGCACGTCGGCGTCCGGGGCCAGCACCGCCGCGGCTGATTCCGCGGCTTGCCAGGCTGCCTCCTGTGTGCTCATGTCCTTCCCTCCTGTACGGCCCTGCTCTGGGTAAGCAATGCCCTGGATGTGCGCTGCGCAGCGAACCCTTCTGACGCTACTTCCCCCCGGCTGCGCGCGTAAAGGACCATAGGCTCCCCGGCGGCAGGACCATAGGCTCCCCGCCGGCGGCACGCTGAAACCGGATTCCCGTCAGCGCCAGCGCGTCAGTGCCAATGAGTCAGTGCCAATGAGTCAGTGGTGCCCCCGCCCCGTGATCCCAGCACCGCCGCGCGCAGCCGCCGCTGCAGCTGATGACGCGTCCCAGGAACGCCCTCGCTGGCCACCGCGGTCATCAGGCTCCTCCTGAGTACGATCAGAGCTATCCTGCCACGTCCGCAATCATCCGCCGGGGGTGATGACGGCCGCGGTGCCGGGGGCGAGGATCGGTAATCGGCCTGACCGAGGGGAGACGAGACCATGGCGCTGCACGACCGCGACACCATCCGTGATTCGTTTGACGACTGCGTGTTCGCTGACCGGGATCTGACCAGGCCGGTGGCCAAGTACCGGTTCCCGCAGCAGGGCACGCTGGCGCGGGACGCGCTCCAGCTGGTCTCTGATGAGCTGATGCTCGATGGCAACGCCCGGCAGAACCTGGCCACGTTCTGCCAGACCTGGGAGGAACCCGAGGTGCTGGCGCTGATGGCGCTGTCGATCAACAAGAACATGATCGACCGGGATGAGTACCCGCAGACCGCGGAGATCGAGCGGCGCTGCGTGCACATGATGGCCGACCTGTGGAACGCGCCGGAGGCGGCCAATACCATCGGCACCTCAGCGATCGGCTCCTCAGAGGCGTGCATGCTGGCCGGGATGGCGGCCAAGTGGCGGTGGCGGGCCCGGCGGCGGGCCGCGGGCAAGCCGGTGGACAGCCCGAATTTCGTGTGCGGGCCGGTGCAGGTGGTCTGGCACAAGTTCGCCCGGTACTGGGACGTGGAGATCCGCGAGGTGCCGATGGCGCCGGGCCGGTACATGATGGACCCGGCCTCGATGCTGGAGCGGGTCGATGAGAACACCATCATGGTGGTGCCGACGCTGGGCGTGACCTACACCGGCGCGTATGAGAACGTGCAGGCCATGGCGCAGGCGCTGGACCAGCTGCAGGAACAGACCGGCCTGGATGTGGATATTCACGTGGACGGGGCCTCCGGCGGGTTCCTGGCGCCGTTCTGCGCGCCGGACGTGGTGTTTGATTTCCGGCTGCCGCGGGTCAAGTCGATCAGCGCGTCGGGGCACAAGTTCGGGCTGGCCCCGCTCGGCGCCGGGTGGGTGGTGTTCCGGGACGCGGCCGAACTCCCGGATGACCTGATCTTCCACGTGAATTACCTGGGCGGGGACATGCCGGTGTTCCAGATCAACTTCTCCCGGCCGGCCGGGCAGATCGTCGCCAGCTACTACAACTTCCTGCGGCTCGGTCACGAGGGCTACCGCCGCATCCACCAGGCCTCCTATGAGATCGGCCAGTACCTCGCGTCCGAGATCGTCAAGGCCGGCCCGTTCGAGCTGCTGTGCGACAGCAACCCGAACACCGGGATCCCGACGGTCACCTGGCGGATCCGCGAGGGCGAGAATCCCGGCTACACCCTGTTCGACCTGGCCGACCGGCTGCGCAACCAGGGCTGGCAGGTGCCCGCCTACACCCTGACCGGGTCCGTCTCCGACATCGCCGTGCAGCGCATCCTGGTCCGCCTCGGCGTCAGCCACGACATGGCCTCGCTGCTCCTGGACGACTTCCGCGACGCGGTCGCCCACTTCGGCAAGCACCCGGTCACCGTGTCCATGACCAAGCAAGAATCCGGCGGGTTCAGCCACCTGTGACGCCCGGCTGGGAAGGGGTGGCGGCAATGGCCACCGAGTTCAGGATGGGCGCCAGGGCGAGCCGCTCGGCTGAGCGCCGCGGTCGCCAGCTATTGTTCACCGTCAGTTTGGCTTGCCCCGGGCCATTTTCTCTTGACGTGAGAACAACTGCGCACGAACATGGAACGGCAGATCGTCCGGAAGACACGCGGTTCGGGGGGCATGGAGGCCAGCGACGTCCGTCAGAGACCCAGCCGGCCATGGCAGCCGGCCGGTCCGGGACTCGACCTGATCGCGTCGAAGTTGCGTCGTCCTGCGGTGCGCCCCGGGACGGTCCGCCGGCCGTCGCTGCTCGACCGGCTGGCCCGGGACGACGCCTGTCCCATCGTCTCGGTGGTCGCCCCGTCCGGCTACGGCAAGACCACGCTGCTATCGCAGTGGGCCGAGCGCAACGGCCAGGCCTTCGCCTGGGTGTCGGTCGATGAGAAGGACAACGACCCCAAGGTCCTGCTCAGCTACGTGGCGACGGCACTGGATCGGGTCCAGCCGGTCGGTGAGCAGGTGTTCGAGGCGCTGGCCTCGCCAGTGAGCTCGGTGCCCGGCTCGGTGGTGCCGCGGCTGGGGTCGGCGTTCTGGTCGATGACCACGCCGGTGGCGCTGGTGCTGGATGACGTGCACCTGCTGCGTGACCGGGAGTGCCGGTCGGCGTTGTCGGTGCTGGCCGATCACGTGCCGGCCGGGTCGCGGCTGGTGCTGGCGGGCCGGGACGAGCCGCCGCTGCGGATCGCCCGGCTGCGCGCCGAGGGCCGGCTCACCGAGATCGGTCCCGGTGAGCTGTCCCTGAGCCGCGAGGAGGCGGCCGCGCTGCTGCGCGCGGCGGAGGTGACGCTGGGCGAGGACGACGTGGCGGCGCTTCACCGGCGGACGGAGGGCTGGCCGGCCGGGCTGTACCTGGCCGCGCTGTACCTGCGGGAGGGCGGTCCGCTGGGGGGTGCGGCCGTCTCGTTCGGCGGCGACGACCGGCTGGTGAGCCAGTACATGGAGTCGGAGTTCCTGGCTCGCATTTCCCGGCAGCACCGGATGTTCCTGACCCGGACCGCGGTGCTGGAGCGGATGTGCGGGTCACTGTGCGAGGCGGTGCTGGGGCTGCCTGGCTCGGCTGCGACCCTGACCGAGCTGGCCCGGTCGAACCTGCTGCTGGTGCCGCTTGACCGGCGCGGGAAGTGGTACCGCTACCATCACCTGTTCCGCGACATGCTGCTGGCCGAACTCGAGCGCACCGAACCGGGCCTGCTGCCGGTGCTGCGGCGCCGCGCGGCGGGCTGGTGCCTGGCCGACGGCCGGCCCGAGGAGGCGCTGGAGTACTCCATCGCCGCGGGGGACGTAGCTGCGGCGGCCCGCCTGATGGAGAAGCTCGCGTTGCCGGCCTTCCGGCAGTCCCGGATTACCACTCTTCAGCGCTGGTTCGGGTGGCTGGACGGCCGGGGCGGGATCGAGGGACACCCGATGGCTGCCGCGTGGGCCTCGATCCTGGCCGCGGAGATGGGGCGGCCGGCCGACGCCGAGCGGTGGGCCGATGTGGTCGACCGCTGGCAGTACGGGGACGCGTCGCGGCCCGACGACCCGGCTGCGGAGGCGTGGGCCGCCCTGCTCCGGGCCCTCTTGTGCCGGCACGGGATCAGGCAGATGCGCGCGGACGCCGACGAAGCCGTGCGGAGGTTCGCCACGGCGGGCATCGTGGCGCCGGTGGCCGGGCTCTGCCAGGGGTTTGCGCTGATCCTTTCCGGTGACCTTGAGGGCGGTGACGCGTCCCTCGCGGAGGCGATCAGCGACGGGGGGGACACCGGCGTATCCGATGTGCTCGCGGACATGTTCTGCGAACGGTCACTGCTGGCGATGGCGCGCGGTGACTGGGACCGGGCCGAGGTCTTCGCCGGCCAGGCGCGTGCCCCGCAGCGCCTGGCCGGGATCGGGGAGCCGCTCATCTGCGCGGTACAAGCGCGCGTGGCCTGGCACCGGGGAGACGTCGCGGCGGCACGGCAGGAGCTCGTCAGCGCTCAGCGCGTACGGCCCTTGCTCACCTACGCGATCCCCTACCTGGCCGTCCAGGCCCGGATCGAGCTCAGCCGCGTGCACCTCGCGCTGGCCGACCTGGCCGGGGCCAGGACGCTGATGCGGGAGATCGACGAGGTGCTCAAGCACCGGCCCGACCTGGGGACCCTGGTCGGCGAGGCCCGGGCGCTCCGGGCCCGGCTGTCGGCGGAGCGCGCCCCCAGTGCCTCCGGGGCGTCCTCGCTGACCGTCGCCGAGCTGCGCGTCCTGCCGATGCTCGCCACCCACCTGTCCTTCCCCGAGATCGGCGCCGAGATGTTCCTGTCGCCGCACACCATCAAGTCGCAGGCGATGTCGATCTACCGGAAGCTGGGCGCGTCCTCACGCAACGAGGCGGTCATCCGGTCCCGGGAGCTGGGCCTCCTGGAGGGGTGACGGCCGGCTTTCATGCCATCGGTGGGATGCCATCCTCTCCGCCGCGAGGTGCAATAGTGGCCATCGCAGCCGAATGGAGAGGCATGAGCCAGACGGCGAGATTCCAGGAGACCCTGCGCAGGCTGGCGCTGATCGATGAAGCCTTCGTCGGGGACGAGGCCGGGCTCGGGCTTGGCCCGGCCGGGACACCGGCCCTGGACGCCAGGACCGCCTCGCTGCTGCAGCTGGCCGTGTCGGTGGCCACCGGGTCACCGGGGGTCTGCCTGGAATGGGCCACCGCCCGCGCCCTGGCCGCGGGCGCGACCGATGACGAGATTGCCGACGTACTGCTGGCGATCGCCCCCGTGGTCGGGCTCGGCCGGGTCGTCTGTGCCGCTCCCGACGTGGCGACCGCGCTCGGGTATGACGTCGCGGCCGCGCTGGAGGAGCCGGGCGACCCCTGACCGCTGCTCAGGCGCGGGCCAGCGGCGGCGGGGCAGAGCAGCCGGACCCGGCCAGCGCGAAGGCGATGACGCCGGCCCAGGCCCTGGTCGCCATCCGTCCGTCGCCGGGATCAGGGCGCGATTCGCTGCCTGATGTGCTCGCCGACCCGCAGGGCGTTGGCCATCGCGGTCAGCGCCGGGTTCACCGCTCCGATGCTCGGGAAGAAGCTGGTGTCCACCACGTAGAGGTTGTCCAGCTCGTGGGCCTTGCAGTTGACGTCGAGGACCGAGGTAGCGGGATCGGTGCCGAACCGGCAGGTACCGGCCTGGTGCGCGCAGCCGGCCAGCGGGATGGCCATGTCCATGTAGAAGTTCTTGCGCAGCACGTGATGCTCGGCCATCCCCGTGTGGTTCAGGATCTTCTTCAGCTCGCCGTAGAGGCGGTCGGCCTCCTCGTCATTGGACGGGGTATAGGCCAGGTGGACCCGGCCGTCCCCGTCCACCGTCACCCGGTTCCCGGGCTGCGGCAGATCCTCGGTGGTGAGCCAGAAGTCCACCGCGTGCTCGGCCACGTCGGACAGGGTCCACTCGGGGGAGAGCTTGGTGAGCCTGGGCTTCTCGCCGCGCATGGCCTCGGCGTTGGACTTGCCGATCATCTGGATGTTGCCCATCGGCCACTGGTAGTCCTTCGTGGCGAAATAGAAGTCGTTGATGCCCAGCGTCTTCTGGAAGGTGGTGTCGTTCTTCTCCTTGGACAGCGCCACCACCGCCTTGCAGTTGTGGAACGTGTAATTGCGGCCCACCTGATCGGAGCCGTTGGCCAGGCCGTGGGGGTGGGCGTCGCTGGCCGAGTTCAGCAGGAGCTTGGCGCTGTTGGCGGCCCCGGCGGACACCGCCACGATGTCGCCCCGGTAGACCTCGTGCTTGCCGTCGCGGGAGACCACCACGCCGGTGACCACCCGCCCGGAGTCATCGGTCTCCAGCCTGGTCACCTCGGCGCCGGTGAGCACGGTGACGTTGTCCCGGCCGAGCAGCGGCCGGACCGCGATGACCTCGGCGTCGGCCTTGGCGTGCACCAGGCACGGGTAGCCATCGCACCAGGCGCAGCGGATGCAGGTGCTCATCGGCCGCTGGGCCTCGTCCAGCAGGATCCCGCACGGCGCGTGGAACGGGTGGTAGCCGCCGGTGGCCAGGTCATCAGAGATGTGCTGGATCCTCGGCTCGTGGGAGACGGCGGGCCAGGGGTAGGGCTGGCTGCGGTGGCCCTCGGTCGGGTCCTCGCCGTCGTTGCCGTGCACCTGGTACAGCTGCTCGGCCCGGGAGTACCACGGCTCGAAATCGTCGTAACCGAGCGGCCAGGCCGGGGAGATCCCGTCGGCGTGCTTGATCTCGCCGAAGTCGGCCGGGCGCAGCCGGTACAGGGCGGCACCGTAGAGCTTGGTGGCCCCGCCGACGAAGTAGTGGACCTGGGGCTGGAACGGCTTGCCGTCGCGGTCGAACCAGGTGTCCTTGGAGATGTACTTCCCCTCCGCGAACACCGGTCTGGGGTCCCAGTTGTCCATCTCGCGGGGCAGGAAGTCCCCCCGCTCCAGCAGCAGGATCCGCTTGCCCGAATCGGCCAGGGCGTGCGCCAGCGTCCCTCCGCCGGCCCCGGATCCGATGATGATCACGTCGTAATGCTCAGGCATCACTCCTCCTCATGCCGCCGGACCGGCCCCCCGGGAACGTCCCGTTCCGGGAGGCGATATCCGCGCACGCGTTCATCGTCCGGGTGGGAAGCGCCTGCGGCATCCCCCCTGATGGATGAGGCGGGGGGATGAATTTCATGCCGATGGCATGATGCGCGGCCCCCTCGCCTGACGTTGGGTTGAGGGTGGGGGACGAGGCGCCCTCCACCACGGCCGGGATTGGGGCCCGGCCAGTCGACTAACTAGCGCATGAACTCGCTGGCCGGGAGGTATCGATGGCTGCCCATGCCGCCAACCAGACGCCGGCCCGGGACAGACGGCCGGCCGTGTCCGCAGGCGACCCCATCCTGGCATCCAAGATCACCGCGCCGAGCGTGCCGGACTGGGCGGTACAGCGCCCGCGGATCACCAGGTTGATCGCCGAGGGTACGCGCTGGTGCCCGCTGACGGTGGTCACCGGCCCTCCCGGTGCGGGCAAGACGATGGCCCTGGCCTTGTGGGCGGAGGCCGAACCGGGGGCGGTGGCCTGGGTCTGCCCGGATGAGTTCGACAACCGGCCGGGTGTGTTCTGGTCCTATGTCGTGGCGGCGTTGCGCCGGGCCGGCGTGGCCGTTCCGAAGGCGCTGCGGGCGGTCCCGCGGGATCAGCTGGGCGATGACCGGTTCCTGCTCCGGCTTACGGCGGCGCTGGCCGCACAGGACCCGCCGGTGAGGCTGGTCCTTGACGACCTGCACGTGCTGACCGACCCCGAGGTGCTGAAGGGGCTCGAGTTCATGCTGCGCAATGTGGGGCCTGGCTTGCGCCTGGTGGTCGCCTCGCGGTGGGATCCGCTGCTGCCGCTGCACCGCTACCGGCTGGTCGGCCAGCTGACCGAGATCCGGGCCAGCGACCTGGCGTTCAGCATCGACGAGGCTGGCCTGCTGCTGGCCCAGCACGGCACCATGCTGACGTCGGAATCGCTGGAGAGCCTGACCGAGCGAACCGAGGGCTGGGCGGCGGGTCTTCGCCTGGCCGCGATCTCCCTGGGCACCCATCCCGACCCCCGGCAGTTCGTCAAGGAGCTGATGGCCGAGGACAGCGCCCTGATCGGCTACCTGGTGGACGAGGTGCTCAACGTCCAGCCGCCGCAGGTCAGGGACGTCTTGCTGTGCACGTCCATCCTGGAACACGTCAGCTCCGACGCCGCCGTGGACCTGACCGGTGATGAGCAGGCCGCGGGAATCCTGGCGGCCCTGGTGCGCACCAACGCGTTCGTCCAGCCGATCGGGTCCGGGTGGTACCGCTACCACACGTTGTTCGCCGAGATGCTGCGGCTGAAGCTGCGGCACGATCATCCGGACCGGGTGGCCGCCCTGCATCAGCGAGCGGCCCGGTGGTACGACCGGAACGGCCTGATGACCGACGCGGTACGGCATGCCGTCCGGGCCGGCGACTGGCCGCTCGCCGCCGGCCTGGTCATCGACCAGCAAGCGATCGGCCAGCTCATCGAGCCCCGGGACGGGCATCCGCTGGCCGGGGAGTTCGCCGGCCTGCCGCCCGGCCAGGCCTGGACGAGGCCGCAGCCGTACGTGATCGCCGCCGCGCTTGCGCTGACCGCCGGCCAGCCGCAAGTCTGCGCCGCCGCGCTGGAAGCCGCCGACGGCATGATGGAGCGCCTTCCCGCTGATCAGCGGGTCAGCTGCCAGCTGGCCGCCGCGGTCGTCCGCCTCACGGCCTCCCTTCGCGCCGGGGATGTGACGGCGGCGGCGTCGGCGGCCAGCCGCGCGGAGCTCATGCTCGGCCGGGTCACGGGCGGGAAGCCTGCCTGGCGCCTTGACCTCCGCAGGCGCGTGCTGACCGGCCGGGCCGCCGTCGAGCTGTGGTCCGGCCACCCGGACCAGGCTGCCGGCGCCCTCGAGGCGGCGATGGCCGTCGGCGCTCCATCCGGCGAAGAGCATGAACAAGCCGTCTGGGCCGGGTATCTGGCGCTGGCCGAGGCCCTGCGCGGCCGGCTGCGCCGCGCCGCGGCCCTGGCCGATCAGGCGATCCTGACGGCCGGCGAGCACATGCCGCCCGGCTGTCATCCCGACCCTGCTCCGCTCGTCGCGCTCGCCCTGGTGCATTTGGAGCGCAATGAGCTGCGCGGCACGCGCAGCCGCCTCAAGCAGGCGGACGCCGCCCTCGGCCAGAACCCGGACAAGCTGATCCGGGCGGTGGCCTACCTGGTCGCGGCGGGCGGTGCCCTGGCCGAGGGGCGCGCCGCGGTGGCCGCGCGGATCGTCACCCGGGCCCGGTCCGGAGGGCCCGTCCCGGGCTGGCTGGGCCAGCAGCTGAGCCTGGTCGAATCGCGGGCGTGGGCCGCGGCCGGCGACGTCCAGGCCGCGCTGGCTGCCGCCGGGCGGGCCGGGGACGGCACCTCGCCGGAGGCTGCGGTCACCCTCGCGTACGTCTGGGCGGCCGCCGGCGACGACGGCAATGCGGTGCGCTCGCTCGCCCCCGCGCTCGCGCCCGGCAGCGGGGTGCCGGACCGGGTCCGTGTGCAAGCGTGGCTGGCGGACGCCCGGCTGAGCTACGCCGGCGGCGACAGTGCCCGCGGTCGCCGGTCTCTGGCCTCCGCGCTGCGGACGGCCGAACGTGAGCAGTTCAGGCTCCCGTTCGCGATGGAGCGCGGCTGGCTCGGCCCGGTGCTGCGGCGCGACCGTGAACTGGCCCGTGCCCATCGGGGCGTGCTCGCCCTGGCGCTGGGCCAGGAGCAGCTTCCGGCACCCGTCGAGGTCCCGGATCAGGTCCTGGTGGTCGAGCCGCTCACCGAACGCGAGCGGGAGGTGCTCCAGCACGTGTCAGGCATGCTGAACACCGCCGAGGTCGCCAGCGAGATGTATATCTCCGTCAACACCGTCAAGACGCACCTCAGGAGCATCTACCGTAAGCTGGCAGCCGATCATCGCGGCGAGGCGGTCCGCCGGGCCCGCCAGCTTCAGCTGATCTGACCTGGGCCGGCTACCTTCCCGTCTCTCAGCACGATCACCTCGTCGACCTGGTCGAGCCCGTCGAGGTCGTGGGTGATGAGCAGCGTCGCGCGCCCGGCGGTCGCGGCGAGCAGATCCCTGGTGAGGGCGCGGCGGCTGTCGGGGTCCAAGTGGGCGGTGGGCTCATCGAGTATCAGCAGCGCCGGATCAGCGAGCAGGGCGCGGGCGAGCGCCAGCCGCTGGCGCTGGCCGCCCGACAGGGCTGACCCGTGCGCGCCGACCTGCGTGTCCCACCCGAGCGGCAGCGACCGGATCCAGTCGAGCAGCCCGGCCCGGGCGGCCACGCCGGCGAGTTCCTCATCGGTGGCCGCCGGCTTGGCGAGCTTGAGGTTGTCCCGGAGGGACGCGTTGAAGATATGCGGATCCTGCGGGCAGCCGCCGATCCTGGTCCGGACGTCGTCAGCCGCGTAGCTGGCCAGGTCGTGCCCGTTGAGCGTCGCGGTGCCCGCGGTCAGGTCAGCGAAGCGGAGCAGCACGTTCGCGACCGTGGACTTTCCCGCGCCGTTCGGGCCGACCAGCGCGATCCGCCGCCCTGGTACCAGGTCGAGGTCGATCCCGTCGAGGGCGGGCCGGCCCCCCGGCTGATAGCGGACCCGGGCTCCGCGCAGCGTCACCCGGAGCGGGCCGCCGGGCATCGGTCGCGGCCTGGCGGGCTCGCGGACCGGGGCCGGCGCGTCCAGGACCGTCGCGACCCGGCGGGCCGCCACCCGGGCCTGCCCGAGCTGGATCGCGGCGGCGGGCAGCCCGGTGACCGCCTCGAAGGAGGCGAGCGCGGTCAGCGTCAGCACGGCCAGCGGGACCCTGGTCAGTGCGCCGTCCCCGGTGGCCGCGACCCCGAGCAGCAGGACACCCCACAGGGTCAGCCCGGCGATCGCGGAACTCAGGCCCGCGCTGAGGCCTGACGCCGTGGCGTTCCGGTAGGCCTGCCTGGTCAGGTCCGCGTCGGCCGCCGTCACCGCGGCCAGCGCCTGCTCTTGCGCGCCGTAGGCGTGCAGTTCCGCCGCGCCCGCCAGCAGGTCGGTGAGATCAGCCGCCAGCCGTCCCCGGGCCGGGGCCGTGCGCCGGGCCGCGCCGCGCGCCACTGCGGCCGCGAGGACCGGGACGCCGATCCCGGCGGCCAGCAGCCCGGCGGCGAGCATGGCCCCGGCTGGCGCCAGGATGAGCAGGCAGACGGTGACCGACCCCGCGCCGACCAGCGCCGCGGCGCACGGCGGGGTGATGCCCCTGATGAACAGGTCCTGCGTGGCGTCGACATCGGAGATCAGCCGGGCGAGCAGGTCACCGGAGGAGAAGGCAGACAGCCCGGCCGGGGCCAGCCGTTCCAGCCGCCGGTAGATGCTGACCCGGACGTCGGCCAGGATCCGGAACGCCGCGTCGTGTGAAGCCAGGCGCTCGAGATAACGCGAGACTCCGCGCCCGACGCTCAGCGCCCGGACCGCCACCACGGCCGCCGAGATCGCGATGATATTAGGATGCTGTGACGCGCGGGCGAGCAGGAACCCGGAGACCGCGAGCAGCGCGACGCCGCAGCCGGTAGCGGCGGCCCCCGCGGCCACCGCGAGCAGTAGCTGGCTGCGCCACGGCCGCGCGAGCCCGAGCAGCCGCAACAGCGGATCGCGTGCCGCTGGCCGATGGGTGACGGTCATGGCGCGGCCGCCAGTCCGGCCCCGGAGGCAAGCGGGGCGGCCAGCCGGCCATGGTCGAGGGCCAGGATCTGGCTGGCGTGGCCGGCTCGCGGCGGCTGGTGCGTGATGAGGACGACGGTGCGGCCGGCCATCTGGGTCTCGATCGCGGTCATGACCCGGGCCGCGCTGGCCGGATCGAGGTGGGCGGTGGGCTCGTCGAGCAGCAGCACCGGGGCATCGCGCAGGAATGCCCGGGCCAGGGCGATTTTCTGGCGCTGCCCGGCGGACAGGCTGCGGGCCCCCTCGGTCAGCGCGGTGTCGTAGCCCTGGGGCAGCCGCCGGATGAAGTCATCGGCCCCGGCCATGCGGGCGGCCGCCACGATGTCGTGCCTCGGCGTGCCGGGCTGACCCAGGGCGATATTGCCGGCCACGGTCGTGGCGAACAAGTGCGGGTGCTGCGGAACCCAGGCGATCTGGGACAGCCAGCGGCCGGCCGGGATCTGGGCCAGGTCGGCGTCGCCTGCCGTTATGGTCCCGCCGTCCGGGGTGGCGAAACGGAGCAGCAACGCCAGCAGCGAGCTCTTCCCCGCGCCGCTCGGGCCGGTCAGGATGATCTTCTCGCCGGGCCGGATGGTCAGGTCGATGCGGTCCAGCGCCGGCCGCCCCCGGCCCGGGTAGCGCAGGGTCACCCCCCGGAGCGCGATCTCCTCCCGGCTTAGGTCGACATCAGCGATGCACGGCAGGTCAGGGCGTGCGGGCAGCGGGGTATCGAGGATCTGGAAGGCGCGCTGTGCCGCGGCGGATCCCTCCGTGCTGGCGTGGAACTCGGCGCCGGCGTTGCGCAGCGGCAGGTACGCCTCGGGGGTGAGCAGCAGGACCAGCAGCGCCGTCTGGTAGCCGACGTGCCCTGCCAGCAGCCGCAGGCCGATCTCGACCGCGACCAGCGCGGTAGCCACCGCCGCGGTGAGCTCCAGGACCAGGGCGGACAGGAACGCCACCCGCAGCGTCGCCATGGTCGCCGTCCGGTGCGCGCCGGTGACCTCCCTGATCACCGCGGCCTGCGCCTTGGACCGGCCGAACAGCTTCAACGTCGGCAGGCCGGCCACCACGTCCAGGAAGTGGCCGCCGAGGCGGCCCAGCAGCCGCCACTGCCGCCGGGTCTGAGCCTGGGTGTGCCATCCGATCAGGGCCGCGAACACCGGGATGAGCGGCAGCGTGATCGCGATGATCACCGCGGACATCCAGTCCGCCAGCGCCACCCGGGCCAGGACCGCCACCGGGACCGCCACGGCCAGCACCAGGCGCGGCAGGTACCTGGCGAAGTAGGCGTCCAGGCTGTCAAGTCCCCTGGTCGCGAGCGTCGTGATCTCTCCGGCCTGCTGGCCGGAGAGCCATCGCGGGCCCAGCCGCAGGGCATGGGCGCTGAGCCGCCGCCGCAGCCCTGATTTCACCACGGCCGCCGCGCGCAGCGCCGCGGCCTCGCCTCCGGCGGCGGCCGCGGCCCGCCCGGCCAGCACCACCCCCAGCCAGGCCAGCGTCCCGGCCAGCGCCCTGATCCCGGTACCGCGCGCGGCGCCGGCCAGCACCTGCGACAGCAGGCCCGCCTGGAACAAGATCAGCACCGCGCCGGCCAGGCCGAGCCCCGCCGTGACGGCCAGGTACCCGCGGGCCGCCCCGGCCTGCCGCAGCAGCCGCGCATCAACCAGCCTCACGCTCCGAGACTGGATCCGCGCCCGGTCCGGGTCATCACCCGCCACGAGTGATGACCTGTCCGCCCCGGCCTACGTAGAACTGTCCCTGATGGCAACGTACGATTCGCTGGCCCGCCATTACGATGCGGTGACCGGCGATTCCGCGGCCGAGGCGGGGTTCGTTCGCGGCATCGTCGAGCAGTGTCATGGCCGGGCCGGAACCCTGCTCGACGTCGCCTGCGGAACGGGCGGCATCACCGCGCTGCTCGCGGGCGCCTACCAGGTGAGCGGCCTGGACATATCGCCGGGCATGCTCGCGGTGGCCCGTGAGAAGCTCCCCCGGGGAACCCCGCTGTATCTGGCCGATATGACCAGCTTCAGGCTCGACGCCACGTTCGACGTCATCGTGTGCGCCTACCAGGGCGTCAATCACCTGCTCAGCCCCTGCGCCTGGAAGAGTTTCTTCGACTGCGCGTACGACCACCTCAACGACGGTGGCGTGCTCGTGTTCGACATCGCTACCGTAGGGCACCTCGCGAGGATGGCGAGCGGCCGGCAGATAGTGGAGCAGTTCGCCGATAATTACCTGCTGATCAGAGTCGGCACCGCCGACGGGGCAGTGTTCCAATGGCGGATCGAGATATACGAGCTCCAGCCGGACGGGAGCTACCGGCTGCTCACGCAGACCGTGGAGATGCGATCTTTCCCGGTTGACCGCATACGGGAAGCGCTGCGCCCGAAGTTCACCGGCATCAGGACCATCGGCCCGGACGGCGGCTCAGCCGGCCAGGACGACGAGGACCGGATCTGGTTCGCCTGCGTCAAGCGGGGTTAGGTCAGGGCGGCCTTGGCGGTCCGGCGTCACTCCGGTCGGCGGACGCCGCGGGAGCAGTGCCGGCCGGGCCGCCGTACGCGCCCGAGGGCACCGGCATGTCGTCGATGGTGAAGGTGCGTTCCCGGCGGATGTCGCGGGTGAACGCGAACCACCAGCCGAGCACCGCCCCGATGCGGTTGCGGTAGCCGGTGAGGAAGCCGATGTGGATGAACAGCCAGACCCACCAGCCGAGGAAGCCGCCGAAGTTCAGCCCGAACGCGGAGACGACGGCTTTCCCGCGGGAGATGTAGGCGGCCGAGCCCAGGTCACGGTACTTGAATGGCTTGTCGAAGGTCTTGCCCTGGGCCTGGTGGGCGATGCTGCGCCCGGCGTACAGCCCGGTCTGCATGGCGACCTCGGCCACCCCGGGCAGCTTGTCCAGGCTCATCATGTCCCCGGTGACCAGGATCTCCGGGTGGCCCGGGATGGCGCAGTCCTTGCCGACCACGATCCGCCCGGC
>Ga0335069_10004669_pt1 | contig 20221 bp, 19 predicted proteins | sample Lox_Sample_11_FD_206714 | JGI IMG/M metagenome (GOLD analysis project Ga0335069, IMG submission 206714) | Soil microbial communities from Loxahatchee National Wildlife Refuge, Florida, United States - Lox_Sample_1.1 | ecosystem: Environmental > Terrestrial > Soil > Wetlands | place: USA... | reverse complement strand
GCGGGCGCGCAACGCCTACCTCTACTTGTTCGTGGACGATGGCGAGCTGACCCGGGTCCTGAGCGCGAACATCGACGAGCTGCTCCGCCGCCCCAACGCCCACGAGACCACGGTGGACAACAGCGACTTCCTCATCGCACGAACGGTGCGGCGCATCGTGCTCCCGGGACAGTTGCCCCTGAAGAGCCACGGGCGACACACGGTGCTGGTGGCCAGCTCTGCCAGCCCGAACCTTACCCACCCCTCGCAGCTCAAAGCGCAGGATCGGGCGGCGGCGCAGACCTACCTGCTGGACTATCCGAGGGCCTCTCTGCAGAGCCTCTGCCGGCTCACCGCCGGATACCGACGTGACGCCCAGATCGCCGATCGCTGGCGCTTCCTCGGCAGCCGCTTCGAATGCGAATGGAACTGACCATGACCCGCACCCGAATCGCCGTCTCCCTCCTCGCCGGTCTCTGGCTGGCCTGCTCCACCGAGCGTGCCTTCACCAAGGGCGAGTACACCGACCCCAACGAGATCGACCTCCTCTCCGACGAGTGGGCCCCGAGCGACCTGCAGCTGATTGCCAAGAAGGTGGTGAACGACCTCCAGGGCTCGCCCGCCTTCGCCCAGATCCAGGGCCGCCCGGTGGTGGTGGTGGGCAAGCTCAAGAACAGCACCTCCGAGCACATCGACATGCAGAGCCTGGCGGACAAGATCCAGACCCAGCTCGCCAACACCGGGAAGTTCGCCTTCACCGACCGGGCGAGCCGGCAGGACGTGGCCGAGGAGTACGAGTACCAGGGGAGCGGCTACGTGCGGCCCGACCAGGCGAAGGGCCCGGGCCAGCAGATCGCCGCTGACTACATCATGACCGGCGAGCTGGCCTCCATCAAACAGCGCGTCGGGAGCGACGAGTTCATCTATTACAAGATGACCGCCAAGCTGACCAACCTCCGCACCGGCATCCTGGAGTGGACGGACGAGAAGGAGCTGAAGAAGAAGTTCGTCAAGCAGGGGATCCGGCCGTAGCGTCCGACGCCGCGCAATCCTGACGTGGCCCACCCCCTTTTCGCGGTTCGCTGGCCGGTCGCGCTCGGGGCGATTGCGCTGCTGCTGACCGGTTGCGCGGGCGACTACATCGCCCGCACTGCGGGGTACCGGCGCGCCTACGAGTCGTACCAGTACCCACCGGCCATCCAGGGCTTCGCCGGCGAGGCCTCCTCCGGGCCGCAGATCGACCAGCTCCTGGCAATGATGGACCAGGGGATGGTGCTCCACGCCGCCGGGAAGTTCGAGGAGAGCATTCAGGTGCTCGCCCAGGCGGACAAGCTGAGCGAGCAGCTCGACTTCGTCTCGGTCAGCGAGGAGGCCAAGGTCCTGATCTCCAGCGAGCGCGAGCGCGCCTACCGCGGGGAGGACTTCGAGAAGCTGATGATCTCCACCTTGCAGGCGCTGAACTACGCCCAGCTGGGGAAGGACGAGGATGCGCTGGTCGAGGTGCGCCGGGTGAACGAGCGCATGCAGCGGATGATCAACGAGGAGAAGAAGCCCTACGAACAGCTGGCGGTGGCGAGGTACCTGACCGGGGTGCTCTGGGAGGACCAGGGACACGCCGACGACGCGTTCATCGACTATGCGGCAGCGAACAAGCTCGCTGGTGACCTGGGCTCGCTGGCCGAGCCGCTGGTCCGGCTGGCGAAGGAGACCGGGCGCGACCAGGCGGTCAAGGAGCTGCGGCGGCAGTACCCCTGGCTCCAGCCCCAGCCGCTGGGCAAGGAGGAGGGCCAGGTGCTGGTGGTGCTCGAGGCCGGGAGGGTCCCGGTGAAGACCAACGGCAGCAGGTCCGGCGGGCCGAAGATGGAGGTCATCGCGGTGCCGGTCTTCCGCGACCGGCCATGGGTCCGGGACTCGCAGGTCACCCTCGACGGCAACCCGGCGGCGGCGGTGCGGCCCACCACCGTGACCTCCCTGGAGCAGGTGGCGAAGATCCACCTCGACTACCGCATCGGCGGGCTCATCGCCCGGCAGTTCGGGGCCCTGGCGGTGCGGAGCGGCCTCGCCGCCGGCGCAGGTGCGGCGACCAAGAGCGACGCGGTGGGCCTCCTCACCTTCCTCGCCCTGAGCTACACCAACCAGCCCGACCTCCGGTCCTGGATGTCGCTGCCGGCAGAGTTCCAGCTGGCGCGCTTCCGCGTGCCGGCCGGCGTGCACCGGCTCACCGTGGTGGCCGGCGGCGGCGCCCGCGAGGTCCAGATCGAGGTGCGGCCCCGGCGGGTGACGCTGGTCGTTCTGCGGAGTTACTGAGGGGCGGGCGGCGTCCACCCCCCCAGCGCCCGGTCCGGGTGGGACCGCCCACCGGGGCCTGGAGGTTGCCGCGCCGTTCGAGGTACGCCTGGAGGCGCGAGAGTACCCCGACCAGGGTCGGGGCCTCGCCAAGGACGCCGAGAAACGGGTCGCTGCCGAGCCGCTCCATGCGGGCCGGAGCGTCGAGCGCGGTGAACTTCCGAGGGTGGAGGCCGGGGCCGACTTCGTCCCAGCGCAGCGGCATCGATACTGGTACGCCCGGGAGCGGCCGCGCCGAGAACGGCGCCACCAGGAGCTTGCCGCGGCCGTTCTGCAAGTAATCCACGTAGACCTTCGAGCGGCGAGCGCGGACCACCCGCTCGGTGGTGGCGATGTCGGGGTGCTGCTGGACCAGGGCCTCGGCGAGGACCTGTCCGAAGCCGATGGCGGTGTCGTGGTCCAGCTGCCGTTCCAGTGGGACGAGGACGTGCAGACCGGAGCTGCCGCTGGTCTTGATGAAGTGAGGCAGCTCGAGCTCCTCGCACAGCGCCCGGGCGGCGATGGCCAGGGTGATCACGTGCTCGAACGGCGCGGTCTTGGGGTCGAGGTCGAGGATGCACCAGTCGGGGTGATCGAGGTCCGCGATCCGCGCGCTCCAGAGATGGAAGGGGATGGTGCCGAGGTTGACCAGGAAGGAGAGCGTCTCCACGTCCTCGCAGACGAACTGCGGGATCGGGCCCTCGTCACCCTCCATCTGCACGGTGCGGACCCAGGACGGCACGTGGGGGCCGCCGGCCTGCTTCTGGAAGAAGCTCTCGCCATGGATGCCGTCCGGGAAGCGGGTGAGCATCAGCGGGCGGTCGCGCAGGTACGGCAGCATCCACGGGGCGATGGCCTGGTAGTAGCGGATGAGGTCGCCCTTGGTGAAGCCGTCCTCGGGCCACCACACCTTGTCGAGGTTGACGTACGAGACGCTCCGCTCCTCGCTGCGCCATGGCGGGAGGCACTGCTCGGGGCGACGGTCGTCGCGGAAGCGGCAGAAGACCGGGGCGCGGGGCGAGCCCTCGCGGTCCCACTCCTTGTAGCGGACCTCGGCCACCAGCGTGGGGTCGACCCAGAGGAGGTCGCGATCGCGCGGCGGGTTCCGGCAGGGCGGCCCCGGGCGGCGATGAGCGGCGAGCTCGCGCTCCACCCGGGATGCCTCGCGCGGGGCAAGGCCGCTTCCGACGCGGCCGGCATAGGCGAATCCGTCCCCGTCCCAGGTGGCGAGGGCCAGCGAGGCGAGGTCCCGGGTGTGACCGACGACCGCGAAGTCTCCGACCTGGTGGATGACGAACTTCTGCCAGTCCCCGCCGCGCCCGGCATGGTGAGCGGCATCGGCGCGCTTGCCGACGACGCCCTCGAGGCCCATCTGCTTCACCGCCTCGAAGAAGGCCTCCCCTTCCGTCTCCACCGGCTCGACGCAGCGGACCCGCTCGTTCCCCGCGGTGAGGAGCCGGAGCAGCTCGCGCCGGCGGGCGAGCGACAGCCCGCGGGTGTCGCGGCCCTCGGCGGCGAGCAGGTCGAAGACCCAGTAGCTGGCGGGCGGCGCGCCGCGCGGGGGCCGGGCTCGCTGGGCGCGGCCCTGGAGCAGGGAGAAGGAGGGCTTGCCCTCGGAGTCCTCCACCACCACCTCGCCGTCGAGGATGAAGTCGTCCGAGGGCAGCGCTCCGAGCGCCTCGACCACCTCGGGGAACTGCGCCGAGGGGTCACTTCCGCCCCGGTAGCGAAGGCGAATCTGCTGGCCGTGCCGCTCGGCGAGGATGCGGTAGCCGTCGTACTTCAGCTCGAACCACCATCCGCTGCGGGTGAAGGGGCGAGGCGCCCGGGTGGCGAGCTGGAAATCCACGTCCGCCAGGCGCACCTCCCGTCGCGGGGCGCCGCTCTCCTCGACAGCGAGTCGGAATGCCGACGACGCGACAGACCTGTTGCGTGGTGGGCGTCTGCTGGCGGTCATGCGGTGGGGGGTATATCTACGCTCTCATGGCAGCTCGTGCGATCGGCTCGGGGACCATCTCCTTCGGCCTGGTGAACATCCCGGTGAAGCTCTACGCCGCCGCCGAGAGCGCGGCGCAGATCTCGTTCCACCAGCTCCACGACAAGTGCAAGAGCCGCATCAAGCAGCAGCTCTGGTGCCCGGTGGACAACGAGATCGTCACCCGCGACCATCTGGTGAAGGGGTACGAGTTCGCGCGCGACCAGTACGTGCTCTTCACCGCCGAGGAGCTGAAGGCGCTCGAGGAAGCGTCCACCAAGGCGATGGAGATCACCGAGTTCGTCCCGCTCTCCAGCGTGGACCCGCTCTACTTCGAGAACGGCTGGTACCTCGGGCCGGACAAGGGCGCGGACCGGCCGTACCGGCTGCTCGCGCAGGCGCTGGAGCAGAGCCAGCACGCGGCCATCGCCAAGTACTCCACCCGGGGCCGGGAGGAGCTGGTGCTCATCCGGCCCCGCCAGGGCGCGCTGGTGATGCAGGCCCTCCGCTACGCCGACGAGCTGCGGCCGGTGAGCGAGGTCCCGGTCGGCGAGGGTGAGGTAAAGCCGGCAGAGCTCCAGCTGGCGAAGCAGTTCATCGATCAGCTGTCGACCGACACCTTCGACGCCAGCAAGTACGAGGACACCTACCGGAAGAAGCTCCAGGCGGTCATCGACCAGAAGATCGCCGGTGAGCCGGTGTCCATTGCCCCGGCCGAGCCGCCGCGGACGCAGGTCATCGACCTGATGGAGGCGCTGAAAGCCAGCCTGGCCAAGCGTGGCGCGCCGTCCGCGGAGGCACCAGCGGGGGGCGAGGCCGAGCCGGCGGTGTCGACCGAGCGCAAGCCGCCCAAGCGCGCCCCCGCTCCGGCTGCGCAGGCCGCCGCGGCGAAGAAGCGCAGCAAGCGCTGATCCGAGGATGCGCCTGCGGAGCGCGGCGTTGAGCAGTACGGGGATGAGTCAGAGCCATCGGGTGTCCGGCACCTGGCGTCGCCGGTGGAAGTTGCCGTAGATGGACTCCACCTTCTCCCGTGTGGTGCTCCCGACCCCGGTGCTGAGAGACAGCGCGCGCTGCTCGACGAGGATCTCTCGTCCGGCCTCGAGGACGGTGAACGTCGCGCCCGGCCATGCGTAGGGCAAGATGTCCTTCCGGCAGTCGTTCGGCCTCGAGGTGCCCCCAGAGGCAGACGTCACTCTGTCCGCGCCTCCGTCCCCGTCTTCAGACGCCGACTCCTCCTGAGCGACGGACCTCTCGGTCCCCTGCCCACCCGGGTCACGCCCACCTCCTCTCAGGGGCGAGCGGGAGCCGTCCGCAACCTCCCTTCGTCAGACCCCGCTGATACCTCTCTCCGGTGATGCAGCAGACCCGAGTGGAGACGCGGACGTACACGCTGTCCGATGCAGCGGCGGTACTGGGGACCACCGAGGCGCGGGTGCTTCAGCTCGTCGAGGCGGGGCTCCCGGAGCGGGCTGCCCGCCTGCGCCGGCCCGGAGCCCGCGCGCTGACCTTCCAGGACCTGGTCCTGCTGCGGAATGCCAAGCGCCTGGTGGATCAGGCCATCGCCCCGGCGCGGGTGGCGGATGCCCTGCGGCAGGCCCGTTCACGGCTCCCGGCAGACCGGCCGGTGAGCGCTCTCACCCTCGAGGCGGCGGGGCAGCAGATCGTCGTCCGCGAGGGCAAGGCGCGCGTGGCCGCCGACTCGGGTCAGGTGCTGCTGGATCTCGACGTCGCGTCTTCCCCTGGCCCGGCGCCCACTCCGGACGTCGAGGCGCTCTTCTCTGAAGCGCAATCCCTCGAGGACCGCGCGCCGCCCCGTGCCCACGCCCTCTACACCCAGCTGCTCGCCCGCGCCCCCGGCCATGCCGACGCGCACGTGAATCTCGGACGCCTCCTCCACGAGGAGGGCCGGCTCGCCCAGGCCCAGGCCCACTACCGAGCCGCGCTCGCCGCCCGGCCGGAGGACGCGACAGCCGCCTACAACCTCGCCGTGGCCCTCGGCGACCAGGGCCGGACGGCGGAGGCGGTCGAGTGGTACCAGACCGCGCTGCGCTCCGACCCCCGGCTGGCCGAGGCGCACTACAACCTCGCCTACCTCCACGAGCGCCGCGGAGAGCCGATGCTCGCGCTCCGCCACCTCAAGGAGTACCGGCGGCTGGCCGGCTGAGCACGCGGCGCGCGCCGACCGGCGCGTTCGCTCCAGGCCGGCAGAAGCCCACGCGGTCGTGGTAGGCCTTCCCCGTCCCAGCGGGAGGTCCACCTCGATGCGAGTCGTCCTCGTCCTCTTTCTCGCCATGCTCCTGCTCGCCGGCTGCAAGCGGGAGGCACAGGAGGCCGTGGCCCAGGCCAAGGGAGCGGCCGCCGACGCCGAGCGCGCGGCGAAGGATGCCGCCGCCCAGGCACGGAACGCCGCGGACCAGGCTGCCAGCACCGCGCGCTCGGCGGCAGACCAGGCGAAGGCCGCGGCCGACGACGCGGCGGCGAAGGCGCACGCCACGGCCGAGCAGGCACGGGTGGCGGCAACGGGGGCGAGCGACTCGGCGAAGCAGACCCTGGACTCCACCGGTCAGAGGCTCCGGGAGATGACCGCAGGCGACCAGCTGCTGGGCGTCCTCGTCGAGGCCGGCAACTCGGAGCTGAGCGTGCGGCCGCCGTCCGGGCCGGCGCGGACGTTCCACACCGACCTGCAGACGCGGTGGATTCTTCACGGCGCCGGCACCGGAAGGGATGGGTTCCGCAGCGGGTCCACCGTCCGGGTGACCTACATCGTGACGAACGGTCAGCGCCTCGCAACACAGGTCGAGGCAGTCCCCCCTTGACCCTGCCGGTCCAGCCGCCGGTCTCGCCGATGCTCTCGCGGCTCGTCCGCGAGCTGCCGTCTGCCGGCGACGTCATCTACGAGCCGAAGTGGGACGGCTTCCGGGCCATCGTCTTTCGCGACGGGGACACGGTGGAGCTGGGAAGCAGGAACGAGAAGCCGCTCACCCGCTACTTCCCCGAGCTGGTCGAGCCGCTCCGGGCGTCGCTGCCGGACCGGTGCGTGGTCGACGGAGAGGTGGTCATCGCCGGGCCGAAGGGGCTCGACTTCGACGCGTTGCTGAACCGCATCCACCCCGCGGCGTCGCGCATCCGCAAGCTCGCCGAGGAGACGCCCGCCTCGTTCGTGGCCTTCGACCTGCTGGCGGTGGGCGACGAGGACCTCCGGGCGCGGTCCTTCGAGGAGCGGAGGCGACGGCTCGAGCAGGCGCTGGCGCAGGCCCGGCCGCCGGTCCACCTGACACCCGCCACCCGTGACCGGGCCGTCGCCGAGGAGTGGTTCCGGCGCTTCGAAGGGGCGGGGCTGGACGGGGTGATGGTGAAGCCGCTCGCCCTGCCCTACCTCGAGGACAAGCGGGAGATGCTGAAGGTGAAGCACGAGCGCACCGCCGACTGCGTGGTCGCCGGCTTCCGCTGGTTCAAGGGGGGCGGAGGCGTGGGCTCGCTGCTCCTCGGCCTCTACGACGGGCAGGGCACGCTGCACCACGTCGGCATCTGCTCGGGCTTCTCCGCAGCGCTCCGGAAGCAGCTCGAGGGAGAGCTGGAGCCCCTCCGCGCCGGAAGCCTCGAGGCCCACCCGTGGAAGGGGTGGGCCACGCTCGCCGGAGAGGGCGAGCAGCGGATGCCCGGCGCCCCGAGCCGGTGGAACAACAAGAAGGACCTCTCCTGGGAGCCGGTCCGGCTCGAGCGGGTGGTGGAGGTCAGCTACGACCACCTGCAGGGGCCGCGGTTCCGGCACGCCACCCGCTTCCTCCGCTGGCGGCCCGACCGGACACCCGCATCCTGTACCTACTCGCAGCTCGAGGCGGTGATCCCGGCCGAGCTCCGCGCACTCTTCGGCAGCTGACGCTCACCCACACACTCGACACAGACGACCCGCATCACGAGCGAGGCGAGGGACAGGAGCGCGCCCCGCATCGGGACGTGCGGATTCACTCCTCCGGTTCCTTCCGCGCCTTGCTCGGCTGAACCCGCTTGGGCTCTCCCTTTTGCTTCGGAAAGTGCGGCGGCCAGGGCGCGTCGCCGAGCCCCTGCGCCTCGTCGCGCGCGGCGAGATCGAGCAGGGGCTGCAGCGAGAACGACCGCTCGTCGACGCCCGCGCCGACGTCGCCCAGCCGGGCGAAGCGCTCCGGCACCGTGGCGATGGTGAGGTCGCGTGGATCCACGGTCTCCAGCTCCGCCCAGGTGACCGGGCAGCTCACCTTGCCCTCGGGGTTGGCCCGCACCGAATAGGCCGAGGCGATGGTCCGGTCGCGCGCGTTCTGGTTGTAGTCGAGGAACACGCGCGGGCCACGCTCCTCCTTCCACCACTTGCTGGTGGCGACGTCCGGGAGCCGCCGCTCCACCTCGCGGGCCAGGGCCAGCGCCGCCCGCCGCACCTCGAGGAAGTCCCACCGGGGCTCGATGCGCACGTACACATGGACCCCACGCGAGCCGGAGGTCTTCGGCCAGCCGACCAGCCCCAGCCCCTCCAGCACCGACCTCACCTCGGCCGCGACCCGGCGCACCGTCGAGAACTCCACCCCCGGCTGTGGATCCAGGTCCACCCGCAGCTCGTCGGGATGGTCCACGTCGCTCCGCCGCACCGCCCAGGGGTTCAGATCCAGACAGCCGAGGTTCGCCGCCCAGACCACGTGCGCCACGTCCACCGGACACAGCTCCCGCGCGCTCCGGCCGCTGGGGAAGGTGACGGTCACCGTCTCCAGCCACTCGGGGAGCGGGGTGGGGACGCGCTTCTGGTAGAAGAACTCGCCGCCCGCACCGTCGGGGTAGCGCTTGAGCACGGTGGGGCGCTCGCGCACCCCGCGGAGAGCGCCCGGTCCCACGGCCAGGTAGTAGCGGACCAGGTCCAGCTTGGTCTCCCCCCTCGCAGAGAAGAACACCTTGTCCGGGTTCGAGATGCGGACCTTGCGCCCGTCGACCTCGACCTCGGTGTGCACAGTGGCCACGGTTTCCCCGTCAGGTGTGATAGCGCTACTGCCCGATGAGACTGGGGAAGTACCAGCTGCTCCGCAAGCTCGCCACCGGAGGCATGGCCGAGGTGTTCCTCGCCAAGACCGACGGGCCGATGGGCTTCGAGAAGCTCCTGGTCATCAAGCGCATCCTCCCCCACCTCGCGGAGGACCCCCAGTTCATCGAGATGTTCCTCGCCGAGGCCAAGCTGGCCGCCCAGCTCAACCACCCCAATCTGGTGACGCTGTTCGACTTCGGTCAGGCCGAGGGCAGCTACTTCATCGCCATGGAGTACATCGACGGGCCGACGCTCCGGTTGCTCGTCGCGCGCTCGCGAGACCTCCGGGCGCCCATCTCGCTCGCCCTCGCCGCGCGGATCGTCTCCTCGGCCGCCGAGGGGCTGGCTTACGCGCACGACTTCCGCGATCAGCTGACCGACGAACCGCTGCACCTCGTCCACCGCGACGTCAGCCCGGACAACATCCTCATCGGCCGCAGCGGCGCGGTGAAGCTGGTGGACTTCGGGATCGCCAAGGCGCGCGGGCAGAGCCACCACACCCAGGTCGGCACGGTGAAGGGCAAGGTGGCCTACATGGCGCCGGAGCAGCTGCGGGGCGAGCCGCTCGACCGCCGGGTGGACCTGTATGCGCTCGGGGTCGTGCTCTACGAGCTGTGCACCGGGCGGATGCCCTTCGAGGCCAGCAGCGACGCGAGCATGGTGCGGGCGGTCCTCTACGACGCGGCCATCCCCGCGGTCCGGCGCGTGCCCACCGTGCCGGCTGCGATCCAGACCATCCTCGACCGGCTCCTCGCCAAGGACCGGGCCGCGCGCTACCCGGACTGCCGCACGCTCCACGCCGACCTCGAGGCCTTCATCCAGTCGACCGGAGAGGCGACCAACGGCTTCGCCCTCTCGCGGCTGGTCGCGCAGCTCGCCCCGCCGGCGCCACCCGCGCAACCGGTCCAGCCCACGCCCGCGCGCGCCAGCCCCATCCTCCTGAGCGAGCCGATGGAGGGTGCCGGGACCGCGCCCTCGCCCCCTCCCCTGGAGATCCTCGACCTGGACCGCACGGTCCGCTCGGACGGCCGCCGGCCGTCGCCGCCTCCGGTCGCCGGGCTCGAGGTCCGCCCGGGCGCACCCGCGGCGGCACCGTCTCGGTCTGCCTTCGTGTTCCCCGCAGCGCTGGAGAAGGAGCGGGACTCCGTCGCTCCGGTCCGGCTCGGGCTCGACCGGACGGAGGGACGCCGGCGCACCACCGGGAGCGCCCGCCGCGCGCGCGGCGGAGGCGGAGCGCTGGGGGTCATTGGCCTGGTCCTGCTCTTCGCGGTGCTCGCCGCGCTGGGCGCCTACCTCGGGCTCGCCGCCGCGCACCGGACCGACCTCCTCGCCCGCGTCGGTCTGCCGGTGCCCGTCGCGCTCTCGCCCACGCCGGAGGCCCCCGCGCCGGCGGGCCCGCCCACGGCCCCTCCGGCCGCCGCGGCCCCGACCCCGAGCGCTCCCCCGCCGCCCTCCGCTGCGACGACCACCAGCCGTCCGCCGGCGGAGGCGCCGACGAGCGCGGGCTCCACCGCATCGGCGGAGCCGGGCCCGAGCGGCGCGCCCACGCCGGGCGAACCCGTGCTGCGCCCGACGGCCACGCGGCCCCCGGCCGGCCCGGCCGCGCCGGTGGACATCGCCCGCCGGGCCAGTGGCGGGTCGGACAAGGAGAAGCTCCTCGGAGCCTTCGCCGAGCTGGAGGCCGCGAAGGAGGCGACCGTGCGGCTGGAGAGCACCCCGCCTCTGCGGGTCCGGATGGGTGGGAAGATCGTCGGCACGACCCCGGTGCAGCTCACGATGCCGGTCCAGGCGGCGCCGGTGGAGCTCGAGTTCTTCGACACCGGGCTCGGACTGTCCAGGACCGAGCAGCTCGCCCTGAAGCCCGGGGACAATGGAACCCACACGGTGGTGATCCCCAAGGGCAAGCTGGTGCTGAGACTGCAAGACGGTGTCGGGGTGAGTGTCGACGGAAGGCCCGTGGGGACCGCCCCGCTCGCGCCCCTCTCGCTCTACGAGGGCTCGCACCTCGTGCAGCTCGCCCGCGGCGACCAGAAGGAGCGCCGCACGCTCGAGATCCGCGGCGGGGAGCCCACCGAGCTCGAGTTCACCTTCCCGGAGGCCGAGTGAGCACGACCCACGATGCGGAGCACTGGCGGCTGCACGGGGTGCGGGTGGTGCGCGGCTCGGAGCTGGACTCGAACACCCCGCAGACGCCGGGCATGCGCCGGGCGGCGGCCATCACCCATGCGCGCGCCGGCGCGGAGAAGCTCTGGGCGGGCGCGGTCACCATCGACCCGAGCGCCAAGACCGGCGCCCACCACCACGGCGCGCTCGAGTCCATCATCTACGTGGTGAAGGGCCGCGCCCGCATGCGCTGGGGCGAGCGGCTGGAGTTCACCGCCGAGGCCGGCCCCGGAGACTTCATCTTCGTGCCGCCATACGTGCCCCACCAGGAGATCAACGCCGCGGACCAGCCGCTCGAGTGCGTGCTCGTCCGCAGCGGCAAGGACCCGGTGGTGGTGAACCTCGACATCGCCCCCGTCGAGGCCCCCGAGTCGGTGCACTGGGTCGACGACGTCCACTCCGCGCCCGACCGCTGACATCGACCCAGGGAGGGTCTCGTCGGACACCGCGCTCGGGCTGGACTCGGACGGTGCACCTTTGCTTCATTCTTGCACCAGCAGCGTTCCACCATGGCTCCGACCACCACCGCTCGCGACGTCTGCCGCCATTGTGGGAACGCGTGGCGTCCCGGCTGGGAGCGGTGCCGCCGGTGCGGCGCGACGCTGAGGAACCGCGTGGCGGCGCCGGCCACGGAGCCGGAGGCCACGGTGGACTCGGGCCTCGAGCTCGATCGCCGATCCCGGGCGACGCGGGAGACGCCCACGGCCCGGCTCTCGCGGGTGGAGCCGTCCGAGGCCCCGACCCGCGAGCTCGCGCCCGAACCGCGCCCGCCTGCGGACCCCTCGACGCTCGTCTCCGTCACCCAGCTGCTGAGCGGGGCCCTCGGGGTGCTGCTGCTCGTCCAGCTCCTGGTCCCCGCCGCCGTCCCCTCTCTCACCGTGCTCGGCCTCCGCGCGGTTCACGGTGAGCGGGTGGGCTGGCCCCTCTGGCTCCTGGCCTCGCTCCCCTGGGCCTTCACCGCGGTGGTGCTGGGGCTCGCGCTCGCCGCGGCGCGGGCGGTCGCGGGCCGGCCGCTGGTCCGCTCCCCGGTCGGGTCCGCGCTGGCCGCCGTGGTTCCGGGGGCGTTGCTCCTCGGGTGGCCGGCGCTGCACGGACACCTCGTCTCGGCGCTGGTCCGCCGGGGCGGGCGCAAGCGCGCGGCGCTGCTCAGCGGCTGGAGCCGGGCAGTGCTGGTCTGCCTCTCGGCAGAGGTGCTGCTGACCCTGCTCGTCGGGCTGGGCCTGGTGAACCTTTCACCGGCCGCGCTCGCCGCGGTGATCGCGGTGGCGCTGGCGTCGCGGCAGGGCCACCTCTGCGCCCTGGGCATCACCCTGCCCGGCCTCCTGCTCCGGCCCTCGGGTGCCGGCGCGCCGCTCCCGAGCCAGCTCGTCTGTCCGCAGTGCGGCACGGACGCGCCCACGCTCCAGCGCTTTCGCGACGGGCTGGCCGGAAGCGCGTGCGCCCGCTGCGCCGGCGCGCTGCTCGGCCCGGGACAGGTGTCCACCCTCCTCTCCATGGCGGAGGTGGAGGACGCGGCTTACCGCCGGGAGATCCGCCTGGGCTCCACCGGCACGCGGCCGCTGCACTGTCCCCAGTGCGGCTCGGCCATGCGCGGGATCCAGCTGCGCACGGTGACCGCCCACGGGTGTCCGGCGTGCGGCAGCCTCTGGCTCGACCGGCTGGGACTGGCACGGCTGACCGGAGGCCGACCCGTCCTCACCGCCGCACCGGCGCGGCCTCCGCCGTCGCCGGCGCCCGTCTGGCCCGCGCTCGCCGCCGCGGCGACCCTGCTCCTGGCGGCGCTGCCCTGGGTGGCGGTCCGGGTCGGATGGTGCCGACCCGAAGTTGGCGCGTGCGCCTCGGTCACGCTCTCCGCGACAATGCGCTGATGCACCTCCCCGGGTCGCTCTGCGCCCTGCTGCTCGCCTCGACGGCGATGGCCAGCGGGGTCACCGCGGCTTCGCCGGACCGTGTGGAGGAGGCGCTCCAGAAGGCGTACGCCAGAGGAGACCTCCAGCGCAGCTACCCCCCGGCGCTCGACACCCGCTCCCTCGAGTCCGCCGAGGCGGCGATGGATCCGCTCGTCGCCCTCCTCCGCTGGCTCGGGCTCGGCGGAGCCACCGCGCAGCTGGTGCGGCTCCTCGGCGTGGGCGCCGCCGTCCTCGCGGTCCTGCTCGGGGCGGTGTGGCTCGCCCGTCGCGTGGCGGAGCGGGGTGACCTGGAGGCCACCGCCGAGCGTGCCGCCGGCCCGACGCTCGATGCCGGGCCGCTGCTCGATGCCGAGACGCTGGCCGCCCAGGGCCGCTTCGGCGAGGCCATCCACCTGCTCCTCCTCAGGACCTTCGAGGTGCTGGCACGGCGAATGGGGTCCCGGCTCGCCCCGGGGATGACGGCGCGCGAGGCGCTGACCCGGCTCTCGCTGCCTGCCCCCGCGCAGCCAGCCCTCGCCGACCTCGTCGACGCGGTCGAGACGACCACCTTCGCCGGCCGGTCGGCGTCGGAGGACGACTACCGCCGCTGCGCCCAGCGCTTCACGGTCCTCAAGTCCACGCTCGCCGGAGCGCGGGCATGAGCGGGCCCGCCCGCTTCTCCCGCCGCTGGCTGGTCGTCCTGGGGGTGGTGGGCTGCCTCTCGCTCTCGGCGGCCGCGGTGCTGGCGCTGGATGCGCCCACTCCGCCGGCGGCCGCCCCCCCGCCCGGCGTGGCGAGCCGGGCGGCCAACGGACACGCGGCCTTCCTCGCCTTCGTCCGCGGGCTGGGCATCACCGCACGGGTGGGTCCCACGGCCGGGCACGGAGAGGGCGTCGTCTGGGTCCTCGAGCCCGACCTCGACCCCGAGCGTCCGACCACGCTCGCCCGCCTCGGCGCGCGCGCGCTCGACGCGGACACGGTGGTGGTGGTGCTGCCGAAGTGGACGGGCGAGGGAGACCTCGGGCGGCCCGGGTGGCTCGCCCGCGCCCAGCTCTTGCCCATCCGCGGAATGGCAGCCGGGCTCACCGCGCTCCACCTCCGTGGCTCGGTGGTGCGGCGCGAGGGAACGCTCCGGGTCGAGAGCCGGATCGGCAGCGGCACCGCCGAGCTGGAGACGGCGCAGCTCGTGACCTCCGAGGACCTCGTCCCGCTGGTCTCGGGGCCAGACGGCATCCTGGTGGGCGAGCGCGAGGAGGACGACCAGCAGCTGGTGGTGGTGGCGGACCCGGATCTGCTGTCGAACGCTGGCCTGGGCCGGGGCGACAACGCGCGGGTGCTGGCCCAGCTGCTCTCGCACCTCGACGCCGGGGAGGACGGGCTCACTGTGGACGAGACGCTCCAGGCGCGGCAGGCGCGGAGCATCCTCGCCGGCCTTCTCCATTTCCCATCGCTGCTGGCGGTGCTGCAGCTCCTGGTGGTGCTCGGCCTCGCGGTCTGGGCGGGGACCCCCCGGTTCGGCACGCCGCTCCGGGAGCCGGACGAGGGCGCGCACGGCTCGGCGGCGCTCATCGAGAGCGCGGTCATCTTGCAGACGCTCGCCGGCTCAGCGGTGGTCGCGGTGCGCGCGCTGCTCGAGTCGGCCCGGCGCGAGGTGCTGGAGCGGATGCACGCCCCGGCGGGGCTCGACTCCTCCCGGGCCGATGCCTGGCTGGACGCCCGCCGCCGCGGGTCCGGCGTGCCGACCAGCGCCGCGCTCCGGGCCGAGGTGCAGGCGGCGACCACCTCCCGGGCGGCGCTCGCCGCCGGCCGCCGAATCCAGCGCTGGAGAGAGAGGATGCTCGATGGAGCTCGCTGAGACCCGCGCGCTGTGCGAGGGGCTGCGCGCGCAGGTGCACAAGGCCGTGGTGGGACAGGACGAGGTGCTCGATCTCCTGCTGGTGGCCCTGCTCTCCGAGGGGCACGTGCTGCTCGAGGGTCCTCCGGGCACGGCCAAGACGCTGCTCGCCCGGGCGTTCGCCGCCTGCCTCGCGCTGCGCTTCTCGCGGGTGCAGTTCACGCCGGACCTGATGCCGGGGGACGTCATCGGGACGAATCAGTTCGACTTCCGCACCAGCCAGTTCGTCCTCACCCGGGGCCCGATCTTCACCGACGTGCTGCTGGCGGACGAGATCAACCGCACCCCGCCCAAGACGCAGGCCGCGCTGCTCCAGGCGATGCAGGAGCGGGTGGTCACCATCGACGGGAAGAGCCACCCGCTCGGCCGGGCCTTCCTGGTCATCGCCACCCAGAACCCCATCGAGCAGGAGGGCACGTATCCCTTGCCCGAGGCGCAGCTGGACCGCTTCCTGTTCAAGGTGCAGGTCGGTTACCCGGCGCGGGACGAGGAGCGGGCGATGCTTCGGCTCCACGGGCAGCGCACCACCTCGCCGGCGCTCGAGGAGTTCGGCCTCGTGCCCGTCGCCGGCCAGGAGGCGCTCGACCGGGCGCGGGCGGCGGTGGCCGGCATCCGGCTGTCCGAGCCCATCGCCGACTACGTGGTGGACCTCATCCGGGAGACGAGGGCCAGGCCCCAGTTCCTCGCCGGAGGCTCTCCCCGGGCCATCCTGATGCTGGCCGCCGCCGCCCGGGGCTGGGCGGTGCTCCAGGGACGCGACTACGTCATCCCCGACGACGTGAAGCGGTTGGCCATCCCCACCCTGCAGCACCGGCTGGTGCTGGCGCCCAGCGCGGAGATCGAGGGCGTGACCCCGGCCGAGGCCCTCCGGCAGGTCCTGGACCAGGTGCCCGCGCCGCGATGATGCGTCCGACGCGCACGGCGCTGGTGGTGGCGGGAGCCGGCGTCCCGCTCGCGCTGCTCCCGGCTCTGGTGTCGCCCCGGCTGTGGCCGGTGTGGGCGGTGGCGCTGCTCCTGCTCCTCCTCGCGCTCGGGCTCGACGGCCTCCTCGCCCCCCGGGGTCTCCGGGTCTCGGCGGAGGCCCCGCCGCTGCTCCAGGTGGGGCGCGCCGCAACGCTGACGCTGGAGGTGGCACTCCCGCGCGGGAGCGCGTTGGAGCTGGTGGTCGATCTCGATCCGGTCCTCGAGGCCGTCCCGGCGCGCCGGCTCGCGCTGGTGGAAGGACGGGCCACCGAGCACCTCCCGCTTCGCGCGCTCCGGCGGGGGCCGACCGAGCCCCCGGTGGTCTGGGTGCGGTCGACGGGACCGCTGGGGCTGATGTTCCGGGAGGAGCGACGGCCGCTGGAGCTCGCCCCGGTGGTGACCCCGGACACCACCGAGGTGCGCGAGGTGGCGCTCCGCTTCGCCGGCTCGCCCTTGATGCAGCTCGGGGTGAAGCTGGAGCGGCGCCGCGGAGAGGGCTCGGAGTTCGAGTCCCTCCGCGAGTTCGTCCCGGGCATGGACATCCGGGCGCTGGACTGGAAGTCGTCGGCCCGGCACCGGAAGCTGATGGCCCGGGAGCACCGGGCCGAGCGTAACCACCAGCTGGTGGTGGCCGTGGACGCAGGGCACGCGATGTCGGTGCCGCTGGAGTCGGTGGCCCGGCTGGACCACGCGGTCCGCGCGGCGCTGGTGCTGGCGTGGGTGGCGCTGCGCTCGGGCGATCGGGTGGGCGTGTTCGGCTTCGATGCCCGGGTGCGTTGCTGGGCGGAGCCGCTCGGCGGAGGGCGGGCCTTTCCCCGGGCGCAGCAGGCGCTGGCCTCGCTGCCCTACAGCAGCGAGGAGACCAACTACACCCTGGGGATGGCCGAGCTGTCGGCGCGGGTGCGGCGGCGCTCGCTGGTGGTGCTCTTCACCGACGTCTCGGACAGCACCAGCGCCGAGCTGATGCTGGAGAACCTCGACCGCCTGCGCGGGCGTCACCTGGTCCTCTTCGTCACCCTCCGGGACGGGGGCATGGACGCGCTCGCCGGCGCGGTGCCGGTGGCGGTCTCCGACCTCCACCGCTCGGTCATCGCCGGCGAGCTCCGGAGCGATCGCGAGCTGGTGCTCCGCCGGCTGAGGCGGATGGGCATCCAGGTGCTGGACGCCCGACCCTCGGACGCCTCGCCGCAGCTCATCGCCCGCTACCTCGACGCGAAGCGGAGGGAGATGGTGTGAGCGGCGAGCTGCGCATGCCCTCGGTGCGCTTCCGCCAGGAGCGGGAGGCGAGCTGGCGCGCGCTGGAGGGGCTGGTGGACCGGGTGCAGCGCTCCGGGCTCCGGTCGCTGTCGGCCGAGGAGCTGGGGCGGCTGCCGGTGCTCTACCGCGCCGCGCTGTCGTCCTTGAGCGTGGCGCGGGCCATCGCGCTCGACGCGGCGCTGCTCGCCTACCTCAACGCGCTGGCGGCGCGGGCGCACGTGGTGCTCTACGGGGGGCGCGAGCCCTTCGCCCCGGCGTTCTGGCGGTTCTGGGCGAGGACGTTCCCCGCGGCGGTGCGCTCGCTCGGCTGGCACACCCTGGTCGCGGTGCTGCTCACCGCGCTCGGCACCGGCGTCGCCTGGCGGGAGCTGGCGCGGGATCCGGCACGGTTCTCGGACTTCGTCCCCCCCGCCTACGCCCAGGGGCGCGGGCCCGAGGCCACCGATGCGGACCTCCGCCAGGTGCTGCAGAGCAAGGAGACGCCGCGCTCGGCGCTGATCCACTTCAGCAGCTTCCTCTTCACCCACAACGCGACCATCGGCCTCGCCTCGTTGGGCCTCGGATTCGCGGCCGGCGTCCCGACGGCCTACCTGGTGCTGACCAACGGCCTCATCCTCGGCGCCTTCGGGTGGCTCTACGGCTCGCGCGGGCTGGGCTGGGAGTTCTGGGCGTGGACGCTGCCGCACGGGGTCACCGAGATCTGGGCGCTGCTCCTCTGCGCGGCGGCGGGCCTGCGGATGGGACAGGCGCTGGTGTTTCCCGGACGGGTCTCGCGGCTCTCGAGCCTGCGGAGGGCCGGAGACACCGCCGGGGTGGTGGCGCTCGGCGCGGTGGCGATGTTCCTGCTGGCGGGGCTCATCGAGGGGGTGTTCCGACAGAGCGTGGGGCAGGCGTCCGTTCGCTGGGCGGTGGCCGGGAGCAGCTTCGCGCTCTGGTCGCTCTACTTCTCGCTCGCCGGACGCGGGCGGTGAGCGCCGTCTCGTCCATCCGCGGGCTCCAGACGCCCGAGGGCGTGCCGATCCAGCTCGAGCTGGCGAGCGTGGGAGACCGGCTGGTGGCGGCGATGGTGGACCTGTCGCTGATGAACCTGGCAGGGCTGATGCTGGCCATCCTCGCGGTGTTCACCGGAGGGCGCGGGCGGGCGGAGCTGGCGGCGGCGGTGATGCTGGTGTCGTTCTTCGTGATCCGCTGCTTCTACTTCCCGATCTTCGAGCTGCGCTGGCGGGGGCAGACGCCGGGGAAGCGCGCGACGAAGATCCGGGTCATCTCCCGCTCGGGCGGACCGCTGACCGCGAAGGCCGTGGTGGCGCGGAATCTCCTGCGGGAGCTGGAGCTCTTCCAGCCGCTGGGGATCCTCCTCGCGCCCGCGTCGGTGGCCGGCGACTTTCCACCGTGGCTCGGGCTGGTGGCGGGGCTGTGGGTGGTGGTCTTCGCCGTCTTGCCCCTGGCGAACGGAGACCACCTCCGGGCCGGAGATCTCGTAGCGGGGACGCTGGTGGTGCGCGCACCGCCGATGCTCCTCCTGGACGACCTCGGGGCCACCCGCGGGCGCCCGGCGCTCCAGTTCCGGGTGGAGCAGCTCGACATCTACGGCGCCTACGAGCTGCAGACGCTGGAGGCGGTGCTCCGGCTGGGCAACACCCTGGACAACGCGAGCACGCTGGCCGCGGTGGCCGAGCAGATCCAGAAGCGGATCGACTGGACGCCCGGGGCCGAGCGGGTCGGCGCGTACGAGTTCCTGAGCACCTTCTATGCGGCGCAGCGGGCGCGGCTCGAGCAGCGGCTGCTGCTCGGCGAGCGGCGCGAGCGGAAACGTCCAGCGCCTTAGCCGGCCCGTGACCCTCCAAGGATCAGCGGAACACGGCCGTCAGCTGCTCGATGTCCACGCCTTCCTTCTCCGAGCGCAGCTGGTAGTAGATGACTCCGTAGAGCACCGCGCTGAAGGAGAGGACCAGGGCCTGGGTCAGGGTCTGCCCGAGCAGCTGCGAGACGAAGGTGGTCGGCTGTCCCACGATGACGCGGGCGACGGCGCCGAGGATGGCGCCGGCGGTGCCCATGAGGAACAACAGGCCGAACAGCGCCCAGCGGTGACCCGCGGTGAGCTCGGCGCTGCGGGCGCGCGGGTCGACACCCTTCTCGGCGATGACCACCGGAGCGACCAGTGACCAGCGGACGGCGAGGATGATGCCGGGGATGACGAGCAGCAGCATCGCGCCGCCGATCAAGATGCCGGTGAAGATCGCGGCAGCGAGCAGCGGACCTGCGCGGGAGAGGCCGAAGGAGATCGAGGCCGCGGCGCTCGGGCTCCGGCCCCGGAGCTGCTCGAGCACCGAGTAGGTCATGAGCCCGGTGACGACGTAGCTGAGCATCACGCTGATGATGAACCCGAGCACGTAAAGGCCCCAGCCGTTGGCCGACGTGGGGACGCCGGGCGAGAGGATCAGCATCGGGAGGTAGGCCAGGACCGAGACGGCGAAGAAGAAGGGCAGGTTCTTCCCCCACACGGAGACGCTGCGCGAGATCGCGGAGCCGACGGAGAACGTCTCTCGGGCGGGGATGGCGGGGCTGGGCACGAACTCGGCTGGGCGCATGGCCCGGGACGATGGCCCGGTGCTCGGAAGCAGGCAAGCAGGCGCACCAGGCGTCGCATCTGCCCGGAAGGACGGCGGTTCCTCGACCACGTTCCGAGCCCTCCGGTGGCGCCCCCCCGCTTGCGCGGGCGCGGATTTGCC
>Ga0335069_10004668_pt1 | contig 20223 bp, 15 predicted proteins | sample Lox_Sample_11_FD_206714 | JGI IMG/M metagenome (GOLD analysis project Ga0335069, IMG submission 206714) | Soil microbial communities from Loxahatchee National Wildlife Refuge, Florida, United States - Lox_Sample_1.1 | ecosystem: Environmental > Terrestrial > Soil > Wetlands | place: USA... | reverse complement strand
TAGTCGGATTCACTGCCGCGCGTGCCAAAGAATGACTTGTTATCCGCGTAATCCGCCAGTTTCACACCGCCGAGCATGGTCTTGGCCAGATCCTCGGGAATGTTGAAGTCTTTGATCGTGCCGATGAGCGTGTAAGCCCGGTTAGGCTGCGCCTTGATGTACTCCACGCCTTCGAGCCAGCCCTGCGCCAGCTTCACCACCGTTTGCGGACAGCGCTTGGCAAAACTGTCGCTCACCACCAGAATGTCAGCAATCAGGCGGTTGGCAATGCGTGTATCGTAGATCTTCTTCGATCCCGCCCGTTTCGTCACCGCATCGCTCATGTCCGGGTCCCACGCCACCGCGGCATCTACTTTTTGCTGTGCGAACAAGGTCGCGGGCTCTATGCCATCCTTGGTATGCACGGCCTTCGAGAAGATCTCGTTGCGCTGTTCCGTGCTCAGGCCCGAGCTTTTGAGCCCATTCCAAAGCAGAAAGTGCGATGGCGTATACGGTGCGAAGGCCACCGTTTTGCCCGCCAGATCCTCAATGCTGTTGATTCCCTGCTTCCCGATCACGCCATCGGCGCCGCGCGACCAATCCACCATGTAGAACGCATGCGCGCCAAAGCCCTTTTCCTGAAACTGTGCGTAGTCTTTCGCCCAAACATCGGCGGTCGTAAGCATCACGTCAACATTATTAGTAGCCAGCGCGGCAGCGCCCTCGGTCCAATCGTCGATGATCTTGAAGCTGACCTTCAGGCCCGCCTTATCGAAAATAGAGCCCGACGCCGTGTCCAGGCCGCCGTTCGCCACCAGGCCCGCCGAGCATCCCACCCAGATATTCACGCGCACGCGCACGTTGTTGCAGCTGGAATCGCTCGTTGCCGCCGCAGGCAACGCCAGGGGTTTCGACGTATCTACCGGCTCGTTCGATGCGGACGCCGAGCTTCCGCCCAGCCGCCCGCGCAAATTGACCACGCCATACCTGTCGAGGCTGTAGCCAACCAGCCCCAGCCCGATCAGGAAAATGAGAATCCATCCGCCTTTCTCGATTTTGACAGCCATGATTTTATGAGTGATCTCTCGTCATTTCTGACTTCCGATCGCTCCTCCTCAAACACTCTTCTGCGCTTCGCGCGTTCCAATGGTCTTCTGCGCGGCTTCCGTGGAGGCCTCGGGTGAAATCAAACCCATCTCCACCTTGAATTGCTTTACCAGTTCGTTCGCGCGCAGCTTCTCCGCCTCTTCCTCGATCTTCACCTTCTGCTGGTCCACGTTGCCCAGAGCCATCTCCATGCGGGCCTCATTGAGCGCCGTGGTTTCTTCGATCTTGCGCACCATCTCATCATGCGTGGAGCTGATGCCCGTCACTTCGAACTGCTCCATCACGTCGGCGACCTTCTTCTGCCACTGCGAACGCCGGTAATCCGCAATCGCGTTGAGCGCCTCGCGCGTCTTGCGTTCCTTCTCCAGCAGAAAAGCCTTCTTCACGGCGCTGGCTTTGTCGAAAGCCGCCTGGGCCGTCTGAAGCTGCCCCTGCGTGCGCGCCATGGCGCTGCGCACCTGTTCAAGCTGCGTGGCAAAGCTGCCGGCCAGGTCGTCGCGGCCCGCCTGAATCGCTGCCTTTACCTTGGCCGTCAGATCGTTGATATCAACCTTATATTTCGCTTCTTCCTTCTCGAGGAGCGTCACGTTCGCCTTTACCATGGCGATGCTCTCGTTCATCCGCGGAACCTGGTCGTTCATGTCGCGAATGTTCTGTTCCAGAATCAACTCGGGGTTTTCCGCCACGGATATAAAGAATCCGAAGAAGGAGCGAAACATGCGTGAAAGCCGTCTGAACATAAGGGCATCCTTTTGTTGCGGCTGCCAGCGCCTATTTTTTAGGTGCTGATGTCTGGTCTGGTGCCTGGGATCCGCGCGGCGCAGCCGCCACGCCGCCGGTGGTTATGGGGTTCTCCGTTACGAAATAGGATACGGAATCGGCGATTTTTTGTTCCTCTTGCTGCTTCTTGAGACGCCATCCGTAGAAACGCTCTTTCTCTTTAGCTACTTCATCCTTATTGGCTTGGATGCGCGCGTTATGCTCCTGAACCAGCTTGTCCAGCTCGGCCTGGATCTGCTGATTTTCGCCTTCCTTTCGCGCTTCCAGATCGTCCAGTGCTTTCTGCTGCACGCGCTCAAAACCATCCAGCGCGCGGTCTCGCTTCACGGCGTCTTCAATCACCTGCTCGATCTTTACTCCCGACGCGTCCAGCGCCAGCAGGATTGAGTTCTTCTTGACCTCCGCCGGAAGCGCGCGAATGCGCTCGCTCTGCAGCATCTCGCCGATCTTCATAATGCTGTAGCCGTGCGCCGGCTCCGGGATCTCCGCCGCGCGATAGATCTCGTCAAACCCGCCTGCGGCGCTGATGGGAGCGGTGAAATTCGGCTCAGCCGCAATCGACGACGCGATCTCCGCCACCGTCTGCGCGGGGTCGCGCGGAGCTTGAGAATTCTCCTCCGTCGGGCTGGACTCGGCAGTTTCCGGGCCAACCGAAACGAATAGGTTGTACCATTTCTTACTGATGTGAGCCTCTGCCGTCCGACAGTGTATCACGCACTGTGGCCCGGCTTCACGCGCGCGCCTGCTTCAGTTCCCCACCTTCCCCCGCAACACAATCACCGACGATTTCGGCAACTGATACTGCGTATCCACCCCGCCGGCTGTCACTGTTGACTTAGATGCGGGTCCATCCGGGTCCGCGTGGCCATTACCCCACCCGCGGCGCCGCCCTCCCGCATTTCCCCTCGGCGCACCTTGCGGCGCGGGATCCACGTGCCACTGAAATTCCGCCGGCCCGAAAACCACCCGGTCCACCGTGCCCGTGAAGAACCGGTCGCGACTTCCATCGGCGAATTTCACCTTCACCGCGTGGTCATTATCGTGATCCTTATTAATGAACATAATCGACCACTGGCCATCCGGCCTCTCTAGGGCGTACGCCGTCACCAGCACATGCCCGTCCTTGTCCTTCACATCGCTTGCGACCTTATATAGCTTGTGCACGGCATCCACCGGCTGCACCCACTCCTTCGTGATCACCTGCGTCGTCAGATACTGTGGTGTGTAGCTCTTCACGTGCCCATCCGCGTCCATGGGCAGAAAACCGCCATTTCCACGCCCCGGCGAGGCGATGTAATGGAAGTAATAGGTCCCGCCCGCGCCCGCCGTCATCATGGAACCGACATAGTCCGCCAGCCACAGCCCACTTTTGACCGTGCCCTGCCCGCCTTCACCCAGGTCGTTGCCTTCTGTCATGAAAAACGGAACATTCGGCGGCAGCCCATTGTCTTTCCACGCTTGTATCAGGTGATTCACAAAATCGGGCTCCCAGTAAAGCGAACTCCACTCCGCGCACTTCCTTCCGCCGTCCATGCACGGATAGTGTTCAAACGAGAAGAAGGTGAAGTCTTGCAAGTGGTCCCGCGCCTTCAGGTAATCCAGAAATCTGCCAAGAAATGAGACTCTGCCGTTCGCATCCGCCCAGGAATCTACATCGCCGGGTGTCCCCTCAAACGCCGGACCGCCCAACGGGGCCTCGGGCACCAGCTTGTGAATCGCCTTCGCGAATTGAATATAAAGCGTGGCGTAATCTTCCGGAAGCACCCTCTGCCCGTCCGCTTCCTCTCCCATCTCGATCCATGAAATCGGATACTTCCGCTTATAGAGATACGCAATCTCGTTCGCCGCATCCTCGGGAATCGCGTAGAGAATCGCGATCGGAATCATCGTCGGAAGCCCGCGCGTCACGCCGCAGTTGAAAAAGAAATCGAACCCGGTTTGATCGCCCCTTCCGTAGTCGAGATCCGACGCCGCGTGCCACGGGTCAACCGACGAGGGCCACGTAATCGTTTGTTTCCGGCTCGGCAAGTGCTTCACGATGTCATGAAACTCGCCATCAGCAGAAACAGTCCCGATATACAGTTCGTTGATCGCGTACCCCACGCAGTTGCGCGGGTCTTCCGGCCCGTGCGTGTCGCAGGTGTTCGAAGATTCCGTCATCCAGATCCTCAGGTATCTCGCCGGGATCTTCCAGTTCACGAGCTTCAGGGTCGGCGTGCCGCCCTTGCCATCGCTGATCGTGCCCATCGGAAACGTCTGCCACGCGCCCTTGTTGATGCCGTCGTAGAACGGCTCCATTTCGCCCGTCCAGAACTGCACGTAGTAGCGTTTGGCGTACGGATCGGCCCACGCGATTTTGATCGCGTTGACATCAACTTTCGCGCCCAGATCGATCATCACCCATTGCGGATGCAGCGAATCATCTTCTCCCGTGTACGCCTTGGTCAGGTACGGATTGCTCTTCCAATAAGATTTCAAGTTGCCATCGGTGATCCGCGACCAGCCGTTGCCGTCACCCACCGTGGCGCCGCGATGCGGCAGCGGATACGCCCAGGAATGCAGAATCTTCTCATCCGTCGGTTCCGCGCTTCCCGTGAAGTAGCCTTCCTGCTTTTCCGCATTGCTCCAGGTGCCGCGCGAATTCCAGTGCCACGCCTCAATCATCAATTCCGTGTTCTGGCGATAAGTCACGGTTCCCCAACCCGCGCCGAGCAGCTCCTTCAGAATCGGCCCGCTGAGCAGCCGTTCCGTGTTTTTCTCGTTCTGCTCCTTGCTCATCCCGCCGTTTATGCCCAGCCGGTCAATCGCTCCGCCCAGCGCGCGCGGCGGACTGAAGGAATTCACCGCGTGGCTGCTATCGACGACGATGTTCTGCGCGCTCACCAACCCAAGAAAGATTCCGGCGCAAACGCAAATTGCGGCCATGCGACCCGGCATGCCCATCCACATAGAAGTGCCTCCTTATTAAAACGGACGCCGTGTGAAGGCGCGTCCGGCAGTGACTTTTAAAGTCTTGGAAAGCCAAGTGTATACGCCCGCCACTTCGGAAACAACCGCCCGCCAAGCGGCAAAAATAGTGCCTTCCTTTGACGGAACCTCGCGCCAGCCGATATACTAAGTTCCTATTAAAAGACACACGTGCGAAAACGAGTCCTCTTCCCTGTAGTTTTCAGCATCCTGGCCGCGACGATTCTGGCCGGCGAAAAAGAAATCAGCGATAAAGAAGCAAAGTTCATTGGAGCGCGCGGTAAATATTGGGCGTTTCAACCCATCGTGCACCCGCCAGTACCGCAGGTTTCCGATGCATGGGTGCGCACACCGATCGACGCGTTCATCCTGGACGCGCTCCGTGCCAAGAAGCTCGGCCCCAGCGAGCCCATCGATCGCACCAAGCTCATCCGGCGCTTGACCTTCGACCTGATTGGTCTGCCGCCTACGCCCGCCGAAATCGATGCCTTTGTCCACGACCGTTCTCCCGATGCTTACGAGAAACTGGTTGATCGCCTGCTCGCCTCTCCGCATTACGGCGAACGGTGGGCGCTCAAGTGGCTGGACGTCGTGCGCTACGCCGACACCAACGGTTTCGAGCTCGATGCCGACCGCACGCACGCCTGGCGTTATCGCGATTATGTCATCGATTCGTTCAATCAAGACAAGCCCTACGATCGCTTCATCAAGGAACAGCTCGCCGGCGACGAGATGTTTCCCAATAGCAAGGAAGCCTTGATCGCCACCGGCTATCTGCGGGCCGGCCAGGAGCATCTGGTCGCGGGAAACATCGATCCCGAGGTCAGCCGCGAAGAAGTCCTCACGGAAATCGCGACATCCGTCGGCCAGACCTTCCTCGGGCTCACCGTGAACTGCGCTCGCTGCCACAATCACAAGTTCGATCCGATTCTTCAAGCCGATTACTACCGCCTGCAAGCGGTGTTCGGCGGCGCCAAAGGCAAAGATGTTGAGATCGCGACGCCCGAGGAAAAAGCCGCTTGGGAGTCGGCCGACAAGGCCTATAAGACGCGGCTGAAACCGGTGGAAGATGCACTAAAGGAACTAGCTAAGCCATATGAAGACCGGATCGTCGCCGATCGGCTGGCAAAGCTCGATCCGAAACTCCAGGAAGCGTGGAAGACTCCGAAGGACAAGCGCACCGACGAGCAGAAGGTGCTGGCAGAAAACGCCAATAGCCAGGTTGAGCCGACGTGGGATGTCGTGGTGGCCGCCATGACGCCTGAGGATCGCGAGAAGCGCGCCAAGCTGCGTGTTCAGTTGCACCAGATCGAAGCCACGGAGCCCGATCCTTTGCCCACGGCGTACGCCTACGTCAACACGGGCGAGCCGGCGCCGCAAGCCTACGTGCTGCGCATGGGCGATCCGCATAATCCGTTGGACCCGGTGGGTCCGTCGGTTCCCACAGTCATCAAAGCGTCCTACGAAATTCCCACCACGCCCGCCGGAAGGCGAACGGCGCTTGCCAACTGGCTCGTGTCTCCTAACAATCCCCTGACTTCCCGCGTGATGGCGAACCGCATCTGGCAGTTCCGCATGGGCACCGGCATCGTCAAAACGCCGAACGATTTCGGCGTCATGGGCGACCGCCCGTCAAATAAGCTATTGCTCGATTGGCTGGCATCGGAATTTGTCGCAAAAGGCTGGAGCATCAAAACTCTCGACCGCCTGATCGTGCTCTCAAGCGCCTACCAGCAGAGTGCCGCACCCGACAAGGACCGTGAAACGGTTGATCCCGACAATCGCCTCTACTGGCGTATGAACCGCAAGCGCATGGAAGGCGAAACCCTGCGCGACGAAATCCTCTCCGTAACCGGAAGCCTCAATCCCAAGTTAGGCGGCCGGCCCGTGCGCATCCCCATCGAGCCTGAAGTCTACAACTTGATTTTCACCGAGCATGAGCGCGACGGTTTGTGGCCCGTCAACCCCGATAAAACGGTGCAGAACCGTCGCAGCATCTATCTCTACAATAAGCGCAGCGTGCGCCTGCCTCTGCTCACTTCCTACGATCAGCCCGATGCCATAACGTCTTGCCCGGTGCGGCCCGTGAGTACGCATCCTCTTCAGGCACTCTCGCTGATGAACAGCGACTTCATGCAGGAGCAGTCCCAGGTGTTTGCCGATCGGCTTCTCAAAGAATGCAAGAAAGACAAACGCGCTTGTGAAGTGAAATCGGCCTGGCGGCTGGCCTTGGGCCGGGAACCGTCGGCGGCCGAGCAGAAGCTGGCCAAAAAATTCTTTGCGCAGGGCGGCAATCTGGTGGATATGTGTCTCGCCCTGCTCAATCGAAACGAGTTTGTCTATGTCCCCTGATCGGAATGACTCGAAGTGCCACTTGCGCCCTGCCGTGACGCGCCGCGATGTCCTGGTCCGCGCCGCGCATGGTTTCGGCTCCATCGCCCTTGCCTCACTGCTGCCGCCGTCGGCTGGCGCCGCGCAAAGGGTGAACGCTCTCGCTGCCAAACCGCCGCACTTCCAGCCGCGCGCCAAATCCGTCATCTTCCTGTTCATGGTCGGTGCGCCCAGCAGTATCGACACGTTCGATCCCAAGCCCGCGCTCGATAAGTACAATGGCCAGCTTCTGCCCGCGAGCTACGGCACAGTGGTCAGCGAATTCACCAAGGGCGACACGCCGCTGCTCAAGAGCCCATGGAAGTTCAAGAAGTTCGGCCAGTGCGGCCGTGATGTTTCCACCCTGTTTCCGCACCTGGCACAGCACGTCGACGATCTCTGCTTCGTCCGCTCGTTCTATACCGAGAGCACTGTGCACGCGCCGGCCATGTATCAAGTCAACACCGGCCGCATCCTGATGGGCTATCCCAGCATGGGCTCCTGGATCACGTACGGCTTGGGCAGCGAGAGCGAAAACCTCCCGGCCTACGTCGTCATGCCGCAGCCTGAGGGCACTCCCGAAGCCGGTCCCCCCATGTGGGGCGCAGGGTTCCTGCCCGCCGTCTATCAAGGCACCGTGTTTCGTCCCGGCCCGAATCCCATCGTCAACCTGACGCCCCCGGCCGGCATTACGCCCGAGCGCCAGCGCCGCACCCTCGATTTTCTCCAGTCCATGAACGAAATGGACACGCTCGACACCGACACCGAGATGGCTGCGCGCATTAGCTCCTACGAGCTGGCGTTCCGCATGCAAAGCCACGCTCCCGAGGCCGTCGACATTTCCAAGGAAAACGAGGCCACCCGCAAGCTCTACGGCCTGGACCAGAAGCACACCAGCGAATTCGGCACGCGCTGCCTGCTGGCCCGCCGTCTCGTCGAGCGCGGCGTCCGATTCGTCCAGATCTACTCCGGCGGCGGACCGGTCTCCGTACAGTGGGACGCCCATAGCAACCTGGTCGAAAACCACGAAAAGATGTGCGGCATGACGGATCTGCCTATTGCCGGCTTGCTGCAAGATTTGAAGCAGCGCGGCTTGCTCGACGAAACCCTGGTCATCTGGGGCGCCGAGTTCGGCCGTCTCCCCATGTCCCAAGGCGGCAATGGGCGCGACCACAATCCCCACGGCTTCACCATGTGGTTTGCCGGCGGCGGCGTCAAAGCGGGCACCATAGTCGGCGAAACCGACGAAATGGGCCTGCGCGCCATTGGCGACCGCCACCACATGCGCGATTTCCACGCCACCATCCTGCAACTGCTCGGTCTCGATCAGAACCGCCTGTGGTTCCTGCACAACGGCCGTAACGAGAAATTAACCGACTTCGGCGGCAACGTGATCAAGGAAATGCTCGCCTAGTACCCGTGCATTACTTGCTTACACTTTCTTTCTAATTCCTTCGTAGTATTTTTAACATGTTCACGGTATAATCCCTGGAACTGGAGGATAGTTAATGCATCGGCTTTGCACTCTTGGTCTGGCGTTGTCCCTGATCGTTGCAGTGATGCCGCTTGGCGCGCAAACTACTGCTGGATCGATAGTTGGAACCGTTACGGATCCTAGCGGCGCAGTGATTTCCGGCGCCGCCATCACCATCACCAATATGGGCACGAGCAGTGCCGTCAAGACTACGACCGACGCTGCGGGTGAATATGTCGTCACTCCGCTCGAGGTCGGCAAGTACTCTGTAACTGTTGAGGCTACTGGATTTAAGCGCTCCGTGCGCTCTGACATTCAAGTCAACGTGCAGGACCGCGTCCGTGTCGATGCGAAGCTGGAAGTTGGCCAGGTGACCGATACAGTTGAGGTTGCGGCGGCAGCTCCCATTCTCGAAACGGACACCTCCTACCTCGGCGAAGTCGTGGACAGCCAGCGTATTGTCGACCTGCCCCTGAACGGTCGGTTCTTCACCCGCCTGGCGGTCCTGACGGCCGGCACGGCGCCGTCGCCGGCAGGTGCGCGCGACGAAAATACCGGCGGATTCAGCGCCAACGGCGTGCGCCCGTATCAGAACAACTACATTCTGGACGGCGTCGACAACAATAGTCTCTCCGAAGACCTGAGCAGCCAGGCCAGTTTCGTGGTCGGGCCCCCGCCAGACGCTATTCAGGAGTTCAAGGTGCAAACCAACTCCATGAGCGCGGAGTTCGGCCGCTCCGGCGGTGCGGTGCTCAACGTGACGATCAAGTCGGGCACCAACGATCTGCACGGAACGGCGTATGAGTTTCTGCGCAACAGCGATCTGGACGCCAACAATTTCTTTAATAATGCCAACGGCGCAGGTATCGCTCCCTTCAAGCAGAACCAGTTCGGCTTCAGCACTGGCGCTCCAGTCTTGATCCCGAAGGTCTACAACGGAAAGAACCGGACGTTCTTCTTCTTCGATTACCAGGGGACGCGCATTCGTACCGGCCAGACGTTCCTGGCCACCGTGCCCACGGACAATATGCGGAGTGGGAATTTTTCGCCCGTGAACGGCGTCGCGTTCAACACGATTTACGATCCGAACACAGGTTCGATCAACGCCGCCGGCGACGCTGTCGGACGATTGCCCTTTGCCGGAAACATTATTCCCCAATCGCGCTGGAACCCGATTGCCGCCAAGCTGTTGAGTATGTTCCCCGAGCCGAATACGGCGGGTCAGTTCAACAACTTCGGGCCAACGAACAATTACGTGAGCAATCCAGTCGAACCCAACGACACCAACCAGCTCGATCTGCGCATCGATCACCGAATTTCCGATTCCGATTCCATCTTCGGCCGGTTCAGTTGGTCCAACACCCGGGACGTCCCGCCAGGCGCGATTCCTCCCCCACTGGATGCTGCATCGTTCGCCTCGGGCGTCTTCCTGCAAAAGCCTCGCAACGTGGTGGTGAGCGAGACACACATTTTCACGCCCAGGCTGATCAACGAACTGCGCTTGGGCTATACGCAAAACGAATCGGATCGTCTGCAGTTCAACTCCACGGTCAACGAATCCGCTCAGCTTGGCATCCCCGGGGTTCCGTTCGCTTCCAACAACGGCGGTCTGCCTCAATTCGGCGTCAACGGGCTCAACAGCTTCGGCAGCGCAGAATATCAGCCCACCGTGGAGAAGCAGGCCATCGAACAGTTCATTGACAGCCTGACTCTCATCCACGGCCGGCACACCATCAAGTTTGGCGCGGAACTGAAGCCGCGCGTGGATTTCTCGATCCTGCAGCCGCCGGTTCCCAAGGGATATTTCGGCTTCAGCGGCACGTACACAGAACAGAATCTGGAGAGCCAGTCGACCAGCGGCCTCGGGACGGCCGACTTCCTGCTCGGGGCGGTCTCGGGTGGCGCTCAGATCTCTTCATTCATCAATGATGAATTTCAACAGCCGGGCCAGTTCTACTATGTCCAGGACGACATCAAGGTCAACCGGAAGCTGACCTTGAATCTCGGGCTGCGTTACGACTTCGTCGAGCATGCCAAGGAGCGCTACAGCGCCGAAGCGAATTTCAACGTCAACACCAATACCCTGCAGATCGCCGGAAATCGCCAGGATCCGCTGCCGCCTAATTTCTTTCCGGAAATTGCGGTGACGCACAATGCGCCCGCCAGCCTGGTGCCGAACCAGAAGGACGATTTTGGGCCGCGAATCGGCATCGCCTACAACTTGTTCAGCAAGACCGTTCTCCGCGCTGGGTACGGTGTTTTCTACTCCTCCTATGAGGCAGGACCGCTCAGCATTCCGAACATGGGGAACAACCCGCCGTTCTTTGAGCAGTCAAATTACAACGTGTTGAGCCCGCTGATTCCGAATCCGATCGTCAGCAACCTCTCTCAGGGATTCCCGATCAACGCTCTCGCCAATCCCTCGGCGCCTTCTTTATTCTCGCTTGCCCCGAATTTCACGAATCCGAACGTGCAGCACTGGCAGGCAAGTGTCCAGCAGGATCTCGGATGGAACACTGTGTTGGAGGTCGCTTACGCCGGCTCCAAAGGCACGCACCTCTACGAGTTCCGCAACATCAACGAGATCCCCGCATCCAGCAACCCGAGCGCGAACTACAACGCCGAGCGTCTGCGCCCATATCTTGGCAATGACCTCACGTACTGGTGCTCCTGCGACAGCTCGACATACAGCGCTTTGCAAGCCAAGCTCGAAAAGCGCCTCTCGAGCGGTCTGAGTTTTCTGACCGCATTCACCTACGGAAAGTCCATCGACGAGCAGTCCCAGGCGTCGCTTGGTTTCCATTCGGGTGGCGGGTTCCGCGACAACAATAATCCGGAATGGGAAAAGGGACCGTCTGACTACGATCAAAAGTACCGCTTCGTCAACAGCCTCTCTTATACGCTGCCGGTCGGCAAAGGCAGGGCGTTCTTGGGCAGTCTGAATGGCATCGGCAATACCCTGATCGGCGGTTGGGAGCTACAAGGTATCCAGGCGTGGTCGAGCGGGTTGCCCTATACGATCACGGAAGGGGTGGATCAAAACAACAACCTCGGGGATACCGAAGAACACCCGAACAGAGTGCAGGGCGTCCAGTTGTATCCATCGGGTCCGGCCGTCAGCAGTGCCTACAACCCGGCGGCCTTTACGCTACAGCCGTTCGGCACCTATGGTAACTCGGGCCGCAACATCATTTTCACTGCACCCCAGTTGCAGCTCGATACCTCACTCTTCAAAGACTTCGCCTTGAAGGAACGCATGAAACTGCAATTCCGCGCGGAGTTCTTCAACATGACCAACCATACGAACTTCCGCAATAACAGCTTGATCAACAATTTCAATTCAGCGGGCGCCGGGTCGTACACGGCGGCACAGCCCGGGCGCCAGATTCAGTTCGCGCTGAAGTTCATTTACTAAACCAGCCTTATTGCTGGTTGAACCCTGTACCGGAGCGGAAGGCTTCTACATAGTGGCCTTCCCGCTTCGGAATATGGACCCTCTCCTCATCCTTCGTTTTCGCCAGGTCTGAGGCATTCCAATCCGGCCGGTATTTGTGAATGGACGGCTCCCACTGGCTTACGTGCGCCATCGAGGCATCTAGCTTTTTCTCCACCACGCTGTCGATGTTCACCCAGTAATTGGCTTCTTTCTCGGCTACGTAGTAGTAGTATTCCTGCGGCACCAGCCACGGCTCTAGGCCTTCGTGTAACCGTTGGTTCGGGAAATACAGGTGCCACTCGGCGGCGCGAATCGCGTCCAGGGTATTGTTCGCCGCCATGCGATGGTCCGTTTTGTGCCAGCGCACGTATACCGTCCCCGGATCGGGCGCCATCACCACGTCCGGCCGGATCCGCCGGATGATTCCCGTCACTTCCTCCACCAGATCCCGCGTATTCGCGTATTCGAGCATGCCATCGTGGTACTCCAGCCACTTGATGTGATCCTTCGGGATGCCCAGGATCCGGCAGGCGTCTTCTTCTTCGTGCATGCGGATGCTCGCCAGGTGCTCGCTGGTCATATCGGGATCGTAGGAGCCCTTGTCGTCGTTGGTATAAATCACGATGCGGATGTTGTTGCCGTTCTTTGCCAATAGCGCCAGCGTTCCCGCGCAGCAGAAGGTATCGTCATCGGGGTGAGGCGTGAACAGCAGGATCGTTTTACCATGCAGTTCCTCGAGCCGGCCTTGTGGTTCGGCGGCAAAGACTGGAGCGGCAAGCGCTGCCAGAACAAAAGTAACCAAGTGAAGTCGCGTCATGAATTCCTTTCCGCGACATGATAACAGGTGCCAGGTTTCAGGTGCCAGGTTTCAGGTGCCAGGTTTCAGGTGCCAGGTTTCAGGTGCCAGGTTTCAGGTGCCAGGTTTCAGGTGCCAGGTGTCAGGTGTCAGGTTCGCAGACTGCCCCGATGCGCAGACTCAGGTTGCTAACACCTGGAACCTAAAACCTAGAACCCGCAGTGCTATACTCACGCGACGGAGGTTGCCATGGGTTCCATCTCAGTTGCCTGCTACAAACCCAAGCCCGGCTGCGAACAGGCGCTGCTCGACCTCGTCCTCAACCACCTCCCGCCGCTCCGCGCGCAAGGGCTGGTGACGGACCGTCAATCAATCGTCATGCGCACTGCGGATGGAATCATCGTCGAAGTCTTCGAGTGGGTCTCCCAGGAAGCCGTCGCCGGTGCTCACAGCAACCCGGCCGTCCTGGATCTCTGGAAACGCTTCGAAGCCGTCTGCACCTACGAAATACCCTCCAACGTTCCCGAGTTTCAGAAAATGTTCTCCCACTTCGAGGCCATTTAGTCCGCCCGACCCTATCCTTGCGTCACGCGGAGCAGTACAATGTGCGCGGAGAGAAATGTATGGCTGGGGTACTCTATCACCGAATCAAACATGGAGAGGACCTGACGCGGAGCATGCTCTATCGCCTTCTCCTCAATTCCGGACTCGTAGGATTGTCTCTGCTGGTCGTGCTGGTCGCCTGTCTGTTGTTTGTCTCTCAAACCGGACGCTAGGAGTGCTTGACGTACAAACCTGGAACATAACGGCCACTTCAATCTGGCTGTTGACACCTGGCATGGGTAGGATGTAGCATGACCTGGCGGCTACGGAGCGATCGCCCGTACTTCTTTTTAAGATTTTTATCCACTCGGTTGCGATCTTGACTGTCTTTTTCTCGTTTTAATAGACAGAGACCAAATTGACAAAAGCTTTTTGACCAATCGAGGAGACAACATGGCTACACACAAACTGACGATCACCCTTACCGCGGACCAACAGAAGCAGATCCGGGATGCCACTGGCAGGAGCGTGTCCGAACTGAGGATCGGCTTGGCTGCCCCCGGTGAACTCAGCGAGAAGGATTTGGACCAGGTGTCCGGTGGAGCAATCGACAGCTATATGTATTTCCTGGACTATAGCGGACCTAAAGCGCCCTAGCGTACAGACCGGCTGCCAGCTAAGAGGCGGTGCAACCGTTTTCGATACCCTCACGATAGCGAAATCCGGATAGCCGGCCCGCCCTTACGTAGCGACAACGATCGTGAGTCTGTTCGTTCCGATGCCGAGCGCAATACGGGCTGAATCTGGCGTTTCACCCCGCGCTTAAATCCGCTTGCAGGCTACGGCCCAACTATCTCAAGGCCTCAGCGACAGTTCTCCCTTGTGCCACGCAGCCCGGCGCCTTGCCGGACGCCGCCACAGTCTTAGGTCCTAAGTGGCAGATTAGCCGCCCAACGCAGGCACAGGTTGCTGACACCTAACACCGAGAACCTGAAACCTGCTTCTCCTGACACCTAGCACCTGACACCTGGCACCTGACTCAGCTTCTTCGCGCGCCGAAAAACGTCCAGTAGCATCTTCTCGTTCAGCTTCCCCGTCGACGTGTTTTGCTGGCTCGGATGATACGAGCTCAGCAGCACCGGGGATCCCTCGGCCACTCGATGCACGACGTCGTGTCCGAAGACAAACGGCGCACGGCTCTTGATCACGCCGCGGTCGCGGAGAATCGACAAGTAAACGTCAAACGCAATCTTGCCCAGCGCGACCACCACTTTCAGACGGGTCAGTAATTCCAGCTCGCGCTCCAGAAACGGCCGGCAATTGCGCAGCTCCTCGGTGGCCGGCTTGTTACCCGGAGGTGCGCAGCGTGCAGCCGCAGTGATCCGAATGTCCGTCAGCCGCAGCCCGTCGTCACGCGACGTGCTTTCCGGTTGCGAGGAGAATCCCGCACGATAGAGCACGCGATAAAGAATCGCCCCCGAAGCGTCACCTGTGAACGGCCGCCCCGTGCGATTCGAACCGTGCGCGCCTGGCGCAAGGCCCACGATCAGCACCCGCGCTCGCGGGTCGCCGAACGAGGGCACTGGTTTCGCCCAGTAGTCCCAATCCCGGTAAGCGCGCCGCTTCACGCGCCCGATTTCGGCAATGTACTCCACCAGTCGCGGGCATCGCCGGCAAGCGATCACTTCCTGCTGCAACACCGCCAGTTGCCCACTGCTAGAATTCACAGGATGAGTTCTCCTTTTCGTCTCGACGGGCGCAAAGCCCTGGTCACCGGCGGAGCGAGTGGCATCGGCGCCGCCACTTGCCGCGCACTCGCCGCCGCCGGGGCCAAGGTTACCATCGCCGACGTCGATCGCCAGGCTGCTGAAACGCTGGCTCGCGAGCTTTCCGCTTCCGCCCTAATCTTCGATATTACCGAGGAAGCCGCCGTTCACCAGGCGTTCGCTTCGCTCGGCTCCCTCGACATCCTGATTAACAACGCCGGCATCGGCTTGGTGGGCAACGTTGAAGAGACCGCGCTGGACGATTTCCAACGTTTGTTTCGTGTCAACGTCGAAGGGCTTTTTCTCGTGACAAAATATGCACTGCCGCTGCTGATTGCCTCGCATGGCTGCATTGTGAATATCGGTTCGGTCGCGGGACTCGTCGGCGTCAAGCGGCGCTTCGCCTACTGCGCTACCAAAGGAGCCGTCGTAGCCATCACCCGGCAGATCGCCGTGGACTATCCCACCGCGCTCCGGGTGAACTGCATATGTCCGGGGACGGTCGACACTCCGTTCGTCGAGGCCTATCTGGAGAAGTTCCACAAGCATGAGAAAGAAAAGGTCCGGGCCGAACTACATCAGCGGCAGCCCATCGGGCGCATGGGCCGCCCGGAAGAAATCGCCAGCCTGGCCCTATACCTGAGCTCGAAAGAATCCGATTTTGTTAACGGATCGGTGATAACCATCGATGGTGGTTGGACGGCAGCCTGACGTCAGTTTTATTAAAATGCGCAAATCTGCGGGTTTGAAAGGGAAAACTGTTTGACGGAATCGTGTGGAGTGCCGCAAAATAGAATTGGCCTATTGATAAAGCCGGAGGCTCAGCTAGCCACTCCACGCGCCATTCAACCCCCGGTGAAGCCGCTCCTTGACATGCGTCACGCAAAGAGAAGTTTTCACTCCCTGACCCGTTTTTCTGTCGCCGCCTTTGTGTGTGCGCTGCTCGCCGCCGATCTTTCTGCGGTCACGTCCACGGCACAGAAGAAAAAGAAGAAGCATCACGCTGCGGCCGCACAAGCGGTCACCCTGACTAAGGTCTCGACCACACGCCGGACACGGAAGCACGTTTATAGCCCTTGGTCCGAGCCCACGTATGCGGACTCAACCAGTGGTGACAACGTGGATGGCGAAGACCTTGTGGTACGCCGCGCGGCGGTGGAAGCGCTCGGGCCCTTTAATGGCGCCGTCGTCGTGGTTGATCCCACGAGTGGCCGCATCCTGGCCATGGTGAATCAGAAACTTGCGCTGGGCGGCGGCTTCCAGCCGTGCTCCACCATCAAGGTTTCCGTGGCTCTGGCTGCGCTTCAGGAAAAGCTCATCGAGCGCACAACTAAGGTTCGCCTGTACGGACGCACCACAATGGCACTCACCGATGCGCTGGCGCACTCGAATAACTATTACTTTGCAAACCTGGGGATACAACTCGGGTACGAGCGTGTCAACTATTACGCGCGTCTGTTTGGATACGGCGAAACCGCCGGCCTGAATATCCCGGGCGAAAAAGCAGGCTACTTCCCGCCAGCTCCTCCCAAAAACGGGGGCATGGGGATGCTGACCAGCTTCGGCGAGGAGATTTCCCAGACCCCGCTGGAATTGGCGGCGCTCATCTCCGCGGTGGCTAACGGCGGCACACTCTATTACCTGCAATATCCCAAGACCCAGGACGAAATTGACCATTTCACGCCGCGCGTAAAGCGGGAACTCGAAATCAAAGAGCTGATCCCGGAGATCAAACCCGGTATGGCAGGGGCTGTTGAGTTCGGCACCGCGCGCCGTTGCCGCCAGGACGAAGTCATCATGGGCAAGACCGGTACGTGCAGCGAAGGCCGCACGCATCTCGGCTGGTTTGGTTCGTTCAACGACTCGGGACCCAATAAACTCGTGGTGGTTGTGTTACTTACCGGTGGGCGCCCGTCCATCGGACCGATGGCCGCCGGAGTCGCCGGTGACGTCTATCGGCACCTGGCTCAGCAGAACTACTTTGCTCCCAACCACATGGCGCTTACCCCGGCTACGCTGGTGGCGACGCCAATGTGCTGTGCTCGGTAAGAACACGCTCGGCAATTGCGTGTTTGAGCGCTTCTAAACCCTTGCCAGTCACGCTGGAAATCTCGAAGTAGGGCAGCCCTCGTTCTTCGGCCAACCGCTTCAATGACTCGACCCGCGACGGATCCTGCGCCGCATCTATCTTGCTGGCTACAACCAACATTGGCTTCTTGGCCAGATCCTCGCTGAAACTCTCGAGTTCGTGCATTACCGTCTCGAAATCTTCGACCGGCTCGCGTCCGCTGGCCTCGGAGACATCAACGAGATGTACCAAAAGCTTTGTGCGTTCGATGTGCCGCAAAAATTGCGTGCCAAGCCCTTGGCCGAGATGCGCGCCCTCAATCAGGCCGGGAATGTCGGCGACCACAAAGCTCCGGAAATCATCGAGTTGCACGACGCCAAGGTTCGGTTCGAGCGTGGTAAACGGATAGTCGGCGATCTTGGGTCGCGCGGCGGAAATGCGGGAAATCAACGTGGATTTACCGGCGTTCGGAAAGCCGACAAGTCCCACATCTGCAAGCAGTTTCAGCTCGAGCCGCAGCCGTCGCTCCTGGCCGGGCCGCCCCGGCTGATGTTCGGTCGGCGCCTGATGCGTCGCGGTGGCAAAGCGCGCGTTTCCCTTTCCGCCTCTCCCGCCACGAGCCATGAGCACTTTTTCGCCGGGAATCGCGAAGTCGTGCAGTTTCTCGCCCGTATCGGCGTCATAAACTATTGTTCCTACAGGGACTTCGAGCACCACCGGCTCTCCGTCCTGTCCGGTGCAGTTGCTACCCTCGCCGTGCCGGCCACGCTGGGCTTTGTGTTCGGGGTTGAAGCGAAAATGCAGCAGTGTGTTAAGTTGATCGTTCGCAACCATATACACGTCGCCGCCACGGCCGCCGTCGCCACCGCTTGGCCCGCCGCGAGGAACGTATTTTTCGCGCCGGAAAGCCAGGCAGCCGTTGCCTCCATCCCCTGCCTTTACGTATATTTTGGCTTCGTCGATGAACATTGCAGAGACAGAAAAGCCGCCGGATTCTATTCCGGCGGCTGAAAACTAGAGCGAGAGCTAGTTAGACGGCAGCGCGAACGCTGACGTACTTCCCCATGCGGCCACGGTCGTGAAACTCAACCACGCCAGTCACTTTGGCGAAAAGGGAGTCGTCCTTGGCCCAGCCGACGTTTGCACCGGGCTTGATGCGTGTACCGCGCTGCCGGACGATGATCGAGCCGCCCGGAACCAGTTCGCCGCCAAAGACCTTAACCCCGAGCCGCTGCGCGTTCGAATCGCGCCCGTTTTTGGAACTACCGAGACCTTTTTTGTGTGCCATGACAAATTCCTATGCGACGATCTCGCCCACACGCACTTCGGTGTAATCCTGGCGATGGCCGATGGTGCGCTTGTACTGCTTTTTCCGCTTGAACTTGAAAACCAAGACTTTCTTGGCGCGGCTATTTGCGGTGATGGTCCCCTTGACCTTATAGCCCGCGGTTTCGGACCCGGCGAGCACCTCGCCCCCGTCACCAAAAACCGCCAAAACGCCGGAAAACTCGACGTTTGCGCCGACATCAACGTTCAGCTTGGGTACACGGATCACGTCGCCGGGAGCAACCCGGAACTGTTTTCCGCCCGCTTGAAGAATGGCATGCATGGGAAAATCCTCGATTGGAGCCCGCACACACTTGCAGTGTTGGGCTTTGTGGCGTAATTTTTGATTTTATAACAGATGGAGCGGTTTGACAAATCGTCTATTTACGCCCCGGTATCGTCTAGAGTTCTAAGGAGCACACACTGAGCAGCGTTCCCGATATCGCCTCAAAGCCCGTCACTTCCGAGAGCCGCGCCGCTAAGACCATCCGGGAGATTTTCGAGTCCGGGCGGCCGCTGACCTATATTCGGTCAGCAGAGGAGTTGCGGGTTGGCCGGATCCTTGTTGAGGTGGGCCGGGGATTAGTTGCAGGCGAGGCCGTGCCCGTGATCCAGTGGAGCCTGACCGAAGGCCTGCAGCAGGATGGCGTGGTCCTCGAGAGTGCCATGCAAGATCCCCGAGCGGCTCTCGATTACATTGTCATGTTTCGAGGCGGTGCTATTTTCCATCTGAAGGATTTTCACGAACCACTTCGCGATTCGCCAGAGGTTCGGCGGCGCCTGCGCGATGTTTACGATAGCTGCCGCGATCAACGCAAATACGTCGTCATCACGTCGCCAGTCAAGTTTATTCCGGAAGAACTCGATCGCAGCATGATCTTCCTCGAGCTGCGACCTCCCGACCAGGTGGAGCTGGTGGAATTTGTGCGGGAAGAAACGGAGCGTGTTCCGCGTAACGGCGAAGACGCGACGAGCGATGCGGTGGTCTACCAGATCGCACGCGCGCTGCAAGGGCTGACGCTCGACGAATCACGCTACGCGCTGCGCCGGGCCATGGCAAAGGGACCGCGGCTGGGATCGGAATCACTGCCGGCGCTGCTCGAAGAGAAGCGGCTGCTGATCAATCGCAGCGGTGTGATCGAATACATCTCCTCGGGAACCAGTCTCGGCGAGGTTGGAGGACTCCAGGGGCTGAAGAAATGGCTGCTGGAGCGGCGGAAACTGTTCCAGATGCGCGACACACTTAGCAGCGAAATCGTTCCCAAGGGGCTGCTCATGATGGGGATTCCGGGTTGCGGGAAAAGTCTCTGCGTGAAGGCGATTGCGTCTTCCTTCGAGCTGCCGCTTTACCGCATGGACATGATCGAGATCTTTTCAGGCAGGCACGGCAAGCCGGAAGGCGTCTTTGCGGAATCGTGCAAGATGATGGAGGACATGGCGCCCGCCGTGCTCTGGTTCGACGAGATCGAGATGGGCATCACGTCCACCGAATCGAGCGGCGAACAAGGGCGCATTTTCGCGTTCTTCCTCACCTGGATGCAGGAAAAGACGCGTGGACTTTTCGTCGCCGCCACGGCGAACCGCATCGATCTGCTTCCTGCCGAGATGATT
>Ga0335069_10004667_pt1 | contig 20223 bp, 18 predicted proteins | sample Lox_Sample_11_FD_206714 | JGI IMG/M metagenome (GOLD analysis project Ga0335069, IMG submission 206714) | Soil microbial communities from Loxahatchee National Wildlife Refuge, Florida, United States - Lox_Sample_1.1 | ecosystem: Environmental > Terrestrial > Soil > Wetlands | place: USA... | reverse complement strand
GCCGAGGTCCACGCGAAGCTGGATCTTCTCTTTGCCGTCTTTGGCTTTGAAGCGGCGAACCACCACCTGCCCCGGCTGGTATTCCCAGTCGTCCAGCAGACGCGATATATCGAAATCCATGGTGCAACTATGCCGGGCTTGCGAAGGCAAGTCAATGAAGCCGGGAGGGGCGGAGAGGGGGCGGAGACGGCACCGCCGGGCGCGGGAGGTTCAAATCCGAAATCCGAAACAAATGCCAAGGCTCAAACGGGCAATGACCGAAACGTGCCCGGGGCGCGGACATTCCTGTCCGCCTCCGGGTCTCCATCAACAACAGGCGGACAAGAATGTCCGCGCTCCTGAACGGTTTTGACCATTTGGGGTTGCAGCATTGGGATTTGCTTCGGATTTCGGGCCTAGGATTTCGGATTTAGGCGGCTGGGGCGCGGTGGCGCTGTGGGCATGCAATTGGGCCCGCGTCCCGGTCTTACCGTTCCTTTACAATTTTCCCGGCGGTGCGAAACAGGAGCTTTACAATGAGTGTGTTTATTATTGCAGAGCAATGAATCTTATCTCGATCCAGCTTATGCAAACGATGACGTGCAGATCCCTTTTACTGGCGGGCGCCTTGACCCTGGCGCGGCCTGGCGCCCACGCCGACCCGCTGATCACCTCCTGGTACACCGGCAACCACGGCAAGTACGCCCGTATCTACACCAGCCTGACCAACCGCACCAACGGTGTTTCTGCGACCACCTGGACCGGGCAGACGTTGCCCGCCTACTCGGGGGTGCGCGAGGTGGACTACTCGGCGAGCTGGGTTTATATCCGAACCACCGGGCTGGGCGGGCACACGATGGGCCCGTGGAGCAATCCGAACCTGCCGAAGAACCAGGGGCTGCTCTACCGGTTCCCCCGCAGCGCCGTCGCCCCGGCCACCAGCCCGGTGCTCACGTCGCTGGGCGCCATCGGCATCATGGTGGACGGGGTGTCCATCTTCGACACCCGGGACGCCTTTTCGTATAAGAACTCCGCCGGCACGGACGCCACGCCGGTGAACGGGCTCACGGGCGACGGCATTTGGAACCGCGACGCCTGGGCCAACGAGGCCAGCTCGTTTGATGCCGCCTACGCCCACCAGCCGCAGAATGGGCAATACCATTACCACGCGAGCCCGCTGGCGACCCGCTACCTGCTGGGCGATAACGTGCTTTTCTTTGGCACCCCGGACAACAACTCACCCAAGACGTATGCGGAAAACACGAACACCACCGTGTTCAAGCACTCGCCGATCATCGGCTGGATGAACGATGGCCTGCCCCTGTATGGGCCTTATGGCTACAGCTCGGCCATGGACGCGAGCAGTCCGGTGCGCCGGATGGTCTCAGGCTACCTGAAGCGCGATGGCAGCTACGGGACGACCGACCTCAACTCCGCCGGGCGCCACACGCTGCCCGCCTGGGGTGCTGCCGCCCAGGGCCGCTCGGCGACGCTGACCTCCTCGCAATACGGCCGGGCCGTGAGCACCACGTATCCGATTGGGCACTACATCGAGGACTACGACTACCTGGGCGACCTCGGCTACGCGCAGGGAGCTACGAATAACCCGGGCGGTGTGCTCTTTGACCTTAACAAGTACAATGCCCGGTTCTGCGTGACGCCCGAGTACCCGGGTGGCACGTATGCGTATTTCGAGAGTATCCAGGCCGACGGCACGCCGTTCTACCCGTATCACGTAGGGCGCTGGTTTTACGGCAACCCGACCGGCGGCACCACAACGTCCATCACGGAGTCTGTCACAACGAACTTCGTGGGCGGCGCCAATATGGAGCCGGTGCTCTCGGCGCCGGCGCTCAGCAACAGCGTCGTGACGCTGGTCTGGAGCGCGGTGGAAGGCGGCACTTACCAGGTCCTGTCCACGCCGGATTTCAGATCGTGGGGGACGAATGCCACTGGCGTCGCCGCAGTCCTTAACCAGGGCACGGCGAGCCTGCCCGAAAGCGCGCCCAACCAGTTCTTCCGCGTGGCCCGGACGGGGTTGGCGACATACGACACGAAATGACTTGCGGGGAGGCCATAGGGCTCGTTGGCGGAGCCGGAGCGCCGCTCATGGTTGCGGGCATGCTTCTCGCCGCCCAGTCCGGTGCCGGAGCGGGGCTGGAACTGGATATCCGGCACACCTTCAACGGCGAGCCGTTGCTGCTCGATTCGCTGCGCTACCGAAATGCCGCTGCGGAGACACTTTCAGTCACGCGCTTGAGTTACTTGCTGAGCGGCTTCGCCCTGGAGAGGGAGGACGGCTCCTGGCTCGAATTCACGAACGACGCTGCCTGGATAGATGCTGGGCGGAGCCGCACCGCGATCCGACTGGACGGTGTTCTGCCTGGCGCCTATCGGAGCATCTGCTTCCATGTGGGCCTGGGCACGAACCTGAACCATGCCGACTCGTCGACGTTCGGTCCCGCGCATCCACTGAACCCGAATCTGAATGGGCTGCATTGGAGTTGGCAGGGCGGGTACGTGTTCCTGGCCATGGAAGGGCTTTACCGCGCAGGGGCGACCGGCACCCTGCAAGGCTATTCTTATCACCTGGCGCGAGAGCCAAACCGCACGCGGATCAACCTGCCCGCGCAGCTTGAGCTTTCCGAGGACACAACGGTTCTCCTCGACTTTAATCTCGGCGCGCTGCTCAACGCGCCCCAGCCGCTGTCCTTCGAGCAAGATGGCCAATCCACGCACTCGCGGGATGGCGACCCGGTGGCGGCGGCGCTGGTTGCGAATCTGCCGGGCGCCTTTCGTGTCCGCCAAATCGATCGGGCCGCCCCCGCTGCCCCGCGCGTTGCGGCGGCCTCTCCGCTCTACTTGCCGGCGCATTTTACGCCCTATCGCTTTCAAACGAGTGCCGCCTTCCCGATTCCCGATTTGCCTCGCGATAATCCACTCACCGAGGAACGGGTCGTATTGGGAAGGAAGCTGTTTCAAGACACGGCGCTCTCGCGGGATGGCACGATTTCCTGCGCCTCGTGCCACCAGGAGGGGGCCGGGATGGCCGATTCGCGCCGGCTCAGCCTGGGCGTGCGCGGCCAGTCCGGCACGCGGCACGCCATGCCCCTGATCAACCTCGCGTGGAAGAGTTCCTTCTTCTGGGACGGGCGCGCCCCCTCGCTGCGCGCGCAGGCGCTCATGCCCATCCAGGATCATACAGAGATGGACCAATCCCTGACTAACGTGGCGGCGAAGCTGGCGGCCTCGAAGGACTATCCGGGGCTGTTCGCGGCTGCGTTCGGCGCACCCGAGGTCACACCCGAGAAGATCGGCCTCGCGTTGGAGCAGTTTGGCCTGACGCTCACGTCCTTCGACTCAAGGTTTGACCAGGCAATGCGCGGGGAAACCCGGCTCGGCGCCGAGGAGCGGCGCGGGCTGGAGCTGTTCATGACGGAATACGACCCGCGCACGCGGCAGTACGGCGCGGATTGCTTTCACTGCCACGGCGGGCCTCTGTTCAGCGACTGCCAGTTCCACAATAACGGCCTGGGCGTGGACGAGGCCGACCTCGGGCGCTTCAAAGTGACGGCGCGCGCGGCGGATCGCGGCAAGTTTGCCACGCCGAGCCTGCGCAACGTGGCATTGCGCGCGCCGTACATGCACGACGGCCGGTTCCGCACGCTGGAGGAGGTGGTTGAGCATTACGCCACGGGTGTGAAGCGCAGCCCGACGCTGGATCCGAACCTCGCCAAGCATCCCGATGGCGGGGTGCCGCTCTCGGCGGCTGACAAGCGGGCGCTGGTCGCTTTCCTTAAGGCGCTGACCGATGAGAAGTTCGCTCCGAAGCCGACTGAGGTGTCTCAGGCTCCTTGAAGGGTGCATGGAGGGAGCAGCACGGTTGGGCTGTCCAGAGCGGTCGGGCTTTGTTAGCCTGGCTTGCGTCAACGCTTGAACCGGGTGTAGCTTATGAGCGATGAAGCTGAGATTGGATCTGCTGGAGCACCTGACCGACGAGGACATTCTCGAAGAGGTCCTGGCGAACAATCACCGTTACAAGCCCGAGCCGCTTTTCTCAAAAACCGGAGTTGGGAGCTTGTCATCGGCCTCAATCGAGGAGCGTGCGCAAGAGGAGGCGCGCAGCACGGCTTTAATCAAGAGACTCAAGAAGCGTGCCGCCGCGAGTGGGAACAAAAGCAGACCCAAGTCCTCTCGCCAGGCAGACCGGGGTTCTGAACCGGCCTTTCAAGCCTCTGCCTGAAGCGCGTCCCAAGTCTCCTGGTAGAGCGGGCGCACTACAGGAGCCACGGGCAGGTCGCGCGGCAGCTTGCGGCGGAGGATGAGTTCGACCACGTCGGTTTTGTCGCGGAGCCGGCGCAGGGGGGAATGGGCGGCGCTGTCCAGCTTTAGCGAGAGGAGGTCCTCCAGGTTGGCGATCTGCAACTTCTCCGTGGCGCTCACCGGCTGAGGGAAGGGCACCTGGCAGCCGCGCTTCAATACCTTGCCCGCTGGCAGCAGGTCAACCGCCACACCGTTCCGCCGGTCCTGGACTCTGTCCGCGCAGCCCTTCACGCGAGCGAACGGGCCGCTCAGGTCGGCGGTGAGAAACTCCACAGCTTCCAGCACGTCAGGGACTACGATATTCACCTCAATGGTTACGCGGGGATAACCATGCTCCTGAACGGCAATCCCGCCGACGATGAGGTGTGGTATCTCGTGGGCGGCGAGAGCGGTGACGGCGGCCTGGGCAGTCTGCACGACGCCGGACGTTCCGGTATTCTCACGCAAAACATATGCCGCCTGATTGGTCACCTCATCGAGGGTCGCACCTCGCACTGGACCGTTCAATTCGTTTCCGGGTCCCAACCTCACCCTAGGTTGCCCGCGCCGGCAGCCCAAGGCTACGGCCTTTGGCTCTGCAGCCGGGCCGACACCTTCTCGGCCTCGCGCATGACGCGCAGGAGGTTCAAGCCCGCCACTTTCTTGACCTCCTCCTCGGTGTAGCCACGGCGCAGGAGCTCGGCCAGCAGGGCCGGGTAGCAGGAGACGTCCTCCAGCCCTTTGGGCGGCCCGTTGAAGCCTTCGAAGTCCGAGCCGATGCCGACGTGGTCAATGCCCGCCACCTTACGCACGTAATCTATATGATCCGCCACGTCGCTCAGGCTGGCCTCGTCGGGCGAGCGATGCTTCTGGCGCCAGGCGGCTATGGCTTTCTTGTAGCGCGGCGAATCCTCGGAGTAGAGCTTGCGCAGGTGTGCTTTGTGGGCCTCGGTGGCGTCCATCGCGAGGCGCCCGCGCTCGGTCAGGTAGCCCGGCAGGAAACAGATCATGACTACGCCCCCGTTCGTCGCCGTCATGCGCAGGACGTCGTCCGGGACATTCCGGGGTGACTTGCACAAGGCATAGGCGGATGAATGAGAAAAGATGACTGGGGCCTGGCTGACCGCCAGCGCCGCGCGCATAGTCTCGTCCGTGACGTGCGAGAGGTCCACCAACATGCCGAGCCGGTTCATCTCGCGCACGACCTGCTCGCCGAAGGGAGTCAGCCCGTGGTGCTTCGGCTTGTCACCGGCGGCATCGGCCCAATCCGTGTTCTTGACGTGCGTCAGCGTCATGTAGCGCGCGCCGAGGGCATAGGTCATGCGCAGGACGGCCAGCGAATTGTCAATCGAGTGGCCGCCCTCCATGCCTATGAGACAGGCGATCTTGCCTTGGCGATGGATGCGCTCCACGTCCGCCGCCGTCAGGGCCAACTCGAACGCGTCGGAATACTGCGCCACGAGCTGATGGACGACGTCTATTTGTTCCACGACCGCCTGGACGGGAGCCGCCCCGCCAGGAGTGGTTGGGACATACACGGACCAGAACTGGGCGCCGACGCCGCCCGCGCGCAGGCGCGGGAGGTCCGTCACGAGCGGCGGGTCGAGCTTGCTGGTGTCGGCCCGCAGGTCAATGGCGCTGAAGTCATTGCTGCGCTTGCGGTACTGCCAGGGGAGGTCATTGTGCCCGTCAACCAGCGGCGTCTCGCGCAACAGGCGGCGGACGGTGGCGAGGCTTGCGGGGTCGGCGGCAGGCTGCGGGGCGTGGGCCATGGCGATACCACTAGTCACGAGAATAGCACAAATACCGGCTCCGACCGGGGAGCGCAGATTCATAGAAGGCCTCAGATTGAAACCGCAGGCGCTTCGGGTCAAGCCGCCCCTATGCTATTCTTCGGCCCGGCTGAGGCGCGCCAGCACGCCCAAGTCTTCCAGCGTCGTCGTGTCGCCCTTGATCTCGGTGCCGGCGGCGATCTGCTTGAGCAGGCGGCGCATGATCTTGCCTGAGCGCGTCTTGGGCAGCGCCTCGGCAAAACGTATGTCGTCCGGCTTGGCCACAGGGCCGATCTCCTTGGCCACGTGCGCGCGCAGTTCCTCACGCAACTCCCCATCGGCGTGCACGCTGCCCTTCACCGTCACAAAAGCCACAAGCGCCTGGCCCTTCATGGCGTCGGGGCGGCCAACCACTGCGGCCTCGGCGACCTTCGGGTGGCTCACCAGCGCGCTTTCAACTTCCGCGGTGCCGATGCGGTGGCCGGCGACATTGAGGACGTCGTCTATGCGGCCCACGATCCAATAGTATCCATCGCGGTCCTGGCGGCAGCCGTCGCCGGTGAAATAGCTGTGCTCGACCTCGGTCCAATAGACCTGCTGATAGCGGTGCGGGTCGCCCCAGAGGCCGCGCAGCATGCCCGGCCACGGCTTGCGAATGACAAGCTTCCCGCCCGAGTTGCGCGGCACCGGCTCGCCGTAGTCGTCCACCACCTCGGGCACGATGCCGAAGAATGGCAGCGTGGCCGAGCCGGGCTTGGTAGGAGTAGCGCCCGGCAAAGGCGTGATCATGATGCCGCCGGTCTCCGTCTGCCACCACGTATCCACAATGGGGCAGCGCCGGCCACCAATGACTTCGTTATACCAAATCCACGCTTCGGGATTGATCGGCTCGCCCACGGTGCCGAGCAACCGCAGCGAGGTGAGGTCGTGCTTCTGCGGCCACTCCACGCCCCACTTCATGAAGGCGCGAATGGCCGTCGGCGCGGTGTAAAGGATAGTGACCCCATACTTCTCGATGATGCGCCAGAAGCGGTCGGGCTCGGGGAAGTTCGGCGCGCCTTCGTACATGAGGCTGGTCGCGCCGTTGGCGAGCAGCCCGTAAACCACGTAGCTGTGGCCGGTCACCCAGCCGATATCCGCCGTGCACCAGTAGATGTCCGTCTCGCGCAGGTCGAAGACGTATTTGGAGGTGAGCTTCGTATAGAGCAGGTAACCGCCGGTGGTGTGGAGGATGCCCTTGGGTTTGCCGGTCGAGCCGCTGGTGTAGAGGATGAAAAGCGGCGCCTCGCTGTCCATCTTCTCGGCGGGGCAATGCGCGTCCACGCGCGGCAATTCTTCGTGCCACCACACGTCGCGGCCCGTGTGCATTTGCACCTGATTGAGCGCGCGGCGGAGCACGATCACCTTCTCGATCGTCCGGGCGAGCAACTCGCCCTGAGCGTCCTTGAGCGTCAGCGCCTCGTCCACATTCTGCTTGAGCGGCACCACGGCCCCGCGCCGAAAACCGCCGTCCGCAGTAATGACCAGCTTCGCCTGGGAGTCCTGGATGCGGTCGGCGACTGACTGCGCGCTGAAGCCGCCGAACACCACCGAGTGCACCGCGCCGATGCGGGCGCAGGCAAGCATGGCAATGGCCGCCTCCGGAACCATGGGCAGGTAAATAAGCACGCGGTCGCCGGCCTTGGCGCCATTGCGCTTCAGCACATTGGCGAAGCAGCAGACCTCGTGATGAAGCTGCTTGTAGGTAAGGGTGCGCTCCTCGCCCGGCTTACCTGGCGCGGCGGGCTCCCCTTCCCAAATCAGGGCCGCTTTGTTGGCGGTCGCGGTGCCGAGGTGACGGTCCAGGCAGTTGTAGCTGACGTTGAGCTGGCCGCCGAGGAACCATTTCGCGAACGGCTCCTCCCACTTCAGCACTTGCTTCCAGGGCTTGAACCATACCAGTTCTTCTTTTGCCCGTTTGCCCCAGAACGTCTCCGGGTGGTCAATGGATTCGCGGTAGAGCTTGCGATACTGGGCCAGCGATTGAACGTGGGCGTTCTTTGCGAAGGCCTTCGCGGGCGGGAAGACACGCTTTTCCTGGAGTATGGATTCGATGCTCGTAGTAGCCTGGTTTGGAGCCATAGTTATAAGGTGGTTTAGTCCATCCATTTTAACCCCTCGCAGGCAACCGTCAACGGCCCGGGTAGGGACGCCTCGCCGAGGCGTCCGTGTCGCGGTGGCGGCGGACGCCTCGGCGAGTCGTCCCTACCCTGCGGAGCTGCGCTTACGTGATCCAGCCGCCTCCCAGCACAAGGTCGTCCTGGTAGAAGACGGCCGCCTGGCCTGGAGTAATGGCGCGCTGAGGCGAATGCAGCTTTACCCGGGCTGCGCCGCCGGGCAAGGGCGTCACCGTGGCCGGCGCCCCGGGATGGCTGTAGCGGATTTTGACGGTCGCCTCGAACGTGGCCGGCGGCACAGCGAAGGCAATCCAGTTGCACTGCCGGGCCACAAACTCCTCGCGATCCAGTGCCGCATCGTCCCCCACCACTACCCGGTTCCGCGCGGCGTCCAACTCGACGACGTAGAGCGGCTTGGGCGACGAGACGCCCAGGCCCCGGCGCTGGCCGATAGTGTAGAACTCGATGCCCTCATGCTCACCCAGCACCTGGCCATCCAGGGTGACGATCTCGCCCTTGTGCTTCTGCACCAGCCTGGCTTGCTGAAGGAACCTGCCGTAATCGTTATCGGGCACGAAGCAGATTTCCATGCTCTCCTCTTTATCGGCCGTCTTGAGCTGGCAGTGGCGGGCGACCTCGCGCGTGTCCGACTTCGTCTTCTCGCCGAGCGGGAACATGGCCCGGGCCAGTTGGTCCTGGCGCAGGGAAAAAAGGAAATAGCTCTGGTCCTTGCGCGGGTCGCGGCCACGCTTCAGGAGCGCGCGGGCGCCATCGGGGCTGCGTTCCAGCCGGGCGAAATGGCCGGTGGCCACGAACTGCGCGCCAAGCTGATCGGCCCGGCTGATGAGCCGCCCGAACTTCAGGTTCTGGTTGCACATGACGCACGGGTTGGGCGTGCGGCCCGCCTTGTACTCATCCGCGAAATACTGGATCACCTTGCCCTGGAACTCCTCGGCTTCATCAATGAGGTAGTAAGGAATCCCCAGCTTGTGGCAAACCGCCCGCGCATCGCTGACCGCCTGCGGGCCGCAGCATTTGTCCTCGGCGCGCGAGACACAGTCCTGCGGCCAGAGCTTCAGGGTGATGCCCACGACGTCATACCCTTGCTCTTGCAGCAGGGCGGCCGTGGCGGAGGAATCCACTCCCCCGCTCATGCCGACGACGACGCGTATGGGCTTCTCAGACATTATGGCAGGTTAAGGATACGCGCAGGGCAGCAGGCTGCAATAGCAGGCCGAGTTTCTCCGAACGCCTGCAGCAACTTCTTTAGTAGCGTAAGCCTCTGGCTTGCGCCCGTCCCGGCGACCCTCTGGGTTGCCGCACACCACGCGCCACCTCAACAAGCCGGAGGCTTGTTGGGACGATCGCAAGCCGGAGGCTTACGCTACTAGAAGAATGGGTGGACGTCGGGCGGCCTTCGCCTACTCGACGATCTTGGGGACGATGAACAGGCCATTGGCCTGCGCGGGAGCGTTGCGCAGAGCCTCCTCGTTGCTGAGAGACGGACGCACCTCGTCGGCCCGTGTCACATTGACCAGCGGGAACGCGTGGGCGGTCGGCTCGACACCCGAGACGTCTACCTCCTTCAGCTTCTCGATGTAGCCCAGGATATTGCCCAACTGCGCGCCGATCTTGCGCTCCTCCTCGGGCGTGAGCGCCAGCCGCGCAAGGTGCGCGACGTATTTGACGTCAATTTCGCCGTTGCTCATAACGCGGCCGCGTCACTCCTCGCCGAACTTGCGCTTAATGAGCGTTTCGAGTTCCGCCAGGGCTTGGGAGGCATCCTGGCCCTGGGCGTGGATGGTCAGCTTGCTGCCTGGCCCCGCCGCCAGCATCATGAGACCCATAATGCTCTTGCCATTGACCTTCTCACCGTCCTTTTCCACGAAGATGTCGCAGGAGAACTGATTGGCGGTCTTCACGAACATGGCAGCCGGCCGGGCATGAATGCCCAGCTTGTTGGCGACTAAAAAATCTCTCGTCATGGCGGTACTGCCATCGGATAGTTTCCTAGCGCTCATTCGGTCTCTGCGTTACAAATACCCGAAGCAAGCGCGGTTTGCTATAGAATTCTGGCCTGTAGCACGAGTAAAGGTCCAGCTTTTCCGGCAAACATCCAGGGCCTGCCTGGCTACCCCGTCCATAGCCCCGGTAGACCCACACCAGTACCTCACCGTCGTACCTCTGCAAACCTTGCAGAGGTACGACGGTGAGGTACTGGTGGGGGTCTGCCGGGGCTATGGACGGGGGCGGGTAAGGTGCCGGCAGGCTGGAGGACGCAAGTGCCACAGACACAGGTATTTGTGAATGAGGTGCGGCTCGCCGCCGTGGCGGTTTGCGGGCTGGGCGAGGCGGGCCAGGCTACTCAAATCCGAAGGCCGAAGGCCGAAATCCGAAAGAAACCCGAATTCCGAAGGCCGAAGACACCGCACTGGCATCTTCGGCGTTCGGATTTCGGCCTTCTTTCGGCCTTCGGGCTTCGGGTTTCGGATCTGCTAATTAGCCGTTTCGCTGTAAGTTGCTGCGGCTCAACTTCCTACGCTCGCGCCTTCGGCGATCTGCGCCGACCCCTCAGGTTTGGTCGGGCGGTCCTCGTCTGGGCGGGGGTGCGCGGAGTTTGCGATAGACCCAGGCTTCCAGAGGGCGGAGCGGGCGCAAGAGGCGGTAGAGCCGCGGCGAGTAGATGAGCCAAATGCGCACAACGGACAGAAACATGACCAGCGACGTCCGGAACAGCATCACCTTCGTGCCGATCTGGTCCGTCCACTCGGTCGGCACCTCCCGGATACGGTAGCCGGCCCGCTTGAGGGAATAGAGCAGGTTGATATCGAAGGCCATGTCGGCAATGCGCAACGAGGAGTGCACCTTCTCGACGGCCTCGCGGCGCATCACCTTGGCCCCGCATTGGGTATCGTGGAGGTTCATCCGAAACAGGGCCTGCACGATGAGATGGAAGCCCCGGCTGACGAACTGGCGCCTGCCGCTCTGCTCGACATGCAGGACGGCACCCGGCAGCCAGCGTGAACCGATCACGGCGTCCGCCCCGGAGATGTGCCGGACGAGCTCGAGGAAGGCGTGGGGGGGGGTCGCTCCGTCGGCGTCCACGTAGCCGATGAGGTCCGCCAGCGGGGCGAGCTTCAGCCCCTCGATCAACGCCCCGCCCTTGCCGATGGCCTCGTGGAACTCGAGTTCCCGGATGGCGGGGTAATCGGCGGCTACGCGCCGCACCACGCCGATGGTGTCGTCCGTGCAGCCGTTCAGGACGACGACGAGTTGGAACTTGCCGTGGTAGTGCTCCTGGAAATAGCGGCCATAGTCCCGCAGCACCGGCTCGATGCGCTTTTCCTCGTTGTAGGCAGGTATCAGGAGCAGCAGGCTGGGCTCGGTCATGGGACCGCTCACTTGATGCTCAGCCCCCGCTCGATCTGGAACTTCTCAATGCGCTTGCGCAGGGTGGCGCGCGTAATGCCCAGCAGCTTGGCCGCGTGCACCTGGTTGCCCTGGGTCTCTTTGAGCGCCTGGATGACCAGCTCGCGCTCGATGGCCGGGATAAGCTTCAGCTTGGGGTCGCGCCGCGCCCAGGCGAAGAGCTGCCGCGCCAGCCGCACGACGTCTTCGACCATGTCTCCCGCCGCCGCTGTGGTTGGCGAGGGAACACCGCCTGCCCCTCCCTGGCCGGTAATCTCCGGCGGCAGATCACTGAGCAGGATGGCGTCGCCCTTGGCTACCACCAGGGCGCGGCGGATGATGTTCTCCAGCTCCCGCACGTTGCCCGGCCAATGGTATTTCTCCAGCGCGCGAACGACCCCGGGAGCGATGGACTTGGGCGCGCGCTCCTGCTCTTTGGCGAAGGCTTGCAGGAAGTAATTCACGAGCAGGCGGATGTCGTCGCGCCGCTCGCGCAACGGCGGCAGGTGGATGCGCACGACGTTGAGCCGGTAGAACAGGTCTTCCCGGAACTGGCGGGCGGCGACGGCCTGCTCGAGGGGACGGTTCGTGGCGGCGATGATCCGGACGTCCACGCTGATGGGGGAGTTGCCGCCCACGCGCTCGAAGGTGCCGGATTGCAGCACGCGCAGGATCTTCGTCTGCGTGGCGGGCGTCATGTCGCCGATTTCGTCCAGGAACAGCGTGCCGTGGTTGCACTGCTCGAACTTGCCGATGCGCTGCGTGGCCGCGCCGGTGAAGGCGCCGCGCTCATGGCCGAACAGTTCGCTTTCCAGCAACTGCTCGGGAATGGCCGCGCAGTTCACGGCCAGGAACGGCTGCTGGCTCCGGTTGCTGTGGTGGTAGATCGCGCGGGCGACCAGCTCCTTGCCCGTGCCGCTCTCGCCGCTGATCAGGGCGGTGGCATCCGTCGCGGCAAGCTGCCCAATGAGCTTGAAGACCTGCTGCATGGGCTCGCTCCGGCCGACGATGCCTTGCTCGTAGTCCTCTTCCTCCAGCAGCGGCTGATACGACACGACCTGCGTCATGTCATGCGCGGCCTTCAGAGCGTTGGCGATCAGCTCCTTGAGCTTGGGCACGTCGAACGGCTTGAGCAGGTAATCGTAAGCGCCCAGTTTCATCGCCTCGATGGCCGTCTGCGTGGTGCCGTAGGCCGTCATCAGGATGACCAGCAGCTTGGGATCCATCTGGCGGATGCGGCGCAGGGTCTCCAGCCCGGTGATGCCGGCCAGCCGGATGTCCATAATGACGAGGTCCGGCTTGAGCTTGGGTATGAGCCGCAAGCCTTCCTCGCCGCTGGCGGCTGTCGTCAGCTCGATCTCCGGCGAATCCAGTATCCGCTGGAACGAGTAACGCAGGTCCGCCTCGTCATCTATCAGCAACAACTTGCTCATGAGCGCCTAGGGCTAATCCAAGGGTCAGGGTAGCCAAAAGGCATGGATAGGACAGTCAATTCCGCGGCCGACCGCGGCACGCCTGGTGGCAGTCAATCACGGCCTCACCCGTGCACCCGCTGCAGCCTCTCGACGGTAGGCCGGTCCAGGCCGTAGAGGGCGTCCAGCAGCGCTTGCTTGAACGAGACGGGTCCCTGAGACCCGCTCGCTGCGACTTCCCCTGCGATGCCAAAGCACGCCAGTGCGGACGCCGCCGCCGCTGCGAGGTCGCGTTCGACGGCGACGAATGTTCCGATCACCGACGCGGCCATGCAGCCTGTGCCCACCACGCGCGTCATCATCTCGTGCCCGTTGGCAACGCGGTAGGTCCGCGCACCGTCGGTCACAATGTCCTCCTTGCCGGTGATGACGACCGTGGCCTCCCGCTCTTTTGCGAGCTTGCGCGCCAGGGCCGCCAGGTCGCCCGTGACTTCCGCAGCATCCACGCCCTTGGTCCGTACGCTTTGGCCGCCGATCCGCGCGACCTCGGACGCATTGCCCTTGATCACGCCAATAGGCGCTTCGTCGAGCAGCTCCAGGCATTTGCGGTCGCGCAAGCCCGTTGCTCCTGCTCCGCAGACATCCAGCACCACCGGGATGCCCTTGCGATTCGCCGCCTTGGCCGCGAGCTTCATCGCCTCAATCATCTCCGGCGTGAGCGTGCCAATGTTCAGCACCAGCGCGGAGGCGATCTGCACCATGTCCTCGACTTCCTCGCGTGCGTGCGCCATGACCGGCGAGGCGCCGAGGCTTTTCACCACCTGGGCGCAGTCGTAAATCGTGACCCAGTTGGTCAGATGATGCACTACCGGCTGCTGCCGGCGCACCCGCTCCAGCAGGTCGAAGGCATGCAGTGTCATAGGACTCCCCGCGTCTCGGCCTGGGCTGCGTCGAGGAAGGCCTGCATCAGCGCCACCCGTTCCTGCGCCAGCTTGCGGGCGGAAGCCAGCTCCAGCTTCGCGGGAAGCTCCTCCAGAGCACGGCGCACCCCGGCCAGCGCATCGGCCAGTCGCACAAAGCGCGTATCCCGGCCCACTTTGCTTACGGTGCGCAGGATGCCGACCGCGCCCAACTGCTCCAGCAGGTCCGCGTCCCGCATCAGGGTGCCCTCGAAGCAGGTGGGCCGGCGCGAGGGCAGATGCGTGCGGATGGTCTCGACCACCGCGGGGATCTTCTCCTCAGGAAATCCAAATTGCCGCAGTAGCGCGGGCGTCTTCTCCATCGCATAAGCCACATGGTCCCAGCAGGCCAGCGCGGCGGGATCTTCGGGACGGTGACCGTAGAACACGCCCAGGTCATGCATCCAGGCGGCGGCGTAGAGCACGTCGTCATCGTAGGGCTGACCCTGAGAGAGGCTCTTGGCCAGTTCGTAAAGCCGCGGCTGGTGCGCGAGCTTGTCCGGTGGTCTCGCCTCGGCCCGGATATACTCAACGATCGCTTCGCGGTAGCGTGGTTGACTCATTCGGCGAGGATATCCGCTTGCCCCATTCATCGCCAGTCAGGGTTGGTACGGGCCTGCTTGACGGCTCGGCGCTTTGGGCGGACATTATGACAGGAAGGGTCGCCGGAGAGGAAAGCATATGAAGAAGTTAGCTGTGTTACTCTGTGCGCTGGGAGCCTTGGCAGCCTATGGCCAGACCCCTGGCGGTGGCAATGTGCTGCAAGCGCCCGCCTCGCCGCCGCCCACGCTGGTCCCGCCGCCAAAGCCGAACGAGATCGTGCGCAGCAACATAACCTACTCCGGGATAGCCGTGCTGGCCCTCAAGGCTCAGAACCCGCTGCAGCTCGTCAACCCGGCCGCGCCGCCCCAGTATGGCTCACCGGCCGATAACGTGGATCGCGATTTCGCCCCCGGACGGTCGTTTGGCCTGAAGCTCTTCTCGATCCGCTTCTGACACCACGCGGAAGGGAGCGCAGGGCCAGACTAGAACAGCCCTACGGTGTTCCCGTTGGCGTCCACGTCCATCGACTCTGCCGCGGGCACTTTAGGCAGGCCAGGCATGGTCATAATATCCCCCGTGTAGATCACCACAAAGCCTGGACCAGCGCTGAGCCGCGCGTTGCGCAGCGGCACCACGAAGCCGCGCGGGCGGCCCCGGAGGTTCGGATCGGCGGAGAAGGAATACTGCGTCTTAGCCATGCAGATCGGCAGGTCGCCAAAGCCCGCCTCCTCGAATGACCGGAGCTTCTCCGCCGTGCTCCCTTCGGCCACGACGTCCTCGGCGCCATAGATCTTCTGTGCGATCAACCGCGCCTTCTCCAGCAGCGACAGCTTGTCGGGGTAGGTGAACTGCACCACACGTTTTGCGGGCTGAGCTGTCCTCTCAATCACCAGCCGCGCCAGGTCTTCCGCCCCGGCGCCGCCGCGCGCAAAATGCTCCGACAGCGCCACCGGCACGCCGGCCTTCGCGCAGGCCTGACGGATCACCTCCCATTCCTGCGGCGTGTCGCTCGCAAATACGTTGATGGAGACCACCGCGGGCAAGCCGAACCCCTGCAGGTTTTCGATGTGCTTCAGCAGGTTGGCCAGCCCGGCGCTCAGCGCCGTGACGTTGGGCCGGCCCAGCTCCGGCACCTTGATCCCGCCGTGATACTTCAGCGCGCGCACCGTGGCCACGAGCACCGCCAGGTCCGGCCACAACCCGGCCTTCCGGCACTTGATATTGAGGAACTTCTCGGCCCCCAGGTCGGCGCCGAAGCCGGCCTCCGTGACCGTGAACTCCGCCAGGCGCAGGCCGAGCTTGGTGGCAGTCACCGTGTTGCAGCCATGCGCGATGTTCCCAAAGGGCCCGCCGTGGATCAGCGCCGGGTTGCCCTCCAGCGTCTGCACCAGGTTGGGCTGCACGCCGTAGCGCATGAGCACCGTCATGGCGCCGTCCGCCTTGAGGTCGCGCGCCGTGATCAGCTTCCCGCTGTGCGAATAAGCCACCACGATCCGGCCCAGCCGCGCCTTCAGCTCCGTGAGCGACTCCGAGAAGCACAACGTAGCCATGACCTCCGACGCCGGCGTGATGTCGAAGCCCGACTCGCGGGGGATGGAGTTGCCCGTGCCGCCCAAGCCAATAACGATCTCCCGCAGCGCCCGCTCGTTCATGTCCAGCACCCGGCGCCACACAATCCGGCGCTGGTCAATGCCCAGCGCATTGCCGAAGTGCAGATGGTTGTCGAGCAATGCCGCCAGCAGGTTGTGGGCGGAGGTGACCACGTGGAAGTCGCCATTGAAATGAAGGTTGATCTCCTCCATCGGCGCGACCTGGGCGTAACCGCCGCCGGTGCCGCCACCCTTCACGCCGAAGCACGGCCCCACCGAAGGCTCGCGCAGGCACAGGATGGCCTTTCTTCCCAGCCGGCTCAGGGCATCGGTCAGCCCGATGCTGGTCGTCGTCTTGCCTTCCCCTGCCGGTGTCGGGTTGATGGCGGTTACCAGGATCAGCTTGCCGGTCGGCGCGTTCTGGAGCCGCCGATACAGGTCCAGCGCGATCTTCGCCTTTGTCTTGCCGTATAGCTCGAGGTCGTCTTCCTTGATGCCCACCCGGGCTGCGACCGCCTCGATGGGCTGGAGCCTGGCTCGCTGGGAGATTTCTATAGCGCTAAGTGCTGTCGGATTCATAACGGGTTGCACATGGGGAAATGGTCGGAGCGACAGGATTTGAACCTGCGACGTCTTGGTCCCAAACCAAGTGCTCTAGCCAGGCTGAGCTACGCTCCGAGCCCGAGTATGCCGGGTACCCACAGCCCTATTCTGCCCGCTAAAGCGCCCCGGGCAAGCTCATTCGCTGCCGTCCGAGAAGACGAATGGCAGCGCGCCCACGTTACTGCGTCACGCGGTAAAAGCGTTGCGCTTGCAAGGGGGCTTCCGAGAAGGAGACCCAATTACTGGAAGCTGGAATGTTCGTGAGCGCGTTCCAGGCAGAGTCGGTCAATTGCTCCTTCCACTGAACCTGGTAAACCCTGCCTGGGATCGCGTCCCACGCAAACCCGCAGGTGCCGTTCGAGGCGAGGCAAGTCAGGACAACGCCATTGGTTTGGAAAAGGGTGTTGAGCAGGTCCGCCAGCCGGTGCCCACCTGCCGCCATGCGCTGCTCTGTGGTGGCTTGGGCTTTGCTGAGGTAGTCGGCGGAAGGGCTGGTGTTTTGGGTGATCCCGGCGTAGGCGTTCGTCTGAGCCAGTGCATAGCCTTCAAGCGCCCAGTCCATCGGGTTGGGAATCCTGCCCGGATTGGGCGTATAGGGGTAGTCGGCTTCGATGCTGGCGACCTTGTTGCTCAGGGTGGCCTGGCTGGCCGAATTGAGGGGGCGGTAGAGCGAATCCGTGAGAAAGCCGCCGCCGGCGTCCCATAGGGAATGCAGGTTGTCCCAGGCCCCATTGATGTAGAAGTCGTTGCCGCCGTAATCGCCGCCGGGATGTGAAGCCGTCACCGCCGTCGAGCAGTGCAGCGGCTGCTCGATATCCCCCACGAAATGCAGCAGGTAGCGCAGCCAGGTGGCCAGGTTAGTCTGCGCCGAGGTCCCGCTTCCGAGCGTATAGATGCCCTGGTTGATGGCCCAGACGACGTTGGACGCCGCTGGCCCGGCGCCGTTGGTCGATGTCCCATCCAGGCTGAAGGGCAAATCAATGTAGTGCCAGATGCCCGAACCCAGTTGGCTCTTGTAATCGTCTGCCCAGCATGCGGCGGTCACGAAGTTGCTGCTGCTGGAACCTGCGTATTGGAGGGGCACGGCGATGAGCGCATCACACCGCGCTTTGACGTTCGGGTCCAGGTGGTTATAGGCGATTTGGGCCACAATCATATGGCCCTCGCCATTCCAGGCCAGGACGGGCTGGCAACCGCTATAGCAGGCGCCCAGGCCGAGCAACAGCCGGAAGCTGCATCGCAGCGCGGGACGGGCGCGGCAGTGTTCACTTCGAGCGGTTTTCATCATGTCTACGGCCTGCATCATGGAGTAATCGCGAAAGTGCTTCAAAACAAAAGGGGCGTTGTTGTATTGACGCCCTTGATAGCACTCGCATGCGGCGATAGAATGGGCCTCTGTGAACCGAGATGCTCGGAGGATACGGCCACGACACGCCGCCCGGACCAAGTGGCTTATCGGGGCTCCGCTTGTGCTGCTCCTGGCATTTCAGGCTGTCAGCGCCGGGGATAAACGGGGGCCGTGGAACCTCAAGGAACTGGAACACGCCCCGCAGGTCGCCTGGGGCGAACGGTCCAATTGTCTTCAATCTCTGTATTACCAGGGTGAGCCGCTGAACGGCAAACCCACCCGCGTGTTCGCATGGCTGGGCCGCCCAGACGGCAAGGGACCGCTCCCCGCGCTGGTGCTCGTTCATGGCGGCGGCGGGAAAGCCTTTCCCACCTGGGCGGACTTTTGGGCGAAACGCGGCTACGTAGCGCTTGCGATGGACCTGGCTGGCTGCGGCCCGACCGGCCGCCTGCCGGACGGCGGCCCGGACCAAAGCGATGAGACGAAGCTGCGCAACTTCACGGAAGCCGACGCCACGAACATGTGGACCTACCACGCCGTTGCTGACGCCATCCGGGCGCATTCGCTGCTCTTGAGCCTGCCGGAAGTGGACAAGCGCCGGACCGGGCTTACCGGCCTGAGCTGGGGTGGCTACCTCACCTGCATCATTGCCGGCGTGGATCACCGGTTCAAAGTGGCCGTGCCCGTTTACGGCTGCGGCTTCCTCGACGAGGACAGCTACTGGGTCAAGACCTTCCAGCAGATGGCGCCCGAGCAACGCGAGCGCTGGGTCCGGCTCTTTGATCCCAGCAGCTACCTGGGGGAGGTTCGTTGCCCGATATTATTCCTGAACGGCACGACCGATTTCGCCTATCCGATGGACAGTTACAAGAAGTCCTATTCGCTGGTAAAGAGCCCCCGCTGGGTGTCGGTGCAGATCGGACTGCCCCATCACCACATCTGGGATCTCGCCGAGGCCGTTGCCTTCATAGACTACTCACTGCAGGGCAGCGCCCCGTTGCCGCGGATCTCCGAGATGCGAATCCGGGATGGGCAAGCGCGGGCGACCGTGCGCTCCAAGACGGGCATCTCCAAAGCCGAACTGTGCTACACGACGGACGGCGGGCCCTGGCAGAAACGCAAATGGCTCACCGCACCAGCGGAGGTGCGGAAGGGGCAGGTTGCCGCCACCATGCCGGACGGGCGACCATTGGTGTGTTTCCTCTCAGTGGCGGACGATCGCGGGCTGCGGGTCACGACCCCGCATCAGGAGCTGAAGTAAGCCCACTATCCTGCCGTGGCCTGTACGGGAGCCCCGGCGCGGTTCACTGCACCAGCCGTGCCCGGAAGAAGCGGCGCGGATCGGTGGGATGGTTCGTGTACGCCAGCACGTTCCCAATGGCGAGGTTGGTCACGTACGGCGGCCACGGCGTATGAAGCTGCACATTCGTCGTGCTCTCTACGACGTAGTTGCTGCCCGAGTAAGCGCACATGCATCCGACCAGGTCACCGTCAGTGGCGATGTCCTCGCGCAGCACATGCAGGTTCGTCGGATAGGCTATCGTCACCCAGGTTGCCTGCGTCGAGATAGCGCTGAAGCCATAGCTGTCCAGCGCCTTGGCGGTAATGATGTGGAGGCCATGCTCCAGCGCAATGCTGCGGGTGCTGTAAGGCGAGTTGGTCGCCTGGCCCAGCGGGTTGGAGCCGTTGTCGTAGAAGATCACGTTGGTGATCGGGTAGCTGCCTGCCTGGGCTTGCGCGAGCAGCGGATAGGGCACCGCGACGCAGCTCACGCGCACCGTCTGGTTCGTGGGCGTTAATAGCGAAACCGTCGGCGGCAAGCCGATCACCGTCACTGAGATGACCTCGATGCTATTGGCCTTGTTGGCCTCAGCCACGGCGTTGCCGGAGTCCGCCTGCGCAATGAGCGAGTATGTGCCTGGTGGGACGAGCGGCAGCGTTCCCGAAAAGCTCTCGAGGTAGCTGCCCGAAGCGGGGGCGGTATGCTGGCCGCCGCGGCTCACCACCGTGGCCTGGGTCGTGGCATTGCTCAGCGTCAGGAGGTCCGTCCAGAGGCCCGTGATCGAATCCGGCCCGGTGTTTTGCACCGTCCAGGAGGCCGTGCAGAGCCGGCCGGCCACTAGCGGACCTCCCGAGGGATTCGTGGCCGTGA